>Ga0172373_10003962_pt1 | contig 21161 bp, 24 predicted proteins | sample Lak10m_2_FD_114546 | JGI IMG/M metagenome (GOLD analysis project Ga0172373, IMG submission 114546) | Freshwater microbial communities from Kabuno Bay, South-Kivu, Congo - kab_092012_10m | ecosystem: Environmental > Aquatic > Freshwater > Lake | place: Democratic Republic of the Congo...
CAGTGCTTCGACTTGCGCCGGAACGCTTTCTAGCTCATAGACGACCGCCAAACTCCAGCCGTACGCGTCCTCCGACACCGTAACGGCCTTGATAGCCTTCAACAGTGCGAAGTAGCGGAACTCGGTAAGGACAATCGGCGAAAGCTTAGGCAGGCGAAGGACAAACCGGTCACCCTCCTGCGTCAGGCGGAACGTCGAGTCAGTCTTGCGGTTGATCGTAAACGCCCGCTTGGCATGCTTTCGAGCCTTGAACCGGGGTCGGTTCTTGTCCCATTGCTTCTTGGCGAAGAAGTTGTCCCAAGCCCGTTGCAGCGACTCGCAAGCGCTCTCAAGGAGGTTGCCGGGAGACCCTTCTAGGAAAGATAGATCCTGGTAAACCACTCCGTCTCGATCGCACAGACTGCCGTTTCGCCTTCTCTCTCGGAACAAGTCCCGGATCGACCTCGCAAAGATGCGCTTCTGCCCACTTTCTCTTACCTCGTTCCACATCTGCAGAAGTTGGTTCCAGTAGAAGCGTTGCGCTGAGATGCATTGCTCGAACTCAACCCTCTGCCCCGCGGAGGGAGACAGACGGGTTTTCATGGCGGTGATCATGTCTCCTCCTTTCTGTTGAGGTTCAAGGGTAAGTTACGTTCGTGTCAGAAGGTTACGGCTCTTTTAGGTGACTAGCGGCGCCGTTAGCTCAGCAACATCGTCAAGTGTGATACAGCTGTCGACGGCGTGCTCGGTGATGTAGCGATGCAGCCGCTCCTGCGGGGTAAGTGCCGGGTCGCGAAGGTAGCTTAAGCGCGCTTGCCGCTCTTCACTCGCCTCTGCTTCCCCTTCCTCACCTTCTACCTCACCCGGAGCTTCTAGCAGCGGACGAGCTTCTGTCTGAAACTGGATGCGAGGGTCGTCTGCCATGGCACCGCGGACGACCATCAACTCCTCGACCCCAATCGGGAAGCCAGCGAACTTGACGCGGAGCTTCGTCATGCCCTCGGCCGCGTCGCGGAGCTTGCGTACGATCTCGTCCGCAGGGTCAACCGGCGACAGGATCTGCTCTGCGATGACAGTGCGATACAGCGGTGCAAGGGGGTTCTGGACTTGGGTCGTCTTGACCGTCCACCCACCCTGCTTCTCGGTCAAGTCGAGGACGTCAAAGCCTTTAGTCGCCTCCTCACCGTGACACCAGCGAGTGAACGAGCCAGGGTAGCCGAGGCGCTTCTTGTACTGGAACCGAGTGTGGATGTGGCCGAAGTAGACCGGACCGGAGCTGTGCTGTAAGAGGAGTTCAGCTGAGTGAGTTGGAGCCACACCGTAGTGACGCTCGCCTTCGCTCATCTGCGACCAGCCGGCGGCGACATCGATCTCGCCATGTCCGAGGATGGCGTCATAGACCAGAGCCTCGTCACCGTCGAACAGCAGACGGCCGTAGTAGTCCTCGTAGTCGGTAGGCGACTCCTCGGGGACCCACAGAACGTCGAAGCCCGGCAGCAGCTCTTCGTGCTGAGCAGACTGGATCACCCGGAACACCGGGTACTCGGTCTCCAGGGGCACATAGTTCTGCATCTGTGTGAAGTCGTGGCTAATCGTGCCCCTGACTATGCGAAGCGGAACGCCGCGACCCTGGCACAGCTGACACAGGCGAACGATGGCACGCATGGCCGCTTTAGCGTCGGTGCTGTCGAGGCTAAGGCGCTTGTCGAACCAGTCGCCGAGTTGCAGTAGAGCATCAAACTCGTTGGCCTCTAGCCAAGGCATCAGCACCTGCTCGAACTCTTGCTCCAGCCGTTCGGTTGGGACTGCGCCCCAGTGGAAGTCGCCTAGAGCGACAAACTTGAGTTTGCGGGTCATTGGTCTTGGTCCTGATCGCGAGTTGGCCCGATTCCCTGTTGAATGCCGGCGTTTGGCGTCGTAGGGACGGGTTGAGACTAGTTCTATGATATGGCCCCGTCCTATGAGTTGGCAGTGTGAGGGGGGATGACCAAAGTCATCCCCCCTCATTTCACTGATCACGGACGAACCGGCCACATGCCCTGGACGCAGATCCCGTAGACGGTGTCTGGACAGGGAGGAGTGAGCTTCGGCAGCAAGAACACGCTCGTCCCGTTACCACCGAACCGCAGTCCAAGCAGCGCGTATAGGGCCTGGTTCTGCACGATCGTCAGGCTGCGCCCGTCGCACGGCAGGTAGCCTTCGGGCACGTAGTCGACAGCAAAGAGTTTGATGACGCCAAGGTACTCGTCCATTGGTGCTGACTCCACTTGTTGGGCCGCCTTAGTAACAGCCCTCTAGCAGCCTGTTGCACCTCCCTCGGGACACACGGAACCCCGGGAACAAGTCCTTAGTTTGTCAATGCTTCCCTGCAACCGAGGCCAGCCCGATGACCGTCGCCCGACCCAAGCCCTTCACCAGCCTGTCCCTCGTCCAGCAGGCACTCCCGACGCCGGAAGCCATCCGGTCTCTTCAGGATGTCACTCCCGAGCGGGATGCCATTCCCCATGCCGAACTCGATGACCTGCTGCGGACGATCAACCGTCGCTTCGCCAATCTGCCCCTCAAGGGCATGGTCCTCGACCTGTACACCAATCTCCGTTTCGTGCTACTGGGGAACCGTCAGACTGTCAAGGTTCCCTCGGTGATCCCGGGTTGGCGCGTGTCGGGTCGCGATGGCCGAGTCAACGCCGTAGTCAACGCCGTCCAGTACATTCCGGCGGCTGGTGCGGGTGAGATGGACGCCCGGCGCCTGTTTGGTCTGATGTCGATTGGTGCTGTCCTGGCTGCCTCCTATGAAGCGTGGCCCAAGCTGCAAGCCTCCATGACCCTGGCCAAGGTCGGTGCGACCGTCTACGCGCGAATGATGCACAAGGTCGCCGACCGTGTGACCGCTGCTGGGACCGATCGCTTGCGCTCAGACCAGATCAAGTACGTCTTTGCCAAGTACTGGCTGCTCGGCATGCTCGGACGCGCCCCTGGAGACACCTCGGATGCCGCGGCTTTGGCGGCCACTATGGGAACGGCTAAGCCTGCCCTCGAGCAGTTTGAGGCGGATGTGGCGACGGCTGCCAACGTTGTTGACCAAGGTGCCTTGTACACCCTTCCGCTGGGCGACTTTATCAAGGCTCTCAGTGGGGCGGCCCAGTGGACTGCTCGTTTGACCCTGCGCAGCTTCATTCAGGCGTTTGTCGCTCTGTACCAGGCCCCGGCCTTGTTGGCGGCCGAAGACGCGTCGTACCTGATTGCCGTCTTGGCCACCCATCAGGCTGGCGCTGAGCTGGTACCATCGTTCTCGTTCGACCCTGTCTACGGCCGAGAAGGGGACGAGGTCTTGGAAGAGTTTGTGCGCCTCTGTCGCTAGTTGGAACCATTCGACTTAGCGCCCCAAATCAAAGTTCGGAACGAGCTCATATCATCACTCCGAAGCGGCCGGTGCCCTACGGGGCACCGGCCGTTCTTGCGTCCATACAAAGAAGGAGCCGTTCCATGTCTGCAACTATCCTCCGTCAGCTCTCCGATCTTGCCGCCGTCCGGAACCAAATCCGCACAGTCGATAAGCCGAGTCTGACCAAGGGCTCGAAACACCGTCAGCACAACGGCTCCAGCGGTGAGTCCAGTCAGTACGAGCCCAATCAACCCCGTCTCCCCATGCGCCCCGAGGACGCTATCGAGTTCCTCGAGACCGCGATTGATGCGGCCTACGCCGTGCAGGGCATGCCGTCCATCCTGGAGTGGGCCCAAGCGGCTGTTTCGGCCATGACGGCTGACGCAAACCGGCACAACGCCAACAAGGAAGGCTGGATGCCCCGCAAGGGCGCCGTTCGCGCGCTTGATCGCATCGTTCGGGAAGCCACCACTCATTCGGACAAAGTGACTCGTCCCGTCACTGTCAGCCGCCTACTTAGCTCTCTGCCGGCTGTCGATGCAACTGGACGGATGCTCAAGATCAAGGGCGACAAGCTGGTTGAAGTGACCCGCCCGCAGGATGCGACCAACACGCTTGACGTGTTTCTGGTCACTGAGCCGAGTGGAGCGTTCGACCCGGTCAAGCTGAAGAAGGTAGAAGAAGCCAAGCTTCGGCCTGAGATGGCAGTGCGTCGTAACCCCGAGCTGTTTCAACTCCGCCAGGCCGTGCCCGACGCCGGCAGTGCTCTGCTGATCACTGCTCTCAAGTCGTTTGGCTTCCGTCGTGATGGCTGGCCGGAAGTCGAGCTGCTCAACGCCTTCTCGCTCCGCAACGGTCAGGCCAAAACGCCTGTGTTGGTCTGGGGTGAGGCCGTCCTGCTCGATCTCCGCGAAGTCCTCGGCACTCAGGACCTCAACCTGCGCGGGCGCCTGTTCTCTGAGTTCTGCACTGAAGGCGTGGCCATGACCACCGCTGAGTTCGACCACATGGTCACTGAACTGGAGCGCGCCCGCGTCCAGGAAGGTGCCAACGAGGTCGACCGCAAGCGTGCCGAAAAGGTCCGCCGCGAAAACGAAGCTTACTTTGCCGAACTGGAGGGCCGCTACAAGGCCATCCAGAAGGACGTGGACTCGATCCAGGAGGAAGCTGTGCGAGCGGTTGACTCCTTACTGGCGGTCGTACGTTACAAGGCCGAAGTCAAAGCCTTCAAGCGGGAGATGAGTCAACAAGAGAAGAACCGAGAAGCTGGTGCCGTCGGCGGTAACGTCGCCAGTCTGGCTGCGGCTCGGGAGCAAAAAGGGAAAGTTCGCTCGAGCGCCGGAGTAGAAGAGGCGCTTGACGCCAGTCAGGTCGAAGCGGTCGACGTAGTCCGCCCGTTCACTCAGTTTGACGCCGATGGCATCGAGGCTCCTGCGCTTGCAGTAGACATAGATACCGCTGGCTTGGGGGGAGCGTGGGAGTGGAAGGACGTCTACCCGGGCGTTCTGTGGGAAGTGCGCACTGCTCCGGCGTTCCTGATCTCCGACATCAACGAGGAGTTCAGTGACGACCGCATCGTAGTCGTGGCTCCGCGCCGTGTGAACGGACTTGGCGTCGATGCTTCTGCTTCTCGTGCCGTCACCGTGGTCGAGCTGCTTCACTACTTCACCTGCGTTGAGGAGTAACGAAGAGGGGGAAGGGGCTGCCCTTCCCCCTCTTTCGTGAACGAACCTATAAGTAATACTCCAAAAGGCAATTCTCTATGACCGCTCTTCGCAAGACTCGTACTCTCGATCGCACTGAGTCCTATCCTTCCGCCGTTCGCAGCAGTCAGCTTCCAGCTCTCATTCAACACCTGCGCTCCAAGCGCGCCTTGATTACCATCACCGAAGTGTCGAACCTGTACATCGTTCGCTTGGACGGTCGCGAGTTTGCAGTTGGTGGAATGGGGCAAGGTGGCGGCTACGGCGTCTTAACCATTGGCGCCGGGATCCTCCCCGGTAAGCGCTTCCACCGCCTTGAGCAAGCTACTGCCGCCGCCGTGATGGCGCTGGCAGAGCGGCTTGGGTATGGCAGCGCTGCGCTGATGGCTGTCGAAACCCTCATGCCCTAAGGAAAGTCTCCATGCTTCCTCTCTTCGTCTACTTGCGCGTCACAGAAGGTGCCGTCGAGTGGCGCAGTCCGTCTGGGTGGCAGACGCTGCTCGAGGGGCAACAGATCCCTTGCTACCAAGAAAACTCTGTCAGCGTCGAGCACGGTTCTGCCTTCTATAAAAGCCCTACCGGGCGTTCTGTCTATCGTATTCAGCTCAATGAAGACGGTCAGTACAAATTGGGCCCGCGGTATGGGTACCGCATTCGTCGTCCCGAGGACGAAGTTGATCCTGTGTTCTCGGTGGCACGCAAGATCGGCGTTCCTGTGACTCGCATCGGACGGCCTTGCAACGGGTACGCAGTCGTCAAGCCCTGGTCGCTGATTGCTACGGACGGCATTGTCGACCAATCAACTGGTGAGGCCTTTGGTTTCTCGTACTTGGTTGAGGCTTTTGAAAAAGTCCTTAGCTCAGGCGAGAGGGCCCGCTTCGTCGAGCGCATTGAGCGAACCAACGAACTGGAACCTGCGTGTCTAGAAGCGGCCCTGTATGGGCTGCGCCTTGGTCATAAACCAGAGCTAGCCCACTGACACTTTAGACCGGCGGAAAGGGGAGGATTTGAATCCTCCCCTTCTCTTTTTGGAGTGGAAGCGTAGCAGCCCCAGTCATCAAACTCTTTAAATGAAGGTAGAAGCGCCCAAAAGCGGGTACCCAACAAGGGTTCACTGCTGTAGCGACAACGCCAAGCGTTTCCTCGCATCTCTTCACATCTACTCATACGTAACAGGGAGGGCGCGATGTACCTTGCACACAAGATCCAGCTGCGCCCGACCAAGGCGCAGATCGGCTACTTCCGAAAAGCCTGTGGCTGTAAGCGCTTTGCCTACAACTGGGGTCTGGCGCAGTGGAAAGCGGCTTTAGACCGAAGGGCAGCCGGCGAAGACGTTGGCCGGCTTGCCGCTCGCTGGTTTCGCGATGAGCTGGTGGCATTGAAGAAGACCGAGTTCCCGTGGTTGGCCGATGTGTCAAAACACATCGTCGGCATGGCGTTCGAGGATTTACAAAGCGCCTTCAACAAGTTCTTCAAACGCCAAGGCCGGTTTCCCCGCTTCAAGAAGAAGGGAAAGGCGAAGACCGCGTTTTCTGTTGGGCGCGAGACCCCCTCGACCTTCGCCCTGGACGGCAAGCGGCTTCGGCTACCGGTCATCGGCTGGCTCAACTTGACGGAAGCCGTTCGCTTCCAAGGTGAGATCAAGTAGGTGACGGTGTCGGAGACGGCGGGGCAGTGGTTTGCCTCGGTGTTGATCGACGTCGCTAGAAACCCCTACGAGCAATGCCGAGACCCGGATGCGGTTGTCGGGGTGGACCTCGGCGTCAAGCGCCTTGCGACGTTGTCGAACGGCGAGATCGTCGATAACCCCAAGGCCCTGCGCCGGAACCTCAAGAAGCTCAAGCGACTTTCGCGCAACCTCAGTCGCAAAGTACGGGGCAGTGCAAACTATGGTCGGGCAAAAACCAAGCTCGCCAAGCTGCACTGTCGGATTGCCAACCTGCGCAAGGACACTCTGCACAAGCTCACGACCGATTTGGCTCTCAACTACGGCCACATTGTCGTTGAGGATCTGAACGTCTCTGGGATGATGAAGAACCGCAAGCTCAGTCGCGCAATTGCCGATGCCGGCTTCTACTTGTTCCGCAGCATGCTCGTCTACAAGACCACTCTGCGAAACAGCTTGGGCTACTTGGTCGATCGGTTCTTTCCGAGCACGCAGATGTGTTGCGATTGCGGCGAACGCCATCCTGGGATCGTCCTCGGGGTCGACGTCTTTACCTGCCCGTCTTGTGGCGCAAGCAAAGACCGCGATCTCAATGCAGCGCTGAACTTGCGCCGTCTCATGCTCCCTCCCTTAGGGGTTTGAGCCCTCTGGTCGACCCGAGTTGCGGGGAGACACTAAACCGGCTTCAGGAGCGGTGACCTCTGCACGCCCTTTGGGTGGGTAAGTCGCCGTGTTGACGGAAGCTATTGGAAGGTAAGCACATGCAAAATATGCGAAGCCAACAAACAACGGTTGCAGCTCGTGAAATCGCTCTCTACGGCTCAACACGTCAGAAGATGGACGAAAGCATCCGTTCCACTCTCGCCTACCAGGAACGTCGTTGCCACATTCTGGCGGACGGTCTTGTCGTGCAGGCGCAGCAAGCCTTGGACGCAGGCGACTCGAAAGAAGCCACGCGGCTCTTGAACCGCGTTCTTTACATCCTGCGCGAATACGTAGGTAAAGGAATGTAGGGAGGGCTTCGGCCCTCCCCCTCTCCTTCTTTTATTGCCGTCGAACAGGTCCATGATGAAACTTGGAACCGGATGCCCGCCGTGCAGCTCCATGAACTCCCCACCGACGAGGCCCTCCTCGCTGCCCTCCTTGAGATGACGGAAGAAGAGGAAGAAGAGCGTGCCTTGGTCCGGAAGGCGCCCGACTCGCGCCTGTTCGCTGAACGCCACTTTCCGGTACTCAAGCGCGAGCTTCAGGGTGGAAACGGGCAGCGCCTGATCGATCACATGCGAAAGGTCGTATCGTCTGACCGGGTCATTGGTGTCCTCGAGCTGACGTACCCGGGCGACCAAGTCTACTTCGGCAACGACGAAGGCGACAGTGATCGTACTCCTGTCTACCAGTTGTCAGGGCAGCGCTACGACGAGCTTCGGGCTACCCTGAAAGCTTGCCCTGCCGTCGACCCTAGCTGGGAGCTTTTGAACGATCCCGACAACTGGTTGATGACCATGGTCATGCAGTGGGTCGCAGAGAACCGTCGCGAACCCGACCAGCGCATGGCTCTTATGTTTTTCGTTGCTCACATCTATGCATCGCTGGTCTACAAGTACTGGCAGCGGAAAGGCGGGATTCGCAAGAACGCCATGATCTACGCCATGAACAATCTATCTGACAAGTTCATTCTAAAGCAGGTCGGTACCATGGCCAACGCGCTGATGACTGTGGCATGGCGTTCACATGAGTTCTACCTCCCTGATCTGAAGGAAGGCAGCGATGAAGGGCTCAAAAAGTACTACGTCAACCTGCGCCTGCGCCTCAATGCGTTGGTGAAGGGCTTGTGGCTCCAGTACATGGAAGCCTTAAAGAGTGGCGCCTACCTGAATCAGGGTCGAGATCGCCATGACGACGGTGAAATGGTCGACAGAGATCCGCTGTCCGGTCGAGCCCAAGCTGTAGCAGGGCGCTCACTGGAAGCGTTCGTCGGCGAGCCTACTGACCGACGTCTCACCGGCCTGGCAGCACGGATGGCCGGAGCGCCAGAACAAAGCGTGTTGTTAGCGCTCAACGAGATTCGGGGAGGCGATGTCGATGCCGTCCGCGAGATCGTCGGACTGGTGTTGGAGCTGTTCTTTGAGGAGCGGCGAGCAACAGAGGTGGACGTCAAAACGCGGAGCTTTGTGGCGTTTGCTGCAAGCCTCTATGCCCGCAGCAACACAGTCGACGGTCGGGTTGAACGGGTAAAGTCCATACTGGACGAGCTGCTGAAGCGTCACTCCATCGCCTACTTACGAACCAACCGTGAAGCCACCAAAGGCGCGCTACGCAAGGCCTTCTACTTCTATCTAACCCTTCAAATTCAGAGCAAAGCGTAACAGCCCCTTACCTCACTGCCATTTTATTGACGGGATAAGACCTAGTTCAGGTCTCACTCAAAACAGATGGATCCCGTCATGAATCATAACAATCACATGATCATCAACGGTGGCGTCGGTGATACCGATTTCCACGAGGGCACTTAGATGTCCAACCGATAGAGGTCGCGCGGTTTCTCCCCCTGCCTGCGCTTGACCTCGGGGCGGGTGGCTTTCTCTTCAAGCCACCCGCCTCTCCCTCTTCCCCGGTAGGGCGGGGGTGAACGAACGCAGAACGGGAAGGGCGTCACAGCCCTTCCCCGCTTCTGTTTTTTCCCCGGAGCATAGGAACCTATGTCGAAGCTCACACCTGAGAAACGCAAGAAGATCGAGAAGCTGGTGCTCGACGTAATGGGTGCGCTAGACCCGACTGGCATCAATGCCAAGCAGTACAAGAAGCATTTCGCTTCTATGAGTGAAACCCAGATGGTCGCTTGGCTGGAAGAGCTGAAGACCAATGAGGACGCACACCTGTATGCGACGGCGATCCCCTACAAGAACGAGATGACGCTGGCGAGCATCGAGGCTGCAGCCAAGGTGTCTGGCACCATGCTCCACCAGTACGTCACCTTTCGCCACGAAGGAGTTGACGGCAAGCCGATCCGAACGCGGCACCGGGTACCGGTTGGCTACGTGCACATCCGTCGTCTTCAACAGATTGTCTCCAAGAAGACGAGTTTCTCAACTGACGTCACCAAACGCAGCCAGATCACGGGGCAGCTCTCTGAGCATGAGAAGTCGCGCTTAGCGGACGAAGAAACATACGCGCTGAAAACGGTTGGCGCTGAGCCCGTTCTTGCCGAACTCCTGGGCCCTCGCGCCGACAATCGAGGCAAGCGTCTTGGCATGTATGGAGCAATCGAGCGTGACGGCTTCGTTCGTCTGGGCGACCTCAAGGGCGACCTCAAAGACCAGGGTACGCTGAACTACTTCGACGTACTGATCACGGCAGCTGGATTGCGCAGCGACCTGGTAGACCAGGGAGACCTGCTGCGAGTTACCATCGATCGTCCTTCTCAATGACCGCGTGGCCCCTTCCTCCGGGAAGGGGCCCTCGGACCCAAAAGCCGTTTCCGGACCATATCATCGGCTCAGTACCAACCACATGGGCGAAGATCCGATGGCCAAAAAGCCGACATCCGACAGCGCATCCTCCCGTTCATCTTCCGGAGGACTACTCGACATCATAAACGGCATCACCTCTGAGATGGGCATTGAAGAGGCGCGCTCGTTCAAGCCCGTTCCCACTGGCATCAACGTGCTGGACTACTACAACGCCCGGTACTTCAACGACCACGAGACCGGCACTCAGGTCCTGTTCTCCGGTATGCCCATGGGCAAGCTGATCATGCAGATCGGCTATACGGGCACCCACAAAACCACTCTTGCCGTTCAGGCAGCTATGGCACTGGTGGCGCCGTTCGACCATGGTACCGTTTTCCACATCGACTTGGAGAACGCCTTTTCAAAGGAGCGTGTGATCGACATCACTGGCTTGCCGATGGACGTGGTCGAGCGCAAGTACCGCCGCTTACCGCCGATGTCTCTCGACAAGATCTATGCCTTGGTCAAGAAGATCATCTTTGCCAAGAAGAAGGCCATGGCCGAAGATCCGAGCGTTTGGGTCGAAGACCCTCGCACTGGCGAATGCATCCCCACCCCGACCGTCATCATTGTCGACACCGTCGCCGCACTTCAGTCCGAAACGGTGATGAACGAGAATGAGGAAATGGGTTCGCTGCTGTTTGAGTCCGGTTCCCAAGCCAAGGCCAACAACGCCTTCGCTCAGCGTTTGGCCGGCATGATCGGTGAGGTCAACATCACCCTCTATGCCGTCAACCACTTGCGTATCGATCCTGGTCCGTCCGGTGGTCCGTCCAAAGCCAAGCGCATCCAGTACCTGAACCAGGACGAAACTTGCCCCGGTGGCACCGGCTTCCCGCAGTTCTCCGACTACATGCTGAAGATGACGCCCGTGAAAATGGACGACGGCTTCGGCATTCCGGGCAAGATCATCCGCTGCACCGTGGTCAAGACCCGCTTGAGCTACGACGGTCGTCAGTTCCACTTGGTCGCCACCGACAACGGCATCAGCAACACCTGGACGAACCTGCTCTTCCTCAAGGAGCAAAAGCTGCTAAAGGGCGCCGGCGGTCACCTCTACCTCGAAGCTCCGGATGGTCGCGTTACTCGCAAGTTCGCCCAGAAGAACTGGGCCGAGTTGTATGAAGGCGACGAGGAGTTCCGAGACATCGCTGACTGCCTGCTGGAAGCCGAGTTGCTGAAGCTGGTCCCCCAGCCTGGTAGCCCGGAGGAAGCTGAGGTCCTGGCTGCAGCTGAAGGTAACACTGCGGCTACCTGACAGACGGGCATGGCTGCCTAGTAAATGGCACGTTGGGAAGTGATGTAAGTGAGCGCATCCTCCCCAACTACCTTTCATCTAACCTAAGGAAGTCCATATGCCCGGTAGCGTCCTTAAACATGCTGATCACTTTGACGGCCATCATCGCTGGTTGGCCGAAGAGCTCATGCAGCCTCTCGCCAATCACTGCGACTCCGGCCGTACTACCATGTTCTGCAACCAGCTCTCCCAAACTCTGGTTCTGAACCACCCGGAGCGCCCGCGCGTATCAAGTCGGTTTGAGAACAAGTTTGGAGAGTACACGACGGCGATTCGCCGCACCCCTTCAGTTGCCAAGGTCATTGGGGTGTTTGAACGCAACGCCCTTCAGAAGGTCTACGCGTTTGAGTACGAGGACGGAACAGCTGCTGTCCACTTCGCTGCTCCCGTCAAGCACCTGACCGAGTCTTACGGGTACCGCCTCGACAACTCATTTCTGGATGGGGTTGAGGTTGGTGATGATCTCCCCGCGCAGTTCAAGCTTCAGGGTTGGCCCTGTACCGACGAGTATGGGAACTTCGCTTACGGGGTGAATCTGCGTACTGCGTACATGAACCTTGATGGTCTTACCTATGAGGACGGGATCATCATCTCCGAGAGCACGGCGGAACGCCTGGCTCACACTGAGGTCAGCGAAGTCACGGTCGTCCTCAATGCCAATGACCTTCCTCTCAACCTATACGGTACGCCGGACGAAGACAACTACAAGGGGTTCCCGGACGTCGGCGAGGACATTCAGAACGGCGTGCTTCTGACAAGGCGCCGCATCAACCACGAAAGCGCTCTCTTCGACCTTTCGACGCCGCAGTTGTCCAGGATCAACTGGGATGCAGATACACCGTTCTGGGCTGATGGCACCGTCGTCGACATTGAGGTCTTCACGAACCTCAATGTCGCCGAACTCGAGAAGCATCCCTACCACCGCCAAGTCCTCGCGCTTCAGCGCCGCTGGCAGGCCTTTCAACACTGGGTCTTGGATACGTTCCGTCCCTACCTAGAGGGGGGTAAGTACAGTGAAGATGTCGCGTACTGGCATCGTCGTTGCCGTGACACGCTCGACGGCAAGTGGCGACACGACAAGAGTGAGTATGAAGGCACTGTGCTTCGCTTCACTATCGCTCGGCGTTGTCCGCTGGAGAAAGGAAGTAAACTGACGAATCGGTAAACTGACCTGCCGCCTGTTGGCGTAAGTCGACAGTGAAAACCTCCCTAACTGCTGGGAACCCGTAAGTCTACTATATAAGGACATGGCAATCAGCAGCGAAGCCTCTCTTTACAAGGGAGGACCGTTCAACGACTACCGAAAGCGCCACAAAGTGGAGAAGCGAGTAGGGTACACCGGAAGCCTAGGCCGGTGGAAACGGGAGGGGTCCGTTAATCAGTAGCGGATCATGAGATAGTCTGGCCTTCCGAGGAAACTCGGAGCTGCTTCCTTTAGACCCATAGGAAGCGCAGTAGGACTTGCGAACCTACTGGAACACAAGCGATGGAGGTAAAGGGGTCATCAGCGACATCCGGCCCAACGACCAGATGCCGCATACTGAAGATGGAAGACGAGCTGACATCGTCGTGAACAGCTTGGGCGTCATCAATCGTATGAACATCGCCCAGATGTACGAACAGGAGCTCAACTTCATTGCTGACGACATCCAGCGTCGAATGGCCGAGCTGTCCAAGCTTGGCGACTGGGAGGGAGCCTGGCGACACCACCAGCGCTTCCTACAGACGGTAGCTCCCGAGCAAGCTCGTTGGATGGAAGACGCGCTCTCTCCGGGCTCGGACGAGCGCCACGGCTACCTAGAAGAGGTCTGCTCCGGTGAAGAGCCGATCTACATCCACCAGGCGCCGGTGTTTGGTAACTGTGGTCTGGACGGACTGAAAGAAGTGTATCGTCTCTTCGGAGTCGAGAAGGTCAAGTTGGTAGGCGTCGAAGAGCCCATCATTCTCGGTACGAACTACTACATGAAGCTGCGCCACGAGCCTTCGGGCAAGTTCAGCGCTCGCTCTGCCAAGCACCTATCTGTGGCAGGCGTCCCGACCAAGAACTCGAAGGGCGTTCGTTCAGGCACAGAACACCACTCCACCACGGCCGTCCGCACTGGTGAACAGGAATTACAGAACCTCCTGATCGCCAATGAACCCGATGAGCTTAAGCGCATGCTGCGCATCTACGCGACTGACGACGTTAGCCGTGAAGGTGCGATCCTCGAGCTGCTTTCGTGCAAGGACCCGTTCTCGGGTGAGCGCATCGAGCCTGTCGGTACTGGAGTGACTCGCCCTGTTGCCGGCTTCCAGGCTCTGCTCGAGAGCATAGGCCTGCGCCTCGAGGCCACTCAAACCACCAACGAAGAAGGAGTCGTCAATCATGGCGAAAAGTGATGAGACCAAGGCCGACGAGGCCGCCCCTGCTCCGAAGGCAGCTGAACCGAAGGTGTCCGAGCCGGCGACCGGTATGGCCTACATCGGAACGCTCGTGCCTCCGGGTAGCCTTCAGGGCGGTAAGCCGGCAACGGCTGCCCTGCCGCTGGTCGTCCGGGACGCGTCCACTAAGCGGATTGTGGGCATCGTCGTCGTGTCTGACCCGAGCTGGGTCGGCCCGACGCTGGACGCCTACCTGAAGCAAGCCGGGTACAAGGGCTCCTTCGAGCACGTCAGCCCGGGTGTCCTGGATGCCCCGGCTCGTGCAGAGGCGGCTCGGGCCATTCTGGGTCAGGTTGATGCTACCCTGGACAAGACCGGCACGCTGGCCGCGTTCGGCTACAAGGCCTCCATGCTGGGACTATAACGAAGAGGGGGAGGGCTTACAGCCCTCCCCCTTCTCATCTGACACACCTTCTAAAACCGAACGAGAGGACGTCATGCAAGAACGCATGCGAATGATCACTGACGCCCGCGGTCTGCCTCTAGTGCCGGTCGTGACGGCGTGTCACGGCCCGAAGGGTGAGCCCGAGCTCGTACTGACACTGGTTCATGACGATCTCATGCCCCCAGACGTCACAGCTGCCGACCTCTTGTTGGCCAGCGGCTACACCGAACCCTTCGTCCACTTCGGCCCCGACGGGCTATCCCCGTACCTGAACCGAGAAGTGTTGCGCTCCGTTCGCCGTTTGCCCAAGCGGCACCCTGGTCGCCATGCGCTTCTCAGAGACGCTGAGAAGAAGGGGGGGGCCTGCTGGGCAACACCACGTCGAGCCTACTGACCGCTAGGAGAACTCCCATGGCCAACTACTACACTCACCTCTCCCTTGCCATCGAAGACTGGCCCGAAGAAGCGATGCGCTTCGCCCAACGCCTGGACTCGGCCGTGTACTGCGTCGAGCCCGGGGAAGAAGGTACTCTGGAGTTCATCCCCGACGGTGAGGACTACGGTCGTGAGATCGAGGAGCTCGCCTTCACCATCTACAAGGACAACGAGAGTCGGAGCGGGTGCACGTTCGCAGTCAAGGAAGGTAAGCTGTACGTCTACAGCGACGAAGGCGGTGAGCCTCAGGTTGTCGCCGACATCCTCCAGCATACGATGTGTCGCTTCAAGCTGCCCAAGGCGGTGATCATCGAGTACGCCGACACCTGCAGCAAGCCGCTCCCCAATGCTTACGGCGGCGGTGTCATCGTCGTGACCGCGGAAGAGCAACACCACATGCACACCCACGAGTGGTCCGTCCGCAAAGCGGCTGAGCTGGCTGAGAAGCATGAGCTCCTGCGTAACGATGCCGAGACGCTGCGCTGGATCAGTGCGGCAACACCTGGTCTACCATGGCGAGGGCCAGCCCCTGCCCCAGCTGTGGTTACAAGCAGGTCGAGATCCCTGACGGGGGAGTCGCCCGATGTCTAGCGTTACCGTCAACCACGACCAACGCCTGTTCGTCTTCCCCTCAGGTCCCGGCTTCAGTTGTCTCGGGTTCGACGTGTGCTACGAGCGAGCCCGGCAGTACGCCAGCCTCCTTGGGCGACCCGACCTGGAGCCGGTGCCCGAGGGTATCGGCACCGTCGACCAGTACCAACACTACCTGGCGCTCGAGAAGCTAATGGTTGGTGCCAACCGCCAAGAGACGCTCTACGACCCTCGTACCCCGGAGCCGGTGTGTCGCATCCTCGACTCCTACCTCCGCAGCCGAGCAAGACTCCGGCTCTTCCTTGGTGACGAAGAGACCGGGCGTGACTGGTTGGAGGAGAACGACGTGATCGGTACCATTGGTCGTTCGATGGGCCCGATTCGCATCCCCCTTCTGATCGCGAACTCTCGTAACAGCGGGGGCGGAGCGCTTCTCTCGCGCTGCGTTGTTCGCCTGATCGACGTAGCAAGCAAGCGCGAGCTCTGGCGCCACCCTCGCTACCACCAGCCGACGCTTAAGCTCGTGTCAGGCTTGGACGAAGGCTACGCTGAAGCTGTGCTCGCTGACGGCAAGTGTCACGCTCAGTTCCGAAAGTCAGGTTCAGGCGCCCGCTGGATCGCGTTCATGCGCGGTGAACACATGGCCAAGTAGGTCAGTCTTTGGCCTCCAAGAGACCACCAACAGCCAAGTGTGGCGCCGCTAGCGTTGAGCGCCAACCAAATCCGCCCTTCCCGTTGGAGGTCAACCCGATGTCCGTCTCCTCTGTCTTCATCTCTCTCACCCAGCCCGAGCTCCCGCTGCGTCAGAACCTGGAGCCCGGAACCTTCTTCGTCTACGAGTGCCGCCCGACTGAACTCCGTCAGGTTCCTTCTCGATTTGGCTGGATCCAGAACATGACAAACCGCGACATCCTGCTCTCAAACAGCACCCTTCCAGACATTGATGGAACGCCGGAAGAATGGTTGCCCGATCTGTCCGTGATCGTTCTCGACGTTACAGCTCAGCGCGCTACTTGAGACGGCCGGAGCAGGTTCCTTTAAGGGCACAAAGTCCACCCCCGAACACAAATGATAGGAAGCATTCGTACGCGGTGCTTCCCGACAGCTAAGGAACCAGTCAATGGTACCCCCTACTCCAGCTCGCCTACAAGGTGCGAGCGACGCCTACAATCAGATTATGAACTGGATCGATGCTGGAGAGCGTGGCTTCGCCCTAGCGGAGATCTCGCTTGCCAGCGATTGGTACTACGCTGACGGCACCAGTCCGCTGAGCGACACCGAGTTCGACAGCGCCCTACTGGCCTATGAGGTCAAGTTCGGCAAGAAGGGCTCTCCGCGCTCAGCCCCGGCGAAAGCCAAGGGTAGGACTGACCGCCACGCAACCGCTGCCCACGACTACCCGCTGCTCTCTGGCTGGCTCGACAAGGCCCAAACCCCGGACGAGTTTCGTGAGTGGGCATCCAAGCGCGGTCTGACTAGGTTCTTGTGCAGTCCTAAGTATGATGGCCTTTCGGCGACTGTGTCGTACCGTAACGGCCAGGCCATCCGTGCCACTACCCGTGGTGAAAACGGTATGGGCGTCGATGTGACCAGTCTGGTCGCAGGCGAGAGCCACTTCGACACCCAAGGCGAGTTCGGCGTGCGCTACGAGTGTGTAATGACGTGGTCTGACGTCGATCGCATGAGCACGGACCTCGGTAAGGAGTACAAGAACCCCCGCAACCTCGTCGCTGGCATCCTGGCCTCGGACGACCGCGCCGCCAAGCGTGACTACGTTCTACTGGTCCCGCTGGACATCGACCACGAAGATGTCGAGGGCGATCACGCCAGCAGGCTGAACACGCTCGCTGAGATGATCGACCGCCAGTTCACAGCTAACGGCGACCGCGAGACCCCCTGGGACTGGGCTATAGCCGAGAGCGTCGACGACGTCATCGAGTACTACGAGCAGATCATGGCGGCCCGTACGGCCGGCGAGTTCGGCTACATGCTCGACGGCATCGTCATCGAAGCCCTGGATGCTAAGGACGTTACCCGCCTGGGTGGTCGGTCCAGCACTCCGGACTACGCGATCGCCCTCAAGTTCCCGCCGATGACTGCCACTACCCGCGCCGTCAGCATCGACTGGGACGTGGGCGCCACGGGCCGTCGCACTCCTGTGGTCAACTACGAGCCGGTGACCCTGGAAGGACGCACGTTCTCGCGCACCTCCCTGTCCAACGTCACGCGCTTCGACGAGCTGAAACTGTGCCCCGGCACGCCTCTGCGCATCGAGATCAGAGGTGACGTACTTGCTTGGTGTGACCGAGCTGGTCCTGACCCTGAAGGCGCTGTCCCATTCGAGATCCCTGAGGGCTTCCAGTTCTCGTACAATGACGCCGGTCAACGCGTCTTCGCCTACGCCGAAGCACAGCTCGACGGCCGCTGTGAGCGCGTCATGGTCAAGATGGGCGTGCGTGGTGTCAAGATCGAGACCGTCACCAAGCTGGTCGAAGGCGGTCTCGTCACCAAGCTGGCCGACATGTTCACGCTGGAACGGGAGCGGGTTGCCGCCCTGCCTGGTCTGGGCACGACCAGCGCGGATCTCCTGTGCTCCGCGATCGAGGCGAAGCTCGACGCTGGGGTCAAGGACTGGGAAGTCCTGGCCAGCCTTGGCATCGAGGGCGTCGGTCGTACTCTGGCCAAGTCCGCGATGGCAGTCGTCAGCCTGGACGAGTTGATGGACATGCTCACGGAACGAGCCGCTGGCGACGCTCAGTGTGACGCCTGGGCATCCGCCCTCCATGCCGCCGTCGGACCCGAGCGGTGTCGCATCATCCTAGATGGCGCGGTCGAGCGGCTCAGCGACCTCGTCGACCTGGTTGCTCTGACCAAGCCCATCCAGTCCAAAGGCGCATTCGGTCCGAGTTACAGCGGCCAGACCTACAAGGTTGTCGTCACCGGCGATCTCGTCGGCTGGGGTCGCGACCAGTTCAAAGACCTGATCGAGTCCATGGGCCACAAGATGCTCGGCTCGGTGTCCAAGAACTGTGACATCCTGATCACCAACACTCCGACCAGTGGTACCGTCAAGAACCGCAAAGCGCGCGAGCTCGGCATCCCGATCCTTACGGAGAAGGAAGCCGTCGAGCGGTTGGGCCTCGCCTCTGAGCTCCCTGACCGCTTCAAGGCCCCGGAGCCGGTTGAGGTTGACCTCACCGACCTCTGACCGGCTTCAAGTACCTCCTACCCCCACCAAGCAGTAAAGAAGGAAGAGCCTAAGATGACCACCACCCGCACCCCGCTGGCCAACAAGGAAGCCATCGTCTCCGCCGTCGCCGAGAAGACCGGCATGAAGAAGGTCGACGCCGAGAACGCCTACGAGGCCGTCCTGGCTGTGATCGCCAGCAACTTGGTCGAGGGCCGTGACGTCCGCCTGTCGGGCATCGGCACCCTGAAGGTCAAGATGTCGAGCGGCCGTGAAGCCCGCAACCCGCGCACCGGTGAGACCTTCAAGGTCGAACCCCGCCGCGAGGTGCGTTTCGGCGTGTCGAAGGAGCTGAAGACCTCCGTCGCCGGCTCCGGCGAAGGCTGACATGATGCGTGGGCGGTTCCTTTTGGGACCGCCCACCTCATCTGCCGCGGAGAACTGACATGGCTACAACCCGTCGAACCGAACTTGACCGTCTTGCCGCCAACTTACGGATCGAAAGTCGCCGTCTGTTTGCACCCCTGATTGCCGTTTTACGTGGCACTGCAGCTGTGCAAGAGGTTCGAGAGGTGTACTGGAGGGCTGTTGAGCTTACGCTTGTCAGACCAACGGTAGGTGTGCGTCCAAATCCGCGTTGGTTCTCTAGGTACATCGCCCAAGGGCTACTGGGAACAACTGACCGTCAGCTCTTCCGCCAAACCCTTATGCTACGTCTCGAGAACCAAGTCGTAGATACTGACGCTGTTCTAACAGGAGTTGAGCGGTTCATCTCAGAACTGGCTTCCATCTGTTCAAACCCTGGAGACCTCCCTCTAGTGCGAGATCGGGTCAGCGGTCTCATCGACACCTTGTCGCCGGTAGTGGAAGGAAGCCTTATGCAGCACACACCTCAATTTACTCTGATGGTTGAGCCTCTCAGCGAGATGAGCTCGTCTCAAAAAGAGGCTAGCGAAGAGGTTCGTGGCCTTGCTCGTCCAATTCTTGAGCACGTCCTGAAGGTGCTCCTGCACCCTCGGGACTACCGCAGCGTCAACTCGTGGCGGCGCGAGATCGCCAAATGGATTGTACGCCTAGCCTTGATTCGGTTGAAGCCAAACAACCGCCCTCCAGCGGAAGCTTTCCTCTTCCGCCTCCTCTGGGCAGACACCTACGAGGATAAAGAGTGCGGTGTCGCCTCCCTCGAAGCGGCGATTGAACACATCCGCGATGAGTACCCGACTGCCCGTGCTGTTGAGACGAACAAGGTAGCGACCGCGTGCTCAGCCTTCTATCGCGAACTCAGCCGGCGCTGCGCCACCAGGATTAGCCCCATCGAAGCTCGTGAAGTGGCAGCCGAGTTGGCTGCCAGCATTACCAGCGCCACAGGATAGGATGAACCAACATGCTCGTGAGTGAAGACCAAGCGAAGACAAAATGGTGCCCGGATGCCCGTACTGCAACAGCCCCTGGGTTCGGCGCCATCAACAGACCTCCGGCGGATGCAGTGCTGACTACCAGGTGCAATTGTATTGGTAGCCAGTGCATGGCATGGCGCTGGGGGCAAAACCTCGAAGGTGGCTTCGTCAACTGCTACCAAGAAGAGATCGCCGACTGGAAGGAGAACCATCCCGAGCCGGAGCTGCCGAAACGCGACCACGCCTTCTACGACGACGCCATGCGCGAGTACGAGAAGGACTACACGGAGTGGCGCGATCTGCTCCTGCAACTTATGCAGTCCTTCCCCGTCCCTCCCAATCCTCCGGGCGACACCAGTCGTAAGTACACCTGGATAGCCGAGTTCGATGAAGAGGCATGCCGTCCAGTCTGTGGTTGGCAGTATGGCGCTCTTTACCGCGGCTACTGTGGCCGAGCTGGGGTTCCCTAATGGCCAGGGAAGCTTATGTTGCTCGCGACTTCAAGCCGGCGACGCTCAGCCTCATCAGCACATGTAACCGCATCATCACCGAGTACCAGCGCCAAGGCTTTGTCCTCACACTCCGCCAGCTCTACTACCAGTGTGTGGCCCGAGACCTGCTTCCCAACAAGCAGTCGGAGTACAAGCGCCTTGGCTCGATCGTCAACGATGGCGTACCGGATCCACACTGCGATGTGGTACCGGTTTCTGCTTCGCCTACAACAGAAGTGCGCGCTTTACCTCAAGCGGTTCGTCCAAGCGGACCGCTTCTACCCGAGCTCAAAGCGTTGCTCCTCCTGCGGTTACGTTCGAACCGAACTCAAGCTCTCAGAACGCATCTACGTGTGCGACGAGTGCGGAAACACCCTCGACCGCGACCACAATGCTGCGATCAACTTGGAACAGTTGATCACCGCTTAAACCCCATTGTCGGCAAGTCTAGTCGACGTAACGAACGTCGGAGTCAGCCGGTTACGGTTGGCGTTGATGGCGTTTATCCGAAACTGTTGCAGCGTAACGACAAGTTACGTTTGTGACGCTGAAGAAAGACAGCTGGGCCTCGGCTACCTCAGCCCTGAAGACGTGGACGACGTGCTGTATGGAAGCCCCGACCCGCGTCGCCGCCCTCGGTGGCAGAACGAAGACGAAGTGTGAACGAAGGCCCGGTCCCTTGCGGGACCGGGCCTTCCTCCTTCTTTTTCCTCAC
>Ga0172373_10003963_pt1 | contig 21156 bp, 20 predicted proteins | sample Lak10m_2_FD_114546 | JGI IMG/M metagenome (GOLD analysis project Ga0172373, IMG submission 114546) | Freshwater microbial communities from Kabuno Bay, South-Kivu, Congo - kab_092012_10m | ecosystem: Environmental > Aquatic > Freshwater > Lake | place: Democratic Republic of the Congo...
CTTAGCATTAATCTCTACAATTATTCTTGCTATATCGATAGCGCCGTTTAACGCTTTAGCACATGGAATAATTATCAAAGCGTTCTCAGTAAACGAACGTTACAGAGGTATTAGCCTTGGTCATACTATAGGCTCAATGCTAATGTCTGGAACAGCTGCATATATCTCTTTATATTTTATGAAAGAGTATAAAATTATGCTGTTCCCTATAATATATATAGGATTTTCTGCAATAATTGCTTTTTTTGTAATATATAAATTTTCCAAAAAACGAGAAATTATTTAATTTAACTACTTAATTATTACAGTATTTATTAGAAAATAGCTCCTCTTACAAAAAGTATTAAAACCACTACAAAAAGGGCCATATTTTATCAATTTTCTTTATGATTTCTTCATTCATTTCAATTTTTTCTCCCCAATGTCTCGAGGTTTCCGGTGAAAGCTTATTTGTAGCATCAATACCTAATTTACTTCCAAGGCCAGATAACGGAGAAGCAAAATCCAGATAATCGATAGGAGAGTTTTCAACAAAGCTAAAATCACGTTTTGCATCGGTCCTGGTAGCCACCGCCCACATAACTTCTGCCCAATCTCGAACATTAATATCCTCATCTACAACGATAATATATTTTGTATACATAAATTGCTGCAGGAAAGACCATATACCCATCATAATCCGTTTTGCTTGCCCTGGATAAGTTTTTCTTATAGACACAACTGCAATTCTATAAGAACAGCCTTCAGGAGGAAGCCAAAAATCTACGATTTCTGGGAAGTGATTTTGAATTAAAGGTATAAATATTTCATTTAATGCTTCTCCTAGTAAGGATGGTTCATCCGGAGGTTTACCCGTATAAGTGCTTAAGTAAACAGGGTTTTTTCGCATTGTTACGGCTTGTATTTTAAATACCGGAAACAATTCAACATCATTATAATAACCCGTATGGTCCCCAAATGGCCCTTCCGGCAAATACTCATCTAAACTTACATAACCTTCTAAAATAATTTCAGCATTAGCCGGCACTTTTAAATCAATAGTTTTGCACTGTACTAGTTCAATAGGACTACTTTGGAGTAAACCGGCAAAATTATACTCAGACATGGTATTTGGAATTGGCATAACAGCAGCTAAAGTTAAAGCCGGATTTGCCCCAATAACAGCAGCTGCCGGCATAGGTTCTTTTAGGCTTTGCCATTTATTATGGTGGGCCGCTCCTCCTCTCATTTTAAGCCAACGCATGATAAGCTTGTCTTTTTCTACTACTTGCAACCGATATATACCCAGATTATAATTATCTGTTTTATCACCCCCAGGACCTTTGGTAATAATTAAAGGCCAAGTAATTAAAGGACTTACGTCAAGTGGCCAGCATTTTTGAATCGGTAAAATGTTTAAATCCGGTTCTCGAATAACAATCTCCTGAGATACTGCTTTTTTTACATTTTTAGGAGACATTGATAATATCCTTTTTGCGACCGGTAACATGGAGAAAGTTTCTTTAATAGAAGATGGCGGTTCAGGATTTTTCAAAAACGCTAGTAATTTCCCGAATTGGCGCAGTTCTGATTGGGATTTTAAACCCAAAGCCCAGCTTATTCTCTGTGGATGAGCATATAAATTAGTAACAATTGGGAACTGAGATTTTATACCATTTTCCTTAATAATATTTTCAAAAAGCAATGCCGGACCGTTATTATGTAAAAACCTCTTACTGATTTCTGTTATTTCCAGGTGCGTTGATACTAGTTCCGTAATTCTTTTTAAATGGTCGTTTTTCTCTAAATATTCTAGGAAAGAAGGTAAATCTTTAAAGATCATATAGTCGATTTGTTAATTTTCCAAATACTGAAAACTATACAAAGAAATATATTGAGGTAACAGGCAAAAATATAAAGAGGATCTTTATAAGCAACTTTTTGCAGAGTAAAGTGAAAGTAAGCAACTATTACCAGAGGACAAAAGGTATAAACCATTTGTTTAATATTAGTCTTTCTAGCATCATTATTTGTAGAAAGAAATATACTTAGTGCTAAAAATACCAGGACATAATTAAATACAGGCCAAATTAACCTCTGATGACCATCTACAATTAATCTTATTTTCGTTTCCTCCGGAAAGTTAGCAGTAGATTGTAACATTTCTGTTAGGTAAAGCTCTAAACTTGTTTTATTACGATCGTCTTTATCAGGATCATCATTCTTAATCGCTATTAACAACTGATCAAAATATAATTTTGTCATATTCTGATTATTATCAAGAGATTGCCTAAAACCTTGCCTTAATTCAAATAATGGTATATTATCGTGTATTATTATTTTACCAGTTTTAGCAAACAAAACTGTACGATCTTTCGGAATTCTATTATCAAATAAAATTACTCCCTCCAAAGTAACGTCTGAATTTTTTTTATCGAGGTAAATTGTAAAATCTTTCGATATCTGGTTAAAAGTTTTTGCATCAATAATATTTGTTGATACATAATTTTGACGGAAATTATTAAGATCATGTTTTAATTTACTATAAGAAAAAGGCATTAAATATAAGGATATATAGTAAGAAATTATAGTTATACAAGTAACAATAAGTAGTGCCGGCTGCGCCAAGGCAAAATTACTAAGACCAGCTATTCTAAGTATAATTAACTGCCTATTTTCTTGTAGCTTACTATAAACATATATTACTGCTAACACAGAAATAAAAGGTGAAATCATAAAAAATATTGAAGGTACTATAAGGATAATTAATTGCAGAAAATCAATTAATTTTACTCCCCTTTCTAGTAAGTATAATAACTTCAATATCTGTGTAATCCACACCAGGGTAGTTAGTACAAAAGTTAACGTTATAAAAGGATAAAGGATAGTTTGTGCAATGTATTTTTTATAAATTGTCATTAAAAATTATTTAATTTGTTTCAACTAGAGGAACATCAAGGTTTTCATCAGATATTGATTGTACAGTTACAAAATCCAAATTGTTTAAATTTGCACTTAATTTTACAAAAATTCCGTCATTATCAATTTTATAAATCTTCCCTACTAAAAGGCCGTAAGGATAGATTTTACCATCCCCAGAAGTATATATTAATTCACCAATTTCTACCTTATGGTCCTCTGAAAGGTAAATTAATAACATATTATCTCCCTGCTTTGCTAAAATACCTCTTTCTCTAGAAGCGGATGTAATAACCGGTACCCTTGAATTAGGATCATTTAGGAGCATGACGGAAGAATAATTATTACTTACATTTATAATTCTTCCAACAAGTCCATCTTCATTTATTACCAAATCATTTGCCTTAACGTTCTTATTTTCTCCAGCTTCAATTACCGCAGAACTAGATAAAGGTGTAATACTTGCACCTACTAATCTGGAAGTTATGTAATTACCTTTTATCTTATCTGTCACTTTTAGTAATTTCCGGAGTTCCTTATTTTCAGATAAAAGGTTTGTTACAGTTTGCTCTAAATCAGCCATTCTAGCTAGTTGCAACTTTAGTTTTATATTTTCTGCTTCGAGATTACGGAAGTAAGACAACCTGTCATACAATAATTCAACATTTTCTATTAGATTATCCGCTATTATAGACCCAGCAGATAGTAAAATACCATAGACTTCAAGAGATAATTTAGATAGATTTTTTATAGGAAAAAGCAACAAATATGAACAACCGCAAAGTAGAACTACAATACAAAACTTCTTAAATAAAAATAAGCTAAATCGGCCTAGCTCAGTAAAATGATTTGTAACCCTTATCCTATTTTCAATTAGCGCCATATCTAATCTTGCTTGAATAATACGTGCTTTAATTTTGAAAAATCTTCCAAAACCATTCCAGTACCAAGTGCTACACAAGCTAATGCTTGATCAGCGACAAATACCGGTAATTTTGTAGCTTCTCTTAATACATAGTCTAAGTTTTTCAGAAGGGCACCTCCTCCTGTTAGAACTATCCCTTTATCTACAATATCAGATGATAATTCGGGAGGAGTACATTCAAGTGCAGTTTTTACTGCTTCCACTATCTGACTAATAGGTTCGATTAAACTTTCAGATACTTGCTGCTCATTTAATAACATTTCTTTAGGAATTCCATTAATTAAATCTCGGCCTTTAATTTCAACCTCTCGGTATAAGCCGTCTGAAGTAACATAAGCTGTACCAATATGTTTTTTTATTTTTTCAGCCGTTGACTCACCAACTAATAAGTTATAATTTCTCCTGATATAAGAAATAATTGCCTCATCCATTTTATCACCACCAACTCTAACAGACTTAGCATAAACTATTCCACCTAAGGATAAAACAGCAACTTCTGTAGTACCACCCCCTATATCTACAATCATGGAACCTGTAGGCTCTGTAACAGGCAGACCAGCACCTATGGCAGCTGCCATAGGTTCTTCAATCAGAAAAACATCCCTTGCTCCTGCGCTCTCTGCAGCTTCTTGAATTGCTCTACGTTCTACAGGAGTTGAACCAGATGGTACACATACTATAATTCTTGGGCCAGTCAAGGACCTTCTATCACTTACTGAGCGGATGAAATATTTAATCATCTCCTCTGCTCCTTTAAAATCAGCTATCACCCCATCTCGCAGCGGTCTTTTTGCTTCAATATCTGCAGGAGTTCTTCCAAGCATCATCTTGGCTTCATGGCCAAAGGCGTAAGGCTTTTTAACCCCGTTTTGTTCTATTAAAGCCACCACTGAAGGCTCGTTTAGCACTATACCTTTACCTTTTACATAAACAAGGGTGTTTGCAGTTCCAAGATCTATAGCAATATCTGCTGAAAAACTATTAATAAATTCCAAAAATCTTCTGATCATTATCCGTTATACCCTTAATTATCCAATACCTTGTTTTATCAATAATTTCTTAAAAAGTAGAGTATATCAAGATTCATGAAAATGTAAAATGACAAAATTACCAATTAGAATTATCAGTGAAATAGGTAGTAGAACTGCAAAAATTGGAGCAAGCCCGCTATAAGCCAGAATACGGATACTGATTTCTAATAAAAAATAAGTGACAACTCCAGCAATAACCATAAATGCTTTTTCTTTAACACCAGAATTATTTCTATTGTCAAGCCTCAAAAACCAGCAACCTAACAGAGCCATAGCAAGAGTCGTAAGGGGTTTAAATAATTGTTTTAAAAAATATAGCTGGTAATTTAAAATTGGAGCCCCAGAACTAACCAATTTATCAATTAGTTCAGGTAATCCCCAAATAGAGACCATTTCTTGCGAAACCAGGCTTTGTCGCACACTATCAATCGATAAATTGGTTTGCAAATACAGTTTATCTAATCTTGAACTTTTATTAAGATCAGTAACTAAAGGACTGTAAAGCTTAAATTGATTATTATCAAGTTCTGCATAAGGGGCATCAATTCTTTGTATTAATTCATTTTTTGGATCAGCACTAATTATAATAATATCGGAAATTAATTTTTTGGATATATCAATTGATTTTACTTTAATTATGCGGTTTGTATCTTGGTATTTCTCATTGAAGAAAATATCTGTTTTAGAAATAATAAGATTATTATGTAAAGGACTATTATCTAATTTTGCTTCTAACTTTTCATACTCTCTCATAGCGTAAGCCCCTAAAGGATTTATTATTGCTATTATAACAATGCTAAAAATAAAGCTCATCACAATTGGCACGCTAAAAATTCGCCACACTGGAATTCCATTACTGACAATAACTATTAGCTCATTATACATAGACAAATGGCTTAAAAAAAATATAGTACTAATAAAACCGATTATAGAGCTAATTTCATTAAACAAATAAGGTATCTTCAGCACTACTAGAAGCCAGAAATCTTCCGCCTGAATGTGGGCAGATTTAAACTTCTGTAATATACCAAAAATGCTCGAAATAAGAAGAATGGCAAATAGAATAATAGATGTTAAGAACAGATACCACGAAAATCGGCGCAGTAGATATTTAGTAATGATTGGAGAAATTACCATGCAATTGAATTTGTTGGTTTATGCAGATTGAAGCTTGATAACGATCGACAGAACTTTTTATCTTAATTTTTACCCCAATATAGAATGGTGGGCCCGGCAGGACTTGAACCTGCGACCACTCCGTTATGAGCGGAGCGCTCTAACCAACTGAGCTACAAGCCCTAAAAATTTTCTTATATACAGCGATTACGTATTCTAATGCTTTTCTAGACCCTTATATACTCGCCTTGGAATAAAGTCCAGAAATTTTTATCATGTTTTATGGGTTTTATTAATATTAAGCAAGATTACTACAAATAGCTTTTAATTACTTTTTAAGCCTGAGCAAATAATCTTCGCTAGATACGCCAGTAACCAAGCCATAAATTTATAACAACACACTATACACTTCCTAATAATATAGCTGCTAAAAGACGAGTTTATCAAATAAGCTTTAATGCCTTGGGTAAATCAAAACTCAAAACTATAATCCACTTACCTAGAAAATATTGTTTTAAGCTAATCCCAAACTTTTTGGTTTACTATATTTTAGCCATACATCTATCATCAATTTTGTGATGATTAATGCACCGTACATTGAAGAAATAATTCCAATAGTTAAAGTCACTGCAAACCCTTTAGTAGCCCCAACACCAAATGTATATAACAGAAAAGCAGCAATTAATGTAGTAATATTTGAATCCATAATGGTTGCAAAAGCGGATTCAAAACCAACTTTTACAGCATATAAATTAGAACAGCCCTTAGCAATTTCTTCTCTGATTCTTTCATAAATCAGGACATTTGCATCAACTGCCATCCCTATTGTCAAAATAATCCCAGCAATACCAGGTAAAGTTAAGGTAGCCTGTAACATTGAAAGTAATGCAAGGATAAAAAACAAATCTATCACAAGCGTAATATTAGCAAAAATTCCAAGAACTCCATAAGAAAGAGCCATAAAACCCACTACCAATAAAAATCCAGCTAAAGCTGCTACTTTTCCTGATTCAATAGAATCTGCACCTAAATTCGGGCCTATTGTTCTCTCTTCTACTACTTTTAATTGAGTCGGCAGTGCTCCCGCTCTAAGTAAGAGCGCAAGTTCGGAAGCAGAATCAATCGTAAAATTACCGGAAATAATACCATCACCTCCTAAAATAGGATCATTAATTACTGGGGCACTAAGAATTCTTCCATCCAAAACAATTGCTAATCTTTTACCACGATTTTTACTGGTTACTTCTGCGAACTTCTTTGCACCCACATGGTTAAAAGAAAAGCTTACAGCAGGCATTGAGTCCTTATTAAAAGAGACAAAAGCATTATTTAATTCATCTCCACTAACAATAACTTTCTTTTTGATTATCATTAGTTCTTGCTTACCGCTCTCTTCAGACTTAATAGCTATTGATCCACTTGGAATATGACCATGCATAGCTTTTTCAATATTTGCCGTTTCATCGACTAGGTGAAAAGTAAGTTTTGCTGTCTTACCTAATAAATTTTTCAGTTTTGTAGGATCTTCTTCCCCAGGTACTTGCAGTAAAATATTTTTAACTCCTTGTCTCTGAATGACCGGTTCTTTTGTTCCGGTACTATCAACACGCATTCTCACAATTTCAATAGACTGATCAATAACCTTGTCTTGTAATTTATTTAGCTGATACTCGTCATAACCAATTCTTACTATATTACCATCAATACCGACATCAAGATTATGATCAATCTTTGTAACAATTTTTTTTACCTCTTTAAAATTATCTACTGATTTTATTTCGAAATTTATATTGGCTTTATCAGTTGATAAAGATGTGTAGCCAATTTTTTCCTGACGTAAATATTTCTTTAAACTATCAGAAATTGACTGGCCAACACCGTCTAAATAACCTTCAAAATCCACATCAAGCAACAAATGGGATCCTCCTCGTAAATCTAACCCTAAATTTATTTTATCCCCTGGTAACCAATTATATTTTTTTTCAGTAAAATTTGGAATCACATATAAAATTGCAATAATGATAAGTAAAATTGTTAATATTACTTTCCAAATAGATATGCTTTTCATTTTATCCCTTTAAATTATTTGAGGCAGAAGAACCCTTATAGATTCTCCAATGGATTACAAAGAAAAATAAACCAGTAATAAGCCAGGTAGTACAATTAATTAAGGTACTAATAGCATCACCTTTAATTCTATTTATATAATCTTCTCTCTCTGCAAGTCTTTTTTCTGCTACCGAATCGGAATCAATTATTTGCAACCTTTCTTTATTACTAGAATCACTCTGCTTTTGGTAATCAATATATTTCTCATTACTAGTAAATTTATCTAACTGGTTAATGTATTTGTACTCCGGTAATAGGATATCCGTTATATTACCAAGCATAATACCAATAGCTATCATCATTACTATAGATGCTATTAAACACACAAATAAGCTATACAGCTGGACTAGGTTTTTAAACATTATAAAATTATGATCTTTGCATTATTATTCAGACTCGTAAAAAATCATTTATTGCTTGATCTATCTTCACCTTTTTTCTTGACCAAAGATTTATTATCTTTTACCCCTTCTTTTTTTGTTCGGCTTAATATATCAGAAATAGAGGTTTTTAACATTTTGATCTCAACGTCTTTGGCAACTGCTATATGTACCGTATTGTCACTATCATTAATCTTACTAACAACACCAATAATACCTGAATTTGTTAATACCTCTTCGCCCTTTTTTACACCGGAAACTAGATCTTGTTGAGCACGGCGGCGTTTCTCTTGGGGACGTATCAGTAAAAAGTAAAACACGGCAAAAATCAAAACCATCGGCACAAGGCTAGTCCAGCTATTTCCAGGAGATTCCGGGGCTTTTGGCAAAGCTTCACTATCCTGTAAAGTAATAGTATCTGCAGAAGTAGTATTTGGTGAAGTTTCTTGGGCATAAACGTTATTGATAAACATACTAATATTCTCCTTAAGATTTAAATTTATTTTCAGTAATTATACAGTTTTAGCCTTTTCTTTCAATTGCTTATTATACAATTTGTAATACTCGCCTTTTAAACTAATCAGCTCTTCATGTGTACCTTGCTCCTCTATTTCACCGTTTTTCATAACGATAATTTTGTCTACATCCATAATACTTGCAAGCCTATGGGTAATAATTAAAGTAGTTTTCCCTTTACGTAGTTTAGTAAAAGAATGGACTATGGACTGTTCAGATTCCGGGTCAAGTGCACTTGTTGCCTCATCAAATAACATAATCGGTGAGTTTTTTAAAAATGCTCTAGCTATTGCAAGACGCTGTTTTTGTCCTCCGGACAAAGTACAGCCACCTATCCCTATGACAGTATCATAACCATCAACTAGTTTACTAATAAACTCATCGGCGTCTGCATGCTTAGCCACATTGATTATATCGTAACGCGTAGCTGTTAAATTACCATATGCTATATTTTCTGCGATACTAGCATCAACTAAAATAGTATCTTGTGAAACCATGGCTATTTGGTTCCGCAAGTGGGTGAGTGAAATATCTCTTATATCTTGTGAATTTATTAAAACTCTACCTTCCGTTGGCTCATAAAAACGCACCAATAAATTTGCTAGAGAAGTTTTACCGCTGCCGGACTTACCAACAATCGCATATGTCTTTGCTTTTTCTATTTTAAGATCCACAAATTTTATAGCTTCTTTTTCGCCGAATTTTAAGGCAACCTTCTCAAAAAGAATCTCCGGATATCCAAAATCAGGTTTCAAAGCATTGGCATTATCCTGGATTAATGGTTTAGTATCAAGGATATTAAATATTCTGTTTGCCGCAGCAAGCCCTTCCTGTAAATTTACATTCAGTGACACTAAGCTTTTAAATGGTCTATAAGCGGAAACAAAAGCAGCAATAAAGGTAAATAACTCACCGATTGTCATCTTACCAGATATTACCTGAAACCCTCCATACCAAAGCACGCAAGCAATAGCTAGACCGCATAAAAATTCCATAACCGGTGAAGTTAAAGAATCAAGCATTGCAGACTTTTTATAAAAAGCTAAAATTTTTGCCGTTATCTCTTTCGCCCTCACAGATTCTATTTTCTCAGCACAAAAAGATTTGATTATTTTTATAGACTGGAACGTCTCGTCTAACCTGGCAGTATAATTACTTAATTCTTCCTGAGCATCACCAGTTACGCGGCGCATTCTTCTACCAAGTTTTTGCACAGGATAAATTGCAACTGGAAAAGCTAGAAACACAAACATAGATAAGAATGGTTCTAAGCTAAACATTATGATGATCAAAAAAACAACAGAAAGCAAATATTTTGCACAACCGACAAGCATGTTTGAAACAGCACCACGCATTAATATTATATCATTAGTAAAACGTGAAATAAGTCGTCCGGAAGACTGAGATTGGACATAGGCAAGATCGGCATATAGAAGATGTTCATACATTTGTATTTGCATATCAGTCAATATCTTCTGGCCGACATATTTGATCAAATACCCTTGGTAATATTCTGCTATACCTTTTATTACATATACCCCGAGCATTAACAGTGGAATGATAACAAGCATATGCGTATTGCGAGCAACTAATATTTTATCAATAGCCGGTTTGGTTAACCAGACTACCGCTGCAGCGCAGGCAGCTACTACAATCATAAAAAAAATAGCTATCAGTAGCTCAGATTTATAAGGTTTAACATGGTTAACTAAAAGCCTTTTGATTACTTCCGATGATTTAAGATTTTGTTGCGACATTACTAAATGATGTTTGATGGATAAAGAGCGCTTTAATTAATTATAACTATTTCTTTAATAACGCAATAAATAAAATAATTAAGCAATTCCATATTTCACCTTCTAATAGTTTTCTTTAAAAAACCATTAAAGCTAATCCAGACGGTAACCGGCTGCTCTTATGGTTCTAATTACCTGGTTACCATCGTTTAGATCCATCATTTTCCTAATACGGTTAATATGCACATCAACAGTTCTAAAGGATATATCTTTATCTACACCCCATACATAATCTACTATTTGTCTCCGGGAATAAGTACTATCGGGATTGGTCATAAACAGCTGCAGCAGCTTAAACTCGGTAGGTCCAAAATGAACCTGTTTTTGCCCATGAAAAACTTTATAAGTTGCTAAATCCATCGTAATATTTTTATGTTTAATAAACTTGTTTTGGAATACGGGATTAGATCTTCTCAGGAGTGATTTTATATTAATCATAAGTTCATTTGGGGTAAAAGGCCTAAATAAAACTTTATTAGAATTATCGTCGTTAGTACTGTAATGCTGTGCCGATTCGTCTTGATTAACTAAGAAAATTATCGGTATCTTTTGCAAACCTTCAATTTTCTTTAAACGAGCAGCCATTTCAATTGCCGAGACATCTTGTAGTCTAGAACTGATAATAGCGGCATTCGGCTTATTTACATATGCTAATCTTAGAGCGGTTTCTACATTTCTAGCCCTTGTTACATCAAACCAATACCTCTCTATAGTATTGCATAAAATAGCGTTTGATTGATCATCATGCTCTATAACTAGAATTTTAAGTGGTAATTTATCTGACACTTTACACTCTCCTTAAAAATATAATCGTCTGTTAAATAAACATATACAAAGCGTTACAAATACCTTACAAATTTATAAACAAAGGTAACATTCTTTTAAACAAGGCACTTTATACACTGATTTTATAAAAATGACAGACATTTTTGCATTACTTAATAAGATTATGCTTGAATAAATTAGTTTATATTGTTATAAATGCGCTTAATTATTTAATTTAGAGATTTTGGGAGATTCTTTAATATGGCTTTTTATGAATCAATTATCGTCATTCGCCAAGACGTCTCGTCTTCAGATGTTGATAAAATAGCCGATGATTTCATTAAGATTATCAAAGATCACAAAGGTAGTGTTCTTAAGACAGAGTATTGGGGTTTAAGGACACTTGCTTATGAAATTAAAAACAATAAAAAAGGTCATTATTATTTCATGGGTATAGAAGCCGATAATGTTCTGGTAAAAGAGCTTGGAAGGAAAATCAAGTTAAGTGAAAGTGTCATTAGATCTTCTCTTGTTAAGGTAAAGGAGATAAGCAAAGACCCTTCTCCAATTTTAAGAACAAAATCGCTGGATCTTGAAGAAACAGTTGATGTTACTATAAATCAGCAATAGAAATAAATATTAAATAGATTACTTCGATGTCTTACGAAAATAATATGGATGGCCTAGATTACGATTCAAAGTCAGGTGCAGACAAGAATAGCTCAAAAATGTTTTTCAGAAAACGTAAAGGATGCCCTTTATGCTCAGAAGGATCGCCGAAAATAGATTATAAAGACCCGGAACTCCTTGGTAAATTTATTTCAGAGGGAGGAAGAATGTTACCGAGCAGGATCACAAATGTATGTTCTAAACATCAACGTAACATAAAAAAATCTATAAGGCATAGCCGTATTATTGCTTTATTACCATTTGTATTTCAAGGCAAATAATAAATTCCCTTTTGATTTTATGTCAAAAGTTATTTACACTTTATTTTAATTAATGTTAGTTTTAAGTTCATGCAAGTCATTTTAATCAAACCAGTTAGAAAACTAGGAAAAGTTGGTGAAGTAGTTAATGTAAAAAACGGTTATGGCCGGAATTTTTTAGTTCCTCAAGGCATTGCGATAAGAGCAACAAAGGACAACTTAGGCAAATTTGCCGCTCTTCAAAAAGAACTTGAAGAAAAAAACATTCAAGAAAAATCAAAAATGGAAGCTACGGCAAAAGCTTTAGACGGTAAACATTTAACTTTTGTTACCCAATCCGGAGCAGATGGAAGATTGTTTGGCTCCATATCCTTGAAGTTACTAGCCTCCTCCCTTTCTGAACTTAGCGGATATAAGCTCAATTACTCAAACATACTACTTGACAGTCCTATAAAGGTTAATGGTGTCTTCAAAGTCCAAGTAATGTTACATCCTGAAATTTTTGCATCCGTATTAGCAGTGGTAGCTAAATCAGAATCAGAAGCCCAAGATGCTTTAATTGAGTACAAAGAAGGCGGGAAGAAAAAATCTGAAAATGAAACAAATCAGGAATTAGACACAGCTCAGAAGTAGTAGGTTAAAAAATAATCCTTAAAACTTCAATTGAACTGCTAGCAAATTCGGCTTGAAATTCTTAAACAGACTCAATAAACATAATTAGTCGTTTAAAATTGCTTATTAGAAGGTGTAGAGCTTAGCTAATAGCATTTTCCTGCGGGAACTTACATCCATATTATTTTTATGGATTTGTACTATTATATGTTGTATTATGCCATTAATTTTCCAGCAGTAATTATTTTAATAACTTAAAATGCAGCTATTTCCATTAAAAATTGTTCCGAGTAATACTAATTTTGATTTTATGCGAATCAAAAATCTTAACTATGCTTTATCAGTTTTTTTATTTGTCTTTAGCATAGTTTGGATTGGTATTTATAAATTTAATTTTGGTATTGATTTTGCCGGAGGAATTAGTATGGAACTGCGCATTAACCAAGCTCCTGATCTGGCTAAAATGCGCACGGTACTTAACGAACTTAATATTGGAGAAATAGTTCTACAGAATTTTGGCAGCGATAAAGACATTTCAATTCGTGCAGGAATTAGCAGCGAGGAAAATTTAATGCACAATATTGAGCTTATCAAGTCTACTCTAAAACAAAACTTTCCATATGAAATTGAATATAGAAAAGTAGATTTTGTTGGGCCGCAAGTTGGTAATCAGATGATAAAATCAGGAATTATGGCAATGCTTCTATCATTTTTATCTATCATGGTCTACATTTGGATAAGATTTGAGTGGCAATTCGGCATAGGAGTTTTAGCAGCATTAGTCCACGATGCGGTTTTAAGCCTTGGTTTCCTAAGTGCTACCAAGCTTGATTTTAACTTGAGCACAATTGCTGCTATTTTGACTATAATAGGATATTCGGTAAATGATACGGTAGTTATTTATGATCGTATTAGAGAAAATTTACGCAAATATAATAAAAAAACTATTGGCACTATAATTAATATGAGTGTAAACGAAACACTATCTAGAACAACAATAACTGTATTTACTACGCTACTTGCAAACCTGGCTTTAATATTATATGGCGGTGAGGCAATAAAAAGCTTCAGTATTCTAGTATTTTTTGGAATATTAATTGGTACATATTCTTCTATTTTTATTTCTGCTCCAATAATTACATTGTTCAACTTTAAAAACTTAAAATAATAATATTTTATGAGAATTTCAGCAAATGATATAAAATCCGGTAACATCCTAGATTACGAAGGTGAATTATGGGTTGTTGCTAAAACCCCTGAACACACAAAACCTGGAAAAGGCGGGGCTTATGTGCAGGTAGAAATGAAAAACCTGCGTACCGGTAATAAATTAAACCAACGCTTTAGCTCTAGTGAAAGTGTTGAAAAGGCTTTTCTTGAAAGGAGAGCAATGCAATATCTATATAAAGAAGAAAATCTTCTGGTATTTATGGATCCTAATTCCTTTGAGCAAGTAATGATCGATCAGGAATTAATGAAAGATAAATTACCGTTTTTAACTGATGGAATGAATGTAGAAGTGGAGTTTTACCAAGATAAACCGCTCGGTATTGTTTTAGCACAAACTGTTATATTAGAAATAAAGGAAACCGATCCTGTAATTAAAGGGTCTACTGTAACTTCTTCCTATAAACCGGCTATAATGAGCAATGGGTTAAGGGTAATGGTTCCACCTTACCTAGTAACTGGAGAAAAAATAATAGTCAAAACTGAAGACGCTACTTTTGTTAAAAGAGCAGAATAATGCAAAATCAAGTTATTTTAATTAACGATGCGCTAAGAGAAGCCTCTAAATTTCTGCATCGGGATTATTTTGAACTAGAAAATTTACAGAATTCTGCCAGAAGCATAAAAGTTTTTGTTGATAAAGCAAAAACAAGGGTTGCAGATAATTTACAAAAATCGCTTACTAAATATTATAAAACTATTATTTTTGACCCTACAGAACTAGACCTATCAAATTTAGATTTGACCGGACCTATAGTCCTAGTTGATACTTTGGATGGAACTTATAATTTCGAAAGAGCTATTCCTTTCTTTGCTTTAGTAGTAACAATTTTAACAGCAAAACAAGGAAAAATTTCTGCTGAAAAAGTAGCAATTAATTTTCCCGTGTTAGGTGAAATATATTATGCAGAACAAGGGAAAGGATCTTGGTTTGAAAGGTATTCCTTTAATTTTGGTATTGGAACTATTAGATTAAGAGTATCAGTTAATAGTAAATTAGAAGATAGCCTAATTAGCTGTAGCTACCAGCAGCTACAGCTAGCGCAAAAAATTTCTACGAATATAAGGATTTTTGAGTCCTACGCTTATCAAATTGCTCTCTTAATCAGTGGCAAGTCTGAAATTGCCCTGTTACCAAATAAACCAATAACTTATGGACTTGATTTATTAGTCCGTGAAGCTGGAGGCTTAAGTTACGTCAAAAATAATGTTTTTATCGCTTCTAACTACCAAATTCAGGAAAAACTGCAAAAAGTTTTATTTTAAAAATTCAACTGGAATTAAACTACTTTTTTATTGTTACTTTATCATTCGCATAAGGATATTATCTTTGCGCACAAAGTGATGGTATAACCCAGCACTTATATGTAACCCTATTAAAGCTGCAAATAAGAAGGCCGTAACTTCATGTAAACTATTAAAAAAGCTAGCTAGAACTATATCCTTTGCCAGAGGTGGTATTACAAATAAATTGAAAACGTTTATCTCATGCCCTCCAAAACGCGACATTAAAATTCCACTAACCGGCATTAAAAACATGAATATATAGAGGAGATAATGGGTAATCTTAGAAGCTAACTTTTGCCATAATGGTAAATCAGCTGGTAATTCTAACTTTACATTAATAAAACGCCATAAAAGTCTTAACAATACAAAAAATAAAACAACCACCCCTATTGCTTTATGCATAGCATATAGCTGCCACTTATAAGCCGATGGTAGCATCGATACCATAATAAAGCCAATAACCAGTAACCCTATTATGGCAATACCAATAAGCCAATGGAATAATTTAGCAATTAATCCGTATGAGGATAAGGTATTTTTGAGCATCACACCTCCAAATAATTATTATTAATCAGAGCTTATTTTTCTAATATACGCAATAGATTTTAGTTTATTACATATACTTTCAAATATAGGGCGTGGTAAAATATCCTTAGTAATAATTTCTAAATAACTGTTTTTAATAGTGATGGTAAATGATGGTTCGGTAAAATTAAAACCGTCAATATCTTTAGCAATCCTTATAAAATAACCAAGAATTTGGCTATTTTTAAAATCTTGTTTACAAAGGAGTTTTTTAGAAATTTTTATAAGTTCTACATCTGGCTTAAAATTTGAAGAATAGGATAATATAAGGGCTATCATTAATCTTTGGCGATGAGTAAATGGAATTTCTGAATTTAAAATGAATTCGGAAATTGCCTTTGGAGAAAGCGTTTGATCAAAATATTTGTTAAGCGACTGCAAAATAATTGCTAGCTTTAAAAGCTGACTAAGATCTTTTGTTTCTTCTACTAAAGGTTCAATTATTTCATAGTATTTGTCAAAATTTGTTGATCCCAATTCGTACTGGCAACAATACACTACTTTTTGTAATACTATATCCTGATTTTTTTCAATTTCAGGCAAAATTTCATATCTTACTCCCTCTTTCAACCCGAATATGGAAACAATTATATTTTTAGGTTGGAAAACCTCTAACATTGCCTGAGCTACAATTATTGCATTTGGATTCAGCGTCCTGCTATTTAACTTAAATTTAGTACGTTGAAATTCTTTAATGCTCTTTAGATATAAGCTAAAATCAGCTCTCGAAATACTAAGGTTGTGCAAGTTTTTCAGGGGATATTTGTTGAATTCAATAAAAAAGCGGCAAATAAACCTAAGAGCTCCGCCAATTAAATATAAATTTTCATATTGATAATTCCCATATTCATCTCTGATAATCCTAGTTATATCTTCTAAATTTTGTAATTTTCTAGTAGTAATTATTTTAGTCCCAAGCGCAAGAGAACTTAACTTACCAATTAGGCGATTATTAATTTCTATAAGTTCTAAACTGCCTCCACCGAGATCAGCCGCTACACCATTTACATCCGATATACCGGATATTAAACCGACTGCAGTTAAATAAGCTTCCCTTTCACCTGAAATAACTTCAATGGTAAGGTTAAATTTCTCTTTGATAAATTCTATAAAAGCCCTGGATCTCGGATGGTCCCGTAGTACAGCAGTAGCGACACATTTAATTTCCGTAACTTGAAGCCTGGTAAATATATGTAATATATAATTTATTGATAAATAAGCCTGATGTTTTATATCAAGCTCTTCTTGCGTAAGAAGGGTTAGAATATCATTTTTAAACTTATTATTAAATATTTCTGGAGCACCAATAGTATTACTTTCGTGTACCACTGCTCTAATAGCATTATAGCCAATATCAATTATCCCAAGACGCATTTTTATTTATTAAATACAATTATTTGTTACGCTATATGAAATTTATAATTTCTATTAGATTTTACTGCCCAAGGGGTAATAACACTTAAAAAAGCTACTAACAAATAAATATCAATTTATTCCATTACTCAATAAAGCTTCTGGTATGTTAATTCATAACATTTCTAGCACATTTCAGGCTTTACTTAGTGTCTTTTTGTAGATGAGTCAACTATTCTACTGATTCAGTTTCCTCTTTTTTGACACTAGTATTTCCTTTCGGATCATAAGGCTCTTGAGTTGGTATAAATGTAGGCGGTAAAAGCCTACTTGTAAAGAACTTATCTTCGAAATATTTAATTTTCTTGGACTTTATTGGAGGAAAAGATTCAATAAGTATAATTTGTTCATCCCTTGGTAGCTGTATTACCTCTTGTGGTAGTAATAATGCTCTTTGGACTTTTGATACACTTTGCGTTCTAGTGGAAATATTTAAATCGAAAAATAAAGGCTTATTAAATGAAGTTTGTTCAACTGTTTTATTTCCACATAATTGAGATATTAAGTTTGCTGTTTCATAATTGTTAGCAGCAAAAGTAATACGGAAAGTAGAATTCGACAGGAAAGAATTCATTCCTGCATCTTCATAAGTTCCTTTTAATTGTTGAGTATCTTGAATAATTAAGAATAAGCGTACTCTATAACCTCTAAAATAGGCAATCCCGGCCTTAAACTGGTCCATTTTTCCGAGCGTTGGAAACTCATCCATTAAGAACATCACACCGTAAGGTTCTTCTTTTGTATTCGGCATTTTCCTGCTTAAGAATTCTGTAGCTTGCTGATAAAAAATCTGCATTAATCTTTGTAGACGTTGTATATTATCTGGAGTTAATCCCACATAAACAGTAGTTTTAACTTTTTTAAATTCCATAATATTAAAATCAGAGGTAGCAGTTGCTGAATCAATTAAAGGATTTGCCCAGAGTTCCAAGGAAGAATTCATGGTAGATATAACCCCTGAACGCTCTTTATCAGCTTTTTGTAAGAAGGCAGCGATATTCATATAAGCAACTGGATGGATCGCATCACCAAGAGTATCAAGCACTACTGCAAGGTTATAGACAACATCGTCACTACGCATCGTTCTTACAACCTGTCCAAAGGATTTTGTTTTTGTCGGATCGGCAAGTAGGTATAAAACTACTCCTAAAAATAAACTCCTTGCTTCGTTATTCCAGAAATCTTTTTCAGGCATTATTAAATTAGAAATTTTCTGGACATCATCAACCATCTGACCAGGTTTACTGCTAACCCAATCTATGGGGTTATAGCAATGTGTTATTCCATCAGGATTAGAAGGTTCCCAAACATATACTTTTTGACCAGCTTTTGCTCTCCACCCGCTAGTCAGTAAGTGGTTCTCCAGTTTGATATCATGCACCACTACAGAATGATCCCAGAATAAAAGGTTTGGTATTACAAACCCGACGCCCTTACCAGAACCGGTAGGTGCAAATAATAAGGCATGCTGGAAACCATCGGCTACAAAATACCCCACATCATCCTGCCCAAGCAACATACCGTGTTTTGCTCTTAAATTCGCTCTCTCAATATCAGCTTGAGAGGCCCAGTCAGCGGAACCGTAAACAGATTCTTTTGGTAGAAAAAATTGAAGGGCTTTTATTCTTTTAAAGTTTTTAATATAATACAGTCCAACTACTATTTCAGGAACAAGTATAGCTAGAAGTAGTTTAATTTTTAAGTAGTTATATGCCTCAAAACTAAGTCTTGACCAGGAGTTTATCAACCAATAAGTCCATTTATAAGCTACAAAGAGAGCAGTAGAATCTAGACCTATTAAGCCTATCTCATTGGTTACAAACGCAATTAATAAACCATTTATCCATAATGTACAGAATAATACAAAAGGATGAATTACCAGATGCCCAAAGATGGTACGTGCTTTTCGTAGTATTGCATTAAATTCCATCTTTATTCCTCCATATTCTTAAAATAAATTTCGGAAACATATCGCTTGCCGCCGCTACCACGCTTTAATTGCACCACAATATCAACAACGGCAAGGATATATTTTTTTATCTCCTCCGGCGGCATCCCAAGGCCGGCTTGCATTACCATTAATTTTAGCTGTTCCAGAGCCATTGACGGTGCATCGGCATGCAACGTAGAAATAGATCCCGGGTGTCCTGTATTTATGGCCCTTAAGAAACTGAAAGCTTCAGCTCCTCTCAGCTCTCCCACAATAATCCTATCAGGTCTAAGTCTAAGGCATGCTTCGATTAAATCTTGAGTCGTAACTTTAGCTCGCCCCTGTCCACCTTTTGATGCAAGTAAATGAACACGGTTAGGATGTTTATGAAGGACCACTTCTCTTGCATCTTCTACTGTAATTAATCTTTCATGAGTAGGTATTTCTCCGAGGGCTGCATTAGTAAAAGTCGTTTTACCAGTGGAAGTACCTCCGCTTATAATAATATTTTTTTTGAAAAGTACAGCATGCTTTATGAACTCTTTGCTTTTTCCTTCTTTCAGGTAGTTTCTTAGAATAATATCATTTTCATCTATCAGTTCTTTAGTGCTAGTATTATCAAAAGCCCCCCTTTCCGCATATTGGTCTAGAGACAAGTGCATAGTACTGCCTTTCCTTATAGCAAAAGCAGCAATGTTAGGCTCAACAGCTGGAGGAAAAACGACTTGAACACGATACCCATTTGGTAAGGTAGCAGATAATAGCGGTTTTTCCTCTGAAATTACCTGATCTGTAGATTGAGCTATCAACCTACCAAGACCTAGTAAATGATCTATATCTATCTCAGGTATTGATTCCATTCTAAGGTCTCCAGCTTTTTCAACCCAGACCTCTCCCGGTTTATTTATCATCAGCTCGTTTACCCCTTCCTCGGCAAATATATTTTTAAAGGGTAATAGATATGTTTCTAGTGCTGCAAAACTCATTTCATTACATTCTTAATTGCGGCTTTAGGAAATTTATAATCCCTGTTTACATAAATCTTGATTAAAGTTCCCTGGTCTATAGTAATTGTTGGGTCAAATTTCTGTTTTTCTAGTAACTCCTTGGCAACATCAGTAATATCTTTAAATGCCTGGGTAGATGCTGTTTGTGCCTGAGATGGAGTGGTACTTGCAGTACTTGCCTGGGAAGCTGTAGTACAGGCAGTAGTTATAGTACTAACAAGAGCCGTAAGCCTTTGATCAGGGGTAGCGCTAGCCTGCTGAACTGGTATTGTATCACAAGCGGTCTTTATAGAGGTATAAAGAGTTGATGTTTTATCTGATATAGCAGTAGGTACTGTTGCACAGATTTGTGTAAATTTTTGAGTAGGATCAAGACCTTGTTGGGTCGAAATACTAGTAGTGCTAGAGAGCGCCGCTGCTGCTGCTGCTGATTGAGTTGCAGCAGATTGGGAATTTTCGACCGGTTTTACTATGGCATCCAAACCGCTTGCAAGTGCAATGTTAAAGGCTGATCTTAACACCGCATTACTGAAACGTTCTTTAAACTTGTTGTCTACTCTTCCTTGCTGACCTTTTCTACCAAGATTATCCATACCTGTACCACCAAAATTTACGGTATATCCTGTTGAC
>Ga0172373_10003964_pt1 | contig 21154 bp, 24 predicted proteins | sample Lak10m_2_FD_114546 | JGI IMG/M metagenome (GOLD analysis project Ga0172373, IMG submission 114546) | Freshwater microbial communities from Kabuno Bay, South-Kivu, Congo - kab_092012_10m | ecosystem: Environmental > Aquatic > Freshwater > Lake | place: Democratic Republic of the Congo...
AAATCTTAATATAAATCTTAATATAAATCTTAATATAAATCTTAATATAAATCTTAATATAAATCTTAATATAAATCTTAATATAAATCTTAATATAAATCTTAATATAAATCTTAATATAAAGACTATTAAAAAATATATTTATATATGAATACTGCAATTATTAATATTCCTCCACATGGTAGATTAGGAGATAAATTAATATCAGTAATTAGTTTTTTAGTTGTTTGTAAATATTTAAATTTAAAACCAAATATATTAACTTTTTTTACAAATATAGAAGGAGACTGGGATTTTTACGATCCTAGATTATTAGATTTTAATGAAAATGAATTTATTTTTGATAAAAATTATAGAAATAGTAAATATATATTTCTTCATTTATTTTATCCTATAAAAATTTATGATTATTTAGTTAGAATTTATCCTAATTTAACATTTGAAGAATTATCTAATAATTATATGATTCTTGCTAAACAAGTAGTTAAACCATCTTTTCTTATTTTAAATAAAATACCATCAGGTCTTGAAAATACATATGGAATACATTTAAGAAAATCAGATAGAGTAAATGATAATGATGATAAACGTTTATCAACACTAAATAGTGAGTTACCAATAATAATTGATAATCTTTTATTAGATGTAAAAAATATTATTAACACTGAACCTAATCCTAAATTTTTAATTATAAGTGAAGATAATGATTGGAAAACACATATAACTGATTTAGTTCAAAATTATGCAAATGAAAATAATAAAAAAATTTATATATATAAAATTGATTATACAAATGAATATAACTTAAATAATTATGAAGCAGTTTTAGATTTTTTCTGTTTATCTAAATGTAAGGAAATTTTAATGGGTGTAAAATCTACAATGTTTTCATATGCTGCCGCAATGTTAGGAAATAATAAATTGCGAAATTATTTTACATATGATACTGAAAATTATAAAGATTGTATTGTTCATGCATATTCATCAGTTATAAAAATTAATAATAAAAATAATTATGATATAAATTATCATAGACATGTTACCAATTGGATAGATAATGTTCATGTATCAGAATTAAATGACAAAAACCCGCGTTAATGTCATTTTTATTTTATCCTCCAACGTCTAGTCACCGAAGAGATGCTCAATACGATCAAACTCAGGATCCGCAAACATCCGGCGAGGATGCATTACTTCAGTCACGAATTCGAATTCAAGTTGTTCACCATTCCGACGCATAGTTTCACGATCAAGAACGAAAACCCCCTCATTAACAGCAAGTTTGCTAATAATGGTATCAGAAACCGGTACGCCCTGAAACAATGAAACTATTTCAGGATTGTTATTGCTACACAACAACTCATACGCAATTTGACTAGGATTCTCCTTCAACATCTGAATCGCCAAAGGACAGGGATTTAACGCCAAAGTCTTCCAATTAATCAAATGAGGCAACCTCTTGAGATGAGGAACAGCATTTGGATTTAACGAGAACTGTGCAGCAGAAATCTTATTAGGAAACTGCAACACATAGTCAATTGCGTTAGGATTGCTACAAAGCACATCGAAATTCAACTTCCCAACGGGAATCCAATCACGAAATTGCATTTTACCGCCAACTTTTTCAAAAATGGCAGGGTTACCAGAGATAGAGAACCAATTAATTCGCTCAGGATTTAACCTAAGTAACTCAATTGCATAATCTCTCCTCGACAAGGCAGCCCAATCATTACGATTAAGAAGGTGTAAACGCTCTTCAATGAGAGGCAGACAATCCCCAGACGGATTATGAACCAACCAGTGGGTATCAATCCGATCAGGGTTTGAACGCAAATGTTCGATAGCGTAACAGGATGGATTAGCGGAAAAGCGCCCCCAGTTAATCAACCCAGGATTATCCAAGAGGAAACTAAAAGCACGGGGATTCTGAGATAAAGCACTGATATCAAGTCTCTCAAGAGACAACCAATCACACACCATATAGACGGGACGATTGAGACTCATGTTTGCAACTTACGACAAATGACACTTTTTCCAAGAATAATTCCTTTAATCCACCAAAAAATATTTAAAGATAATTAAATCATTTTTATATAAAATCGTAAAAAAATAATACAAATTTATTTAGGTTTATATTCGGGTAATAAAGTAATTCTATTAATTTTATATAATTCTATTGCAATAGAATTACAATAAGTAAATTTAGTATTTTTTCCACCATTAGATAATGGTAAATTTAATTGTTTTAATATAGAAGTATGTTCTCCTTTTTTAAGAGATGAACAAACAATGCCTGTTTTTTTTCCATAAATTATACCAGATGTTAATAATTTAAAAGAATTAATTTTAATTTTTGTTTCTTTATTAATCATAGGTATTATTAAACCCCATGGTTTAACTTCTTTAGTAAAATCAATAGGTTTTTCAATAAATTTACGATTTGATTTTAATTGTGTTAATTGTTTTTGATTTAAAGACATATGATTACCATTTATATCATATAAAAGTGGTTCAAAATCTTCATTAAAAATATTAACAAAACCAATATATTTATCATTAATAATGGAAGTAACAGAAGGTATTTCTTTATTTTTAATTAAAACTCCTTCTTTAATAAAACAATTTTCAATAAAAGAATCAATTTTATTTAATGTTCTTATTTTAAAAAATTTATTAATTAAAGTTTTAAAAGTTATTTCATCTAATGATAAATATAATGAAATTATAGCATTATAATAATTATCATTATCAATTCCATAAATTTTATCATAGAAATCATTTTTAACCTCAATTATTTCATAATCATTTTTAGTTTCAGATATTAATTGTAATTTTAAAGGTGTATCTTCAACAACATCAATTAAATGTAATCCATCTTGATGTGGTATAATTATAATATTATCAATTAAAGAATTAGGATAAATACTAATTTTAATAGCATGCATTAAAATTTTAAAATCAACATAATTAAATACTTGTTTTAAATATTGATAAGAAATAAAACGTTGATTTTTATGAATTAATTCTAATATTAATTTTTTAATTTTTGTTTGAATATTTATTGCTAAATGTTTATAAGTTTCTTCTCTAAAACCTTTTGAATTTTCTTTTAATTTATCCATATCAATTTTACAATTTGTTTTATATTTATCATCATCACCTAATTGATATTTAATTTTTTTTCCTTGTGATGTTATTATATCTATAGCACCTAATTTAAACATAGAAGAAGGGAAAAAATTAATACTTTTAAATAAACTACAATCAATTGCATTATTTTTAATTATTTCATCAATAATAAAACTTTGATATAATTTACGAGTTGCTATTCTATATGCTGATATATCTATTGTTTCTTTATTTAAATCTATAATACTTGAATGTAAAAATACAGTTACATTTCTATCTGATATTGGTAATTTTTTATGACTACAATTTCTAATACCTCTTCCTATAATTTGATCAATTTTATTAAAATGATACCAAGGGTCAGTTACATGAAGTTCTCTAATATTATAAAAATTAAGACCTTCACCTGCAACAGGTGTCATTAAAATAACTTTAACTAATTCACCATTTATATTATTTGGATTATTAATTTTACTCATAAGATTATCAATTGTTGTATTTCCCATAACTTCAGGATCAGTACTTGATAAAATACAATATTTAGGTGTTTTTATACCTTCATATTCAATTTTTTCATTTACATTTGATTCTGCTAATAAATTAGTAGTTCCTTCACGAGAAAAACCAATATGTTCAAGAGCGATAGCAAGAGGAATAACACCTGCCCATTTAAAACGTGAATATACGACAACAACTCCTTTAGATTTTTTAATTAAATTAATAATATTTAAAAATTTTCCTGAATATAATCCTAAATGTTTTTCATCTGGTAATAAAGCATTTTTATATTTAGTTACATATTTAACTATTATTTGTTCTCCTTCTCCTTGTCTAATAAAAAAATTATTAAATCCTTCTTTACCAGAAGTATTATCATATATAATATTCATAATTTGATCACTATTAAAATTATTACCAACATTTGCATCTTCATATAACATTTTTTTATCTTTTAAATATTTAATTTGAAGATTACTTAATTTTGAAATAACAATATCATTATCCATTTTTTTTAACCAATCTTTATCAGTTTCATCAATTGGTTTTCCATTTCCCATTAAAGGAATAACATTTTCTAAAATTGGAATACCACTTAATTTAGGTGATAATTTAAATGCAAAATTAAATGGATTTTTTCCTCGTAAATATGATATATAATTAGATGACATTAAACTAATAAATTCTTCTGCATTTTTTGTTAATTTATTATCATTATCAAATATTTTAAGATTATCATTATATAATTCTTCTCTTTTATCATTTACTAATAATAAATAAAATAGATTATAAATATCGGTTGGTTCATTATACATAGGAGTTGCTGTTAATAATATTAATCTATTATTAATACCAGATTTACAAACTTCAATTAATGCATCATAAACTCTTTTATTTTCATCATTATTACCACCATTTCTAATATTATGTGCTTCATCAACAATTATAACTTTATCTTTAACTATTTTTTGTTTTTGAGTATAATTAATTTCAATAAAATTAGCAAATCCTTCATATGTAAAAAATAAGTAACGTGATTTAATTAATTTTTTAATTCTTTTTTCAATTATTTTACTATCAGTTTCTTTTGATATTTGACTTAATTTAACATATGTATCTCCTGTACATTGATTATTTATTGTTGAAAAATCAGCAGTTCTCATTATATCAAATATTTGATTTCTAAAACCACCTTCTATTGCACCTGGTAATATTACCCATATTTTTGGTTCTTCATATGTATTATGATTTATTAATAAACTTTCTGCTATTGTTATTGCAGAACATGTTTTACCAACACCTACTGAATAATATAATAATAAACTTTTGTAAGGAGTTCTATATGATAAATAATGTGCCATTAAATATTGAAATGAACTTTTATCAAAACCACTACATAATTCATTTGCTTTTTGTTCAAATTCATTTATAGTATTAATATCTGGATAATCATTAATTTTATGAACTCTTATTTCTTTTAATTCTAATAATTTTTTATTAAAATCAATATCATTTAAATCAGGATAATAAAGTTCGTTATATGATTCATTATCAATTATTTTTTTTTCTCTTTTTTGTTTATCAGATACATTAAATATTGTTTTAGGTTTAATGATAGGTTTTATTTTTTGAATTCTAATTTCAGTATCATCTTTAATTTTAATTTGTTGTTTTGTAGGTTGATGTGCTAATTTAATATCATTTTCATTAACATAAATTTTAAATTTTTTACATCCTTCTTCAAGTTCTTTAAAAATGGGTCCACCTTCTTGTATTTTTTGTTTTCCATTTTTAGATTGAGGATTTTTTAATGGTTCTTTTTTCCATTTAATACAATCATCTTTTGTAATTTTTTTTTTAAGTTTATATATTGGATTTTTTATTTTTGCAATATCAATTTCTTTTTGTTTTTTTTCAATAGGATTTATATTTTTTATTATTACTTCTTTTGTTTTAACATCTATTATTTTTAATTTAATACATGCATTTTCTAATTTTTTATATAAACTATTTGATTTTTCACTTGGTTTTATTGGTTTATCTGTTAAAGGATTTATTTTTTTATTACTATTTAACCATTTATAACATGCTTCTGGTGTTATTAAATCTTTTTGATTTGCAATTGTAATTGCTTTTAAAGGTGTTTGTGTTGGTGTAGTTATATGAGCACATGCTTTAGCAAATTTTTTATATAAAGCACTTTTTTCTTTTGCTTTAAAATGATAATCAGTATGTGGATTGACTAATTTATTTTTCTTCCATTTTAAACAATCCTCTTCTGTTATTGGTTTTTCTATCATAATTCTATTAGTTATATTGAAAAGAAAAAAATAAAAACAATGATATTAATAAATATTTATTTATCATTATAAACTTTTTCATAATCCATTACTTTTTTATTTGCAAATTTAAATAATTCTATTCTTTCTGTATTATATATTTTAATATGTGAAATTACATCATTATAATTATACCATTTAATTGCTCTAATTTCTCTTATTTGTTCCATACAATCATTATCTACTTTAATATTAATATCATTATTATCTATTTTAGCAATATAATAAAGATGTTTATACATTATACCATTAGTACCAAAAAATGTTTCTTCAAATGGAATAATATCTGAAATTAAACTTAAATCATCTTTTTTAATTCTTGTTTCTTCATAAAATTCTCGAATAGCACAATCAACATCACTTTCTCTCATTTTTCTTCTTCCTTTAGGAAATCCCCATTCTTGTTCATTATAAATATTTTTTATTGATATTATATAATTTCTTAAAAAATTATTTTCATTTAATGTATAAAATTTAATTTTTGAATTTATAAATTCTTTATTATTTTTATTTACAGAATTATCATTTGATAACCAAACATAATTCCATATATCCTCAAATTTATTATTTAATATCATATTTCTTTCTGCTATTGTCATATTCAATAATAATTTCTTTATATATTCAATATTATTTGTATCATATTTACCTCTAATAAATTCCATAAATGATAAACTATCTTTTCTTTGAATCATTAAATATTTAATTTCATTTCCATCTATTTTATAACAAATTATACCAAAACTTATAATTGGATGAGGACAATTTTTATAAATATGTCCATTTAATCCACAATTTCTACAACATTGAATTTTATATGGAGTTTTATCATTGTTTTTACTTTTCATAAATAATTCCCATTATTTATAATAATAATTTAATTTCTTAAATAATTAAAATGATGAATATTTATTATCCATATTTGTAAATGCTTCAACACCATTATCGATAAATTGTTCATCTATTTGATAATTACCTATGAATTTATTTAAAAAACCATCTTCATCATTTGATGTATATGGACCATTATTATCTATTGTTACTTGTTTATTTCCTATTTTTTTTTCTTCTTTAGGTGTTCCTATATGATTAACTTGTTTATCTATTGGTTTTGGTACAGGTATATTATTTATTAATTCTTTTGAAAGTGGTGCCGGATATTCACTTCGAACTAAAGTAGTTATTTTATCTTTTAATACAGGTGTTTGTTTTACTTGTTCTACATTTTCTTCAGTCATTTTAGGTTTTTCTGATGTTTTATCTAATATAACTGAATCATCTGATTGTTTTGAATATTCTTCACGAATTTTAGAAATATCCATAAATTTATCTACTTTCGCACGTTCATACTTATCTGAATTTATTATTTTACCACTATCACTTATTAATATATTTCCAGGTTCTTGATTTTCAAAATTTTCAATCATCATATTTTTAGCATAAGCATTTGAAATTTCTGGTGAATTTTTATTAGTTGAATCTTGGATTTCAATTTTAGTCATTGCATTTGTATAAGTAAATAATGATGAAAATGATATTATTATTACAAATATACAATAAACAATTATAAATGCTGAAACTATCCAAGCATATAACCAACACCACCAACGAGTATCTTTAGTTCCTCCAGTAACCATACAAGTTATTTGGAATAATATTAAAAATACTGATGGTATAAGCATTAATATAGTTAAAAAGATAAATAAGAAACGATTTGCAAAAGGAATTTCAGTTCCGGTTAACATTATTGTTATACATATAGTTATTATTGCAGCTATAATAGCATATGAGGCATAAAGAGATTGGGGGGTTCCAAAGAAAACATCTAAAAATTCACCCATTTAAAATATTCTTATTATTCTATTAAGAAAATAAGAGAATAAAAAAACTTATTTAAAAAATGATTCTTAAATTTAATTATATTTAATTATATTATTTTAAATCATGGGTATTCCTTATTATTTCTTTCATTTAACTAAGAAATATAAAAATATTATTCTTAGTAAATTACCTAATGATATTTATATTTATGCTATTGATTTTAATGGTATTATTCATCCTGAAGCACATAAATTACTTAAATCTGGAATTATGGATAAACAATTATTATTTAAAAATCTTTGGAATAAAATTTTAGATTATTATAATACTTATAAACCTAATAAAACTCTTATTTGTATTGATGGTGTTGCACCTCTTGCTAAAATTATTCAACAAAGAAAACGACGTTATTTATCTATTTATAAAAATAAAATTGATTCTATTGATGTTAAATGGGATACTAATGCTATTTCTACTGGAACTGTTTTTATGAATGAACTTGATGAATATTTGCAAAATAAAATAACCGAAGAAAAAAAAGAAAATTTCATTTTTGATGGAAGTAATAATAAAGGCGAAGGAGAACATAAAATTTTTACTCATTTTAATAATCTTATTTCTAATGATTATGATAATAATCCTAATTTAATTATTAATGGTCTTGATGCTGATTTAATTATTCTTTCATTAATTTCTGGAATTCCTAATATTTATCTTATGAGAGAAAATAATGATGATGTTACTTATGTTTCTATTAATAATTTAAAACAAGCATTATTAAATGAACTTAAACCTAAATGGACTTTTATTGATAATGATATTGATATTATTGAAAGTTATTGTGTTATGTGTTCAATTCTAGGTAATGATTTTATTCCACATATCTTAACGTTAAATATTAAAAGTGGTGGTTTAAATACTTTAATTGATATTACTACAAATGCTCTTAAAGAACATCATACACTTGTATCTAATGGTAAAATAAATAAAAATTGTTTAACTGCTATTTTCAGTCATATTGGTTTATCCGAAGAAACTGATATTTTTAATGAAGTTTCTAAATTTATTCATAAAAAACCTTCAGATTTTACTTTGAAATCACAGGAATTTGCAATTAAAAATAAAGATGAATTATTGAATGAAATTTATGTTAATAATAAAAAATGGCGTTATAATTATTATAAATCTTTATTTGATATTAATATTAATTTTGATAGTTCTTTAATTTCTATATTAGTTAATAATTATATTAAGGGAATTTATTGGACTTACAATTATTATAAAAAATTTGATTTAGATTATGAATGGTTTTATCCTTATAATTATCCACCTACTGCCCGTGATATTAGTAATTATCTAAAAGTTAATGAAATTACTGAAATTAAAAAAAATGGTGATTATTTAAAACCAGAATTACAATTATTATTAATCTTACCAATTCAAAGCAATCATTTATTAGATTTTAATAAAAAACTTAAAAATATTACTATTGATGATAAATATGGACTTACTTATTTATATCCAGTTGAATTTAAAATTCAAACATTTCTTAAAACTCAATTACATGAGTGTTGTCCTGTTTTACCAATGATTAATCTTCAAAAAATTCAGAATCTTTAATTTTTTCAATTATTATTTCTTGTTGTTCTAATTTATCACTCATATTTTTAACTATGGTTTCTATATCTGTTATATCATTTTCTATTTTATTTATATTATTACCAATTATATTAAAATCTTCTTTAATTTCATTGTTTATCCATTTTATTTCTTTATAAACTTCTTTTATTTCTTTATAAATAAAATTTATATCATTATTTAAATTCATTTTATTATTATTAAGTTTTATTTATTTATCATTTTTTCTATTTTATTTATATTATTATTTAAATCATTTAATTGTTCTTTTATTTTTAAATAAATTTGATTTTTTTCTATTTCTTTAATTTTAAACATATAATTATAAGTAGATATTATATTTATATTTTTATTCATTTCATTTAATTCATTATTTATATTTATATATATATCATTATTTAAACTCATTTTATTATTATATTATAATAATATAATAGAATGAATAAAATTAATAAATGTCCAGATGGTAAAATATTAAATCCTCTTACAAATAGATGTGTTTTAATTAATGGAAAAATTGGAAAACAAATTTTAAAACAACAAACTAGTAAAAATGTTAAAGATATTATTTATGATTATCAAAAAAATGCAAAAAAAGTTGCTAATAAAATTAAATTAATGATTAAAAATAAAGTTAATACTAGTCAATTTTATATTAAAAATTTAAATACAAATGATTCTGATTTATTTGATGAAGAATTAATTAAATTAATTAGTAGTTCCGCTAAATTAGAAAATAGTTATATGTCTTATATGTTAAATGCATATAAACTTAAAATTATTGATAAAAAAACTTATATAATTGTTACTTATTATGGTGATAATGATACTAGTACTCGTATCGGTGAAACTAAATTTGTAATTGCTATATTCACAAATAAAAAAAAAGCAGAAGAATATTATAATAATGAAGAAGAAGATGATGATGATTAATTTAAGAATTAATATATATTTATATATATGATATCTCGTAAAGATTTAAATACTGTTATTAAAACATCAAAATTTTTAATAACAGTACAATTAGTTATTAAAAAAAAAATACATGAAAATTTAATTGATATGATAATGAATTATACAGGGTTTTTTAAATTTCCAAAAGAATATATTCAAAATATGGATGGATTATTATTATTAATTTTAAATCGTATTTATTATATGTATAATAATGAATGTTTTGATTGGATGAATTATTATAATAATAATAATTATCAAATAATATTATGGAATAATAATAAATTTAATAAAAATAAATTAAATAATTTATATAAAATTATTTCAAAATTATTATTTAATTTTTTTAATTTTAATATTTTACTAATTAGTAATTCTAATAATGATTTAATTCTTCAAATAAATAATGTTCATTTCTTATTATCTTTAAAAAATTATACAATAACTGATTTACATAGTATATTTGAAATTATAAAAAATTATTAAAAAAAACAAAAAGTTTTTTATGAAATCGAAAGTATAAATATCATTCCATTACTTTGGTTTATTAGTAAATTTTGAAAACTAATAATAATATCATTATCATCATCCTCAAATTGAAGTTTTGAAACCTTTTGATATAATTCATATAATTTATTAGCTTTTTCCAAATATTCTCCATCTGACATTTTCTCTTTTTCATCATCCAGTGTCTCCATCTGAGCTTTAATTTCTTCAATCGAAGTCATTTGACTTGAAATGCAACAAAAATTGTTATATTTATAAATCAATTTTTTGCAATGAAAATAAAAAAAATAATACAAATGTATTAATTTTTCTATTTGTTTTCACCAAGAAAGCAACTCTAGATATCCGCATCATCGCATTGAGTAACATTACTGAAGATCAATAAATCTCCAGAAATTGCACTAAACAACTCATCAAAATCATCTGAATCATCAGAATTATCAGCAATCTCGATAGAGGACTCTTCAGAATAAAAGTAGTTCGCTAACATAGAATACTCAGTAGACGCAACAAATACATCTTCAAAATCTTCATCAAAATCAGACTCACTACCCAAAACGTCATCACTAGTAACTTGAACTTCAAGAAAAAGTTCACGTAACCTGTTTGCTTTCTTTAAGTACTCTCCGTCGCCAATGTTTTCTTTTTCTTCATCAAGAATTTCCATCTGGCGCCTGATTTCTTCAAGCGTCGCCATTTCGTTGAAATGCAATAATAATAAAAATATTCAGTTTCAGTTTTTTCATTTAAGAAAAAAAAATAATACAAATAAAAAAAAAGACAAAAACATTCATAACAAACGCTAAAGTCTCAATTTTTGAAACACTCAATCAAACTCACCTGACGATTCGGAACCACTTGAAACACTTGAATCATCCACATCATCATCATCAGAAACATACATTGGATTAGCATGAACACCTAAACCATAATTATCAAATGCTTCATCATCCCAAACACTAGAAACATCGGAATCATCATCTGAAATAGTACCATCAGACGATGAAGCAGAATCATCCGATACGAGTTTTAATATTTGAAAAATACTAGATAATTTGTTTACCTTTTCCAGATATTCACAATCACTCATATTTTCTTTTTCTACATCCAAAATTTCCATTTGATGTTTAATTTCTTCAAGTGACGTCATTTTGCTAAAATCAATTATTATAATATTATAAACTCAATTTTATATTTTTAAAAATAAAACTAATACAATTTATAGAAATGAATGAAACTATTGAAAATTTATTAAAAGATATACATAAATTTTAGTTTCCAAAATCAATTTATGATTAATTTTAAATATTAAATATCAAATAATTTTATATTGTACTTATAAAATTTTCAAAATCAAGTTTTATTATATTCATAATTTAGTTAATATACTACTTAGAATTTATTTTTAAATTATTTTCTATTATTGGTCAATATAGTTCTCATATCTTTACTACCATCTTTTTTTGTAAATTGTGGAGCAGTATATCTATTATCTTTTGTTCCATCTGATTTTAATGGAAATTTAAAATCAGAAGTTCTTCTTGTACTAGAACCAACAATATTTGTTTTATTTGGCATTTAATAATATATTAATTATTTAATATAATGTTTATATATAAACTTATTGTTATAATATAACTTAAAAATATTTTATTTAAAGAATTTGATTTTTATTTAATATAAATGAGATTAGCACAAAATAATGAAGGAAATTTAATAAAATGTCAAGATATTGAAAATGGTATTATAAAATCAAATGAATATTACTGTAACAAATGCAATAATATTGTTTTTTTTGTGTCAAAATCTGAAAGAAATTGTTCTTATTTTAAACATAAAAATAATAGTTGTATATATTATATAAGTAAAGATAATAATTATTATGAAGAAAATATTATGTCAAAATTTCATATGAATTGGCAAGAAATGTTTCCAAATGAAAATATTGAATATAAAATAGAAAAAAATAATAAAATACATTACGCTGATATATATATATCAAATGATAATGTATTTAATATTTTTAATATATTTGAAAAAAATAAAAATAATTTAATTATAGAAATACAATATTCTGCTATTAGTTATGATACATTATATGAAAGAGAAACTTTTTATGTATCAAACAATACAAATTTACTTTGGATATTTGACATTAAAAATAAATGTGAAATAGAAAAAATTGTATTATTTAAAGAAACTATATATAAAATAAGACTTAATAGTAAACATTATTTTACAGAACTTTTTAAAATTAATAATAATCCAAATATTCTTCTTGATAATGGAGGATTAAATTTATTTTTAATTATAAATAATCCATGTTATGATAAAGATTTATTAATTGTAAAAAAAATTAATAAATCTTTATTTTTAAATGAATTATCAAAAATACTAAATAAAAAATTAATACATAATTTTGATACATCTAATAATAAAATAAATTTATATGATTATGAAAGTATAATTAATAAATGTAATCAAAATAAAAATGAATTACGATATATATTTTATATATTAGAAACAATACCTTTTTGTGAATTAAATGATATGTTTGATGAATATGATATTTTAAAATGTAATTATGATTTTAAATGGAGTTGTAATAATTGTAGTTTTAAAAATTATTGGAATAAAAATAATTGTTATAAATGTAAATATAGTAAACCTTTTAATATAGATGATTTAATTTCTATATTATCTATATTATCAAATAAAAACAAATCAATTATTAACTTATTTGTAAATTTTATTGAAAAAAATAAAACTAAAATAAAATCAAAATTAAATTTTGGTAAATATTCTAATTATAAATTAGTAGATATACCTATTGATTATTTAAAATGGTTATGTGATAATAAAAATGATAAATACTGTAAATGTCATAAAAATAATGATTATTTTTGTATAAATTGTAAATTATATGAAGATATCTATTATATATTAAGATATTCAAAAGAAAATATAATAAATAAATTTATGTCTATAATAGATTGTGATAATATTAGATATTTTGATTATACTATTACTGATTTTGTTGATAATTATAATAAATGTAATAATAAAAAAAATACATTTTTTAATGATATAAATTTTAAAAGAACTTTATCAAATCCTTTTATAGATGATGATTAAATTAATTTTATAAATAATTTATGTTTTATTTCATATTTTAATTACAATTTGACATATTAGTTTAAAATATTTACTATAATTTTGCAACCAATTACAATTATATATTTATAGTTAAATGATAATTTGCTAATTTATTTACTAATATTTGTATTTCAAACTAGTTTCTTTGTTTTTTAGATAAAATTTTAATTTATAATTATAATTTGTAAGTTTTATACCTTTTAATATTTAAAACGCCGAGTTATCAGCAAAAAAAAATGATATAAATTATTATAAAATAAGTATTATTATTACAAATGAGTATTGGTTTAATAAATCCAAATGAACCAGATATTAATAGAAGAATTAATGAAAATTTAAATATATTTTTTAGTTCAAATAAAATGGTTAATTATATGATTGATAATAAAATAGAAATTGTTAATGAATTTTTAATTAATAATGATTTAAAATTAAATACAATTAAATTAAAAAAGTATATAATTAAAATATTTAAAAAATATTTATTTAATAAAATAATATCAGTTTATGATAAATATCAAAATTATTTATATGATTATATTACAGATGAACTTATTATAAATATAAATAATAAATTACTTTCATATTATATAGATATTGAATATGATTTGAAAATATATGATATTAATATAAATTATTATGCTCAAATATTTGATAAATATTATAATGAAATAAATATGAATATTTCGAAAGATATGTTTATGTTAAATTCATTTTATAATACTTATTTATTTTATAGTGGTTATTCATATAATAAAAATATAGAATTAGATTATTTAATATTAAGTGATTCAGTAGAATCATTAAGTAATAAATGTGATATAAAATATAATGAATTAAATGAACTAAATAAAAATTTGATGATTGATTATAAAGAACAAAAAAAAATAAATAAGGAAACTAATGATATAATAAAACTTTTAAGTGAAAGTTTTGAAAATAATAATAATTTAATCTTATTACTTATAAATGAAAATCTACAATTTCGTAAAAGTATTAAAAATACTAAAATAGTTATAGTTGTAAATATTATACTTACAACTATAACTATTTTATGTTGTATTTTAAATTAAATACGATACAAAAATAAATAATATATGTTATTTAAAAAGTATTTTTTTACCTACATCATTTCAACCTATGACTATATTATAACTTGAATTCATATAAATAAACGAATACCCTAACATATATAATTTTTATTTAAATAATACTAATTTTTTTTTTATTTTTGAAGTCTAATGAATTTTTTATAAATCATCAGTTATTCATTAAACTTATTTTTATATATATTATAATTCTTTAAATCAATTTAGTTTATAAATAAGAATAATTATTATAATAATTATTAATTAAAAAATGGAAATTAAAAATGCTATGAATACAGAAAAGTTTTATGATTTAATTGCAGATGAATTTGATAAAACTAGAATACGTTTATGGCCAAGTGTAACTTCTTTTTTAGATTTATTTCCATCAAATTCATTTATTTTAGATATTGGATGTGGTAATGGTAAATATATGAATTATAGAAACGATATTAAAATAAAAGGTATTGATATATCACAAGAATTAGTTAAGATATGTATTAATAAAGGATTTGATGTAATTAAAGGAAATATGACAGAACTTCCTTTTAATGACAATCAATACGATGGGATTATATCAATAGCATCATATCATCATTTAGATAATGATGAAGATAGACAAAAAAGTTTAAATGAAATTTATAGAGTGCTTAATTATGAAGGTATTTGTTTTTTAGAAGTATGGGCAAAACAGCAATCTGATAATAAAAATAAAAATTCTTTAAATTTTAAAAGTAATTCAAATTTAGTTAAATGGACATCAGTTAAAACAGGAGAAATTTATTATAGATATTATAATATTTATGATAAAGGACAATTAGAAAAAGAGATTGAAAAACTTGAACCTAGATTAGTAATAATTAATAGTGGATATGAAAAAGGAAATTATTATGTTATTTTAAAGAAAAAATAATTTATTTTTTTCTAAAATTAATTATAATGAGTAATTTAGATTTATCGGATCAATTTTTAACTACTTCTATATCATCAAAAATACATCCTTATTTATATGGTTGTATTTTTAATAAAGAAGATGGTACAATAGAATTTTTAAATAATAATAAAGCATATTCAGGTAATAAAAGAGATTCATATAATGTATATGATGAAAACGATGAAACTAATAATGAAAATAAAATAAAATATAATAAAATTAAAAATAAAATAGAAAAACGTCTTGAATTAATTTATAATAAAAAAACAATTGATTATAATAATATTTTTTCAAGAAAAAAAAAAGGAGGTAATAAATTATCATTTAATATACCAAATCATGATTATAATTCATTTTATGAAAATATTGATTGTAATAAAGATAGAAATTATATTGCATCTACTAGAGATTCTAGTGATGTAAAAGCAATAATATTATGTTTTTTTCATATTAATGATTTTGATGTATATAACACTACTCAATCTAAAAATATAAATTCAGAAAAACTAATATATAAAAATGATAGTCAATATCATATACAATCAGAACAAAAAAACTTTGATGAAATAATTTTAGAAGAAATTATGGAAGATTATAAGAAGGGGGTTAAATTATATCCTGTATATATAGATGTAGAATATAAATATAATAATAGAAAAAAAACTCTTGAAAGAGAATATTTTTTAAGTGATGGAAATCATAGAATTACTGCTTTAAAACTTCTTGATTATGATGGTGTTGTTCCTGCAATAGTATGTGATTATTTACCAATTGATAATATTAATTATGAAAATATTGATAGTAAGGAAGAAGAAGACGATTTGTTTCCTAAAACATGTGGAAAAAGAAAAAAGATGGGAGGTGCAAAAAGAATACTTAAAAAATATTAATTTAAATGAGTTTTTGAATTAGAGATAAAATAGTTGTATTTGAAGTAAATAATGAATATTTTCTAGTTATTAATTTATTACTTATATTAGAATCATTATTATCAATAAATAATTTCATATCATTATCTTTATTTAAATATGAATATTTATTAAAAATCTTATTTAAATAATAATCTTGTAATTGAAAATATACATCATTTATATAAGTATAAGTATTTGAAGATAATTTTTTAACTATTTTTTTAGAATAAATAGTTGTAATATTTTCTTCTTCTAATTGCATTAAAATTTCAATAAAAATGTGTTTAATTTTATTATTAATAATAAAGTGTGGTTTTGAAATAACTTTTAATAAAATCAATAAAAATTCGATATGATTAGTAGTTTCTCCATTACTTATTTTTTCACGTAATTGAAATATATCAATTATTTTATTATTTTTTAATAAAAATTTTTTAATAATTATATTTAATGATTTATAATCATTTATTATTATTTTATTAAATAATTTAACATTTAATTTTAATTTATTATCTAAATTTATACATTGTTTCTTACTATTATTTGCATATAGAAAAGTCATTATTAATATTAAATAAAATAATTAAATCATTTTTTATAAATTAACAATAATTCTTTTATATAAATAATCTACCATATTTTCCCATTTATAATTAGTTAATATATGTTGTCTTCCTCTATAACCATGTTTTTCCATTAAATCAGGACTACTTAAATATTTCCAAAATGCTTCAGCATAATCATGCGGGTCAGTTAATTCTGCAACACCACCAATTCCATTACTTTTACAATCAAGATAAATATTAATTTTTGGTTTTACTAATAATGCAATATTTTCATTAAAAAAATCACGCATACCTCCTACATATGCTGATATTTGCGGTTTTCCTAATGCTAAACCTTCAAAACCACATAATCCAAAACCTTCACCATCAGCGGTATTTAATCCAACATCACAAGCATTATATAAAATATTAATATCTCTATCAGTTAATGCTTGAGGAGTTGGAATAGTAATAATAGTATTTTTAACATAATCAAGGGGAACATCTCTAAATTTAACTTCATTTTCAATAACATTTGCTAAATCCCAGAAACCATCAACATTAGTACCAATAACTAATTTAATAGGTTTAGATGTATATTTATTAATTTTACAGTCATTTTTACCTATTTTTTTAGTTACATTAACATGATAATGACGTTCAACAAATTCAACCCATGCAATAATAGTAATGTCCCAACGTTTTCTGGGTTGATTTCTATTTAAATTAAGAACAATAAAATCTTCTTCATTATAATTATAATAAAGACGTGCTATTCTTTGTTCAATAGGATAATATAATTTATGGTCAAAACCATGAGGAAATACATAAATAGGCATAGTTTTTTTAATACCTAATTTTAAAGCGACTTCTTTCCAATAAGGAGTAAAAGCAATAATACCATCATAAAAATTATTTAAAAGTTGAATATATTCATTTTTTTGATATCTATATACTTGATCCATATATGATAATAATTTAAAACGATTTCTTTGATTACCACATTCATTAATAATAGTAGCAGTTAAACCAGTAGTAATAATAGCATCATTAAAAATAATAATAACATCTTGAGGATGTTCTTTAATATAATTACCAATTTCTTTTTCACCAAAACCGGATCTTTTAGGTTCTTCATGTGCATAAGCATCATGAATAATTACATTTTTTGGTATATCGCCACGAATAACATTTTGACCTCCAATATTATTAAAATTTTGAAAACCATAAACAGTTAATTCAATATCTGTATATTTACCTAAATATTTAGAAATATAATACATAACTCTACTATAACCATTTGATTGAATAGGATGAGTTCCACACCACATAATACGTTTTTTTCCATTTGGCGATGGATACCACCAATTTAAATTTTCCATTATTAATAATAAAACCTTTAAATCCTTTAAATCTTTTGAAAGACTTAAATAAAAAATAAATAAATTATCATAGAGGACTATATGAAATAAAATTATCTAAAAAAAAACTTTTACGTAATGCACTTGAACTCATTAAAGGTCTTGATGTAATTCTTGTAATTACAATTGGAATAGATTCATTTGATTTATTAAAATTTGATAATGTTAAATTTGGAATAACAGTTAAGTTTTGATTTAGAGTTGTAGTTGTTGGAATAGATAAACTTTGAACAATGAAAAGAACTCCTATTAAATATTTTAGATAATTCATTTATTATAAATATATATAATAAATATCCTTAAATATTTTGAATAATATAAGCAATTAAAATCCAATTTATAAAGATTAATAAATAAATATAAATTCTATAAATTATTAAATAAAGATTATTATCTTCTTCTAAATGACTATTATCAAATTTTATTTTAAAAATTTTTGATTTATTTTTATCTTCATTATTATTTACCATATTTAAAATTAATAATGATTTTGGTTTATAAGTTTTTAGATTAGTATTAATATTAGTATTAACATTAGTTTTTAGATTAGTTTTTAGATTAGTTTTTAGATTAAATTTTAGATTATTATTAATAATTTGATTTACAGGAATAAATAAAGAAGAACAATTATGTAATAATAATAAAAATAAATATTTATTCATTTTATTTTTTAAATATTTATTTAATTATATTTATTTTAGTTATATTTATATTGATTTAAGACATTTTTTATTATCTTTTTAATTTAGGTTTATTATACTAGAAATAATAATAACTTTGATTTACAAAAACCATTAATAACATCTGTAAAAGAAATTAAAAGTATAATATTTAGAATAATATAATAAATTAACATCCAACTTATAAAAATTATTAAATAAATATAAATTCTATACATTATTAAATTAAAATCATTATCATCTTCTTTTAAATGATTATCATTATCATCTTCTTTTAAATGATTATCATTAACTTTTATTTTTAATTTATTATTATCTTTATTATCTTTATTATCTTTATTATCTTTATTATCTTTATTATCTTTATTATCTTTATTATTATTTATCATATTAAAAATTAATAATGATTTTGGTTTATAAGTTTTTAGATTAGTTTTTAGATTAGTTTTTAGATTAATTTTTAGATTATTATTAGTAATAATTTGATTTACAGGAATAAATAAAGAAGAACAATTATGTAATAATAATAAAAATAAATATTTATTCATTTTATTTTTTAAATAATTATTTAATTATAATTATTGTAGTTGTATTTATATTGATTTAAGATTTTAATTATAATAAATATTAATGATAAATTTAAGAAATTATTTTATTATCCTTTTAATTTCATTAATAGATGCATTTGATTTAGGATTATGGAAAGGGACAACACGTTATTATATTAAAAGTTATAATGGTCAGTTTAATTTACATAAACCACTAATGACATCTAATTATATGTTAAATTTTAGTAATACTACTCATCATTTAAATTTTTTCAATAAAACAATTCGTTATAATAATTTAATGAATACGAGATTTATGAGATTAAATTTAGAATCAAATGATAAATTGGGTGGTATACTTGCAAAAATTGACAAAAAAACAGATAACACCTATTTTTTTACAAATGAAATAAATTTTTATTATAATTCTGTTCGTTCTATTATAACAATTAATTATACTTATGATGATAATTTTAAATTACAGTTAAATTCGATTATTGTTTCTGATTTTGATCGTGTTTTAATAACACCTTTTAAAAATAAAATAATAATAAATAATATAACAACATTAAAAAATAATTTAAAACAATGGAATTATTGCAAATCAACAATTATAAATCCTAAAACCCCTTTTAACTTTAATTATAAAGAATATGATTGTTATGATTATGAATATATGTTAATTAATAAAAAAAGAATATCACAAATTTTTTCAGATAATATTGTTATTTCAGTACCAGAAATTATAGAAGACAATAAACCATTTTCTTTATTATTTGGATGTTTACATACTTCTGATTGCTATAAACAATTAAATTTAAATTATAATTTTAATGGTATTTTAACATCAGTTGAATTTAATGAATATAAACCAAATAATTTTACAAATAAAATTAATGATTATTTAAATATAATGAAAAACAAAATTAATAATTATTTATATTTAAAATAATTATGATTGACAATCATTAATAATAAAAACACC
>Ga0172373_10003966_pt1 | contig 21151 bp, 12 predicted proteins | sample Lak10m_2_FD_114546 | JGI IMG/M metagenome (GOLD analysis project Ga0172373, IMG submission 114546) | Freshwater microbial communities from Kabuno Bay, South-Kivu, Congo - kab_092012_10m | ecosystem: Environmental > Aquatic > Freshwater > Lake | place: Democratic Republic of the Congo...
GGGAGGTGAAGGCCTCCCTCTGACGATGTCAATCTCCCGCGCACAGCAGCCGGATTCGCCGTCAGTGGGAGGTGAAGGCCTCCCTCTGACGATGTCAATCTCCCGCGCACAGCAGCCGGATTCGCCGTCAGTGGGAGGTGAAGGCCTCCCTCTGACGATGCCAATCTCCCGCGCTCAGCAGCCGGATTCGCCGTCAGTGGGAGGCGTGCGCACGGCGCCTTTCCACCTGGCCGTTCTGCGTCCCTCCTCCCTGGTGATCATGGGACCCACCGCCTCTGGAAAAACCCGCGTGGCCGTGGAGCTCGCCCGCCGGTTGGAGGCCCGCGTGGTCAGCGTGGACAGCCGCCAGGCCTATGAGGGGCTGGACTTGTGCAGCGGCAAGGATCGTCAGGAGTACGGCAGTGGACCGCAGGCTGTTGAAGTGCGCGGGCTGGACCGCGTGACCCTTGCGGAGGAGTATTCCCTCTTCACCTTCGCCCGGGACGCCCTCGGCTGGGCGGAGGAGGCGGATGTCCAGGGTCGGCGTCTGGTGTGGTGTGGAGGCACCAGCCTCTACCTTGACGCACTGCTGCGTGGTTACCGCCTGCAGGAGGCTCCGCGCCGGGAGGAGCTGCGTCGGGAGGCGGTCTCGCTGGAGATGCCCGAACTGGTGCGGCGCTTGCGTGGACTGAAGCCCAGCTTGCACAACCGCACCGACCTGGAGGACAGGGAGCGCGTGCTGCGCGCACTGGAGGTGGCCCTGGCGGAGCAGGAGTCCGGCCTGGCCGGGGCGGAGGAGGGGGCCACGGAAATGCCTGGCGCCCGCGCTCTTTTGTTGGTGCTGGAGCTGCCCGCGCCTGAGCTGCGCCAGCGCATCGCCCTGCGCCTGCGCCAGCGCCTGGAGGCCGGCATGGTGCGGGAAGTGGAGGCCCTATTGGAGCGCGGGGTGCCCCAGGAGCGCCTGCATCGGCTGGGGCTGGAACCGCGCTGGGTGCTGCGCCACCTGCAGGGCCACCTGGGCCTGGAGGAGATGGAAGCGGGTCTGGCGCGGGAGATCTGGCACTTCGCCCGCAGCCAGGGATCGTGGCTGCGGCGTTTCGCGCGCCTGGGCCTCGATCTGCATCCTTTGGATGGCTTGGGGGATCCGCTGCAGGAGGCGCTGGCGCTTGTTGCCCGACATCAGGAGAGGTTCACTCATGCCCGCTGAGGTGGCCGTGCTCATCCCCGCGCGGGACGCGGAGCATTCTCTTCCCGCCCTGCTGGAAGAGCTGTGTCTGGCTCTTCCCGGCCTGCCCGTGCTGGTGGTGGACGACGGCTCCCGGGACCACACAGCCCGCATGGCCGTGGAGGGCGGGGCCGAGTGTTTCCGCCACCTGCGCAACCAGGGCAAGGGCGCGGCCCTGCGCCGGGGCTGGGACCTGCTCTTTCGTCGCGGGCACAAGGCCGTGATCTGCCTGGACGCCGATGGCCAGCACGATCCCGCACAGGCACCCGCTTTTGTGGACAAGTGGAGAAAGGAGGGCGCCGATCTGCTCATCGGCGACCGCGATTTGCGCCACGCCGTCATGGCCTGGGATCGCCGCTTGTCCAACCGCTTGTCCACGCGCCTGCTGGCGTGGCGCTGCGGATTGCCTCTGCGGGACAGCCAGTGCGGCTATCGCTTGCTGGGGCGACACCTGTGGGAGCGCCTGCGCCTGCGGGGGACGGCTTTCGAGTTGGAAAGCGAGATTCTGCTGCAGGCGGCGGCCCTGGGCGCCAAGGTGGCCCATGTGCCCGTCACCCAGCGCCCCTCGGCGGCGGGGAGCCATGTGCGCCGCCTTCCGGACAGCGCGCGATTTGTGGCCCGGCTCCTGGCGCGGGGAGCGGTTGGGGAGGAAAACGGGTGTGAGTGAGCATCTGGAAGAGGCCCGCCGGGAGATGGTGGATCGCCACCTGCGTGCCCGGGGCATCCACGACCCGCGTGTACTGGCCGCCATGGGGCGCCTGGAGCGTCACCGCTTCGTGGATGGCCCCATGATGAGCCGCGCCTACGAGGATCGCGCCCTGCCCATCGGCCAGGGTCAGACCATCAGCCAGCCCTACATCGTGGCGCTGATGACGGAAGCGCTTGAACTGGAAGGCGAGGAGCGCGTGCTGGAGGTGGGCACGGGCTCCGGCTACCAGGCTGCTCTGCTGGCCCTGCTCTGCGAACGCGTGTACACCATTGAACGACACAGCGAACTGTTGGCCCGCGCCCGGCGCATTTTCGACGAGATGGGCCTGGACAAGATCATCAGCCGCCGGGGAGATGGCAGCATCGGCTGGGCGGCGGAGGCTCCCTTCGACCGCATCATCGTCACCGCCGGCGCCCCCTCCGTGCCCGATTCCCTGGTACGCCAACTGGCTCTGGGCGGGCGCCTGGTGCTGCCAGTGGGGGATCGTCGCGAGCAGCACCTGAAGATCATCGACCGGCTGAGCGACAGCACTTTCCGCGGCCGCACGGTGGCGCCCTGCGCCTTTGTCCCCTTGCTGGGCAAGGAAGGCTGGACCACCACAGGAACCTGAGAGTTGGCCCAAATTCCCGCCTGGGGCCTTCCTCCGCGCAGAGGCAATTCCTACTTTCAGGCCACGCCGCCCGCAGGCCCGCAAAGATGGGCCGGCGGCCAAACACGACGGGAGGACAACGCATGTCTTTGGAAGCCCTGGGAATGGTGGAAACCAAGGGTCTGGTGGGCGCCATTGAAGCGGCGGACGCCATGGTGAAGGCGGCCAAGGTGGAGCTCATCGGCCGTGAGCAGGTTGGCGGTGGCTATGTCACCGTCATGGTGCGTGGCGATGTGGGCGCCGTGAAGGCCGCCACCGACGCCGGTGCAACGGCGGCGGAGAAAGTGGGCGAGGTGGTGAGCGTGCATGTCATCCCGCGGCCCCACGCCGAAGTGGAACTGATCCTGCCCAAGCGCAGCTGATTCTCATTGTGGAAGGCCTCTCCAGTGGGAGAGGCCTTCTGCGTCAGGATGCACGCATGAAGGATCAGGCCTTGGGCTTCGTGGAGACCCGCGGACTTGTGGCCGCCATTGAAGCCTGCGACGCCATGCTGAAAGCCGCCCGCGTGCGGCTTGTGGCGCGTCAGGTCACCAACCCCGCGCTCATCACCATTTGCGTGGAGGGCGAGACGGCGGCGGTGCAGGCGGCGGTGGATGCCGGCGCCCGGGCCGCCGAAAGGGTTGGACGCGTGGCCGGCGTGCTGGTCATTCCCCGCGCAGCGGAGGGCATTGCCGCACTGGCGCGCGCCTTGGCGCAGGAAGCGTGGTGCCCGCCTTCCAATGGTCTGGTGGAAGCGGATTCCCCCGCCGTGGAGGATCCTGCCGCCACGCCGCCAGCCACGCCACAGGCCCTGGCCGCCATGCCCGTGCGCAGCATGCGCGCCCTGGCCCGTCGCTTGCCCGGCATGCCCATGGGCGGTCGACGCATCTCCCAGGCCACACGGGAGGAGTTGGTGCAGGTCCTGACGGCCCTGCTTTTTCCGGCATCCTCCTGACAGGTCCATGGCGCGAAACCGGGAGCTTGGCATGAGGCGACAAGACATCCTGGTGCTCCTTCTGCCAGCCTTGCTGCCTGCGCTGGCCCTTGGGCGGGAAAATCCCCCAACTCTCATCCTCAAGTGTCGTTCGGCCACGGAGGCCCTGGCCCTGGCCCAGGATCCTCTTGGGCTCTCGCTGCCGGTCGGCAGTACCGTGGCCCTTGCCCTGCCTTGCCAGGACAGGGCGCCGGAGAGCCTGCGTTCCATCCTGCGCGTCACCCTGACCAAGGCCGTTGACCTTGCCCCGGCCCGGCGCAGCCTGGCCGCCCTGCGCCCGCAGTGGCTGGAAGAGGAGCCAGGACGCGCCACGGATCTCCTTCCCAACGACAGCCGCTACGCCGAGCTGTGGGCCCTGCCCCTCATCTCCGCACCCCAGGCCTGGGACCTTCACCAGGGCGACGGCGCGGTGGTGCTGGCGGTGGTGGACACGGGAGCGGAACTCACACATCCTGATCTGGCGGGCGCCTTGTGGAGCAACACGGCCGAACTGCAGGGTGCTCCGGGCGTGGACGACGATGGCAACGGCGTGGTGGACGATGTGCACGGCGCGGACCTGCTGGACAGCGACGGCGACCCATCCGCCATGCCAGGGGACTTGAGCCACGGCACCCACACGGCGGGCACCGCCGCCTGTGTCACCGACAATGGCGCGGGCGTGGCCTGCGCGGCCTGGCGGGCCTCCCTCATGCCCGTGCGCGCCGGCCACCAGAGCAGCATCAGCCGTGGCGTGGAGGGCCTGTGGTACGCCGCCGCCATGGGCGCGGACATTGTCAGCTGCTCGTGGGGGGGAGACGGCTGGTCGGCCTACGAGAACGAAGTGGTGCAGGCGGTGCGCGAGTTGGGCGTTCTGGTGGTGGCCAGCGCGGGCAACAACGGCACGGAGCTGCCCCACTACCCCGCCGCCTACGAGGGCGTGCTGGCGGTTGCGGCCACCACTTCACAGGACCTGCGCATGCCGGGCAGCCAGATCGGCTGGTGGGTGGACTGCTGTGCTCCGGGGCAGGACATCCTTTCCACGGTGACGGGCGCCGGCTACGGCATGAAGTCGGGCACTTCCATGGCCACACCGCTGGTGGCCAGTGTGGCCGCCCTGGCGGCCAGCCGCTATCCCGCCGATGATGGCGACCGCCTGCGCGAGCGCGTGAAGGCCGCCTGCACCTCCATCGACGCGCTGAATCCCGGTTTGGCGGGCAAGCTGGGATCGGGGCGGGTGAATGCCCTGAACCTGCTCACCCAGTCTCCCCGCGCCCTGCAGATGACCCAGTTCCTGGTGGGGGACGCCGATGGCGACGGGGTGGCGGAGCCGGGCGAGGCGCTGCAGCTGCGCGTGGGTGTGGAAGCCCTGCTGGGCGCCTTCAGCGGTCTGACGGCCACCTGCACGGTTCCCGGCGGAGAAGCCCAGGTCAGCGATGGCACCATCGCCTACGGCAGTCTGGGGGAGGGCCAGCAGAGCCTGCCTGCGGACGCCTTCGCCCTCACCCTGTCGGCGGGGCTTGAGCCCGGCAGCCAGGTGCGCGTGCACCTTTCATGCACGGCCAGTGGCGGTTTCAGCCAGGGCTTGGATCTGCTGATCAGCGTTGCGCCCACCTTCGCGGACCACGACAACAGCAACCTCCAACTCAGCCTGGGCAGCCACGGCGTGCAGGGCTACTGGGATTTCGAGGCCAACCAGGGGGTGGGCAACGGCCTGCGCTGGCCGGCGGGATCTGCCAACCACATCTACACCGGCAGCCTGCTGCTGGAGTGCCAGGGTCAAGTGGCCCACGCGGTGAGCTACCTCACCGGGCAGCCCGCTGATCTGGAAGTCTATCCTGGCGGAGAGATCCGTCGCACCGAAGAGGGCGCCGAACTGCACAGCGAGGCGGAGTTTGGTGCCGAGGGCCTTCCCGGCTTGCGCGTACGGCAACTGGGCTTGAGCGCGCAGGGCATGGATTGGGTGCTCGTGCGCTTCCAGCTGCGCAACACGGGATCCCAGACGCTGACGGGGCTGCGGCCTGGTTTGTGGCTGGATCTGGATGTGGGCGGCACCTGGGGCAACGACACCGGGGGATGGAACGCCCCCATGGGTATCGGGTGGCAAAGCCAGAGCGGTGGCCCCTGCTTGGGGCTGAAGCTTCTCTCGGAAGCGCCTTCCTCCTTTCGCCTCTGCAACTGGGACGAGTGGAGTGGAGGCGCGGGTCTGGAGGACGCCGAGCTGTCGGCCTGGCTGGCGGGTGGTTTTCAGCAGGTGCAAGCCACGGTTCCCGACGATTGGCAGTGCCTGCTGGGTGCCCAGGCGGTGGATCTTCCGCCCGGCGGTCAGCGCGAAGTTGCCTTCGCCCTGGTGGCGGGTGCCACGGCCGGGGAGCTGGTTGTGGCGGCCGATGAGGCCCAAGTGGCCTGGCAGTCCCTGGAACTGGGCACGCCCGCGGGCCCCACGGGAATGGAGCTGGACCTCAAGGTCTGGCCCAATCCCTTCAACCCGGCCTCCACCTGGGAGGTGGAGATGACCTCGGGGCAAGCCCTGCGGTGGAGAGTGGTGGATGTGGCCGGCCGGCAAGTGGCGGCAGGCAGGATCCCGGGCGGAGTCGCCGGCGTGCGCCGCCAGCGTCTGGACTTCACAGGGTACCCGAGTGGACTGTATCTTCTGGCAGTGGAGCACGGTGGTCGCCAGGCAGTGGCCCGATTGCTCTTGTTGCGCTGAGCAACCCGGCCGCCCGGCCGGGGAAGAGGGGACGATCATGATGCATGGTGTGTGGCTGGGCCTCGCGGTGGGTGTCCTGGCATGGACGGGAACCGCGCAGGCGGTGGAGCTCTCCGGGCAACTGGCGGGCAGCCGGGTGGTGAAAGCAGCGGAATCCCCACTGGTGATTCCTGCCACGCTGACCATTCCCAAGGGCGCCAGCCTGACCCTGGAAGCCGGCGTCACCGTGGAGCTTGGTGACAAGGTGTGCGTGGTGGTACAGGGCCAGCTGCATGCGCTGGGCGAGAAAAAGGCGCCCGTGCGCTTTCAGCCGCGCGTGGCGGGCCAGCGCTGGGGCAACATCAAGATCCTTGGCGACAAGGACCTGCCCTGCTACGACGGCAGCCGCGTGTACATCCCGGCATCCGGCGGCAGCCGCCTTTTCAATTGCGAAATCACCGGCGGCGGCGCCGTGGCCGACGACCAGTACGACGGTGGCGCCATTTACCTGAACGGCAGCGCGCCCATCGTGCGGGACTGCCTTTTCACGGAGAACCAGGCCGATCGTGGCGGCGCACTGGTGATCTACAATTTCGCCACCCCGCTGGTGGAGGGGTGCACCTTCGAGCACAACGCCTCCACCCTGGACGACGGCGGCGCCGTGCACTGCTTCTTTTACAGCGACGCCATCATCAGCCGCAATTTCTTCGTGCTGAACCAGTCCGCCCGCCACGGGGGCGGACTTTATGTCTCTGTCTCCAACCCGCTGGTGCAGGAGAACGCCTTCATTGACAACAGCGCCCAGAACTGGGGCGGCGCCATCTATCTCAGCTCCTCCTCGCCCAGGATCGTGGACAACGCCCTCTACGAATCCAGCGCCGAGGACCGCAGCACGGGCATCGTGCTGCAGGCGGACTGCCAGCCGGAGATCAAGGGCAACAGCCTGCTCTCGGGCGGCGTGGAAGTCTTCGGCTTCAACCTGGGCAGCGATGTGGATCTGGCCGGCAACTGGTGGGGACTGACGGAGGAGTTCCTCATCCAGGGCAAAGTGCAGCAGCGGGGACGCGGGCAGGACCGTGGCTTCAATCTGGCCCCGTGGCGCGATCGTCCGGTGGCCAACCTGCTCACCCAGCCGGTGGAGATCCAGAGCCTGCATGTGATGGCGGACCGGGAGTGGGCCGACACCCTGGCCTTCGACCTGTGCGACCAGGCGCTGGCCCGCGTGCAGATCCGCGCCGTGGATCGCAACAAGTACGCCGTGGACCAGACCGGAGCCGAGTTGCGCGTGCTCGAGCGGCCCGAGGTGCAGGCCACGCTCATCTTCACGGAGACGGGCAAGGCAACGGGCATCTACCGCGCCCGGCTGGCCATCAACCGCGACGAGGAGGACATGCCTCGGCTTGATGTGCGCGTGGGCGAGCATGTGCTCCTGCGCAGCACGGCCAATCCGGAGATCAAGCAGCTCTACCGCGTGGATGCGGCGCGCCCGGTGGTGCACGATCTGGCCCTGCTCTCCGACACGGATCCCACCCATGCCGTGGCCGAGGCGCCACGCATGGCCTGGCAGTACTTCAGCCTGTTGGGAGACGAGCAGGAGGCCTGGCAACTGCAGGTATCCACGGACAGCACCTTCGCCCGGGTGGAGGTGTGGGACTCCGGATCGCGTCCCATGGGTGCCGGTGGACGAAGCCTCACCTATGAGGGCTCGCCTTTGAAGGACGGCCAGCGCTATTTCCTTCGCCTGCGTGGACAGGGCGGTGGTGCCTGGAGCGACTGGCGTCGCTTCATGGTGCGCACCGATGGACCCCTCAACACGCTGCGGCAGAACTCCATTCCGCCCCTGCCGGAACTGGTGGAGCCCATTCACGACCAGATCCTGGCCACGCTGCGGCCCGCCCTGAAGGCCAGGGCCGTGGTGGACCAGGAGGGAGACGCGGTGGGTTATGAATTCCAGGTGGCGGAGGACGAGTTCTTCCAGCGCATCACGGCCAGCAGCGGTCCAGTGTGGCGCGAGGCCGCCTGGACCCTGCCCCTGGACCTCTTCGACAACGGCAGCTGGTGGTGGCGCCTGCGCGTGCACGACGGTTTCGAGAGCAGCCTGTGGAGCACCCCGCGCCGCTTCCACATCAACAGCGTGGAGCAGGCGCCCAATCCCTTCGACCTCAGCGGGCCGGCGGGGCCCATCGCCGACCTGCAGCCGGAGTTCAGCTGGCAGGTGGCGGCGGATGTGGATCCGCTGTCCAGCGTCAGCTACACCCTTGTCACCGCCCCCCGGGAGGACCTGCAGGGGGCCAGGCGGGTGGACAAGCTCACGGGCACCAGCCTGCGCCTGAAGGAGGAGTTCACCAACCGCCAACCCCTGTGGTGGACGGTGGAGGCCACGGACAATAGCGGCCGCACCACGCGGGCACGCCGGGTGGTGCGCCTGGATCCCGACACCACGCCCTCCACGCCCCTGCCTCTCTTCCCCAAGGGCGGCGAAGAGTGTCTGGCCGGGCAGGTGCTGAGATTCACGCCGGCCACGGATCCTTGGGAGCCGGATCGCCTGCGATACGAGCTGCAGGTCTACCCCGAGGGCGAGAGTGCCAAGGCGCTTTTGACCATGACGGGTCTCTCCCAGGAGGAGTTGGCGGCCTTGAGCATGGACGCCCTGCCGGAGAGCCGGCTGCTGGTCGAGGACAAGGCCCACAGATGGCGCCTGCGTGCGGTGGACAACCACGGCGCCGCCTCTGAGTGGTCGCCCCTGGCCGGCTTCTGGATGAACCGCGCCAATGCCGCGCCCAGCCAACCCCAGGCCCTGCAACCCGCCGAGGCGGCCCTGCTGCGTGACACGCCCGTGCTGGGCTGGACGCCATCCACCGATGCCGACCACAGCGATCCCGCCGGCAGCCTCAGCTATGTGGTGCAGCTCTGCCGCGACGCTGATTTCAAGGGCGAGGTGGTGGAGGAGCGCGTGAAGGGCGCCACCAGCCTCACCGCGGGGGCGCGCATCACGGACAACCAGCGCTGGTACTGGCGCCTGCAAAGCATGGATGACGGCGCTGCCGCCAGTGCCTGGTCGGCGCCGCGCACTTTCATCCTCAACCGCCAGGACGAGGCTCCCCGTGGCCTGGCCTGGGAGAGCCCCGCGGAGAGCGCCCGTCTCACGGCGCTGGATCGCCTGGAGCTGGCCTGGATGGCGGCCAGCGACGCGGACTGGAACGCCCGGCTTGATTACGGCTGGCGCATCAGTTCCGCCAAGGAACCTGGCAAGGTCCTCGCCCAGGGCCGCACGGCGGAGACGCGCGCCACCGTGCGCCTGCCTCTGGAGAGCAGGCAGGACTATGTGCTGCATCTGTCGGTGAAAGACGAGACGGGCCTTGAAATGGTGCTGGCCCCTCGGCGCGTGACCGTGGACAGCCACCCGGTGGCTCCCGTGCTGAAGGCCACGGAGGAGGAAATCGGACCCACAGGCACCCTGGCCTGGGAAGCCGCCACGGATCCCGATCCGGCGGATCGCCTGAGCTACCGCGTGGTGTTGAAGGACGGAAAGGGAGTCACGCTTGCCACCCAGGTGGTGGGTGCCCTGTTGACCCAGCCCGGCAAGATGCCTGGCGCCGCCGCGCTGCCGGAGGATCGTGAGCTGCGCTGGATGGTGACGGCGGTGGATCCCCACGGACTAGAGGCGAGCTCCGCCGAAGGGCGCTTCTGGTACAACAAGGCCAACGACGCTCCCAGCGCGCCCGCCTTCGCGGCGGACGCCGGTGCGGGCCAGCTCCTGCGCAGCGCCCGACCACGCCTGGCCTTCACGCCGGGGCAGGATGGCGACCACAGCGATCCGCCCGCCACCCTGCGCCACGAATTGCAGGTGGCATCAAGCGCGGCCTTCGCCAACGCCCAGTCCCTGCCCGTGGATGCTGGCCTTCAGTCCGTGGAAGTGAACCTGGGCGACAACGCGGTGTGGCACCTGCGCCTGCGCACGCTGGATCGGGCGAATGCGGCCAGTGCGTGGAGCAAGCCCCTGCAACTGACGGTGAACACCCAGGATGAAACTCCCTCGACACCCCAGTTTCGTCAACCGACGGCAGGGCAGAAGCTTGTGGACCTGAGCGGTGTGGATGTGGCATGGACCACATCCACCGATGCCGACCCCGGCGCCAAGCTGCGCTACAAAGTGGTGCTCAGCGACGCGGCCGGCACGGTGCTGGACACGCGCGAGACGGAGCAAACCCGTGTGCGCCTGGTGCGCAGCCTGCCCAATGGCGTGGAATTGCGCCTGAAGGTGACGGCCCTTGACGAGACCGGGCTGGAGAGCGCTTCGCCCCTGTTGGCATTCACCGTGGAAAGTCGCCCGGGAGCCTGCAGCATGAGCGGTCGGGAGGGGCAGATTCTGGGCGTCTCGGACGCCCTGGCCTGGACCGCCGCCAGCGATCCCGACCCCGCCGACAAGGTGAGTTATGAAGTGGCGTGGGCCACCAGCCGGGCTTTTGCCGATGGCGCCAGCACCAGGGTGACCGCCCTGCGCCTGCCCCTGAACCAGCTCAAGTCCCTGCCGGAGAACGGTGACATCTGGGTGCGGGTGCGCGCCCGGGATTCCCACGCGCTGGACGGACCCTGGTCGGAGGCCTGGCCCGCCATCTGGGATGCACGCAACGAAGCGCCTGTGTGGAAGGGCAGCTTGAGTCCTGCGTCCGGCAATCTTCAGCCGGGTGCCGTGGAGCTGACCTGGACGGCCCCTGTGGATCAGGATCGCCGCCCGCAGACGCTGCAGGTCGAGGTGCAGGCCAGTGCGGATGCCAAGTTCAGCACCCTGCTGTGGACGAAGAAGGTGGCCGCCGATGGCAGGCTTCCGCTCACCCTCAAGCCGGGGAGCCTCTTCCTGCGAGCCCGCGCCGTGGATCAAGCCGCCGCCACCAGTGCGTGGAGTCCGGTGGTGACCTGGAAAGTGGACGCTCCGCCGCCTCCCAAACCCTGATCCCGCACAATGACCCTATGAGATGACGGGCCGGCGGATTTTCGCCGGCCCGCTTCCTTTTTAGGCAACCCGGTGGAGGAGACAGGCGTTCTGCGCCTTCCAATCGCACGGGAGGCCTGATGGGAGCGTCACAGCATGAGCTTCCTCTGGGAGATGCGGCGGCGCGGGGCCGCGCCCGGGGACAGCGGGGCGAAGAGCTGGCGGTGGAGTGGCTGAAGCGCTGCGGTTACCGCGTGGTGGAACGGAATGTGCGTCGCCGCCAGGTGGGGGAGGTGGATCTGTTGGCCCAGCGCGGCGAGACCTTGCACATCGTGGAGGTGAAGTGCGGGCGCGGCGGTCCGGAGTGGCTGATCCAGCGCGTGGACGAGCGCAAGCTGCGCCTGTTGCTGCGCACGGCCATCACGGCGGGCTATCCCCGGGAGGAGGATGGGCAGCGGCGCTGTCAAGTGGATCTCCTCCTGGTGAGCCTGAGCCCGCGTGGCCCACGCTATCACCTGGTGGAGGATGTTTGTCCACCCGAGCTGCAGTGGGCAGGTGGACCCGATGTGGGCTGAGCGGAAGCCCCGCCTTATGGAACCCCTTCACGCCTGGACGCTGTCCCTGAGCGTGGCGGGGGCACTCTTGTGGCGCGTGCTGCCTCCCCTGGGCATGGCATGGCTGCCCCTCGTCCTGCTCCTGCTGATCCTGCCCTCCACACGCTGCAGTCTGGCGCACCTGCGCCTGGCGCTGGCCTTTGTGCTGCTCTTTCTGGTTGTGCAGGGTCCCGGCGCCCTTCGATCACCGTCCCCCGCCCGGCCGCACCCCTGGGGCGCGGCCCTGCCTCGTGTGAAAGCCCTGCTGGTGCAGGAGTCCTCTCCGCCCGCCGCCGGACTGGAAGGCCTGGCAGAGGAGGCGAGCCTGGCCACGGGTGAATCGGCCCCTGCCGCTTCCCGCCAGGTGGTGGGCTGGTGGCACGATGGCTTCCGCTGGCGGCCTCTTCCCGGCCTGCTGGACTTGTGGCCCCACCCGCGTCGCGCCCCCGCTTGGCCCTCCCGTCCCTGGTGCCTCATCCTGCCGGGACAAGGGGATTCCCTGGGACTGGAGATGGGCACGGGGGAGATGGGGCCCTTCATGCCGGATCCCCGCCGGATGGCCTGGCAGCGTGGACGCCTGGCGCGCCTGCGGCTGGATTCCCTGCAAATGCGCCTGCAGCAGGTGGATCTTCCCGCGTCGCGGCCATTCCCTCTGACAGCGGCCCTGCGCCGTCTGCGTGAAGTGTGTGCGCGCAGGCTGCTGGAAGGATCCGGGGCGGGCGGGCCGTGGATGGTGGCCATTCTGCTGGGGGAGCAGAGTCTTCTGCCGCCCAAAGAGGTGGAGCTGTGGCAGCGCACGGGTCTGGCGCACCTCTTGGCCGTGTCCGGCCTGAACACGGGCGTGCTGGCGCTGGCACTCTGGCAGGGATTGGCTCCGCTGCCGCTTCGGCGTGGATGGAAGGACACGCTTCTGGCCCTTCTGCTCCTGCTCTATCTGCCCCTGGCAGGTTGGCAGGTCTCTGTGAAGCGGGCGGTGGGCATGGCCCTGGTGCTGCTGGCGGGCCGCAGCCTGGAGAGGCCCCAGAGCGGACTGGGAGCCCTGGCGCTGACGGCCTCCATCCTGTTGTGGTTGGAACCGGCGGAACTGGCCCGCCCGGGATTCCAGATGTCCTGCGGGGCGGTGGCGGCCTTGCTGATGGGCATGGGCCAACAGGCGGGCAGGGCTGCGCCTTCAGCGGAGGGTCGCTGGCGCGCGGGTCTGCGCAAGGCCTGGCTCGGACTGTGGCAGGCCCTGCGACTGAGTGCCGTGGCCCAGGCGGGCACCGCCGTCTTCCAGCTGGCCTGCTTCGGCAGCCTGCCCCTGAGTGGGCTGGCCCTCAATGTGGTGGCCGTTCCCCTGTCCTCCATTTTCACCGTGGCGGCCTTCCTGCACCTGCTGCTCCCCTTGCCCGGAGAGCCGCTGGGCGCCCTGTGTGAAGCCCTGGCTGCCACCATCACCTGGTGCGCGGCCCATGTGCCCGTGCTGGCCTTGAACTGGCAGGCCCACCCCCTGCAGATGGCCTTGCTGGCTCTGGCCAGCGTCGTGGCCCTCCTGCCGCTGCGTGGGCTGCGCCCTTTGCCACGCCTGGGTCTGGCTGGCCTTGTGCTTGTCGTGGCCGTGGACCTCCTGCCTCGCTGGCAGCGGCCCCGGGCATGGATCTGCCTCTTCAACGCCGGCCAGGGCGACGCCCTGCTGCTGAGCAGTCCACATGGCCGTGGCGTGCTGGTGGATGCGGGGTGGGACGATCCCCGGGGTGGCGGCCAGCGCGGAGGCAGGCTGGCCCAGGCCTGTGCGCGCATCCTGCCCCAGCCGCCCCAGTGGCTGGTGCTCAGCCACCCGGATCAGGACCACCTGGGTGGCGCGGAGGCCTGGCTGCGGGCCATGCCCGCCTGCACCATCCTGTGGAATGGCGAGTGGAAGGAGAATCCGCCCCAGCAGCGCCTGCGCAGCGCCTTGGCGGAGCATGGCCGTACCCTGGTGGTCGCTCGACCCGGCACCCTGTTGCAGGCCGAGGCGGAATGGCGCCTGCGCGTTCTGGGCCCTCCGCCGCCCGCGCCAGGGGTGGAGGGCAACGAACGCAGCATCGTGTTGCGGCTGGAGAGCGCCCAGGGCGCCGTCATGCTCACCGCAGATGCCGGTCACGCGGAGGAGAAATGGCTGGCGGCGTGGGGCCCCTGGCTGCACTCCCGCTGGTTGAAGGTGGGGCATCACGGATCCCGGGGCAGTTCATCGCCGTCCTTCCTCGATCTGGTGCGGCCCGCCGAGGCCTGGATATCGAGCGGGGCAGGCAACCGCTACGGGCATCCCCACGGAGAGGTGCTGCGCGAACTGCGCGCGCGAGGCGTGCGCGTGCACCGCACCGACCGGCAGGGCTGGCGCTGGCTGCCCCTGGACGGGGGCGGAAGGCCTGGCCGCGCCATGCCACGCCCGCGCCTCGCACTGGAGTGGGCCGCAGGCCGGGCACCTCCCGGCACGGCAGGTGGTGGCTCCTCCCGGACGGACTCCACCTCATCACCACCAAATGGATGAGGAGCCGGACATGAAGACAATGCTGCTGCTGCTGAGCCTGGCGCTGGGCGCCCAGGCTTCGGTGCAGTTCCATGAGATGTGGCGCGGAGCGCGGGAGGGAAAGAGCGGCCTGGCGGCCTGGGGCAATCACCATGTGTGGCTGGCGGAGGGCACGGGGGAAAGTCCCGCCGAGGCGGGCATGCCCGAAGGAGTGCTGGATGTGGTGGAGGGCGAGGGTGCCTGGTGGGCCGTGCTGAAGACGGGTGACTTGCGACGGGTGGGCGGGGCCCAAGAGGAGTGCTGGAGCCTGGGGAAGGAGCTGCTTGCATCTGCTGCCGATGAAGGGCGCGGATTGTGGCTGCTGGAACAGACGGCGCTGACGCTGGTGCGCTTGCACGCAGCCGGTTCGCCGGAGGCCCTCTGCCGCATGGCGCTGCCCCCCGGGGAGGGCGTCCTGCGGCTGCGCGGCGGCATTGGTGGAAGCTATCTGCAGAAGGGGCGGCGTCTCTACATCGTGCGGCCGGGGGGCTGGGAATCCCTTGATGCCATGCCCCAGGATGTGGTGGATTGGACTCCCTGGCGTGGCGAAATCCTCCTCCTGCGCGCAGGGGGCCTGCTGTCCTGGCTGGACATGAGCCGGGACTCGGCCACGGTGTCCTCCACTCCGTGGGAACCTGCTCAGTTGCCCCAGCGGCTCTTCACGCGCCTGCTCCGTCACGCGGACGCCCTGTGGCTGCAGGAGGACACGGGCGGCTGGTGGCGTTGGCGCCTGGATGACAGCGAGGCGCGCGCCGTGGCACTCACCTTTCCCGAGGGAACGCCCCTGAGCTGGCTTCCCGCCGGCAGCCAGTGCGTGGTGGCGCAGAGCAATGGGGAGCGGCGCTGGTGGCGGGAGTGTCAGGAGCTGTGGAGCGCACTTCCACCCCTTCCACGGCCCGTGGAGCTGCGCGCCCGATTGGTGCGCCAGGGCGGGGACTGGCGTCTTGGAACGGATGGCCAGCTGTGGCAGGGCCGTCTGGGCCACTGGGAGGACCGGGGTTCTCATCCCGGTGCCGCCGCTCTGCTGCGGGGCGGAACGGGTCCCTGGCTGAAGCTGGAGGGCGGCCTGCGCGTCTTCAGCGACGGCGGCGCGGCCATTGGCGGGTGGAAGGGCCCCAGCGAAGGAGCTGCCGCGGAACAGGAGGATTACCTCCTCGTGGGCGGCGGCGACAGCCTGCGCGTCTTTTGGACGGCGGAGGAGGACCCCTGGCACCAGGCCACGCTGCCCCTGGGAGAGGTGGAGCGCATCAGTACCTCGCCAATGGGGGCTGCCGTTTTGGCCGAGGGACAAGTTCACTGGGTGGATCTGGAGCGCCCCTGGCTGCCCCGGCTGGAGGGATCGGCACACGCGCCAGAAGGCTTGCAGGACATGCTGCTGGTGGAGGATCGCCTGCTCCTGGCCTGCGCGGGTGGGCTGAAGGCGTGGACCATGCGCAACGGGCAGTGGGAGACGGTGAGCACGGCCCTGGACGGCAGCGTGGCACGCTGGCTTTGCCACCGAGGCGCCGATCGCGTGTTGGCCCTGAGCGAGAGGGGCGTGCTCAGCCAGTGGCGACTGGTGGACAATCTGCCTGCGGAAGTGGAGTGGAGTCAGCGCATCGCCCTGACGGGCCGCATGAGCCTGGAAAGAGACAGTCTGCGCCTGTTGGGAGATGCCGGCTGCGGAGACTGGCCTCTGCCCGCCTGGCAGAGTGGCCCACCGGAGGAATTCGGAAGCCGGGGCGGAGTGCTCAATCCAGGCACGGGCGGGCTGAGGCTGAGGCGCACGGGGCGTCACCTGGAGGTGAGCACGGATCGGGCCAGTGGTGCACGCGCGGTGGTGCACGACCTGCTGGGCAGGCGGGTGGCGGAGGCAACGCTGCGGGCGGGAAGCGCTAGGCTGGACCTGGGGGCTTTGCCCGCGGGCACCTACATCGTGCAGACGGGACATGGCCCGGGGCAGACGCGCCTGATGTGCTGGCGGCCATAACCTGAGAGTCACGCTTGGCTGACGCCGTGGGGCTCCCTACATTGACCGTGTGGTCAATGACCGGGTGGTCGATGACCAAATGGTCACCAGGAGTCCCATGGCGCCACGCTCCCCTCTTTCTCCGCCACCAGATACCGGCGAGACGGCTCCCGGCACCCCGCTGTGGCAATCCCTGGCCACCGCCAAGCAGGACCAGGTCTTCCACGCGGCGGTGGAGGAGTTCGCCGAGCGTGGCTATGACGCCGCCTCCATGAACACTTTGGTGCGGCGCGCGGGCATCAGCAAGGGCAGCCTCTTCACCTACTTCCGCAGCAAGGCGGGCCTCTTCGATGCCGTGGTGGAGCGCGCCGCCGGGCGCATCCGCGAAGACCTGCGCCGCCTGCGGGACGAGAGCCGCGACGAACCTTTCGCACGACGCCTGGAAGCCCTGGTACGAACAGGCTTCGCCTTCATCGACCAACATCCTCACCTGGCGCGCATCTACTTCAGCCTGCTGCAGCGCGGCAGCGCACCGGGTGGCGAGAGCCGCGCCGAGTCCCTGCGCCGGCGCAGCCGGGATTTTCTGGAGGAGCTGATCCTCCAGGGCCAGACGACGGGCGAGCTGCGGGTGGATCTGCCCGCCCCGCGCATGGCCTTCCTGCTCAATCTGCAGTTGGAGAGTCTCCTGGCATGTCGTCAGGAGGAGGGGCCCGCTCCAGGCCGGGGTGCCAGAAGCAAGGCGGCCCTGGCGCAGCAGGCTCGCCGGGAAGAATGGATCCACGACTTCCTCTGTCTGGCCCTGGACGGCATGCAGGTCCGGGTTGCCCCCACACGCAAAGGAGCACGCGCATGAGCCGCGCACAGGGCAGCATCCTGGTGCTGGAATTCGACATGGCCCCTGGTCCGGAGCACCCGCTGTGGCACCGGCTGGAGACCATGGGTTGGTGGGGGCAATTGGTGGAGGCAGGCTGGGCTACCCTGGTGCGCATTCCCCTGCCTTCGCCGGTGGACAAGGAGGAGTTTGGGGCGTGGATGCTTCCCGGTGTGCGGCGCGCTTTTGTCCAGCGGGACAGCTTTGTCCTGGCCGGTCGGCCCTGGCAGTGCGCGGACACCGTGCTCAGCGCTCGCGGCCATTGCCTGGGCGGCGGTGAGCTGCAGCTCATCGCCGGGCCGTGCAGCGTGGAGAGCCGTCAGCAGATGCTGGAGACCGCTCAGGCGGTGGCCGAGGCCGGCGCGGGATGGCTGCGGGGCGGGGCCTTCAAGCCGCGCACCAGTCCCTACCAGTTCCAGGGCCTGGGCGACAAGGGCTTGGACTACCTGCGCCAGGCGGCGGATGCCGCCGGGCTGGCCGTGATCTCGGAGGTGCTGGACCTGCGCGATCTGCCCCGCATGGTGGAGCTGTGCGATGTGATCCAGGTGGGTTCGCGCAATGCGCAAAACCTGCCACTGCTGAAGGAGCTGGGCCGCTGTGGCCTCCCCGTGCTGCTCAAGCGGGGCTTTGGCTGCACAGTGGAGGAAACCGTGCTGGCGGCCGAGTATGTCATGAGCCACGGCAATGCCCAGGTAGCCTTGTGTGAGCGGGGCATCCGCAGTTTTGAAACCGCCACGCGCTTCACATTCGACATCAACGCCTTGCCTTGGCTTAAGCGGCACTGCCACCTGCCCCTGGTGGCGGATCCCTCCCACGCCACGGGACAGGCAGCCCTTGTGCCGGCAGTGGCTCTGGCGGCGGTGGCGGCGGGGGCGGACGCGCTGATGCTGGAGGTGCACCCCTCGCCGGCGCGCAGCGCCAGCGATGCGGAGCAGGCCCTCTCCCTGGAGGACTTCGCACGGGTGGCACGGCAGGCGCGGGCCCTGGCCGCCCACTTGGCGACGAACGCGGCGTGAACGGCGAGAGTGCCTGGATGCGGGCCTGCCGCAGGCAGTTGCGGAGCTTGCGGCAGCAGCTGGAGCGCGCGCCGACACTCCCGGGCAGCCTTGCGTGGCCCGTGCCGGATCCGCCCTCGCCTCTGTTGTGGCTGCGCGCCGCGCCCACCGGCCTGGCCCGTGCCCTCTTTGGGGCAGATCGCGTGGGTCTGGGCCATGTCTGGCGCAGGGAAAGCGCGCATTTCGATGCCACTTGCGCTTCAGCACCCTGGGAGAGCGTGTGGCTTTCGGTGCCCTTTGATGTGCAGGCCGCTCCCTCGCCGCGCTGGAGTTCCTTCGGCCAGGTGCGCCACTGGACGCCTCGCGTGGAGTGGCGGCGGGGTGAAGGCCTCACCGTGCGCGCGGCCGCTGGGCGACGGGAGTGGCAAGCCACGCTGGCCCTGCTCGCCGCGCTGGAGGAAGGATTGGCGCCGCCTGGCCGGCAGGATGGAAAAGCCGCTTTGGTGCTTCCAGATCCCACCCATGCCGCGCGTCACCGCTGGGAGGAACAGGTTGAGACAGCCCTGCGCGCCATGCAGGGGCCTCGTGCCACTCTTGAAAAAGTGGTGCTGGCGCGCCGCGTCACCCTGCCTCTGCCGGACGCCACCTCCCCGCTGGACCTGCTGGATGCCTTGTGGCGGCGCGAGCCGGAAGGCTGGCCCTACTTCCTTTCCTGGCGGGGTGGACGCGCCCTCTTCGGTGTGACACCCGAACGACTCTTTCAGCGGCGGGGACGGCTGGTGGACAGCATGGCCCTGGCCGGCACGCGGCCCCGGGGTCGTGATGTGGCCGAGGATCGCGCTCTGGGACGCGACCTGCTCGCGGGTGAGAAGGAGCGTCACGAGCAACAGGTCGTGTCGGGCTGGCTGCGGGAGCACTTGCAGCCCCTGTGCCGGCAGCCTGTGCGGGTGGGAGCGCGCTCCCTGCGCCGCCTTGGGCATGTGCAGCACCTGCAGAGCAGCGTTCGCGGGCACTTGCGCGCCGGTGTGGACGACGCCCACTTGCTGGCAGCCTTGCATCCCACGCCCGCTTTGTGTGGAGAGCCCCGGCCGCGGGCCATGGATTGGATCCGCCAGCACGAGGGCCTGGATCGCGGTCTCTACGGTGGGGTGCTGGGCCTGCTGTCGGAGCAGGAGGCGTGCTGCATGGTGGCCATTCGCGGCGCTCTGTTCACAGGCAGGCGCCTGGAACTGCAGGCGGGCGCCGGGCTGGTGAAGGGCAGCCAGGCCGAGGACGAATGGCAGGAGACCGGATACAAGCTGCAGGCCCTCACGAGGGCGTGGAGGAGCCGGTGACCAATCTGGAAGCGGCCCGGGTTTTGTTTGAGCACTTGCTCGCGGCGGGTGTGGGCTGTGTTGTGCATGCACCCGGCGCGCGCAACCTGCCCCTTCTGGCCGCTCTGCAGGAACTTCCCCAGGTGGAGCGCGTGTCCTGCGTTGACGAGCGTGCCGCCGCCTTTCTGGCGCTGGGCTGGATGCGAGGGCGGCTGCTCGCGGGAAATCCGCAGCCGGCGGTGGTGCTCTGCACCTCGGGCACGGCGGCTCTCAACCTGCTGCCGGCCACGGCGGAGGCGCGTGAGAGCGGCCTGCCCCTTGTCCTGCTCACGGCGGACCGCCCGGCGGAGGAGATTGGTCGGGGCGCAAACCAGACCGTGGATCAGGTGGGCCCCTTCACGCCTCTTGTGCAGGAACAGGTGGTGCTGCCCTGCGCCCATTCCCTCAAGCCCCGGGATTTGGGCCAGGTGGTGGATGCCGCGCTGTCCCGTGCCCTCGTGGCGGGTGGCCCCGTGCACATCAACATGCCCTTTGCGGAGCCGCTGCTGGGCGACTCGGATCAGCCTGCTCCGGCGGGTAACGCGGATCGTCACCCGCTACCAGACCCGGACGCTTGCGCCCTCTCGCCTGTGACACAGGAGGAAGGGCTTGGCTGGAAGGGGCTGGAGGCTGGCGCACGCCGGGGCCTCGTGTGGGTGTGCGACCTGCCCGATGAAAGGGATCGGCAGGCGGCGAGGGCACTCAGCCGCCTCCTGGGCTGGCCTCTCCTCGCCGACGGTGGCAGCGGCCTTTGTCACCGCGTGGAGGGGGATCCGCCCCTGCTGCTGAACGGCGAAGACCTGCTGCATCAGGTGCAGGAGAGCGGCGCCGTGTTGCAACTGGGCAAGCGGCCCGTGTCCCGGCGCGTGGCAGAGGCGCTGCGCGGCCGTCCTGGTCTGGTGGTTGACGCTCATCCCGGTGTGCAGGACGGAGCGGGCGCAGGTTGGCCGCGCTGGAGGCGCAGCCCGGGCGAGTTGCTGCAGCTGATGACCCAGGAAGGGCTGGCGCTGCCCTGCGCGGAGGAGAGCTGGTACCAGCTTCTGGCCGAGAGCCAGATGGAGCTGCTGGCGGCTCAGGCGGATGTGCTGCGGGAGGAGGGCGCCTGGTCGGAGGCCACCGTGCTGCGGCGCCTGTGCGCCACGCTGCCAGCGGCCTTTCCCTTGCTGGCGGGCAACAGCCTGCCCATCCGGCTGCTGGATCAGTGGCGTCCCGGCCTGGAGCACGACCTGCGCGTGGCGGCCAACCGCGGGCTATCCGGCATCGACGGCCTGCTGGCCACGGCCCTGGGCCTGCAGCTGGGTGCGCACATTCCCACCGCCCTGCTGGTGGGAGACCTCAGCCTGCGCCACGATCTGGGCAGCCTCGCCCTGCTCGCCGAGGCGGCCGCTCCCCTGCTGGTGGTGGCCATCCACAACGGCGGTGGTGGCATTTTCCGCCTGCAGCGGGATTCCGCTCCCCATGCCTGGGCCCGTCAGGACCACGAGCTGGATCTCGCCCGGGCGGCGGCGGGTCTTGGCCTGGAGGCGGTGACGGTGGACGCGGTGGACGCCCTGCAGGATCAGCTGGACGCCTTCGTGGAGAGTCCACGCCCGCTCGTGGTGCAATGTCGCGTGGCGGGAGAGGACCATCCCCGTCGCCAGCACAGCCTGGCCAGGCGCCTGGCCCTTGGTCCCGCGCCAGCGCGGGAAGCACCGCGCCGCATCTTCCTGCACGGCTTCCTGGGCTCCCCCGA
>Ga0172373_10003969_pt1 | contig 21149 bp, 16 predicted proteins | sample Lak10m_2_FD_114546 | JGI IMG/M metagenome (GOLD analysis project Ga0172373, IMG submission 114546) | Freshwater microbial communities from Kabuno Bay, South-Kivu, Congo - kab_092012_10m | ecosystem: Environmental > Aquatic > Freshwater > Lake | place: Democratic Republic of the Congo...
CAATTCCATCATCGGCAGTCGCTCAAACACCACGGGGACAATGAGACCGCCCATTCCGTTTGCAGTATCCGCCACCACTTTCATTGGCTTCAATGAGTCAACGTCAATGAAAGACACGACATGATCTGCAAATTCATCAAGCATGTTGCGTTGCGAATATGTTCCGCGCGAAGAAGTTGATGCTGACGCGGTACCGGCCAGAACTTCTTTCGCAGTGTCTCGGATGGTGGCGAGTCCGGTGTCAATTCCAACAGGACGTGCGCCTGACAAACAGAACTTGATTCCGTTGTATTCAGCAGGGTTATGCGACGCCGTGAACATTGCACCAGGCGCATTCAACACTCCAGCCGCGAAGTACACCATGTCTGTGCTGGCAAGCCCGAGATCGACAATGTTGGCGCCGTTTTCCATTGCACCACTCGCAAATGCGCCAGCCAATGACTCGCCAGTGACACGCATGTCCCGAGCAACAATGATGGTGCCAGATTCAACGAATCGAGCGAAAGCAACGCCCAATGCAAACGCGACGTCATCGTTCATTTCGTCTGGAGTAGTACCCCGAACGTCGTAGGCCTTGACTATTCGGTCAAGGACCGCAGGGTCTGTACTCATCAATGGGAAAGGTTATCGGCGACGCCGTCTGTGCCCGTTGACATTTCAGCGTTCTCCTCCGAAATGCGTTCTGGAAGTGCACTTCCATAGCGCAAACGGCGCCTCAGCATGAACACCACGAGCACAATCCCCGCAAATGTGAGGACATACGCGAATTGATCGAGACCACTTGGTTCATACGACAATCGGACATTTTTCTCGGTGGGAACTACCACCATCATGTTGGGAGCCGCGCGATAAATCTCTTTGGCGCCCGACACCTTCCAATTCGGGAAATAGCTCACTTTGACAAGGACGGGAATACCGACTTTGTCAACGGAGAACGACACAGACTCATCACTGATGTCAACGTTTGACACCGTTGCAACATCAACTGCCTGTTTCTTGATGTCGCTAGTTGGCACCACAATGTCCACTTGACGACTCGGGTCGCCTTCACTTCCCATTCGACGTGACTCATCTGGAGCAATAGTGACTCGTTGCCATTCCTTTGGTCCGTCAGCAACAGGAAGCGCATTCCATTCGTCTGCATGTTGGAAGTATGAGGTTCCAATTTCTAGCCAACGCTCTCGACGATCGCCGGGGCGCTCATTAATGACGACTGGCTGAACGTCCAGTGCTTCAACAAGTGACAAGTCTTCCAATTCATAAATATGCCACGGCCCGCTTGTCCCGACTTTCACCAAATCGGAAACGGTGTCTGCCTTCTGAACTGCTTCAGGCGTAAACGCCATGTAGTACTTGATTCCCAGCATTCGCATATACGCGACACCTTTAACCGGGTCATTGTTGTCGTATCGCAATTCGCGAACCGGGTTACTGCTTTGCTTAGACAACGCGGCAGCCGAGATGAAGTGATATGGCGTCGTACCCGCAGCCTCAAAGTACAAACCTTCCGTCGAACCGATGCAGCCCTTGGTCCAAAATGGCAACAACATCAGCGCCATCGTGGTGCCGTATTTGTTCAACTCGGAGTTGTTTTCCCATAACGCTCGACCGCAACCATGTGAATCATTCTTGCCAAGTGCATCCATGGTCTGCACCAAGTCGTGATACTCACCGTACGACGCTTTGCCTTCGTAGCCCTCAAAATTCCAGCGTGCCCAACCGTCTGAGAATGCTCGTGATGCGGGGAAATTAATGGGGCCCCACGAGTAATGATTTCCAGTAGTGCTACTTGTGATTTTTGCAAACGGAAGCGATTGATAACGCACGCCAATAACAACCAAGCAGAAGAGTGTGACGGCCCACAGAATGGACGTTGCTGAACGCGTTGATGGAGTTGCCGTCACATCACCTGACGAGCGTTCAATCGCTATCACTCGTCGTACATACGACACCACTTCATACACACCAATTGCAGCAAGCATGTATCGCAATAAATACAAGAACGGGAGAATTCGTGGATTCCACAAAAGACCAATGACTGGTAATCCGCCTTGAGCAACCTTGACACCCACCATCAACACAACGATGTACACGCCCATCCAGATACCGAAATGGCGCTTTCGAATCCATGACCCGGCGAACCCTGCAATCGCCAACGCCATCAGGAGAATGTCCCATGACGTGGACAGTGGGAAGTACATATCCCACATCGACGTGAAGGATCCACCGCCTGGTTCTGACCCGTACTTCATATCGGTCATGAATGCATGACCACCAAGGAACGGAATCACCCAGAAGGCAGACAACAACACTGCACAACCGAGAGTGACGATGCCGAACTTCAGCCGTTGACGGTCAAACCGAAGCAACAACATGACAACTGCACCGCCAAATACGAAGAGCAAAACAATTCCGTGGCTCAATGCGGATAGCGCAATAAAGATGGCCGCCCATCCGCGATGTTTTCCATCATCCAGTCCGCGCGCGAATAATCCAAGCCCCACCATTGACAATGCGAGTGCAATTGAATGGGAAAATTCACCGGCCATTGTCGATGCAATGTTTCCGCCATAAATAGTGAAACTCTCATCGAGCAAAAACATGGTGGCACCCACCACCATCAGTTCTGGAAGTGGATACGCGAGGCGAGCAATACGGCCCATGAAATGAACGCACCAAGGAAACGCAACAAGTCCTGCAACAACGATCAACTTGAATGCCACGCCATACGGCAAAACAACATCGAGCAACACAATGGCAAGCGCCGGAATCACCATGTAGAAGCGATACGCAGGAAGACCCGAGTACCAGTCCATACTCCAGCCCGTAAGTCGCCAATGCGGCAGCAACACATCTCGTAGATACGCCGGCCCCCACACATGCGCACCCATGTCTCCACCGGTGGGCGTGTTGTTCTTCAAGATGAGGTCTGGATGCAAGACCGACAGGATGATCAATGTGGCACCAAGCACGACGGCCGTGGTGCTCATTGCTTTAAAGGTTTCAACCCACTCTGAAGACCGAGACGCACCTGACGCGTTGTTTGATTCTTCTGAAACGAGTTCGTCAATGTCTGTATTCATGACTTCCTAAATGAGAGAAACGAGGAGAAGACCGGTTGCATTAAATGCAAAGTGAGTGACAATCGGGAGACCCAGTGTGCCAGTTTTCTGACGGGCATATCCCAGCAACAGTGCAAAAACAAAAAGGCCGGGGAACTCCACTGGCGACAGGTGAATTGCCGCGAAAATTCCAGCGGTGACAACAAGACCCACTGTCTCGCCTGCACTGGCGACCATCTGTGTGTGGAGGCACCCGCGATACACGATCTCTTCCACAATTGGTGCCCCAACAACGACAACGAGTACCAGCAGAATCATCCACACACCAGGAGCGGTTGCAACAATGTCCTTTGCGCGTTGCGACACTTCGTCGAAAGAAAATGCATCGGGGAAAAACCGCGACAGCGGCCAATTCACCAGATTTACCAGAATCAATTGACCAAAAATTCCAAGCGGAATTCCGACAATGACATCTCGAGCCGAGAACCATTGCCGAAACGTGTACACGGGATGTTTGTCCTCAAACGGAAGCAGTTGAGGAAGGACCCCCACGTATACCGACCACATGAACACCATGTTGACCGCCACGACCCACACAGGAATTTGTTGAAGAGAATCTCCTGAATGCCCGGTGAAAACAATTGCCACCGTGGCCGCAATTGACCCGCCGACATACACGGCAAACCACAGAAAAAAGACCCTGACCGTTGCAGCAACCTTGTCGCCAGATTGACGTTCCATTGAGGCGTCAGCCTGCGAGACGATTTGCGCCGTACACGTGAACGCGTTGACGGCGGTCCTCAAGATGCCATCCAGACGGGGGCTTCAGTCGGCCCGCGTGCTGGTCGCAGAGGTCGTAGGCATGAGGATCCCGCTCTGGGGTGAGGTCGTCTAGCCACACTTGTGAACGCGCGTACTGATACGTGAGGGTAACGGACGCCTGATGGACGCATCCTTGCCGCGTGCACTGCCTTGCCATATAGAAAACGGTAGTCATGCTGGTGACCTAAATCGGCGATGCCGACTGAGGACTGCTACAACCCAGCCGTAGCATGAGGTCATGAGCGACATGCCACCGCCACCCCCTCCCCCGCGTCAGCCTTCTTCACGCAACCCTTTCAAGGGTATGAAGTCCGACAAGACTCCTCAAGAAGGCAAGCCGCCCATGCCGAAGTGGGCCATTTGGGCAATCGTGGTCGCCATCGTCGTTCTTGCATTCGGTAGCCAGTTCTTTGCACCATCCACTGGCGAAAAAATTTCTTACACCGAGTTCTTGGCCGAAGTTCGCAGTGGCGATGTCTCGTCCATCACCATCAACAATGCCAACAACACCATTTCCGGTGAATTCAAGAACGGTGGAAAGTTCTCCACCACAGGCGCTGTCAACATGAGCGATGCAGACGAGCAACTCTTGAAAGACAACGGAGTTGATTACGACTTCGTCACGCCGCAGCCAAACTGGATCACCAGCCTCCTGCCGATTGTTCTTCCATTCATGTTCGTCATTGCGTTCTTCGTGTGGATGCAACGTCGTGCAATGGGTCAAGCCGGCAACATCATGTCGGTCGGACGTAGCAAGGCCAAGGCCTACCAAGCAGACAAACCATCCACCACATTCGCCGACGTTGCTGGATACGACGGAGTGAAACTTGAAATCAAAGAAGTTGTCGACTTCCTTCGCATGCCAGAGCGCTTTAAAGAAATTGGCGCACGTGTTCCTAAAGGAATCCTGTTAGTCGGACCTCCAGGAACTGGAAAGACCTTGTTTGCGCGTGCCGTTGCAGGTGAGGCTGGAGTTGGCTTCTTGTCTGTGACCGGTTCTGACTTCATGGAAATGTTTGTCGGCGTCGGCGCAAGTCGTGTTCGCGATCTTTTCCAACAAGCTCGCAAAATGGGCAAGGCCATCATTTTTATTGACGAGATTGACTCCATTGGTCGTAAGCGCGGTGCAGGACTTGGTGGTGGTCATGACGAACGTGAGCAAACACTGAACCAAATGCTTGCGGAAATGGATGGCTTTGAAACCACCGAAGGAATCGTCATTCTCGCGGCCACCAACCGACCTGACATTCTCGACCCAGCACTCTTGCGCCCTGGTCGATTTGATCGTCAAATCATTGTTCCACTTCCCGAGTTTGAAGAGCGTCTCGCCATCTTGAAGGTCCATTCACGCGACAAGCGCATGGGGGCAGATGTCGACCTTGACACCATGGCAAAAGCAACACCTGGAATGAGCGGTGCTGACTTGGCAAACCTTGTCAATGAGGCTGCACTGTTTGCAGTACGACGTGGATCTGCCCACATCGAACGCATCGACTTTGAGAATGCTCGTGATCGTGTTGTCATGGGTGCACGTCGCGAAAGCATGGTGTTGTCAGCAGAAGAAAAGCGTGCCACTGCGATTCACGAAGGTGGACACGCAGTGCTGGCCACCGTTCTGCAGCATTCAGACCCTCTCCACAAAGTCACCATCCTCCCCCGCGGCATGGCACTGGGCGTCACCTGGACATTGCCAGAAGAGCGTCATACCTATTCTCGCGAGTTCTTTGAAGACCTCATCTGCAAAGCAATGGGTGGACGCGTGGCAGAAAAGATTGTGTTCGGACATTTGAACTCCGGTGCAGCGAATGACTTAGAACAGGCAACGTCAATTGCGCGTCGCATGGTGCGCGAGTGGGGCATGTCAGACAAAGTCGGACCAATGGCATGGAATGGCCAGCAACAAGTGTTCCTTGGTGAAGATCTCATGACCAGCGGTCGCGAATACAGCGACTCCACCGCAAAACTTCTTGATGATGAAATCTCACGAATTCTTCACGAGCAAGAACAGCGCGCACACGAATTGCTCACCAAACACCGCAAAGGTTTGGAATTGGTTGCGGAAAAACTTCTTGAAGAAGAAACCATCGACGGTGCTGCCGTTGGTCGTTTAGTGCAAGAGGGCATCAGCGCTCCAGCGCCAACCGACGCATAATCACGCAGGGCGAGAGTTTTCTTTTCTCCCATCACATGGGTCTGGGGTTGATCCTGGCTCTCTGCACTCTGCAACAGCGGCCCACAGGTCTTGTGCCTTAATGGGTCCCAAGAATCCATTGCGCACAACTCCCCGACTGTCAGCAATCACCAACGTAGGAACAGCGTCAATGTTGTATCTGCGATGTAGGTCTGGGTTTTCCGTGTAGTCAATTCGTTGAACCGCCACATCGCGAGATGCGAGAACCCCCGCTTTGGTCGCAACATCTGCGCATGTGTTACACGTAGCGGACGTAAAGACTGCGACTAGCCACGGCGTCTCTGGCGATTCAAAATCGCCACGGTCAAGCTGCGTGGGCATATGAAAACTTCCCTGCGTCGGCGCATCCGATTTCCGACGACGCAAGACCGCAGACACTGCAATTGCCACCAACATTGCTGCTGCTACGAGAAGCGCCTGAGTCATTACTTCATTCTCACAGGCAGAGCACCCACGATGCCAAAACCAATCAGACCATGTCCACGTGTGGTGCGCCGCTGTACTGCCACCGGAACGGATGCCGTAATCACAACCTCACCATCGGATACACCATCTGGAACATCAAGGCTCACCAGTGATGCTGCACCAAGTGCGACGTCGGTGAACCCCGGCAATTCCAGAACGCCACCAGGCCCAACTGCCGACACAGTGAAGGTTGCATCGACCGATGTGGTGTTGAGAATTGAAATGGCGTTGCGTGCGCCCTTACCGAGGCCAGCAGGAATTCTCCATATATCGCTGAGGAGTCCAGCGGGAATTCCATTCACGATTGCCGTGAAGGCACTCGTGTTTGTCTTCTGACTCAACACATGTTCTACGACAAGTCGTGCGGTGTTCAATGATGAGACCACCATTGCATGATCGCCTTTTGGAAGATCGGCAATTGAGTCAGTGTTGATTGAAACGATTCCCCCAGCTGGAATGTCGACGGCTTGCGACGGAAATGCGGCACCCGATGTTTGATCGGCTGGAATGCCATTGGTAATTCCAACTCCAAAGAAAGACACGTTCACTTGTGCGGCCCGATTTGACGGGTTGAACACAACAAGTTGTTCGGTGACTTGTGAACCAGTTCGACCAGATGTGAACCACCACTCTGACAGCGGAGACGGAACCCCAACTGTGGTGGAGTATCCCAAACGACCCCCACCCAAGTAATGCTGCATCCGGGACGCCGCAATCTGCCCTGTCGTTGCCACCACTTCCACCGCAACGCGAGATTCATTAGTAGCACCAACGTCGGCCATTGAAATGCTCTTCACCGTCTTTGCCGGCAAAACAATTCCCTGCAACGCAGATGGAGCACGCCGACCAGCAGAAGTTGTGTACGTCATATTCACAACTGCCGTGTCGGGATAAGGGTTGATGAGCACTACTCGCTGAGTGGAACCTTCGGCCGTAAATCCATCCGCGAAATACCACGTATCTGATGTTTGTGAGACACACTGCGATGTCACATCCCCTGCCGCGTATATCAACTCTTGTTCCACGGTTCCCACCGATCCGATAATTTCAACCACGGGAACAACGACTCCGACAGTGCGACCACGTAAGACATCAACGTCGAGTTGGGATCGCGCGGGCACCACCACAGTGCGAGTCTCTGCGAGGTCGCCACTCAAAAAACTCACCGATGCCGTGTAGTCAACATCTCCGGGATTTGACAACACCACGTTGGCGGCATCGAGTCCATCACCAGCTGCTGCACCAGGACAGAACCACGATGTACTGATTCGCGACCCGCCGACTGCCTGAGGAAATCCGCTCAGCGAGACGAGAGCCCCTGACGCACCGGCCGACTTCTCACCTCCTTGACGATCAATCATCACAACGGCAGCAAGAACCGCGGCAACAAGAAGGGTTGCAAGAAGTCGGCGAAGAATGTTCATGCGTTCTCACCGTCACTAAATGTAAGTGCGGGCTCAAGCACAACTGTTGAAGATTCTTTGGACTTCTTGCGTCGCGTGAATCGTCGTCGCGACGTTGCAATGGCGAGAACGCCAATCCACACGAGCGCTTGAATTGATATCAACACCGTGTGAATCCATGATGTTGCAAATGACAATCGGACTTTCCCAGCACTCTTGATGTCATATGCATTGGTTAATCCAAATGCTGGACGCACAGGAATCTTTTGTCCGTTCACCGTGGCTTCCCAGCGTGAGGTGTATGGGACAGAAAGATGAAGAGTTCCTGGCTGAGCATCGAACACAGATGATTGATGAGGAGAAGAGACTGGTGGTAACGCTGCTGCACCAGAAATATCCGTTGCAATCATTGATGTGGCGCCAGCCGATGCACTGCTCGTGGCTCCGGCTTCAGTGAACATTGACCGTGTGGGAACCCACGAGGTGTTCTCGAAGACAATCAAATCTGGAGAAGTAAAGCGACGCCGCAAATCAAGTTGTCGCGTTAACGCTTCCACCAAGCCATTTGGCACTTCAATGGGATCCTCACGAGTCGATTGTCCACCGTCAACGATTGGAACAACAATGAAGCGCACCGACAATGGCGCAAGAAGTCGACCGGCACGTGCAGTTTGTCCTCGAACAATTCCATACATTGCCGCCACTGCATTATCTCGAGCACGAGTTGGAGGCGTTTCCCACAATTCATCGATTCCAGCGCTACGACCATTGACAACTGAATATGCAATTCCCCAACCAAAGTTCAGCGGAGCACCAGGCAACACTCGTGCATCACCAATAAACATTGTTCGGTAATTTCCAGACGCATCACCGTCCGGCAATTGCACCAGCAATTCGGGCAACGCCACATCTGGTTGGTTCCACGAACCATCGACTGCATTCAAAGCGGACGGAACTAGCCCCACCGCAAACGCCACTCCCACAAGAGCACCAAGCGGCTGGCGCCAACTGAATTTTCCGCGCCCTAGATCAATTGCGAGCGATGACCCCATTGCGCCTGCGCACATTGCAATTCCAAATGCGACTGGCACAAGCAAGAGTGATGGGTCGGGAGCATGAGCTGGCAACAGCGATGCATCATCCAAGATGGCCACCAATAGCCCGAGCACCACAAGTCCCGCACCACGTAGAGCCCACGCAGCTCGCGCACCACGCACCAACAACACCGCACCCACCACCGCGGCATACAAAGCAATAGATAAGGAAGATCCGAAGAATCCACCAACGTCAAATGTGGCGAGTCCCCATAGTCCGATGTTTCGCCCGCCATCAATTGGGGCACCAGTTAATGCTTCCCACCAACCACTTCGAATGTATGACCCTGACCACGGAAGATTCATTGCAATTGCGACGACGACCGCAGCAGTGGAAATACCAATCCAGCGAATTGACCATTTCCACGACAGTCCTTGAGCAAACGACACCACACCAACGACAACACCGACAAATGGAACAATCAGCGCCGTCGCTGGTTCGAACGCCATTGAAATTGCTGTCACCAAACTCAGCCCCGCAAACCACCGTCGCCATGTTGCTGGTGCAACAATCACCAAAGCTTCTTTCTGAAGAGATGAATTGATGTCGGCATGTCCCACTGTCATGCGCAACAAATGCACCATCCACGGCATGAGCGCATACATCAGCAATGCACTCCATTGACCTGATGCAATTGCTGCATATGGGAGCGGAACCGCGGCATACGCAACAACGGACGAAATTCGACCTCCGCGAGTTCCCACAACAGAGGCGAAGCGCCATGCGCCGAGCCATCCCACAAGAACCAAGAGCACAATGGACAGCGTGTGGGCAAGCCCTGATTGACCAAATGAAACTGCAGTTGCCACAGCTGTCAACGCCAGACCGGTTGGGGCCGCAGAGATTTGTCCAAACCCAGCACTCCACCAACCAGACGCATAACTCGACCACACATCACGCGCAGAATCAGCAAACGGAACCATTTGCCCGACAGGCACGGAGCCGTCCAACAAAATGGACCGCGATCCAATCACCAGCAAAACAATCAATGACAGCCACGCGATATATGCACCACGCGGGGTGGGTTCGCGTGTTTCTGTTGACGTCTGAGCCTGCGCTAATCCAGCACGCCGAGCGCGCCGCCTGAAGTATGCCGTGGTGTGAGACGAACCAAGAATTTGTAGAGCTCTAATTTCATCACCATCAACAGAACTAATCTTTGACATTTCATCTCGACGATGGTTGATGTCACGAAGCGAAAACGGAAGCGATGCAACGGCACGTCCCTCTACTATTGCCCGACGTGCTCGACCGGTACCCACAAGCAGAATGCAACGCGCGAGCGTAAACAAAACCATCTGAGCAAACAAGAAGATCAACTGTCCTCGCGATGACAATTCGGCAACGGTTCTGACGCGCGCGAATTCAGCGTCATGATCGACAATTTCTTGTTCCTCCGCGGACAGCCGAATTGACATGGCCTCACGATGGCGAGCAGTCGCCGACGGAACAATGACAACTCGCGCTCCGGTGCTATGCACTCGCCAACAAAAATCCAAATCAATTCCTGAAGAGTGGATTGACGAATTGAATCCACCCACCAACTTGAATAAGTCAGCACGCACCAACACGCAAGAACTTGACAGCACAAACACGTCTTGCACGGAGTCATGTTGTTCTTGATCAAGTTCACCGTCATCTGCATACGGAAGCTCGACTCCAAATCGATCGACGGCGCTTCCCACCGACTGAATCATCCGTGGGTTGTCCCAATGAACCAACTTGGGTCCAACGACTCCAGCATTCGATCGGTAGAGCTCTTCCACCAAACTCGTGATGGAGTGCGGCGCCAACACAATGTCGTCATGGAGAAAACAGAAGAAACCGCTGTCGCCTTGTACGAGATCAAGGACCGCGTTACATGCCCCTGCGTACCCTGGGTTGCTCCCTAGAAATCGGACGACCGCTTGAGGATGGGTGGACTCGATGGTGTCCAAGATGACGCGAGCGCCAGGATTCTCACTAGTGCCAGAGATGAGAATGAGCGTCCGTAGCGACCCATAGTCCTGGTCGACAAGTGCTTTCAGGGATTCCTCTAACCAGTCGCCGGGCTCATGGACAACCATGACAGCCACCACGGGGGGCTGGAAGGAAGAGGAAACAGGCTCAGTCACGCCCCCGCGAGGCTAGTGCGAGGGCCCCAACCCCTGCGGGCAGTCCTGATTCCCCTTGTGACACACGCCCTTGCGATGAGCGCTTGCAAAAGTAAGCACCACTATCTACGCTTGTTCGCATGGCAACTTTCCCACGTCTCTCCATCCCATCAATCTCCATCCCGAAGGTCACCATTCCTTCACTCGACAAACTTCCGAAGATTGATTTGCCCAAAGTGTCTCTCCCACAGGTTCATTCCATTGATCTCACCAACGTTGACCTCTCCCGAATTGCGCCAACTGCAGTTCTCGAGAACCCAGTTGTGAAGCAGGCAACCGAGCTTGGCTACACCGCGGTGGGCTTTGCAGTTCTCGGATTTCAGAAAGCGCAAGTTCGTCGTCGCGAAGTCACCGAATCGCTGAAGCAGCGATTCAACACCGCTCAATAATTCTCTTTTGTACCAAAGGTGAGTGAGAGCCCCTTCTCTCTCGCTGCATACAACTAGCCTGACTATCTGTGTCGGACGCCAGCGAATCAACCACCTCGACTAAGGCGCCCCTCCCCGAAGGAACTATTCCAGTTGGAATTGGATTGTTTATTGCAGGCATTACGGCCTACGCATTTTTCAAAGTTGGGCAACTTGCATTAGGCAAAGAAGACTTCAAACCCATCGTTGCGTTGTGGTTCACTACTTTCGCCTTAGTTCCTGGGTTCTTGATTCCAGTCGAGCAAGAACTTGGACGCGCACTCGCTCATCGTCGAGCACTTCGTCAGGGCAGCAAACCCGTGGTGCAAAAAATGTTGCCTCTTGCCGGTGGATTATCGGGGGTTCTCGTCGTTGCCACACTCATTGCGTCTCCATGGCTAACTCATCATTTGTTCGAAGACAATTGGGTTGTCACCGCATCGTTGATCTTGACCGTGGTTGCGTTTGCCCCGATGCATGTTGCTCGCGGCATCGCATCTGGTTCTGGGCGCTTCACTGCATACGGACTCATCTTGGGAATTGATGGCGCAACTCGAATCATCTCCTGCATCGTTCTCTGGCAACTGAACGTGACATCAATTGGTGCCTACGCGTTAGCTGTCGCACTGTCCCCCGTTGTTGCGGTTGCGGCAGTGACGCTTCGCGGCGAGATGAAAACTCATGATGGTCCCGCCGCAGAGTTTTCTGAGATCACTCCGAACCTTTCATGGCTACTTCTTGGATCAGTCATGGCGGCCGCATTGGTCAATGCGGGACCACTTGGAGTTGACGTTCTTGCTCATTCTGGTGAAGCTGAAAAAGTGACGGCATTTGGAAACGGCGTGCTTCTCGCACGTATTCCACTGTTCCTGTTTCAAGCAGTACAGGCTTCATTGCTGCCGCGACTTGCGCGATTGGCGGCTAAGGGTGACCTCACGGAATTTATGGAAGGACTTGTCCTTCTTCTGAAAATTGTGATTGGTGTTGCGTTATTGGGAACTGCCGGCGCTTATGTTCTCGGACCCTGGGCGCTTGACATCATGTACGACGGTGGTCTCGATAGACGAACACTGACATTGCTTGCACTTGCAAGTGGTCTGTACATGCTGTGCATTGCCATTGCACAAGCCGTTATTGCGTTGCGAGGACATCGTTGGGTGGCCATTGGTTGGCTAAGCGCCGTTGTGGCTTTTCTCGTTCTCACAACGTTCTCCAGTGACGACCTGTATCTGCGCGTTGAGATTGGACTCGTCGCGGGATCAACAATGGCCCTCGCTGTGTTAGCATTTGCGTTGAAGGCCCAGATCTCTGCCGGCATCACACCAGAAGCTGAATCAATGTTGGACGGCGTGTTGGACACGCAGTTTGAATAACGGTTACTTCAACCGCGCAGATTCAATCTTCAAGTCGTTTTGCACCATCATGCTGACAAGTGATGGGAAGTCGACTTCAGGAACCCAACCCAACTTCTCGCGAGCCTTCGTGGGATCACCAATTAATAGGTCGACTTCTGCTGGACGGAAGAATCGTGGATCTTGACGTACATAGTTGCGCCAATCGTCTAAGCCAACTTCTTGGAACGCAAGTGTGAGGAACTCTTCAATTGAGTGAGTCTCTCCGGTCGCGACCACGTAATCGTCTGGCTGATCTTGCTGCAACATGAGCCACATGGCGCGCACATAGTCGCCTGCATAGCCCCAGTCGCGCTTGGCATCAAGATTGCCCATCACAAGTTCTTTTTCCACGCCAAGCTTGATGCGAGCGGCCGTGTTTGAAATCTTTCGTGTCACGAATTCAAGACCTCGGCGAGGTCCTTCATGGTTGAAAAGAATTCCGGAGCACGCAAAGATGCCATAGCTCTCGCGGTAGTTCACCGTGATGTTGTGACCAAATACTTTGGCGCATCCGTACGGTGAACGTGGATGAAAAGGAGTTAGTTCATTCTGCGGAACTTCTCTCACCTTTCCGTACATCTCAGAAGATGACGCTTGGTAAAAACGAATGGGGTTGTTTTGTGTACCGCCCACCATGCGAATTGCTTCCAACATACGAAGCACACCCAACCCAGTGATATTGGATGTCAACTCAGGTTGCCCAAAAGAAATCGCAACAAAAGATATTGCGCCAAGGTGATACACCTCGTCGGGCTTCACATACTCAAGTGCCGATACCAAGCTGGTGAGGTCTGCCAGGTCGCCCGGCACCAATTCCACATAGGGAAATTCATCTCTGAGCTGGATTGCTCGTGGGTTGTTCTGACCCTTGATCATTCCAAAGACTTCATAGCCCTTTGAATAAAGGAATTCGGCAAGGTGCTGGCCATCTTGACCTGTAATTCCAGTGATGAAGGCGCGGGGCATCAGAGACCTCGTTAATCGGAGATAAGACCAAATGACGGTACCACCATCGACCCATATTCAACATGAATCCATGCAATGAATACCCCTACGCTGAAGGAATGATTGTGGTGCTAGCAGGCGGTGTAGGGGCCGCGCGGTACTTGGCGGGTCTAGTTACTGCAGTCAATCCTCATGATGTCGTCACCGTGGTCAACACTGGCGACGACACCCAGTTACATGGTCTTTCCATTTCTCCAGACATTGACACCGTCACATACACGGTGGCCAAGGCCATCGACCCAACCCGTGGATGGGGACTCAAAGATGAGACGTGGCGCGCAATGGAATCTCTTGCAAGGTTTGAAAGCGTTCGCCCAGAGAACTCATCAGCTGCTCCGCGCTGGTTCAATCTCGGTGACACGGATTTGGCTACGCACTTCTATCGCACCGCACGCCTTCACGAAGGCGCAACTCTCAGCGATGTCACCGATGAGATTCGTCGTGCATTCAATGTGGACATCCGTATCGTTCCGATGACAAATGATTCAGTGCGAACCCAAGTTCATTTGTCAAATGGCGTGGTGTCGTTCCAGGAATATTTTGTGAAGCTGCAACATGCTGTCCCCGTTACAGCCGTTGAGTTTGTCGGAGCATCATCGGCATCTTTCATTGAAATGTCTTTGCTGAACAACGCAGACAGCATCGTGATTGCCCCCTCTAACCCGATTGTTTCAATTGGACCCATTCGCGCTCTTCCGGGAGTAGATGATGCGTTGTCTTCCCGCAGAGACGATGTAGTTGCAATTTCTCCGATTGTTGCGGGTAGCGCACTCAAGGGACCGGCAGATCGAATGCTGGTGGAGCTCGGATACGAACCCACCGTTGTGGGAGTTGCAAAGATTTATTCGCCAATTTGCGGCACCTTGGTGATTGATGAACAAGATGCGCACCTCGCCGCAGCTGTTGAGCGCGAGGGTATGAAGTGCCTTGTCACTGACACCATCATGTCTAAACCGGGAGTTGCACAACAGTTGGCTATACGGTCTGTTCAGGCAACCGCTCGACAAGGAGGCATCACATGGCACGCCTAATGGCTTGGAGTGTTGAAGGAATTGGCGAGATTCAGCCTGGGATGCAATTAGGAGACGTCATCGTTGATGCATGTGCCGACGAGCCCAATGGCCCATTGCGCGACAACGATGTTCTTGTTGTGACACAAAAAATCGTGTCAAAAGCAGAGAATCGACTCGTTGAAATTGATCCGGACGATCCTCTGTCTCATAAAAAACTCGTTGAAGAAGAAGCAGTTCGAATTGTGCGTCGACGCGGAGACCTCATCATCACCGAAACAAAACACGGATTTGTGTGCGCAAACAGCGGAATCGACTTATCCAATGTTGAGCGCGGATATGCAGCGCTTCTTCCAATTGATAGCGATCGTTCCGCGCGTCGAATTCGCGACATCATCAAGGCACGACTTGGCGTCAATGTTGGAGTCGTCGTGAGCGACACTTTTGGTCGACCATGGCGCAAAGGATTAACCGATGTTGCCATTGGTGTTGCAGGCATCGCAGGCGTCTTGGATCTTCGCGGAACAGAAGATGCGCTTGGCCGCGTCATGCAAGTCACTGAGGTGGCCGTTGCGGACGAGCTTGCATCTGCCGCAGAACTGGTGATGGGAAAGTCCACGGGAGTTCCCGTTGCAATTATTCGCGGAGTGGACCCATCGTGGTTGCGGGATTCGTCGATGAACGAAATTGTTCGCCCACCCAGCGAAGATTTGTTCCGATAACTATCCGGTGCGGCGCAACGACGCCAACCCATCGGCAAGCGTTGTAAACGGCGACCAACCCAGCTGAATTCGCGCCCGTACTGGCGACAAACTCAGTCGCGCCACATCATGCGGACGTGCGGTCGCGCTACGTGGATTTGGCGACGAAACTCCACCCATGAGCGACCACAAGTCGTTAATTGATGTGGCGACTCCAGTGCCGACATTGACTACTAGGCCGCCCGCCCTCTCAAATGATCGAACAATTGCATCAACCGCATCATCAATGAACACAAAATCACGTGTTTGTTTCCCAGAGCCGTGAACAATCGGTGCTTTGCCGTGCTCAAGCGCATCACAGAATGCAGCCACCACACCATCTTCAGATCTTTGACGCAATCCATACACATTGCTCATTGCCAAAACCGTGAACTCAACACCATGCCTATCGCGATAGACGGTATGCATGTCGGCCGCCGCACGAGCCAACACCTCTTCACTTGTTCGTGAATCGTTGATGTGCCCTTCTTTGATTGGCAAATCTCGAGCCGCACACTCTCCGTAGAGGAGACCAGCCGGAATGGCGGTAACAACTTTTGAAACACCCCCGAGTCGGGCGGCTTCAAGGACTGCGATTGTTGCCGCCAAACTCGTTGCTGCACCCGTGAGATGAGAATGTGACGGAGTAAAAACAGACAAATTGACAATGATGTCCGGACGACGCAATGACACGAGTTCTGCGAACTCTGGCGATTGCACCGAGATGTTCTGAAACTTAAAACGTCCAGAAGCGTTTCGAGATTCGGCAAGGTTTGACAACGAACCAGTTGACAGATCGTCAACAACATCCACATCGTGCTGCTCTGCCATGAGGCGGTCGACAAGATGGGAGCCAATAAAACCGGCGCCACCGCAAACAAGGATTTTTTGTGGGGCCATTCCTATGACGCTAATTCAGGCGACGGAATCTTTTCTGCCTTTAAGACACTTCCCGGCGCAACAACTCCATCTAGACCAATGACGCAGTCCGTCAGCGATGCATCATCTCCGACTTCACCCATCACGAGACAACGTTCAAGTCGTACACGTTGACCAATACGAGAACCAGGTAAGAGAACAGAATCCGTCACAACACATTGCGCGCCGACAGTGGAGCCCTCCCCAATCACCGTATGCACCACCGATGCGGATGGGTCAATGGAGCAATGCGGAGCGATGGACGACAAGATGTGCGAGCGTGTTCCGTCGATGAGGTCGAGATTTGCCTGCAAATACGTGTCAGGGCGACCCGTGTCAATCCAGTAATCACTTGTTGGCATTGCCGCCAACTTTCCTTCCAACACCATCTGAGGAAAGACGACCCGCTCAATGGAGAGTTTCTGTCCTGCTGGCATGCGTTGCAGGACAGAAGGTTCCAACACATAGGTTCCTGCGTTAATCACAGTGCTTGTTGTCTCGCCTGGCGATGGCTTCTCAACGAATCGTTTCACCCAACCGCTTTCATCAGTTTCTACGACTCCATATTGCGATGGGTCAACTACTGGGGTGAGGTGGAGAGTTCCCTCTGCTCCATGTTCACGATGAAACCGAATCAGAGATGACACATCAAGATCACAAATGATGTCGCCGTTCATCACAACAAACGTGTCATCAATGCCCGCGTCTCTTGCTGCGAATGCAATGGCACCTGCCGTATCCAATGGCTCTGGCTCAACGGCGTAATGCAATTTCACACCGGCACAAATTCCTTCTGGAAATGCATCAAAAAATGGTTCAGGTTTGAAACCAAGCGCGAGTGCAACATGTGTGACCCCCGCAGTTGCGAGATTCGCAATGAGGTGTTCAAGTTGTCGCACATTTGCAATGGGCAACAACGGCTTTGGTGTGCTCAACGTGAGTGGCCTCAGACGGGTGCCAAAACCCCCAACGAGAACTACTGCATGCATCAGCCAGGAACTGTTGTGGTGGTGGCCCCAGCAGCGATTGTTGTCGTTGTTGCGGTGGCCGCATTATTGGCGTCGGCCAAGGCCTTCAATTCAGAAGCGGATGCAGGAATTGGAATGTCAACACCTGGCGCTGCGATTGCAATGGTGACGGCCATGCCGTCCTTATCAATCTTGACGTTCTTGAAGTCAGTGATGTACTTCTTGTTGTCGTTCTGATTGTCGTAGTTGTTCCACACAACAACTTGCACTTGTGCTTCAACCTCTTTGCCGTCTTTGTCCTTGCACTTCAAGTCGCTTGTCTTCAAAGACTCACCAGCATTTTGATCTTTCGGGAAAGTAATTCCCTTGGTATCGACTTCTACGCCGTATGACTCAAGGAAGACTCCAAGCTTTGCGCGATAGGCAGGCAACCCAGCTGGTCGCCACTCGAAAACTCCAGGAGTTGATGTAGTGAGTTGGTATTTCGTGGTGTCTGGCTTCTCATCCGTAGAAGTCAGATTGCCGATGAAGCCGTCGCACTTGTAAAAGCCGTAGGCGGCGTATCGAATTTCGCTTGGCGCCGCAGTGGATCCGCTGTCTGGTTCAGCTTGGCGAGCATAGGCAACAAGACCAAGACCAAGAACGACGACAATTGTCATCACGGAGGGGAACATGGTTCCGCCTTGGAAGCGAACTTTTCGTCCTTTGCCCTTCTGTGCGAGACGGGCGACTTTTTTTGCTGATGAACCACTTGCCACGAGTAGGAAAGGCTACCTGCTGGGGTTGGCGAGAGTGCTCACCTTCTCAGCGAGTCAATGAGAGAAAGGTATGAATTTGCCACTGCAGCAGGAGAAACGTGCGATTGCACCCACTCTCTCCCCTTTTTACCCATTTCTTGTGCCATGGGTGGATTGTCAATCAACTGCGACAGTGCAGCAATGAACTCAGTCTCGTTGTCGGGTACCACTGCGATACCTGCCCCACTCGCAGACAAAATACGGGTGACTTCCGTGCCTGGATCGATTGCGGCAACAACGGGTCGTGCAGCGGCCAAGATGCTGTACGTCTTTGAGGGAACACTGACGGCACCAAGTCCTGTCCGAAGAGGGACAACATGAATATCTCCCGAAGCCAACACCTCTGCAACCCTTTCGCGTGGCTGGTAGTTGGCGAAACGAAGATTCGAAATTCCCGATGCGAGTGATTCCAGTTCAGCGCGAGCCGAGCCTTCTCCATTGATAACGAACAAGACATGAGGAAAATGTTTCGCTGCAGCAATCATCATTGTCAGAGATTGCGAGTACCCGACATTACCGGCGTACATCACGACAGTCTCGTCCGTAATTCCTAATTCTTTTCTGTATGCCGTTTCACGCGACATCGGCACGATTCGATCGGCATCGACAAAGTTGGGAATGACATGGATCTTTTTCATATTTCTTGACGAGACTTTCGCAACAACATTTGCCTGCAGATCCTCGGACAAGACAACGACTGCATCCGATCGGTGATAACTCACACGTTCCAACCAACGTGCCACAGCAATGATTTTCGTATTGGTGATTGCGCCAGTTTCAATAGCGGCGTCGGGAAAAACATCTTGAATATTGAAGATTGCAGACGTTCGTCGGAGACGCGCCGCCAGCCATCCAGTTAATCCCAACGTCAACGGCGGAGACATTGAAACTATGGCAGCAGGTCGCTTGTGAATTCCTCCAGCGAACAACGTGCACACCCCCGCAACCACACTGAACGCAGCAAATCCCATCGCGCGTCTCAACAGATTTGTTTTGCTTTTTCCTGGAAAGGGATGCACTCGAATGATTGATCCCCACGATGTCTTCTCGCGTCTCACGAGTCGGCCTCCCCAACCGTCTTCGATGGCGTGAGTTCGATACCACGGCAATGCAGTGACAACGTGAACCTTTCGTCCGGCAGTGATGAACTCATCAACGATTCGCGTGATGACCTCACCAGTGGGTGCCGTATCTGGAGCGAAATGCGGAACCAAAACAACAATTGGCCGAGTCATTGTGATGTGCCTCCAAGCGCGGCTCGATATTCACGCAACAGATCAGCTGCTGATAACACAACCGTGAAGTTCTCCGCACGTTCCCTGCCGGTCGCCACCAAAATGTCACGCTCTGAACGAATGTGCTGCAAGCCGATGTTCCATTCATCTGTGGATAGTGGCGCCACGACTCCCGCACGTCCGACAACTTCAGGAATACTTCCGCAATCACTTGCCAGGATGGGTGCATTCATCTGCATGGCTTCAATGAGCGGCGCTCCGAAACCCTCATACTCGCTGGGAAACACCATGGCGTCCGCCATGCGAAGGAGACCGTTTCTGTCAGCCGACGAAACTCGGCCCGGCATCACAACCCGATTCTGTAATCCAAGCTCACGCACCATTGACTTCACTGCGCCATCGTGGGACCCCGCTGAACCTGCGAACACCACACGCAATTGTTCGTCAGTCCATAGATCATTTCCTTGAGACATCATCTTCAGAAGGAACTGATGGTTCTTGTGCGGATGCGTAATTGCGGGAAACACCAAGACTGGACCCGTTCCTAACGAGAACTTCACACGCAATTCGTCTTCAGACGTTGCATCCAACGCGAGATTTTCAACACCGTGGCGCACGACTCCGATGCGAGATGTTGGAGTACCGAATTCGGTGGTCAATGTCTGAGCAACGAATTGTGATGGAACAACAATGCGATGCGCACGCCTCACTGATGATGGCACTACGCGTTTCAGATATTTCAGCTTGATGGGATGCACATAGTGCGGATAAGCAGTCCATTGGATGTCATGAATTGTGAGAATCGTGCGCGCATTTCCAATACGTGGAACCGTGCCACCACCGTGATGCACGAGGTCATACCCACGTGTCTTGATTGCCAACCACGAATGCTCGAGCGCAATACGAATACTTCGTCGTTGACAGTCCGACGGGGCCTCGTGAATCCGAAACAACTCGGCAATGCGCGGCTGGCGCTGCGAAAAACCACGCGGAGCAAACACATCAACGTCGAATCCATGCGATGTCTCGGCTAATCCCAACAATTGGCGCACGAGATACTCTTCGCTTCCACCAACGCCAGGCACACACCACAACAAATTCATCGCAACACGTGTCATGGTGATCGAGTCCCTGCAACGCGTCGATACACATGAGCGGTGGCTTCAGCAGTTGCCGACCATGTCGCACTTTCAGCACGCGCACGTCCCCGCTGTCGAAGATTCTCACGATTCGAAAGTGCTGTGCGAATTCCTTCCGCAATTGATTCAACACTCAACGGATCAACAAGAACAGCAGCACCAGCTGCCACTTCTTCAGTGGACGTGCCGCGCGATGTCACGACAGCTGCGCCGTGGGCCATCGCTTCAATCACCGGCAAGCCGTAGCCCTCCAAAATGGAAGGAAACGCAAACACCGAACACGCTGCGTACAGAGCCGACACATCCTCAGTTGGGAGATACCCGGTCAAGATGACATCGTGCGTG
>Ga0172373_10003971_pt1 | contig 21143 bp, 20 predicted proteins | sample Lak10m_2_FD_114546 | JGI IMG/M metagenome (GOLD analysis project Ga0172373, IMG submission 114546) | Freshwater microbial communities from Kabuno Bay, South-Kivu, Congo - kab_092012_10m | ecosystem: Environmental > Aquatic > Freshwater > Lake | place: Democratic Republic of the Congo...
CAAAGCCATGGATTCGAGTTCAGAACGCTTCCAGGAGTCGGTTTCCGACTCGAGCCTTAAATGGTTTTCCTCGCCCAACAATTGAGTGAGTCGAACAACAAGGTCCTCCACCGTGTTGATACGCTTGGCCTGCAACCAGTTACCGGCCTCACCAAGGAAAGACTTCCAATCCTCGGGCAGGCCGTTCAAGGCATCTTGCTTGGGCTTGTCGCTTCCCGTGAGGGCGTAAAGAAGAACGCGCCCGATCCCGAAGACATCCTGGATAGGCCCCTGCCAAACAATACCCTTGGGCCTTCCCCTGGTCTCGGGAGGCAGCCATCGGGCGAATTCAAGCGCCGAGTCCAATGACGCGGAATGGCTTATGACATCATCCATCGCGGCCCAGGCATGCAGGATTGCCCGACGGGGTACCAGGTCGGCGCCAATGATCTTGCAACGCCAGGCTCCCTTGTCACCCCCGGTTTTCCAAACCAAAACCCTTCCCGGCGTGATGCCGCGGTGAATCATGCCGCGCCGGTGAAGCGAAAGCACGCCCTGAACAAGGTGCCAGGCCAAGTCAGCGGCCTCGCCGATGGGAATCGGCCCGCGCAAGGATATCTCGGTTCCGATATCACACCCTTCCCAATCCTCGGAAACGCGCACCAGCCGTGTCGACTGTTCAGATTTGCCTAGCGAGACCAGGCGCTCGGCGGCCGGATGATCCTTGGCCATCAACGAACTGCCATGGATTTGGAGCAGGAGGTCGGATTGGTCGGTGTGGCTGCTATTGACCAGTTGAACCACCCTGGACAGTCCGGTGGACACCTCGCGAACGCGCCAGCACGCTCCCGTCAGTTCCAGCTTCAGGAATTCAACCACTTCGAACCCGGCGGGGCACACATGAACCGACCATGGCGCCAGGTCCCTCAGACGGTGATGGGACTTCTTCGCCAATTCGGCCTGCCTCGTCTCCATGGCCAGCAGCAGGATCGCTTCCCATACCTGCTGGGACTTCGCCAATGGACCGCCAGTACGCGTGGCGTCGCCGAGCATGTCGAGCGCGTCGTGCCAATCACCGGCATGGCCGGCCAGGAGGCCGGCGGCCAGGAATAGCCCCTGATGCCGCTCCCGCTGGGCCGGCTCGATGGCATGAACCTGGCGTGTGACATCATGGATCGCGGCCAAATCGGAGGGCGCGCGCGGACCCAGCAACGCCGAAGGCACCAGTTCGCCACGGGAAAGGCCATGCTTTCGAGCGAGGGCGGCAACGCGTTCGTAGAGGCGGGAGTGGGAACCACCCGCCATGCGCGACTCTTCGTCAAGATCGGGCAGTTCCATGCGCCTTCCTGTTGAAAAAACATGGGAATGACCACGACATAACATGTCGTGGTCCGATTCCTTGGCCAAAGCGTCTATATTCTAACGGAAACACCTGTGGTACGGGTCGCGCCATGAATACCGCCATTCGATTGCTTGCCTGCCTGCCATGGATCGTCGCCGCGGCGAACGCGGCGATCGGGTTTTTCATGACGGGCCACATCTGCCGCTTTAATCCCCGCTACGCCGCCGCCAAGGTTGCGATCGAGTCTGGACGCATCGGCAAAATCGTCTCGATGTATGCGCGGAGGAATTTGCCCTCCTGGGTCGGTGCGACGGTGCTGGACAAGATCGGACCCATCATCGGCGACGGCGTGCATGACACCGACCTCATGTTCTGGTTCAGCGGTTCGCGCGCGGTCAGCGCTTACGCCCAGACCGTGAAATACCGCGGCCACGCCCATCCCGATCTTGGGCAGGTCATGTATCGCCTTGAGACCGGAGCTTCCTGCATCCTCGAGGCGGTCTGGTGTTTGCCTGACATGACTCCCTTCCAGATCGACGAGCGGCTTGAGATCGTTGGCACGGAGGGCTCCATTTCGATCCACGACACTTACCCGAACCTGATGGTTGTCGACAAAGACGGGGCGCGCTGCCCCGACACGACTTACTGGCCGACGCAGCACGGAAAGCTGCACGGCGCCCTGCGCGACGAACTCGCCTACTTTTCCCAATGCGTCCTCGACGGGGAGCGTCCGGACGTGATCACTCCCGAGGAGTCGCGCGAGGCTGTGCGCGCCTGTCTCGCAGCCGAGGAATCGGCGCGAACAGGGCAGGTGGTGTGGATCAGTTAGGATGATGGAAGGAGGGCGTCAGCGCAGCAACGACAGGGGCGGCATGGTCATCCTGACGAGGCATCATGGCGCGACGTGCGGAGTCGGGGAGAATTTCAAACCATCTGCGGGTTCCGAGGGAGAAGTTTCGGTGGGGGCATCGCTTCGATGTGAAGTGCCGGCAAGGGGACTTCGGGTGACTCATCACGGTGCATGGGCAGGACCATCGCGCCACGCCCTGCCGCACCAGCGCGCGGATCTTGCTTCGTCCACCGACCGCATTTTGGGTCGGGCCGCCCCATCGGCAGGGCGCCTTGATGTGAAGCAGCGCGATTTCATTGGAGCGTTTCGAACTGTTGCCATGTTGGTCTTGGAAACGGAAGCTCGCGGTGAACCCGGGGAAATCTCCCCCGGCTCCGGAAGCGCCGACACCGTCGGCGGGGCGTGGGAGATCATCCTGGATCATTGCAGTCCGACGGTCGGTCACGAGCGGGGCTGCTTCGTTCCCGATGACGTGCGTCCGGTCTGCCGAGGCGAGAATGATATCGATGGTCGAGTCGAGGCGCGTTACGGAGGGCGCCGAGGGGTGCGCGGTGCGAATCACTCCGACCCGCGCGACGGCTTTTGGATGGCTCCCGGCACCGCCCCTCCGCGAACCCCTACCCTGACAAAACACTCATGACGCCCCCGATCCACCGCCGCTCCTTTCTCGGTCACTCCCTCGCCGGACTCGCCGCCGTTTCTCCCGTGCGGAACGTCCTCTCCCGGGAAGCCGCCATACCGCTCCGCATCGGCCTGGTCTCGGCGGCCAGTTATGGGGCGTCTTACGGTCCAGATCCACAACCGCGAACGCCGGGATCGAACCACGGCACCGCTTTCGCCACGACCTTCAACGGCTTCGACGAGGAAAAGGCCAAGGCTTTCAAAGGCACTTTCGTGAAGTCGGCGAAGCGGATCGAGAGTGCCAGGGTGGTGAAGATCTGGGACCCTGACAAAGCCGCTGCGACCGCGATCGCCGACATCTGCGGGATCGAAACGGTGGCCGACTCGCCTCTGGAATGCGTCACCGATGTCGACCTAGCCCTCCTCATCGACGATGGCAGCGGCGCGCAGTGGAAATACGCCGAAGCCGCCTTGCGTCAGGGGATTCCGACCTTCTGTGACAAGCCCCTCGCCATGTCCGCGAAGGAGGCCTCCGCCGTTGCCGCGATCGCGAAGGAATCCGGGACGAAATTCATGTCCGCGAGCAGCCTGCGTTTTGTCCCCGACATCGTGAAACTGCGCGAGGACGCCAAGGGGATCGGTCCCATCCGGCTCTGCACCGTGACCGGTCCGGGCGATCTCGTTTACTACGGCATTCATGCGCTATCCATGGCTTATGCCGTCATCGGATCCGGGGTTGTCAGCGCTCACAACACGGGCCGGGAGGGTGGGCACGTTGTGCGGTTTCGTCGCGAGGACGATTGCGATATCGTGCTGATGGTCGGAGCGAGGGAGAAGATGCGGACCGGGTTTTCGATTCAGCTCTTTGGAGAAAAGGGCAACCTGCGGGTTGAGCCGGATCTCAAAGATCTCTACGCTTATCTGCTCGAGGCTTTTCTCGACCTCGTTCAGCGCGGCAAGGTAAGCGTGCCAATCTCGGAGGAAGTGGAACTGATTGCCGCCCTCGAGGCGGGTCAGAAGTCTCTCGAGTTCGGTCGTGAGGTGAAGCTGAGCGAGCTGGGTTGATTCGTGGCGGATATCGTTCTGGCATGGGGCGGACCAGGTCTCCCGAGCCGGTCTGAGCTATTTCCGCGCAAGTTGGATTTGAGCTGAAGGGCGCGATTGAAAAATGTCTTGAAAGCTCGTCCACGCCTAGCGACGATTCCACCAGAGAACCCATGCGTGTCCAACTCATCCTTTTCGCATTGACGATGATCGCCTCTTCCGTCCAGGCGATCTCTCCCGCACCCCCTAGCGATGCGATCGCCTATGCGCCGAATGAAGAACGGGTGCATCTCTCTTGGGTCGATCATTCCGATGACGAGACGGGATTCAAGGTTCAGCGCTACGACTTTGCCAGTTCGCAGTGGACCGATCTTGCAGAGTTGTCCCCGAACTTCCTCGTCTATCGCGGTGTTGCTCCCTCCGTAGCCGCCCAACAGGTAAAATATCGGGTTGCCGCCATGAACGGCACCGAGCTTTCCGCTTGGGTTGAGGCCGAAATTTTCAAGCCTCGGGGAGATCTTGATTTGTTCCATGATCCCAGCCGGAACGATCCCGCTGCGGTCTCCCAGCCTCTGGAAATTCCGGAAGGTAGCGGAGCGCGTGCCGGAGAATTGCTTTCGATGCCGATCGAAGTTTTCAACGGAAGTCCCGACCGGTTCATTGCGGAGGACCTTCCCGCGGGGCTTTCCCTCGACTCCTCGAGCGGAATTATCAGCGGCGTCGTTCAGACACCCGGAGTCTATCGGATTCTCAACGGAGTTGAATTCGATTCTGGGAAGCGCTTCCAGCAGGTCCGCTACCTCCGCATCCTGCCGGCCGCCTCGACGCCGGTCATCGCCAATGCGATCACTTTGCCGACCCAGCAGGTCGGTGCCGAGGGATTCATCGACATATCGGGTCTTTTCGCGGACCCGTCCCGTCCCCTCGGGGCATGGTTTTATTTGGGCGGGCAATCCATCATCGTGGCCTTGTATGATGCCGCAACCCCCATCACCGTGGCGAACTTCATCAGCTACGCTTATTTTGGGGCCTATAACGGCAGTTATGTCCATCGGGCCTTTCCCGGCTTCATTCTGCAGGGTGGTGGCTACGGGCCCGCGTCGGCGACGGCTTCTCCGGATCAGTGGTCGCCGCTAGGGAAGTTGTCGCCCTGCCTGAATGAACCCGGTTTTTCGAATTCACGAGGGACGATTTCGATGGCCAAGGCGAGCGGAGTCCGTGACAGCGCAACCTCGGAGTGGTTCTTCAATGTCGGGGCCGGCAATTCCGCGAACCTCGACTACCAGAATGGAGGGTTCGCCCCCTTTGGCGCTGTCATCGGGCCGAGCGGCTTGGCCGTTCTCGATGCCATTGCCGATCTTGCCAGGGGTGACTATGACGTCACGGTGCAGGGCCAAGGCCCCGTTAACTTCCAGAGCGTTCCGGTGCTTGATACGAGCCCCCCGACGAACCTGGGACCAAACAGTCTGCTTCGCGTTGATTCGATCCGACTCTGCCCCGCGGTCGAAATCTCGCTTGTCGACAATTCTGCGTCGGACGTGCTCGACGCCGGAGTCGTTGGGATGCTGCTCTACCTCAAGTCCAAGGGGGCCTCTGGTCAGGCTGATCTGCAACTCCGAGCGACAAACCTCGACGGGAACACCGCGACCTACCTGCTGCCGGTGCGTTTTGATGATATTGTCTCGCCCGACTTGAAAATCCTCTCGCTTCGCGGTGGGAAGTCGCCGGGGACCGTCCGGATCAAGGCGAGGGCTGCTGATACCGTGGGCCTGGGATACTGGCGCTATCGTCTTAACGGGGGACGTTGGGTCAAAGGTGGAGATCTTCGTGGTATCAGTGCCGAGATTTCGTCCGAAATCCGGGGGGGCAAACGAGGGAAAAACCGGATTGAATTCGAGGTGCTTGATGCACGGGGGAACGCCTCGAGCATTGCCAAGGAATCATTCAAGAGCAAGTGACCGGGCCGACCGGCTTCGGCAGTTTCCGGGATTGGTGTGCCCACTTCCTGCGAGGTCATTGCAGGGATTGATGCTCTTAAAACGCCGATTTGCTACCGCGAATCCGCCTTATTCCAGGATTGCCCAAACTCTTCCGATCATGGTTTTTTCGGCGATGCAAAAATCCGCTTCCCTGCTTCTAGCCTCGCTTGCCCTCGCGCTCCCGGCTCAGGCCGAGCCCGCCTCCCTCTTCAACGGCAAAGACCTTGCCGGCTGGCATGGTGACAATCCTCACATCACCGTCAAGGCGAAGGCACCCGAGGAGCGTGGAAAGTCCATCGCGGACCAGCAGGCCGAGTTCAAGGCCCACTGGTCGGTCCAGAATGGCGAACTCGTCAATGATGGCCACGGTCCCTACGCCACGACCGACAAGGATTACGGCGACATCGAGTTTCTCGTCGAATACAAGACCGTGCCCACCGCCGACAGCGGCATCTACCTGCGAGGTAACCCACAGGTGCAGATCTGGGACGTGGCGCACCCGCCTTCGATCAAACACGGGGCCGACAAGGGATCAGGTGGACTCTGGAACAACAGCCCCGGCGCGGTCGGCAAGGATCCCCTCGTGAATGCCGACAAAGCGCTCGGCGAGTGGAATGCCTTCAAGATCCGCCAACTCGGCGCGCGCACCTGGGTCTGGCTGAATGATCAGGCGGTCGTCGAGAATGCGATCATGGAGAATTTCTGGGACCGGGCCAAACCGCTCCCAGCGAAAGGGCCGATCCACCTCCAGACCCACGGCGGCGAGATCCGCTGGCGCAATCTTTCGGTGAAGGAAATCTCCGGCTCCGAGGCGAACGATCTGCTCCGCGGCGACGATGCGGCGGCGGGATTCACGTCCCTCTTCAATGGTTCGGATCTGAGCGGATGGACCGGCGCGGCGGACAACTACGAGGTCGTCGACGGGGCGATCCGGTGCAAGGCGGGCAAGGGCGGAGTCCTCCGCACCGTTGAGGAATTTGGGGATTTCATGGTGCGGCTCGAGTTCAAGGTTCCCCCGGGCGGTAACAACGGCCTCGCGATCCGCTATCCTGGCCAAGGCGATCCGGCCTACACCGGTATGACCGAACTTCAGGTGCTCGACAATGGGGCGGAGAAATACGCGAAGCTCGACCCCCGTCAGTATCATGGCAGCGCCTATGGCATGGCTCCCGCTCATCGCGGCTATCAGCGCGCCGCCGGGGAATGGAATTACCAAGAAGTGACGGTGAAGGGCTCGACGATCAGGGTGGAGCTGAACGGTTCCGTCATTCTCGACACCGATCTTTCCAAGGTCACCGACTACGCCGGCAAGAAGGAACATCCGGGCAAGAACCTCACCAAGGGCTTTTTTGGTTTTGCTGGGCACGGCGATGCGGTCGCTTTCCGCAAGATCGCGATCAAGAGGCTGTGATCTCCCGCAGCGCGAAGACCTCGACATCGACCGGCTCCGCCACGCAGGCGTGGGCCGGTGGACCTTCGAGGCCGGGCAGACCATCCCACAGGGCCGGCAGTGCGGACCACTCCGCCACTTCCGCTTTGCGGTATTGATAGGGTGTGTGGTGGACCTGGCCGGAGAAATAGCGTCCGTTCGCCGGCGTGTGACTGAAGAGGAGATAACGCTCGAGGAGAAAAAATTCGCGTGTGCCCGGAGTCGCCTCGCGCGGAGCTTCGGAGTCTTCGGGACGGTAGCGGAAGCTCGCCGTTTCCAGCTCTCCACGACGACGGCAGCGATAATCGATCCAGCCATCGGCACCGCGTGAAGTCCGCATCGAGGAATGATAGTAGGGCAGCTTGAAGGCGGTCCGAGCGATCTTGTAGGCGGGCCAGCGGCTCGTGTCGAGGGAATGGAACCAGACCCCGGGATTGCCCTCGTCGTCGTGGACGTAGGTCCTGACATTCAGCTCGAGGAACCACGAGAGCCAAGGCATCGGCGGCAGGCAGTAGGGGCGGATCCGGTCCATGCGGAAGGGCACGACCCCGACCCACGCGGCTCCGTCGAAGGTGTCGAGGTGGAGGCCCTCAGGCAGGGTTTTTCGCCAGATGTCAGGATCGGAGGTCCAGTGGAGAAAGAGCAGTTCCGACCAGGTCTGCCGCATCGCGGGCAGCTCGTGAGGCGGGCGTTGGCGAACGGCTTCGCGTTGGTCGGGGGTGGGTGAGGTCATGGGGGAGGGAATCGATTGCCGGCATTCATGGAACCCCCGGAATCGGGGAGGAGCAAGGGGTATGAGGGCCGTGGCCTCTCGAGGAGAGGGCTTCTGACAAGTTTTTTGGAGGAGTCCCCGCTCCCTTCAGAACTTCCCTTTTACCCTGATACGAGGGACGCTCTCTCGTTTTGTCTGCGCCAGACGTTTCTTTGAGGAGAATCAGGTGTTTATCCCTCGCCGGCAGATCGAGGAGAGGCCAATGGGCAGCCCGAAGGGAAGTGCCAATCGACATCAATTTCCTCGCAGTCCAATTTGCAGTCAGTTCGCGACATGGCCCTGAAACAGGAAACGCCGCGATGTCTCGGATTACGGTGCCGTCACGGGATTGCTGAGGTTCTCCGATTTCGATCCGAATGCCCCTGTCTTTTCGTCCGTAAAACGAAAATACCACGTCGACTTTTGATCGTCCGCCCACCCGTCAACGGTTACCAAGCCGTCGAGATTCATCGTCCATCGCGTGGGCCACTCGCGGCCGGAAGCGTTGGATTGCGTTCCGCTGCCATCTGCCCTGAAAACAAAAGTGCTGCCGTTGTTGGTGCGCCAGAATCTTTCAACGAAGGTTGCTTTTCCCGCAGCTGCGGCGGCGGCGATGGCTCGACCGCCCTTTAGTAGTTCGATTTCCTCTTTGACGGCAAGGGCGTCTTCCAGCTGTTCGCTACGAGTGTAATTGTCTTGCAGGCGCTCCAGATCGCGGAGGTAGGTTTTGTTTTTCGGTTCGATCACACGCGATCGCGACGCGAGCCAGGATTGGCGAAGCGTGGAGAGTTGCGGGGGCAGTTCCCCCTCGGGTGCGGGTTTTGATTCGACTGCAAGGTAAGGATCCGTCGTGACGCTTTCGGCCTCGGATTTCACCGCGACCGCTTCTTCAAGTTTGCCATCGCGAGTCAGTTGCGAAAACAGCTTCTGCAATTCACGGTGATAAATCTCATCGATGGGCTTGGTGGCTCGATCGATGGAGTCGAACCACGACTTCCGCAGTGATGCGAGTTCCTCAGGTCCCGAAGCGTGCGCCCGGCAAAGAATGAGAAGGAGGCCCAGCGCGGCAAAAAGGATCGGATTGAAATTCGAAGGTCTCATGACAAGTGCCTCGATTATGAGGCACGGGACTGGGCTACGGCAAGAAATTTGGCGATTGGAATTAACACGCACGGAAATCGAAACCCCGCCGACCCTGGGCCTTCGGCGGGGAGGGAGCCGACGGGATGCAAAAGCAAATTCCGAGCCGCTAAAACTTGCGATCCATGCGGCTACGGACATCGCGGAGGACATCGCCGAGCGCCTGGATATCGCTTTCGATGAGGTGTGGGCGCAGGCGGGAAAGGAGACTTTCGTCGTTCACCGGATGAGCCAGCAGAAGAAGTGCGAGGTCGGATTCGTAAAGCGCGGCCCGGGCGATCTGACCTTGGCGATAAAGACTTGGAAGGGCGTAGAGCTTGAGCAGCAGCAGTCCCTCCGCCGTGGCCACGTTCAGGGTGTGTCCACGGAAGGTGCGAATTTCGACCTGTTCCTTCGCGACAAGTGCGAAGAGCGGGTTTGCGGTGAAGAGCAGGTCCACTTGCAGGGGACCGAAGGAGGCGCGGGCGAACCATTCGTTGCGTTCCTCGATCACAAGATCGGGCAGAGCTTCGAGATCCGGGAGGGCCACGATCAGATCCACGTCTTCCGTATTCCGTGAATCGGCATGAAAGAGAATCGCCAAGCCGTCCACAAGAACGTGGGGAATACTCCGGGTGTCCAAAAGTGAGAAGAGACGGTCGGCGCTCGCGTAGAGAGAGTCGGTATCCATTTGGCCGCGGGAGGAAAAAAAACGCGCCATGCTCACCACCGCCGAAAGGTCCGCCCGCGGATCGCGAGGGATGGCGGTCGGTGGCATGAGAGTCGGGGACATGGAGAAACGTAAGTCAATTCCCCTGAACCGCAACGGATGCGGAGCGGGGACACCACGAAGGGAATTCCCGGAAACTCCCGGCACTCGAGAGGGTAAGCGCACCGCCCCAACCCGGACAACCCATCACGGATGTGCGGGGCGGGCGATTTCAGGATCGCTCTCGAAGGCGTTTTTCGCGAGGGTTTTGCCATGAAATCCGCAGCTTGTTTCGTGGCGATCGTTCTCTCACTGTTTTTGACGGCAAGGAGCTTCGCCGAAGAAGAGGTGCTCGACTTCGGCGACGTCCGTGAAGAGCACGTCATGGTGCCGATGCGGGATGGCGTGAGGCTCTCGGTTTATCTTTACACTCCCGAGGGCGAAGGCCCTTGGCCGGTGATCTTTGAGCAGCGTTACGCCTCGCTGCGGGCGAAGGGCGCTCGCGAGTCGGCGGCGACCTTGGCGCGGGGCGGCTACGTCGTGGCGCTGGTGAACTACCGCGGCACGCACCTTTCGGAAGGGAAGTGGGTCGGCTACCGGGCGATGCAGTTCGGTGAATTGCGCGACGGCTACGACGTCTGCGAATGGCTCGCGGTGCAGTCATGGAGCACGGGCAAGGTGGGCACCTTCGGCAGCTCGCAGGGAGGCTACGCGCAGAATTACCTCGCGGTGACCCAGCCGCCCCACCTCGTCTGCCAATACATGGTCGATACGGGCCTGAGCCTGTTCCACGAAGGTTACCGCATCGGCGGGGCGACGAAGCCGGAGCGCTTCAAGAGTCTCGCCGAGGTCTGCCGCGATCCGCGCGACAACGACGAGCTTCTCGATGAATGGTTCCGCCATCCCACCTACGACGACTACTGGGCGGCCGAGGATTGCACCCCGCATTTCGGGAAGATGGACGTGCCCTGTTTCACGATCGGGAGCTGGTATGATTTCATGAACCAGGGATCGATCGCGAGTTTCATCGGCCGCGAGCACGAGGGAGGCCCCCGCTCACGCGGAAAGCAATGGCTCCTGATCGGTCCGTGGCTGCACGGTCGCTCTAACAAAGGCACCAAGAATGGCGAACTCGGGTATCCGGCGAACGCGGCCTGGGAGACCGACGCCCACATGCTGCGCTGGTTCGATCATTGGCTGAAGGGGATCGAAAACGGCGTCACGGCGGACCCGAAGGTGCGCTGGTATGTGATGGGCGCGGTGGGCGAGGCCGGGGCTCCGGGCAACGAATGGCGCGAGGCGGCGGATTTTCCCCCGGCGGCGGAGATGACGCCGATGTTCCTGCACGAAGGCGGCGGGTTGAGGCCGGAACCGACCGAGAAAGCAGGTTCATCAACGAGTTACCTGAGCGATCCGCGCCATCCGATGCAGATCCCGGCGGGCGGTTTTCCCGGGGCGAAGGACGCGCGCGCCTTCGAGGCACAGGCGGAGGTGCGCACCTTCACGACTGATCCCTTGAGCGAGCCGGTCGAGTGGACGGGCCGCGTCGAGGCCGAGCTTTTTCTTTCCTCGACGGCGCAGGACACGGATGTGATCGTGCGGGTCAGCGACGTCTACCCGGACGGGCGCTCCATCCTCATCATCGATTACCCGCAGCGGGTCCGTTATCGCGAGGGCTTCGATCGCGAGGTGTTGATGGAGTCCGGCAAGGTGTATCCGGTGAAGTTTCCCGTGGGATGGATCAGCCAGGTCTTCGCGAAGGGGCATCGCATCCGCGTCACCGTCGCGAGCACCGGGGCTCCCTATTACGAGCCAAATCCGCAGAATGGGAAGCCGCTCACGCGCGAGTTCCCGGATGATGCGGTCGCGGCGACGAACACGATCCACCACTCGGGGGAGCAGGCCTCACGGATTCTCGTGCCGCTTGTGAAGTGAACGGTGACGGTCAGGATCCGCGCTTTTCCGGCAGGATCGCGCAGGCACCCTTGCAGCCAAAGACTCGACTGAGGACGAGTCGGTGTCTCGAGACGAAGCGGTAGACGACCTCGGCGATCTGGATGACACCAGGGATCCAGAGAAGGAGACCGGCCGGCACGAGCAGGGGGATACGCATCCCGAGAAAGCGGATCGCGCGGGCTCCGCGATGGATCTCGCCGGTGGGCGTGATGCAGTGGATCGCCTCGAGCAAATCCTCGCGCGTGATCTGCGGGGCGATCAGGGAGGCGCGTTCGTCCTTGAGCGGCACCATCTCGACGACGTGAAGCCAGTCGAGCCAGGAAAGGAGCCGGCTCTGGAAGGTGCAGAGGGGACAATCGCTGTCGTAGAGGAGGATGTGTTTCATGAAAGGGTCACGGGTCACGCGGGTCTTCGAGACGACGTTCTTCGAGGATCGCCCGATATTCCGAAGCATAAGAAGTGACGTTCGCCTCGGCCGTATCATCGGCGATGATGAGGTCCCATCGGTCGTTGCATCCGGTGCAGCGGTAGGCGACAGAATCGCCGATCTCCCATCCTTCTTCGGGTGTGAGCGTGAGACGGCGGGCCTCTTGTCCGCAGTCGACGCAGATGATCGTTTCGGGAATCTCCATCGACCCAACCTCGCACAGACCCTCATGTCCGGCAACGCCTCTCCCACCCGCCCCATCATTGTGCTCGTCGAGCCGCAGCTCGGAGAAAACATCGGCATGTGCGCCCGGGCGATGCTGAATTGCGGGCTCGACCGGCTCCGGCTCGTCCGTCCGCGCGACGGCTGGCCAAATCCGGCGGCGGTGGCGACAGCGGCGGATGCGGATGAGGTGCTGGCCAAGGCGGAGGTCTTCGCGAGTCTCGACGATGCCCTCGCGGACTGTCGTCATGTCGTCGCGGCGACGGCGAGAAGGCGTTCGCTCGCGGCCCCGGTGCTCGAGGCGGAGGAGGCGGCCAGGCAGACCGCGGGTTGGTGCGGGTGTGGCGCGGAGACCGCGGTGCTCTTCGGGGCCGAGGCGTCGGGATTGGACAACGGCTCGATCGCCCGGGCCGAACGCCTCCTCACGTTTTCCACAAATCCCGCCTTTCCCTCCCTGAATCTCGCCCAGAGCGTTTTGCTATTCGGTTGGGAGTGGCGCCGGGCGTCGGCGGCGGCCACGCCGGGGGGCGAGGAAGACGAGTCTGTCTTTCGGGGCGACTTGACGCCCTTTCTCGCAAGGCTCGAATCGGCACTGGAGGCGCGCGGCTTTTTCCTGACGCCCGACTTGCGGCCCACGACCGAGGCGACCCTGAGAAGCCTTTTTTCCCGAGCTGCGCCGACGGAGCGCGAACTGGCGCTGCTCCACGGCGTCCTGACCTCGCTCCTTCGCCGCGAAACCTGAAAGCGCGGGGGGCACGTTTCCCTGCTTGCGTGGTATGGGGGAATGCGATTCCATGACCGGATAGATCCCCGAGTCCATGAACCCCCTCCGCCTTTTCCCCCTGACCTTGCTTTCCTGTTTCGTTTCGCCACTCTTCGCAGCGGAGTTCTCGATTGATCTCCAGACCGATGGCGTCGTCGTCAAGATCGATGGCGAACTCTTCACGAAATACGTGACGGGCGATCCCAAGACGAACAAACCCTACTTTTATCCCGTGATCGGTCCCGGTGGCGAGGAAATGACGCGCTCTTATCCGATGAAGGATGTCGAAGGTGAGGCGCAAGATCACCCGCACCACCGTTCCTTTTGGTTTGGTCACCAGTTTGTGAATGACTTCGACACCTGGCACGAAGGTCTCACGATGGAAGAACGCGCCAAGGGCGACGAAAAGAAGCTGGCCGAGATGATGGCGAAACTTGGAGCTACGAAACACCGCGAGGTGCTCGAAGCGAAGGCCGGGAGAGGCCAGGCGGTCCTAAGAGTGGCGAGTGACTACCTCGATCCCGCGGGTGCAGTGATGGCGTCTGATATTCGCACCTTCACCTTTTCCGCATCGGCGGATGGATCGCGTGTCGTCGATGCTGACTTTGTCTTCACCGGAGTGGCCGATTCGGTGACCTTCGCGGATGCGAAAGATGCCGGTCTTAGCCTGAGGGTCGCCCATTTCATGGCGGTGAAGTCCGCTCAGGGGGGACGCATCGTCCTCAGCACCGGAGAGGAGGGCGAGGCGGCTTGGGGCAAACGCGCCGATTGGTGTGACTTTAACGGTCCCGTCAACAGAGCGGGAGGCGAGACCTTTGGCATTGCCGTGTTGAACCACCCTTCCAGCCTTCGCCACCCGACTCCGTGGCACGCCCGCACCTACGGGTTGCTGACCGCCAATCCGTTCGGGATGAAGAGCGTTGCCGGCGGCAAGGATGAAGCTCCCCTGGTGCTGGAGAAAGGCGAAACGTTCACAATGCGCCATCGCATCGTCCTCCATCGCGGAGATGAGAAGAAAGCGAAGATTGCCGATTTATGGAAAGTCTACGCCGCGGAGTGATGTGTCTTACTCCGAGACGCTGCTCAGCAGCAGTTCCCCTTCTCCGTTGAGCCGATCGCTGATCGTGGCGCGCAGGCGTTCGACTCCTCGTCGGATCCGAGCCTTGACGGTGCCGAGAGGACTGTCGATCCGCTCGGCAATCTGCTTTTGAGTGAGGCCCTCGAAGTAGGCCAGCTCGATCACTTCGCGTTGCTCGGGGGAAAGTTCGACGACGGCCGTCTGGAGGATGGTGCGAGCGTCTGAAAGGTAGAGAGCTTCGCGCCCGGTGAGGGAATACTCGGGAACTTCTCCTTCGATTTTTTCCTCAAAGCGATCGTAGAGAGCGCAGCGGCGCTGCACGCTCCGAACCCGGTCAATCGCCCGGTTGCGGGTCGTCGTGCAGATCCAAGTCACGAGAGAGCCCTTTTTGGGATGGTAGGTGTCAGCTTTTTTCCAGATCGTGGCGAGGACTTCGTTCATGATGTCTTCGGTGTCTTCGTAGTGGTTCAGCACTTTGAACGCGGTGGAGAAAATCAGGGCGGAATATTTCTCCGACAGTTCCATGAAGGCCTTTTGGTCGCGAGCCGCGACACGGATCATGAGGTTCGCTTCGGCGAGGCGGTCGGGCGTGGGATCGATTTCGGTTTCAGTGTTCATGGGAGGGCTGTTCGGCTTCGTGAATGACAAACCTTTGTCTATGAACAGAAATTAGACAACATCTTTTTTTCAGAAAAACGACGAAGGGATTGGCTGATCTTCGTAAACTGGTCAACGCCACTGCTTCCTTTCTGTCGTCAATCCATGAAAACCCAAGAGGACGAGTTCTTCGAGATCAGCGCCGTGGCCCGTCTGACGGGTATTTCTTCTCATGTTCTTCGGGTTTGGGAACGCCGTTACGGGGTTGTTGAGCCCCATCGAAGCGATTCCAAGCGCCGCCGTTACTCGCGGGATCACATCCAGCGCCTCTCGTTGCTGAAGACCTTGGTGGACAACGGCCACGCCATCGGCACGATCGCCAACCTCGGCACCGCCCAGCTCGAGGAGCGCCTTTCCAACGCCCTTGAAGCCCGGGTGGGGGACGATTCCCTTGAGACTGCCGCCCCTGCCGGCGTCTGCCGCGTGGTGATGAGTGGGACAAAGATTAGACAAGCGGTTCGGGCGGCGGCGGATCATACTCCTGCCCTCCGGATCGTCGGTGAATTCACCCAACCCGACGAGATTCACGCGAGCCTTCGCCCGGGATCGGCAGATCTTCTCATCCTTGAGCAGGACACCATTTTCCCCGAGGATATTGCTGCGATCCAGAATCTCGTCGCCAAGATCAAGGTGCGCCGTGCCATTCTCGTCTACCAATTTGCCCGGGAAGACACAATCCAGCCGCTCGACATCAAACGCATCACCGCGCTGCGGGCTCCGGTGGATGCCGCGGAGATCCAGCTCGCCTGCATCGCCGACATTCAACTGGCCCTTCGCTCCGGGCGGCCGGAGACGCCCGGCGTGACGGGATCGGCAGGAGGGACGGGCCTATTCCAGCGTCCAGGCGGAGAAATCCCCCCGCGGCTCTTCAATGACGAGCAACTCGTGCGGATCGCGCGCATCTCTTCGGTCGTGAAGTGCGAATGCCCCCAGCATCTTGCGAACCTGCTCTCCAGCCTTGTCGCTTTTGAGCGCTACAGCGAGCAGTGCGAAGATCGCAGCCATGAGGACGCGGCACTCCACGGCTATCTCCACCGAACCACCGCGGAGTGCCGCGCCGGAATGGAGTCGGCACTGCGTGAGGTATTGGCGCAGGAGGGAATCGAGCTTTAGGCCGGGGGCCTGGACCGGGAGGTCGGCCGCCGGGCTTTTCCTGGCTGGTGAGCCTTGCATTAGCTTGCCAAGTGGTTTTGGCGCTCGCGCCAAATCCTTTCTGCGGTTGCCAATTGATCCGGAAGACAAGCCCAAGAGTTCTCTCCGAACGTTTCCCAGCAGTGGCGCGTTTCTGGGCTCGATCCTCAAAAACACAACATATTGTGTTTTATTTGTTGACTATGCACAACATATTGATTTAATTTAAGAAGGCTGAACAATCGTTTCCGTTCCCTACAAACCTTTTATCGCCTTTCCTTCCAACTTCATGAACTGGACTTTTACGATCGGGCCGAGGACCTTCGTCCTCGATCAGGCGCTTGCGAAGCAGGTCCTTGCCGGCAAGAAAATCATCAACGGAAAGGTTTCCGAAGCCTTTAACCTGCTGCCTCTTCGTTACCCATGGTCTTATGACCTCTATGTGGCGCTGAAGAGGGCAAACTGGGGCCCTTACGCGGGCAAAATACCGAACCTGGTGGCAACGGATATCAGTGACGGGACGATCCCCGAGTATCTCGGGTTCATCAACACTGCCGTAGGCTTTCTGGCCCCTCGAGGTTCCTGCTCCGAGTCCCGGATCACTGAGGTGATTCGCGAGAAGGTCACCGCCCCGGAGTTGAAGCTCATCCTCGGAAGGCGGCCGCAGGAGGAGAACATCGGTCTGGATTGCTTCCTGTTCCTGACCGACCGGCTTCACATCGATCCGGCACGGTGCTCGAGGGGTTTCGGGAATGCTCCGACGGTCCGGCAGATCTTCGATCTCTGCGAGAAAGAGGCGGGCTCGATCTGCCGGACCATGCCTCTCGCGTCTCCGGAGGAGCAGCGGAAACTGGCACGTGCGGTATTCTTCCTCGGGGCCTGCCTCAAGGGAGTCCAGTTTCAGTCGATCTACACGGAAATCGCGTCGCTTGGGCGAAACGGAAGATTTCCGGCCCTCTCCACAATCTTCCGCAACCGCCGCCGCGACGAGGACTTTCACGTGGAGTTCCTGCGGCGGCTGTTCCTCAACCTCCTGAGCGAGAATCCCGCCATCCGCAGCGCGGATTTTGATGCCGGACTCATCGCGTTGATGGAGGAAACGGTCGCGCTCGAAAAGAACTTCGTCCGAGGCAGGCTCGCCGACGAACCTGACGACGGCAACGCTGAGAGAAGCAACGCCTTGGTCGACCTCATCGCGCAGAGGCGTCTCGCGGATTTCGGGCTGGGCGGCCCGCTTCCGGGAGCCAATCCGGGCGTCCAAGTGGAGTTGGTTGAAACCCGCTTTGCAGCCGATTTCCCCGATCTTGAAAAGTCCTCGCTCATCGACCCGGGCATGTCCGACGATGATCTCTAACCTGCTTTGAAACCGAGTTGTATTGACCGAACCTTAAACCAAACTGCTGAAACCATGATTGCCTTGCAGCCAGAAGCTTCCCCTGCCTACCTCGATCCTTCGCGCCAAGAGACCGTCCATTCCGGGAAGAGTGTCCTCGGAGGTGAATCCGGCGACCCTTTCGACCTTTTTCCGCTCAAGTATCCCTGGGCTTGGGATCTATACCAGGTCATGATGGCGAACCATTGGGAGCCGGAGGACATCAAGATGGGACCGGACGCCGATCAGTGGAAAAGCGATGATCTTACCGAATCCGAGCGCTGGATCGTGCGCATGGGGATCGGCTACTTCTCTGCCGCGGAAGGGATTGTCGGGGATAATTTGCTGCACGTGATCCGTGAAAAGGTGACCGCGCCCGAACTGAGACTCGTCCTCGGCCGTCACGCCCACGAAGAGAACATCCATGCCGACAGCCTGCTCTACATGATCAGCAGCCTCGGCATTGATCCGCACGAATGCGAGGCGATGTTCGAGCAGATCCCGACGATCCGCAGGAAGAACGAGTTCGTGAACCGCGTCTCGAGAACTCTCCGTCGGGACATGGACATGTCGCTGCTGGAAAATCAGCGCCTGTTCGCCAAAAACGTCTTCCTCTTCGGGCAGTGTCTCGAGGGGACCCAGTTCTTCAGCCTTTTCGCGATGATCCTCGGTCTCGAAGAGAACTGCAAAAAGTTCACCGGCATCGCCCGGATGTTCCAGTATACCCTTCGTGACGAGTCGAACCACATCGAACTCCTGCGCCAGCTCTTTTTGGAAATCGTCAAGGAAAACCCCGCGATCTGGGACGAGACCTTCGAGGAGGAGCTTTGCGGACTGATGCGTGAGGCTGTCGTCCTCGAAAAGGATTTCATCCGCGACTGCCTGCCCTTGGACATGGTCGGGATGAACGCGAACGCGCTTTGCTCCTACATCGACTACATCGCGGACCGCCGTCTCGCCGGCGTCGGCCTGACGCGGCCGGGATACGACCTCGAGAACCCCTTCCCCTGGCTGGATCGGAAGATCTTCATCAGACGCGAAGACAACTTCTTTGAAAACACGGTCACGTCCTACCAGCAGGCTGACGTGATCGAGCGGAGTCTTCCTTGGCTCGAAGCGGGCAGGCTTCTTCACCAGGCGTCTTGACCCCCGAGCCTCGCGGCCCGCCATCAACCGGTGGTCTTCAGCGAGGCTCTTCGCAGCTTGTCGAGGATCGCTCTGCCGACTCCGCGATCAGGCACCGGCTCGGCGATGATCTCGTCGAAGCCGCCCTTGTCGAGCTGGCCGATGAGATGGAAGAGCCGGATCCCAGCCTCGGTGACCCGGCCCGATCCGGGACTCATCACGGCGACCATGGCCCAATCGTGGAGATCGAGGAAACCGTCTTTTTCCTCACCTCGGTAGCTGAGCAGCGCATAGCGTTTTCCGGGCTCGGGAGAAAAATCCCGCGGGCTCTCGAGGAGCCGGAGCGGCGTGCGCGGCGCGTAGTGCTTCGCCAGCATGCCGGGAGCCTCCGGGGTCGTGCTCTCCACGGCATCGTTGCGTTTTGTGAAAACGACTTTGCCGAACTTCTTCAGATCGTCTTCGGTGATGGGGCCGGGACGGAGCACTTCGATGATCGGCTTCGGAGACCCGGGCAGGATCTTCACGATGGTGGACTCGAGTCCGCGCGCACACGCTCCACCGTCGACAATGAGGGGAATGCGGCCGTCGAGCTGGTCGATTACCAGCGCGGCGGAGGTGGGGCTGAGCGCCCCAAAGCGGTTCGCGCTCGGGGCGGCGACCGGCCCCCCGAAGTGTTTGAGGATGCGGTGGAAGATGGGGTGCTGGCATTGCCGCACCGCGACGGTGGGCAGCCCGGCGGTGACGAGATCCGGGATGATCGGTTTTTTGGGTAGCAGAAGCGTGAGAGGTCCCGGCCAAAAGGTCTCGACCAGCTGGATCACGGTCTTGGCGATTTCGTCGGGTATCTCCGCGACGTCACGCAGCATCGTTTTGTTCGGTAGATGGATGATGAGGGGGTCGAAATGGGGGCGCTCCTTCGCTTCGAAAATTTTCTCCACGGCGGCCGGGTTGAGGGCGTCGGCGCCGAGTCCGTAGACGGTTTCGGTCGGCAGGGCCACGACTTCGCCGGCACGCAGGAGAGCCACGGCACGATTCACGGTCTCGCGCGTGTTCAGCTCGTTGTCGGTCAGGGCGATCTCGGTCTCCATGGAAAAGGGGATTCTGCTTTGGCAGCGACGCGGTTGGCGCTATGCTGCGACCAGTGAATACGTCAGGAAAACGCACCCGCAATCTCATTTTGATCGGCTTCATGGGCACGGGCAAGACCACCGTGGGCCAGCGAGTCGCCCGCAGTCTCGGTTTCCGCTTTGTGGATACCGACAAATTGATCGTAAAACAAACGGGCAAACCGATTCCGAAGATTTTCGAAGAGTCTGGCGAGGACTCCTTTCGCGATCTCGAGACGAAGGTGCTGTGTCAGTGCGCCGAAGGCTCCGGGCAGGTGATCTCGACCGGGGGCGGCATCGTGACGAGGCCGGAAAATCACCGCCTCATTCGCGAGGCCGGTTACGTGATCTGGCTCAAGGCGTCGCCCGAGATCATCTTTGAGCGGGTCCGTCGCGATGGGAATCGCCCCCTCCTCAAGACCGCCGATCCGCTCCAAACGATTCGCGATCTGCTCGAAGGGCGAAAACCTCTCTACGAGGCCTGCGCCGATCTTTCGATCACCACCGACCACCTCACCATGGAGGAAACGAGCTACGGAGTTGCGGAATCCGCGAGGCTGGCTCTCGGCAGCGATCCCGTCGGGCAGTGAGTTCGGGGCCTCTCCGCTAGTTCGGCGGGCCTTTCAACGCCGCTTTGGCAAGGGCTTGGATCCTGACCTGCTCGGTCTCACCGAGTTGCCCGAGCGGGTAATCGATGGGGTCCTTTCGACCTTTCACGAGAAAACGGACCTTTCCCTCGCGGATGATTTCAATGGGTCCGCGCTCCCCCTCTGCCGGAGCGGAATAGGCCAGCAGACGCGCCTCCATCGTCTTGCCCGCGAGATTGGCCCATGCCTCCAGGGGAGTCACCGCGAGGTGTCGCACGACGACGGTGCTCGGAGACGGCGTTACCGCCAAGGCTCCGGCGCTGGCTCCGGAGCCGCCGTTATCGCCGAGATTGCGTTTTGTCACCTCGCCGGGCTTCGACGGCACCGTCAGCTGCGCGGACGCAGGGAGGCTCGCCCCCCACGAAAGGAAGGCCAAAAGGAACCACGCTCGGGACACGGTTTTCATCGGGGCCGAGTCTAGCGGAATTCGACGGATTCCGGCAAGGGGGGTCAGAGCACCTCGGGCACCGTGTAGGGCGCGCGATACTCCCGCGTGGCGAGTTTGTTCGCCGGGGCATCGAGCTCTCCGTTGCCTTCCGCCCACTCCGTCTGTGGATTGAATTTTAGCATCGGGCCGAGAACGATGCTTTCCTTCGCGAGGTCCACGCCGTTGCGGCCGAGGTGATCGGCCATGGAGCCGAAGCGCTCGGTGAGGAGGACGTCGTCCTTGATCCGTTCCAGAACCTCCGCCTTCTTCAAAGCCGCGCCAAGGCGGTGCGAGATGAGGCCGGTATGGCAGAGGGCGCTGGAGAGGTGGGTCTCTTCGCAGTCGGCGTATTGCTCCTCGACCTTGCGGCTCTTCACCGCGCTGATGAAGTTCTCGAAGATGTCCTCGG
>Ga0172373_10003976_pt1 | contig 21130 bp, 18 predicted proteins | sample Lak10m_2_FD_114546 | JGI IMG/M metagenome (GOLD analysis project Ga0172373, IMG submission 114546) | Freshwater microbial communities from Kabuno Bay, South-Kivu, Congo - kab_092012_10m | ecosystem: Environmental > Aquatic > Freshwater > Lake | place: Democratic Republic of the Congo...
ACGTTCAACAGTATACAATCCTTTGCCTCAAGATTTCAACCGCTTTTAGAAGTTACGGCACTAGATGCTGTCGCGAAAACTATTCAAATAGCTTTTTCAGGTGGCAATCCACAATTATGTCATGACATGTGTATGGCGGTTGCTGAGTCTTATTTGGAGTACTATGATGGAAACCAACGTCGTAGCTCAGAAAATATTCTAAGGTATTTGGATAATCAATTGGATTCACTCTCCGTTGAATTGAAAAACTCAAAAGACAGTTTGCAGTTTTTTCAACGACGAACAAATATGCTTGATCCAGATCAGATTTCCACAAAAATTACCACGGAAATGGGAGGTATTGAAAAAGAGCAACTCGATGTTGAGGAGAATTTATACCATTTAAATTCAATTTTTGCCCGGTTGAAGCGAGAGCCTAATCGTTTGGATGTTTATCGCATGATACCTGAGTTGACAGGTACAACATTTGAATCCTCCATTTCTTCCCAGCTTACAGATTTGTACACCATGTTAGAGAAAAAGGAGGACCTATTATTTAAGGTTACCGAGGATAATTCAGCAGTAAAAGCCCTCGACGCAAAAATTCAAGCCAGACTTGGTTCGATCAGAAGAAGTATGAATGTTGTTATTGAGCGACTCAAATCACAACGAAATTACTTGAATGCGAAGCGCGGAGGATATGCAACTGAAGCGATGGGATTACCTGAGAAAAAAACAGAGTTCATGCGTCTAAAAAGTATTCAAGACTTAAATGATAAGTATTTTACCTTATTCACAGAAAAAAAGGTGATGTACCTGATTTCAGATGCTGGATATTCTTCGAATCATAGGATACTTACGAGGGCATCGGTAAACATTGATCCGATATCACCTAATAGGAAGTTAATTTACACCACATTTTTACTTTTTGGGGTAACATTGGGCCTTGTGATCTTATTGTTTAGGTATTTGACATTCAATGAAATAAACCTTATTGAAGATCTTAAAAAAATTATCCCAGAAAAAGCAACGATTTTGGGAGGTATACCATTGTACAACAAAAAGCCGATGCAGTATTCGCAAGTATTGGTTCATGAATATCCAAAGTCGACACTTGCTGAATCGATGCGGAAAATTAGAACCAACCTAAGTTATATTCATCCGAATTACAAAACAATTGCGATTTCGTCCTCTGTTTCGGGAGAAGGAAAGACATTTGTAGCTTTGAATATTGCAGGTATTATTGCCATGTCCGGTAAAAGAACAATTCTTCTTGATTTGGATTTGAGAAAACCAAAAATTCACCTAGGCTTTAATGTTGGAAATGATGTTGGAATGAGTGGATTACTAATTGGCCAATATGATTTGCAGGATTGTATACATCATTCAGCTATAGAAAATTTAGATTTTATTACGTCTGGACCGATTCCTCCAAATCCATCAGAATTATTGTTAAGCGACAATTACAAAGAATTAATTGAGCGATTAAAAGAATCTTATGATATCATAATCGTGGATAACCCACCTATTGGACTGGTATCGGATGGTATGAAGAATTTAACAGACGCGGATATTCCTATTTATGTATTTAAGTCACACTTCTCTAAGCGAAATTTTGCTTACCGTGTAAAAGAGTTATTTGACATGAATCAATTGACGAAATTAAATGTAATTCTCAATGGTGTCCAAAACTCGAAGCATTCTGCCTACGGTTATGGTTATGGTTACGGCTACGGATATGGCTACGGCTACGGCTATGGTTATTATGACGGGAATGAATTATCCAGGAAAGAAAAGTTAATCATTTGGATTAGAGAAAGCATAACATCTTTGTTTACACGATGGAAAAAATAACATTTGAAATAGAGGGGTTGATTTTATTTAAACCTCGTGTATTTTTTGATTCAAGAGGTTTTTTCTTTGAATCTTTTAACCATGCTCGATACAAAGAGGTTTTGGGTGAAGACATAGAATTTGTGCAGGATAATATTTCATCTTCGTCAAAAAATGTTTTGCGAGGACTACATTTTCAATCACCACCGATGGCACAAGGGAAGTTGGTGTCTGTGATTTCAGGTGCAGTTATCGATATTGCAGTTGATTTAAGGAAGGATTCACCAACATTTGGTAAATATCACAGTGTTGAGCTAACGGCAGACAATAAACATCAATTTTGGATTCCTCCAGGTTTTGCTCACGGATTTGTTGCTCTTTGCGATTATACGGTATTTTCATATAAATGCACAAATTATTATGCAGCTTCACATGAAAATACGTTGATGTGGAACGACCCAGACTTAAATATTGAATGGTACTGCGAGCATCCAATTATATCTGAAAAAGATGATATAGGAGTTAGTTTTAAACAGTTTGAATCACCTTTTTAATGAACTTATTATATCTCATCAGTTTTTTTGTAGGAGGTGTATTATTGTCCTTGATCTGCAATGAACTACTGCTTCGATTTTCAAAGTCCTTGGGCATACGTAATAAAAATGATGTAGTCATTCGTTGGAGTAATGAGTCCAAACCATCTTTAGGAGGGGTTTCTTTTTTCGTGGTTTTTATATTTGCAGCATTCTCTTATGCCGTCGTTGATTTTGACGAAAATATTTTTCATGAATGGCATTTCGTAGGGTTGTTCTTTTCAGCTTCTATTGCCTTTGCCATGGGACTCGCGGATGACGCTTATAATACGCAACCCTTTTCAAAATTGTTTGTTCAGATATTGTGCGGGATTATTTTGGTTTTTACAGGTACCAACATTGACTTATTTCATCAACCTATTATAGATGGTCTTTTAACGATTCTGTGGGTGGTTGTCGTAATGAATTCGCTGAATATGCTCGATAATATGGATGGTATTACGGGTACAACGGTATTATTTATTTTATTGACTTCTTTGTTCAGCCATTGGATGTTATCCGGACTATCACATGACCTTTGGACACTCACATTATTAGCTATAATTGGATCTGTCATTGGGTTTTTAAAATTTAATATTAATCCATCTAAATTATTCATGGGAGATGCCGGGAGTCAATTTATTGGATTGTTTACCGCTTATTTCAGTGTCCATCATTTATGGAATGTTGGATCCGTTTTAGGGAAATCTTCTTGGTTAGGTTTATTAGTGACATTAATAGCCTTTACTCCTGCTGCTGCGGATACATTAACAGTAGTTATCAATCGATTAAAAAAGGGGCAATCTCCCATGGTTGGAGGTAAAGATCATACAACACATTTTTTGGTTTATTCCGGGTTAAGAGATTTTCAAGTTTGGTTGATTTTTTTAATCATTGGTTTTGGCTCATGTTTGATTGCCGTAATAATGATACGCCTTTTAGCAATGGGTAATGAGTTGTTATTGATAACGTTCTCTGGGTACTTTGTTCTTGTTTTTGCATTGCTATATCGCAATACCATTCGTTTTAAAGAAAAACCTAAAAAATGAAATTATTTTTAAGTTTTATCCTTGTTCTTTTAATCGCTTCGTGTCAATCAAATGAAAAAAGTAAATTAACTCAAAATGAATCACCGGTTTTAGAACAAGATCAGGTATTTACGTTGCCAAAGTTACCTGATCACATGATGTTTTGTGGTCAACGCATAAATTTAACTGATGAAGATATAAGGGAACGTCTTGAAAGAGAGGTTTTAGTTAATGCGTATTTTCAAAGTTCAACAGTTCAATCCCTTAAACGAGCTGGTCGTTACTTTCCAGCGATTGAAAGAACTTTGAAAACTCATGGTGTGCCTGATGATTTCAAATATTTGGCAGTAATAGAAAGTGGACTCACACAAGCTTTAAGTCCGGCTGGAGCTCAAGGCTTTTGGCAATTTATGCCATTTACTGCTGCGGATCATCAGTTGGAATTATCTGATGAGGTAGATGAACGCTTGCACATTCAAAAAAGTACAGTTGCAGCATGCGAATATTTACTAGGTGCACAGAAACTATTAAATGATTGGCTCTTAACAGCGGCATCATACAATAGAGGAATAGGTGGAGTTCAACAGGATATGAAATGGCAGCGCACCACCTCTTATTTTGATACATATATGAACGCTGAAACTGCTCGATACGTATTTAGAATCTTGGCTGTTAAATTGATCTTTGAGGACCCGTTAGCATACGGGTATGATGTGACTAAAATTGAAATTTATAAACCTTTTAGTACGAAAGTTGTTACCATTCAGGAGTCAATTACAAATTTGGCTGATTGGGCAATAAGTAAGGGGATAAATTATAAATTGTTGGTTAAATTAAATCCTTGGATACTTGGTAATAAACTAACAGTGAAGAGTGGGAAGAGGTATGAGATTGAACTTCCTGCCGAAAATTGTAACCTAAAACCATACAAATTCTACAAATAAATGGAAAACGACGCGATTTATATTTACGGTGCGCGAGAGCACAACCTGAAGAATATAGATCTTGTGATTCCAAGAAATCAATTGGTTGTTTTTACCGGACTAAGTGGAAGTGGTAAATCATCCCTTGCATTTGATACCATATTCGCTGAAGGACAACGGCGTTACATCGAAACTTTTTCGTCATATGCACGCCAATTTTTAGGCGGGTTAGAACGTCCTGATGTAGATAAAATAGATGGGTTAAGTCCTGTAATTGCCATTGAGCAAAAAACGGTTTCCCGATCTCCGAGATCAACTGTAGGTACAATAACAGAACTTTACGACTTTTTACGATTGCTCTACGCGCGTATCGGTATGGCATATTCCTCTGAAACAGGGGAAGAGATGGTTAAATATTCCGATGATCAAATTGTAGACTTGATATGTGATCGTTTTAACAATAAAAAAATCGTTGTGCTTGCTCCTAAGATAAAGGGGAGAAAGGGTCATTACCGTGAACTTTTTGAGCAATGCCTAAAAATGGGGTACACGAAGGTAAGGGTAGACGGAAAATTCTTGGATATTGAAAAAGGAATGCGATTAGATCGATATAAAATTCATGATATTGAATTGGTTGTTGATCGAATAGTTGTTGATAAACAAGATCGTAAGCGCTTGACTGATGCTGTTGTACTTGCCATGAAACTAGGAGGTAAATCTATGATGGTGTGTGATTATGAAACCGGAGAAGTAAAACACTACAGTCGCTTATTGATGTGTCCAACCTCTGGTATTTCTTATCCTGAGCCCGAGCCTAATTTATTTTCATTCAACTCGCCTTATGGTGCCTGTACCAACTGTAGTGGTTTGGGAGAGGTTACGGAGGCGGATTTTACTAAAATCGTTCCTGATCCGAAATTATCGATTAAGAAAGGTGGTTTTGCTCCATTAGGTCCTTATAAACGTACTTGGATATTTGATCGACTTGACAACTATTTAATGCAAGAGGGATATTCCATTGCGACACCAATAGAAGAGTTTTCTGAAGAGGTCTTGCAAGTAGTTCTATATGGTAATGAAGATATTGAACGGAGTAAAAAATCAACAACAATAAGTTTTGAAGGAATAATAAATTTTATTGTTCGTCAAGCCGAAGATGGCAACCCAGCTATTCAACGGTGGGCTCAGAGCTTTATGAACCAAATTACATGTCCTGTATGTAAGGGTTATAGACTAAAGACTGAAGCGTTACATTTTAAGGTTGCAGATAAAACAATTGGAGAATTAGCCCAATTGGATTTATCCGATCTCGGTGAATGGTTTTCGTTGTTGGAAAATAAATTAACCAATCAACAGCAAACAATTGGTTCAGAAATAATTAAGGAAATTCGATCTCGATTGCAGTTTATTTTGGATGTTGGGCTTGATTACCTTACATTAAATCGTTCTGCGAAAACCTTATCAGGAGGAGAGGCACAACGCATTCGTTTGGCTACTCAAATTGGTTCTGAATTAATGAATGTATTGTATATTCTGGATGAGCCCTCCATTGGTTTGCATCAACGTGATAACACGAAACTCATTCAATCGTTATGTAAACTAAGGGATGCTGGTAACAGTGTGCTTGTGGTTGAACACGATAAGGAGATGATTGAGGCAGCCGACTTTTTGGTTGATATTGGTCCAGGTGCAGGCATTCATGGTGGACAGATTATGAATGCAGCGCCATTTAAAGAAATATCAGATTCTACTTCACTGACCTATCAATACTTAACAGGAAAAAAAGAAATTCAAATCCCGACATCGCGAAGGAAAGGAAATGGTAATCATTTGGAGTTGATTGGTGCAACAGGTAATAATTTAAAAGATGTATCGATTAAAATTCCTTTAGGTACCTTGGTTTGTGTTACGGGGGTTTCGGGAAGTGGGAAATCTTCTCTGATTAATCATACGCTGTATCCTATTTTATTGAAAGAAATCTATGATGGAGTTAAACAACCATTGCCTTACAAGAAAATTATTGGAATTCAGCATATTGATAAGGTAATTGAAATCGATCAAACCCCAATTGGTAGAACTCCTCGATCAAACCCCGCTACTTACACCAAAGTGTTTGATGAAATAAGGTCTTTGTTTGCCTCACTTCCAGAGGCACAAATTAGGGGGTATAAAGCAGGTCGGTTTTCGTTCAATGTTGCAGGAGGTAGGTGTGAGACCTGTTCTGGTGGAGGCATGAAAGTCATTGAAATGAATTTTTTGCCAGATGTTTATGTTTCATGTGAGATGTGCTTGGGTAAGCGGTATAACCGTGAAACATTAGAAGTACGTTTTAAGGGTAAATCAATTGCCGACGTGTTGGATATGACGATAGAAGATGCCGTTGTATTTTTTGAATCAATACCTAAAATCCACCGTGTGTTAGAGACCTTATGTTCCGTTGGATTGGGATATGTCAAAATTGGTCAAAGTTCAACCACGCTATCTGGAGGTGAGGCGCAGCGAATTAAGTTGGCAGCTGAACTTTCGAAACGAGGTACCGGTAAGACCATGTATATCTTAGACGAACCTTCTACAGGATTGCATTTTGAGGATATTCGCATGTTGCTTGATGTGCTTCAACGGTTAGTTGATGACGGGAACACAGTTCTTGTCATAGAGCATAATTTAGAAATCGTAAAAGTTGCAGATTACATCATTGACATTGGACCAGAAGGAGGAAAAGGGGGGGGGCAAGTAATTGCATCGGGTACACCTGAACAAGTAGTTGCCAAAGCCTTTGACAAATCACATACCGCCCGGTATTTGAAAGAAGAATTGAAATGAAAACAATACGCATAGGTACTTCAGAGGTAATAGCTGAAATTAATGTACATGGTGCAGAACTAGTGAGTTTGTCAAAACCAGGTATGCCTTCCATATTATGGTCAAAGCAAACGGAACATTGGAATCGAATTTCACCGAATTTATTTCCTATTGTTGGTCGTTTGAAAGATGATACCTACTATTTCAATAATGATCGTTATGAACTTGGTCAACACGGCTTCGCTCGTGATATGGATTTTGAGGTGGAGAGTCAAAAAGACAACAGCATCACATTGAAACTTCAATCCAATGAAAGAACCATTGTGCGTTATCCTTTTTTATTTGAATTTCGCGTAACCTTTCACGTTAGCAAAAATATATTGAAAGTGACTTATGATACATCAAATATTGGGGATAAAGAGATGTATTACAGTGTGGGAGGACATCCTGCATTCTATCTTGAGGATCAATGGGAGTCATATCGCCTAACATTCGAATCAGGGAATTCATGTGTACAATCCTTGTTGCATGGCTCATATTTTTCCGGAGAAGAAAAACGTTTGGATTTATCAAATGGATTAACGTTGAACGCAGAAATGTTTCATCAAGATGCCATTGTTTTTAAAAATCCTTCATTTCAATCCATGACACTATTCAAAGCCGATTCTCCAATTTTGACATTCAAAGGTGAATGGGAATCCTTTGCATTATGGAGTAAACCAGGAGCACCTTTTTTATGTCTCGAACCTTGGTGGGGATATGCCGATGATGTAGAAACGCCCCAGCAATTAGACGCAAAAGCGGGAATAAGAAAATTATCCAAAAGCCAACGTGAACTTGTAAGTTATTCTATTGAGTTGCTATAGGTTAATCCTCAAATTTTTTAAAAACAAGAGAAGCAATATGTCCCCCAAATCCAAACGTGTTGCTCATGGCATATCGAATTGGTTTTGAAAGCGCTTGATTTAAAGGGAAGCTAAATAAATCTTCAAACTCTGGTTCTATTTGTTCTGTATTGATGGTTGGTGGAATTATCCCCTCTTTTAATGCCATGACACAGGCAATGCCTTCTATGGCACCTGCAGCGCCCAATAAATGACCAGTCATAGATTTTGTTGCCGACACAAAAAGTGATTTACGTTGGCCAAAAACACGCTGTGCCGCAATCAGTTCCGAATTATCTCCTAAGGGGGTAGAGGTAGCATGCATATTAATATGATCAATATCATCAGCATGAATCCCCGCTTCACGTAATGCCTCAGTCATACCCAAAACAGCTCCGTCGCCAGTAGGATGTGTGCCAGTCAAGTGATACGCATCAGCAGCCATTCCACCACCTACTACTTCACCATATATGGTAGCTCCTCGTCTTAAGGCATGGTCATAATCCTCCAAAATCAGTGCACCTGCGCCTTCGCCCATGACAAATCCGTCACGAGTTACATCAAATGGTCGGGATGCAGTTTTTGGTGTTTCATTTCTAGTTGATAAGGCTTTTGCAGATGAAAAACCTCCTATGGCCGCTTCATTGATGGCTGCCTCTGAACCTCCAGTAATGATCATATCCGCTTTCCCCCATCTGATATAATTAAAGGCTTCAATTATTGCTGTGTTTGATGTAGCGCATGCAGAAACGGGACAAAAATTAACACCTCTCAAACCATATTTAATCGAGATGACACCCGAAGCGATGTCAACTAAAATTCTTGGAATAAAGAAAGGTGTAAAACGAGGTGTTCCATCTCCCTCACAATATGCTTTCATTTGGTCTTGAAATGTTTGAATTCCACCATTACCAGAGCCCCAAATGACACCGATTCGATCACGATTTAATTCATCAAAATTCACTTGACCATGTTGTATTGCTTCTTCAACAGCGATTAGTGCGTACAGTGAAAATGGGTCGTATTTTCTCAATTCTTTAACATCAAAATGATTCTTGAGATCAAAGTTTTTGAGTTCGCAGGCAAATGTTGTTTTAAAATTAGTCGTATCAAATTTGGTGATAGTATCGGCGCCACTTACACCTGCTTTTAAATTCGTCCAAAATTCTGTAAGGTTATTCCCGATAGGGGTTAGAGCACCAATACCAGTAACGACAACTCTTTTCATTTTCTAAATTATAAAAATCCTAACTCAAGTTTTGCTTCCTCACTCATCATATCCTTATCCCATGGTGGGTCGAACACAATGTTGACCTTGGCTGTTTTAACCTGCTCAATAGAAGCTACCTTGTCCTCGACCTCTTTGGGCAATGTCTCGGCAACAGGACAATTGGGTGAAGTTAATGTCATGTCAATATCAACGTCAAAATCTGTTGAAATACGAACCTCGTAAATCAGGCCTAATTCAAAGATATCAACAGGGATTTCCGGATCATAAATGGTCTTGAGTATTTCTACGACTTTATTTTCTAAATGAACGATTTCCATAGTTATCAGGTTATTGACCAGAGAATTGTATTGCTTGAATTTTCATTTTTTTTACCATACTCAAAAGGCCATTGGCACGTGTGGGGGATAAATGTTCCTCTAGGCCGATTTCTTTAATAAAAAACAAATCTGCCTTAGCTACCATTTCAGGTGATTCACCATTTAAAACACGTATCAATAGGCCAATAATTCCTTTTGTAATGATGGCGTCGGAATCTGCACGAAATTGTAATGTGCCTTCATCGAATGATGCATCTAACCACACGCGAGATTGACAGCCTTCAATCAATTTATCGTCTGTTTTGGCTGCTTCTTCGATTAGCGGTAAATCCTTTCCTAATTCGATAATGTATTCGTATTTCTCCATCCAATCGTCAAACATGTTAAACTCTTGAATGATTTCTTGTTGTTTTTCATTAAGTGTCATACACTATCTTAACATGGTGATACTTTTCTCGACTGCCGTTACGAACGTGTCTATTTCTTGCTTGGTATTGTAAAAAGCGAAAGAAGCTCGAACAGTACCAGGGATTTTATAAAAATCCATAAGTGGTTGTGTGCAATGATGTCCAGTTCTAACGGCTATTCCTTGTTTGTCTAACAGGGTGCCAATATCAAAAGGATGTAATTTGTCAACAACGAAGGATACAACACTAGTTTTTTGTTTTGCTTCTCCTATAATTCGAATACCAGGGAATGTATGCAACATATCAGAAGCATAATCAGCAAGTTCCTTTTCGTGTTTTTGAACAGCATGCATATCTATGCTGGAAAGAAATTCGATAGCTGTACCTAAACAGATTCCTCCAGCAATATGTGGTGTACCAGCTTCGAATTTATAAGGTAATTCGTTGTACGTGGTATGTTTAAAGGTAACCTTCGAAATCATATCTCCACCACCTTGATAAGGAGGCATACGGTCTAAAATGTCTTCTTTCCCATAGAGTACTCCTATTCCTGTTGGTCCAAACACCTTGTGACTTGAAAAAACATAAAAATCACAATCGATGTCACGGACATCAATTTGCATGTGTTGGATACTTTGAGCACCATCTACAAGTATTTTGGCTCCTACGGCATGTGCTTTTTTGGCTAATTCCTTTACAGGATTTATGGTGCCTAGCGTATTGGAAATATGTGTGACAGCAACAAGTTTGGTTTTCTTTGAAAGTAACTTGTCAAACTCATCCATAATAAGTTCTCCTCGCTGATTAATCGGAGCAACTTGTAGCACTAATTTTTTACGTTGACACAACATTTGCCAAGGAACAATATTGGAATGATGTTCCATGGCGGATATGAGTATTTCATCTCCTTCTTGCAAAAGTTCTCCGAAAGAAAAGGCAACGAGATTAATGCTGTCTGTTGTGCCTTTTGTGAAAATAATTTCTTCCGATTTTTTAGCATTAATGTACAATTGAATGCGTTTACGAGAGTCCTCATATTCATTTGTAGCTTTTTGACTCATGAAATGAACCCCGCGATGAATGTTCGCATTATCTTTTGAATAATACTTGTTTATGGCATCTAAGACAGGTTGAGGTTTTTGTGAAGTGGCTCCATTGTCTAAATAAATTAAATTTTTGCCATAAATTGTTTGTCGAAGCGCAGGAAATTGATCCCTTATTTCACGGATATTAAAAGATTTTTTCACGTCGTTTGCCATAGGTAGTTACAAAGATAGGGTTTTGCTTATTTTGAATCATTCTAAAGATTAAAATGTATTCAATTTTTCATTCTAGTACGTTTCTTCAGGTGCATCAAAAATTCTACGTTTCCGTCTCCGCCCAATACAGGAGAAGTAATATGTGCTTGATAGTCAAGTTGGTTGTCATTAGCTGTGCTTATTATTTTTTCTAAAACAACTGGATAAAGTGCTTTGTTCTTAACTATGCCGCCTTTTGCGACATGTTCTTTGCCAACTTCAAATTGAGGTTTCACTAGGGCAATAACATCGGCATCTTCATCAAGAAAAGTGTGAATGAAAGGAAAGATTTTTTTTAAAGATATAAACGAAACATCGATAACTATGCCGTCCACTTGATGAGGAATTACCTTCGAATTTAATTCACGGACATGTGTTCTTTCTAGATTAATTACTCGTTCATCATCTTTTAATTTAACGTGAAGCTGGTTTCTCCCAACATCGACAGCATAGACCAATTTCGCTCCATGAAGCAATAAGATTTCAGTAAATCCGCCTGTTGATGCTCCAATATCAATAAATGTTTTATTGTCAGCGTTAAGATTCCATATTTTTATGGCTTCTAATAATTTTAATGCGCCACGAGATACATAGGGAATCTCTTCCTGAAGGAGTTCGATTTGGCAATCTGTCGAGAATTTTTTTCCAGTTTTGTTAATCAGTTTTCCGTCAACTTTTACACCGTATTTTCTGATTATTTCCTCTGCTCGTACCCGAGAACTAACCAAATTACGCATCAATAAAATTTTGTCCAATCGCTCTTCCATATGACTAAAATACCAAATTATGCTGTCATCAATCGCAATTGTAACTTCATCAGAAGTATATTTGTAAGGTAGTAAGAGAGATGAAGACAATATACATCACACGCAGAGAAACATTTAATGCTGCTCACAAGTTGTGGCGACCAGATTGGTCCGATGAAAAAAATGCGGAAGTTTTTGGTAAATGCAGCAATAAAAACTGGCATGGTCACAATTTTTCAATTTATGTCACAGTGAAAGGTGTCCCAAACCCAGATACCGGTTTTGTAATTAACTTGAAAGATTTGAGTACCTTGTTGAAAGAGATGGTTATAGAGCCCTTGGATCACAAGAACCTCAACTTAGATGTACCTTTTCTTGCGGGTAAATTGGCTTCAACAGAGAATTTGGCAATCGAAATATGGGATATAATTTTTCAACCCATTCAACAACTTGGTGGTGAGTTGGTGAAAATTAAACTGGTTGAAACCGAGAATAATTTTGTTGAATATTTTGGGGGTAAAGAACCATTTTGATATTCCCTTGTTCTTCAATCATAAACAAATTTTATGTACGACGACAAAATAACATCTGACCTTTCCAAACACTATGAAGATGTTCTGAAACAAATAGGTGAGGATCCAACAAGAGAAGGGTTGTTAAAGACGCCTGAACGTGTTGCTAAGGCATTACAATATTTGACAAAAGGATATAACGAGAATCCAGACGATTTAATAAATCAAGCCATTTTTCATGAGGAATATTCGGAAATGGTGATCGTTAAGGATATTGAGGTGTATTCCATGTGTGAGCATCACATGTTACCTTTCTTTGGTAAAGCTCACGTTGCCTATGTACCGAATGGCAAAATAGTTGGGTTGAGCAAAATTCCACGTGTTGTAGATGCTTATGCACGACGTTTGCAAGTTCAGGAACGCCTAACAATTGAAATTAGAGACTGCATTCAGAGAACTTTAGACCCTAAAGGTGTTGCTGTTGTGATTGAATGTGCGCACATGTGCATGCAAATGCGTGGTGTGCAAAAGCAAAATTCAGTAACCACATCGAGTGCTTTTACGGGATTGTTTTTAAAAAATGATGCAACTCGAAAAGAATTCATTAATTTAGTTCAAGCAAAATTACATTAACAATGAATCAATTTATCTATGAACGAGACGGTTATTCGAAAGAAATAACTAGAGAATTTTTTAGGAGTGTTTACTCTTACATGTTTGGAGCTTTAGCTATTTCTGGGCTATTAGCTTATTACTGCGGTACTCCTGAGTTTTTTCAGGCGTATTTTATTACTGCGACTGGTGTGTCACCCTTGTTTTATGTGGTTGCTTTTGCGCCAGTAGCCCTTGGATTAGCTATTCAGTGGGGATATCGCTCATTTTCTATGACGGTTTTACTCACTTTATTTGTAGCTTATTCAGCGTTAATGGGATTAAGTTTAGGTTCAATCTTCTTGGTTTACTCCGGAGCTACGATTGCACAGACATTTTTTGTGACTGCAGGGGCATTTGCGGGTATGGCTATTTTAGGGTACACGACAAAAACAGACCTGACCAAATTTGGCAGCTTGTTGTATATGGTATTTATCGGGATGTTTATTGCTGGTATAGTTAATGTGTTTCTGAACAGTGACACCATGGGCTTTATCATTTCTGTTTTAGGTGTTTTCGTGTTTACCGGTTTGACAGCATACTATATGCAGCAACTTAAAGGTGCCGCGCAGGATTCATCGCTTTCAGGTGTTGAACGAAATAAACTAGCGCTAATTGGTGGTTTACAATTGTATATCCTTTTTGTGAACTTGTTCTTATCCTTGCTGCGTCTTGTAGGGTCTCGTGATTAATTTCTTTGTACATTTGTTTAAAAATTGAGTTATGTCTGATAATTTCTTTGAAGGTTCAACTGCCGCAGTAGGAACAATCTATACGATCATCGCAATATCTATTATTGTTTCTATTCTAATTTGGGGTTAAAACCTAATTAATTAATTGTTTTGAGGCTGCCATTGGCAGCCTTCTTTCGTTATGCCATTTAATTCCATCTTTTCTTGGGTGATAAAAAAAAGGGTTCATCAAATTGAATACTTTAAGGAGAATCCTATTCAGGTTCAAGAAGAATTGTTGATGCGCTTGATCAGATCTAGTGTTTTTACGGAATATGGCCAAGCGTTTAGCTTTCAAGGGATACAAAATTATATTGAATTTAAAAATCAGGTTCCGTTAATCGAGTATAATCAACTCAAGCCATATGTTGACCGTATGATGAAAGGAGAGCAAAACCTACTATGTCCGTTAGATGTAGCCTGGTTTGCAAAATCATCGGGGACAACTGCTGCTAGAAGTAAATTTATTCCGGTTACAAGCGCAGCGTTGTTTGATTGTCATTATAAAGGTGGTAAGGACTTACTTGCCATATATTATACGTTACATCCAAAGCGAAAATTGTATAATGGCAAACACCTGATTATTGGTGGGAGTACAGAATTGTTGGAGTTGAATGAAACAGCCTATGCTGGTGACTTAAGTGCTATAATTGTTAAGAATTTACCGTGGTGGGCTGAGTTGAGAAGGACGCCTGCACGCGAAATAGCCATGATGTCAAACTGGGAAGAGAAGGTTGTTCGAATGGCTGAAACAACGGCGAAGCAAGATGTTTACATTTTGGCGGGTGTGCCAAGTTGGACCTTAGTGTTGGTTCGAAAGGTGCTTGAGATTACCGGTAAAAAGCATTTGAAAGAAGTATGGCCCAACTTGGAGTTGTTCATGCATGGCGGGGTGAATTTCGCTCCTTACAAACAAGCCTTTCAAGAATTAATACCTGATCCGAACATGAACTATGTTGAAACATACAATGCTTCTGAAGGATTTTTTGGTATACAGGATCAGGCTGGTTCAACTGAAATGCTGCTGATGTTAGATTATGGCATATTTTACGAATTTATTCCAATGGACTCCTTTGAAGGTGTTGATTCTAAGGTGTCCTATGCGTTGGATGAGGTGAAAACTGGGGTTAATTATGCGATGGTCATAACCACAAATGCAGGTTTATGGCGATATATTATTGGTGATACCATACAGTTTACTAATCTTTACCCGTTTAGATTTAGAATCACGGGAAGAACACGGTCATTTATAAATGCTTTCGGTGAGGAGCTTATTGTAGAACAGGCAGAAGATGCAATTGCTTATGCAAGTGATCAACACGGTTGTCAGGTTAAAGAATATACAGTTGCTCCAAGATTTGATTCAGGTAATGGATCTGGTTGTCACGAATGGTTGATTGAGTTTTTGAAAGCACCTGAAGATTTATTTAGATTTTCGCTCGATATAGACGAACGACTAAAACAACTTAATTCAGATTATGATGCGAAGCGAGTGAATAATCTTGTGCTTCGATTACCTGATGTAAAGATGTTGCCTGCAGGTATGTTTGATAAGTGGCTGAAGGAGTCTGGAAAATTAGGCGGTCAGAATAAAATACCAAGATTGTCTAATGATCGCGTTATAGTAGATCAACTCTTAAAGGATTTTAACGCATGAGTATAAAAAACAGCTTGGTAATCTTCTTCACGTGCTGCTGGATGACGCTGGTTTTAGCTCAAGAAAACAGGTTTTATCTTAAACCCATTCACGAGTTTTCTTTACCCGAATTAACCACCAAATGGAATGTTGATGTATTAGGCAATTGCTATATTGTTTCTGAAGATGAAATCACTAAATATGATTCTTTAGGTAGAAGAAAATATGTTCAAAGCATCAAGTCAATAGGGGAAGTGCAAGCAATTGCAATCATGAATACCATGAGAATAGCTTTGTTTTCTGAAGATCAGCAAGTGGTGTGTTTTTTTGATAATACGCTTACCCCAGGGGATGATTGTTTGGATTTAAATGAGTTGGAATTATCGAACGTCACGTTGGTTAGCACCTCTGTTCAATCTGATAAATTTTGGTTTTATGATGCGGTAAACTCAGTTGTTCGTAAATATAGCCTTCAATCTGGTGGCGGATTCATTCAAGAGCAGGAATTAATAAATTTCAAAGGATTAACGGGTGCTTCTGAATTAATATGGATGAAAGAAATTGATAACAATTTATTTTTATGTTGTTCAGATGGAACACTCATTCAAATCGATCAATTCGGGAGTTTGAAGCGGAAGTTTGATCATATTTCGAGTCAGTTCGATTTGTCTGCTGATTTTATCTTTACGCAATCCGCAAACGGTTTACTGGTTACAGACATTAAAAATAATACAACTTCCACAATTACATGTGACTTACCATCCTTTGATTCATTCAGGGTTGTTGGAAAAAACATCTATTTCAAGGGTGTTGATAAAATTTTCAAATATCAGTTGATGAATGGGAATTAATCCTTGCCTTTTGGATCATTTATTGTAATTTAGGCGGTCTAAAAATTGACGAGTTATGCATATCGCTGTCGCTGGAAATATTGGGTCTGGAAAGACAACGCTTACAAAAATGTTAGCTAAGCACTATGGATGGGAAACCCATTTTGAAGATGTAGAACAAAACCCATATTTGAATGACTTTTATGAGGATATGCAGCGTTGGTCCTTTAACCTTCAAATTTACTACCTCAATAGTCGTTTTACCCAAATTCAAGAAATAAAGGAAACGGAGAAAAACGTCATTCAGGATCGAACAATTTATGAAGATGCATTCATATTTGCTCCGAATTTACATTCCATGGGGCTAATGACAACGCGTGATTTTGAAAATTACTTTTCACTTTTTAATCTCATGGATTCATTTGTTTCAGCTCCTGATTTGTTGATTTATCTTAGAGCTGGAGTACCAACCTTGGTGAATCAAATTCAGCAAAGGGGCCGTGAATATGAAGAAAGCATTCGTTTGGATTATTTGAAGCGCCTCAATGAACGTTATGAAGCATGGATATCAACCTATGATAAAGGAAAATTGTTGATCGTTGATGTGGATAATAACCGTTTCCCAGAAAGTCAAGAAGACTTGGGTAAAATCATCAATGCTATTGATGCGGAGATAAACGGATTGTTCTGATTTAAATCTTATTTATGATTGTTGTTACTGGAGCTGCAGGTTTTATTGCGAGTTGCCTCGTGAGTCGATTGAATAAAGCAGGCTATACCGATATCGTTGTTGTAGACGATTTTTCTAAAACCGAAAAAGATGGTAATCTTGATGGTAAAACCTTGATTGCAAAAGTAGGCCGTAAAGATTTTATTTCTTGGTTAGAACAATTTGGAGATGAAGTTGAATTTATTTTTCATTTAGGTGCAAGAACAGATACTACTGAATTTGATAAGGCAATTTTTGACGAGTTAAACTTGAATTACTCCAAATCAATTTGGAAGGCATCAGTAAAATTTAATATCCCTTTGGTATATGCTAGTTCGGCAGCAACATATGGACTTGGTGAGCATGGTTATACAGATGATCATGCCACGATAAACGAGCTGAAGCCACTAAATCCTTACGGAGATTCTAAAAATGACTTTGATAAGTGGGTCTTAGAACAGCCTGAAGCACCACAGTTTTGGGCCGGACTTAAATTTTTTAACGTATACGGTCCAAATGAATACCACAAAGGAAGAATGGCAAGTGTTATTTTTCACGCCTTTAATCAAATCAATGAAAAGGGTGAGATGAAGTTATTCAGATCACATAATCCCAATTATACAGACGGTGGTCAGTTACGTGATTTTGTATACGTGAAAGATGTCGTGGAGGTGTGTTTGTTTTTGATGGAGTCGCAGCCAGAATCAGGTATTTATAATTTAGGCTCTGGAAAGGCGCGAACGTTTTTGGATTTGACAAAAAACACGTTTGCAAGTATGGGGGCTCAGGAGGTTATTCATTTTATTGATACACCTGAAGATATACGGGGTAAATATCAATATTTTACAGAAGCAAACATGTCGAAATTGCTTGCAGCTGGATATAAAGGTGGATTTCATTCGCTTGAAGAAGGTGTTTCGGATTATGTTAAAAATTACCTATCTACTTCAAGTTTTTATTAATCTTGGTTAATTCATTTAATCGAGGTTATTCATCAATTCTTTTAATCAACATTGTCAATCGTTTCTGCATTCGATTATGTAAATTCGCGTGAATTAAAAACGCGTCTATGAAAATCTCATATAATTGGCTCAAGGAGTACATTCAAACTGATCTCTCTCCTGAAGAGGTAGGGGTAATTCTTACTGATATAGGTTTGGAGGTAGAAGGGATAGATAAAATTGAGTCTATTCAAGGTGGGCTTGCTGGTGTAATTGTAGCCGAAGTTTTAACGTGCGAAAAGCATCCGGATGCAGATAAACTGAAAGTTACGACAGTTAATACGGGTACAGAAACAGTACAAGTGGTGTGTGGTGCACCTAATGTAGGGGTTGGTCAAAAAGTGGTTTTAGCAACAGTCGGATCAACTTTATACCCAAAGCCTGACGAGTCTTTTAAAATAAAAGTTTCTAAAATACGTGGTGTTGAATCTTTTGGTATGTTGTGTGCTGAAGATGAGTTGGGGATTGGAACATCACATGAAGGAATTATGATTTTAGATGCATCATTGAATCCTGGGACTCCAATGTCTGAAGTGTTGTCTTTGGAAGATGATTATCAACTTGAAATTGGATTAACCCCAAATCGAGCTGATGCTATGGGGATAATTGGTGTTGCAAGAGATTTGAAAGCCTACCTAAATTCGCATCAAAAAGGAAACGTAACATTGAATTGGCCAAAAATAGATTCCTTTTCAGTCAAGAATAACTCAAGAGCTGTAAATCTAACAATTCAAGACAGTGATCGATGTGCACGGTATACAGGTACAGTTATACACGGAGTAACTATTAAACCGTCACCGAATTGGCTCCAAAAAAGATTGCGTGCAGTGGGATTATCACCTATTAATAACGTGGTTGATTGTACAAATTATGTTATGCGTGAACTGGGAACACCTTTACATGCCTTTGATGCAGATAAACTTGGTGGTCAAATCGTTGTTAAAACCATGCCAACGGGTACAATTTTCAAAACCCTGGATGGAATAGAAAGAAAACTAGACGAAAACGATTTAATGATTACCAATGGTGATCAACCACTTTGCATTGCGGGCGTTTTTGGCGGTTTAGATTCTGGAATAAGTCAGGATTCAAAAACAGTATTTCTGGAATCAGCATACTTTAATCCTGTTTCAGTGCGCAAAACTGCTCGATTTCATGGATTGAATACGGATGCAAGTTTTCGCTTTGAACGAGGAGTAGATCCAGCATTAACGCTTTACGCATTGAAACGTACGGCCCTATTAATTCAAGAAGTTGCCGGTGGTGATATTACAATGGATCCTATAGATTTGAATCCGGTAAAATTCGAGACTAAACAAATTGATTTTAGTTACGATCGATGCGACACCTTAATCGGTTATGCGATAGATGAATTAACCATTGATACCATTTTAACCGAATTGGATATTGAAATCATCTCAAAAAATGAGCGTAAAGCGGTACTTCAGATTCCACAATATCGTGTCGATGTTACGCGTGAAGCCGATGTAATTGAGGAAGTCTTGCGTATATATGGCTTCAATAATATTCCAAATCCAACAAAGTTGAATGCCTCAATTGGAGTATATCCCAAACCAGATATCGAAAAGGTTCAACAGACGATCGCTGAGTTTTTAGTAGGAAAAGGATTTGTAGAAATGATGAATAATTCCCTGACCACTTCAACATACATAGATCAGTTTGGGGGAAGCGTTTTGTCACCAGAACGTAATGTGCGAATCCTAAATCCATTGAGTCAGGATTTGGACATTATGCGGCAGAGTTTGATATTCAATTTGTTGGAAGTTGTTGAACATAATCAAAACAGACAGCAGGCGGACTTAAAACTTTTTGAATTTGGAAAAGTCTATCATAAATATGATTCGGGTTATGCTGAAAATAAACGTTTAATTCTTGCTGTAACAGGTAAGAAAGACAGTGAAAACTGGAATAACAACAATGAATCTGTTTCTTTTTACACCATTAAAGGTTATGCACATGCCTTGATTAAACGTCTTGGTTTAGGACAGTTAATCAAAGAGGATACATTGAAAATATCTTTATTAGAGGATGGCCTACAATTGAATGTCCTCAAGAAAAAAGTTGGTGAATTGGGTTGGATTAATGCTGGTATGAAGAAAGCATTTGGAATAAAACAAGATGTATTCATTGCTGATTTAGATTGGGATGCACTGGTTGAAAGTCTGAAGTTGGTAAAAATTACGTACCAAGAACTTCCTAAAACATTTGCTGTAAGACGAGATTTTTCTTTGCTATTAGATAATCGTGTAACCTTTAACGATATTGTTCAAGTAGCACAGGGTTGTGATAAAAAGATCTTGAGAGATATTGGATTATTTGATGTTTATGAAGTGAAGAACTTAGAAAGTGGTAAGAAATCCTATGCTGTTTCCTTTACTTTTCAGGATAATGATCAAACATTAAAGGACGCCCAAATTGATGCAGTTATGGATAAAATTAGAACTGCTTTGAGCGAGAAATTGAATGCTCAATTAAGATAAAAATCGGTTTTAAGACGTTTCATATGCAAATTGTAATCACGGGAATAGGCACAGATGTCGGAAAAACAGTGGTGAGCTCAATTGTTGCAGAAGCACTTGGTGCAACCTATTGGAAGCCGGTACAGGCTGGTGACCTATCAAATTCGGATAGCATCAAAGTGAATTCATATACGTCCTCGAATGTTCATGTGCTTAAGGAAGCTTATAAATTAAACACTCCAGCTTCGCCGCATTTTGCTGCTCAAATAGATGAAATTGAAATCGGACAAATTGATTTGCCTTCGGTGTCAGGGCCATTAGTTGTAGAGGGGGCTGGTGGTTGGTTGGTGCCTTTTAATGGATCCGGTAAGGTCTTTGCAGATTTTGTTGTGGAGTGGGGTCTTCCTGTAATTTTAGTCTCGAGGCATTATTTAGGCAGTATCAATCATACGCTGCTCAGTATTGAATCGATTCAAAATAAAGGAGTTAAATTGGCGGGTATTATCTATGTTGGCGAGGAAAATGTTGCTACAGAATCAATCATTTTTCAAAAATATAGA
>Ga0172373_10003981_pt1 | contig 21095 bp, 18 predicted proteins | sample Lak10m_2_FD_114546 | JGI IMG/M metagenome (GOLD analysis project Ga0172373, IMG submission 114546) | Freshwater microbial communities from Kabuno Bay, South-Kivu, Congo - kab_092012_10m | ecosystem: Environmental > Aquatic > Freshwater > Lake | place: Democratic Republic of the Congo...
CGACCCAGTTTGTCAGTGTCTGTGATCGGGCCTGGCATGCCGGTGTCTCTGAGTTTCATGGTGAGTCGGCCTGCAATGATTTCTCAATTGGGATTGAACTGGAGGGCTGCGATACCGATGGGTTTACAGAGTCTCAGATGGTTCGACTCAGACTTCTGTGTATTGCCTGTCAACATTTTTATCCAAGCCTTCTCTGGATCGCAGGACATTCCGATATTGCCCCGGGTCGTAAAACTGATCCTGGCCCCCTCTTTCCTTGGAAGGATTTTCTGAGCGATTTATTGGCACAGGGTGTTTCGATCACTCGACCTTTTGATGGGTGAAGCCTGGGGTTTTTCAGACTGACATCGTTTTCTGTAAGCCCGAAATATCGGTCCGTCGCGGATGATTTTGATTGGAATCGCGCGTCAATTGGGCTTTTAAAGTTTTATTTGAGATGCGTACTTGGTCCCGGGCCGAGAAGGGCTGTATCGTCGGGTTTCTCCTAAAAAAAGACCTTGCCCTTGGTTTCTGATCCCTACTAGAATTAGCACCTTTCAGGCAAAAAAATACTAGATATAGTGTTTTGGGGGCGGTTTTGCGAACCAGCCCTCGGGTAGGGCTGACCTTAAAAATTCGCCCTGTGGAACCGCCGATGCAACGTGTAAACAAAGCAAAAACAGGGAAAAAAGGAGGTCGTTCATGATGCAGTGGGGCGCAGAATCGCAGTCCATGTCCAAACCAACCCATCCAGCGGGAGTGGTTGGCCAATCGGGGTTACAGCCTGAGGGGCTTTCTGCGCAAGCCGGGGTATCAGATATCAAAATCATTCGTCGTAATGGTGCGGTGGTGGGCTTTGAGCCGGGCAAGATTCAGGTCGCCATGACAAAGGCTTTTCTTGCGGTTCAGGGCAATCAGGGTGCGGCCTCTGCCCGGGTCCGAGAGATCACAGAGACCCTCACCCAGCAAGTGGTGATGGCGCTCCTGCGTCGATTGCCTGCAGGGGGCACGCTCCACATTGAGGACATTCAGGATCAGGTCGAACTCGGCCTAATGCGTTCCGGTGAGCACGAGGTCGCCCGAGCGTATGTTTTGTATCGTGAGCGACGCGCACAAGAGCGCGCGCAGGAGCGGGCTGCCAAGCAGAAGTCGGATCCCGCAGCGACACAGGCACCAAGGATTCATATTCTTGTCGACGGTGTCGCACAGCCGCTCAATATCGAGTGGCTAGCCGACATCGTGTCGGCCGCCTGTGCGCAGCTCGGAGAGGCTGTGAGCGTCGATGCCGTCATGGACGACACCCTAAAGAATATCTACGACGGCGTCCCACTCGAAGAGGTCTACAAGTCCAGCATTCTCTCGGCCCGCGCCCTTATCGAAAAGGATCCTGCCTATGCAAAAGTTAGTGCCCGCCTGCTGCTGCACACGATTCGCAAGGAAATCATGCAGACCGAGGTCTCGCAGGGCGAAATGGCGAGCCAATACCGCCAGTACTTTCCTCGATTCATCAAGAAGGGCATCGAGATTGGCCTTCTGAACGAGGAGCTCTCGCGTTTTAACCTCGAGAAACTCGCCCAGGCTCTCGATCCCGAGCGTGATCTGCAGTTCGACTATCTAGGCCTGCAGACCCTATATGACCGCTATTTCTTAATTGACCGTAACGATACCTACAGTGGTGAGGGGCGCAGAATAGAGATGCCACAGGCGTTTTTCATGCGGGTTGCCATGGGCCTGGCGCTGAACGAGTTAAACCGAGAGGCGCGGGCGATCGAGTTTTATCAACTCCTCTCGAGCTTTGACTTTATGAGCTCAACCCCCACACTTTTCAACGCGGGAACCACGCACTCCCAGCTCTCGTCGTGCTACCTATCAACGGTTGCGGATGATTTAGATGGGATCTATGAAGCAATCAAGGAAAATGCGCTCTTGGCGAAGTATGCCGGCGGCCTCGGCAATGATTGGACACCCGTTCGGGCTTTGGGCAGCCATATCAAAGGTACGAACGGAAAGAGCCAAGGGGTTGTACCGTTTCTAAAAGTTGTGAATGACACTGCGGTGGCGGTTAATCAGGGTGGCAAGCGTAAGGGTGCCGTGTGCACCTATCTTGAGTCTTGGCACCTTGATGTTGAGGAATTCCTTGAGCTGAGGAAGAACACGGGGGATGATCGGCGTCGCACCCACGACATGAACACGGCCAATTGGATACCCGACTTATTTATGAAGCGGGTGATGGAGTCGGGAGAGTGGACCTTATTTTCACCCTCGGATGTCCCCGACCTTCATGACAGGTTTGGCAGGGCCTTTGAGCAGGCCTACACCGCTTACGAGGCGAAGGCGGACCGCGGCGACATTAAGCATTTCAAACGTCTCCCCGCACTATCTCTATGGCGCAAGATGTTGAGTATGTTGTTTGAGACGGGCCATCCTTGGATTACCTTCAAAGACCCCTGTAATATCCGTAGCCCACAGCAGCACGTCGGCGTAGTCCATTCCTCGAATCTCTGCACGGAAATCACGCTGAATACCAACGACTCAGAGATTGCCGTCTGCAATCTTGGGTCCGTCAACCTCGTCAACCACCTGAAGCCCGTGGCGCCTGGCCAGGCTGGGCTTGATCTGGACTTGGACAAACTGCACAGGACCATCCGAACCGCGATGCGGATGCTCGATAACGTGATCGATATCAATTACTACGCAGTCGCGAAGGCGAGGAATTCCAATATCCGTCATCGCCCAGTGGGCCTTGGCATCATGGGGTTCCAAGAGGCCTTGCATGCCATGCGGGTTCCCTACGCGAGCCAAGAGGCGGTGGAGTTTGCGGATCGATCGATGGAGGCGGTTTGTTACAACGCGTATTGGGCTTCAACAGACCTCGCCGAGGAGCGCGGCGCATATTCGTCGTTTCGTGGCTCACTCTGGGATCAGGGCGTCTTGCCGCTTGATACCCTCAAGCTACTCGCCCAGGAACGTGGGGGCTATGTTGAAGTGGACATGTCGTCTACTCTCGACTGGGAAGCCTTGCGAGCGAGGATTAAGGCGCACGGGATGCGTAATTCCAACTGCGTGGCGATCGCGCCGACGGCGACAATTTCGAATATCGTGGGCATCTCGGCCTCAATCGAGCCGACCTACCAGAACCTTTACGTCAAATCGAATCTCTCCGGCGAGTTCACGATGGTTAACGAATATCTGGTTCAGGACCTGAAGCGCTTGGGTCTCTGGGACGAGGTGATGGTGGCGGATTTGAAGTATTTTGATGGCAGCCTGGCAAAGATTGATCGCGTTCCAGCGGAGCTTCGCCAGCTTTATGCGACCGCCTTTGAGGTGGATACCCGATGGATGGTGGAGTGTGCGGCGCGCCGCCAGAAGTGGATCGACCAGGCACAGTCGCTCAACATTTACATGGCTGGCGCATCCGGCAAAAAGCTCGATGAGACCTACAAGCTCGCTTGGTTGCGCGGTCTGAAGACAACCTACTATCTTCGGACGATGGGCGCGACGCATGCTGAGAAATCCACCATCAGCACAGGCCAGTTGAACGCGGTTCCCGTGCAGGGTGGCGCAATGGCGGGAGGTTCAGTGGCGGCTGCAGTTGCATCATCGGAAATCGTTACAGCCGGAAGCGACGTGAAATTCTGCTCGATCGACAATCCGGAGTGCGAAGCCTGCCAGTAAAAAATTAGAGCCTTAGAGAGTGGCAAGAATGCGACAGCAGCACTGTCGCATTCCTCAATTTAAAAATTTTTTAAAAAAATGATTGCATCGTGAAAAATGTTCTTGCATTATTCGCGCTGTGTACAACAACCGAATCTCACGTTGCTTTCATTTGCCGGTTATGTTTTTTGGAATTTAATCGTCATCTGCACCCTGTTAAGGGGTGAGAAAGTAAAGTGAGAGTCGAAATGCTGAACTGGGAAGATAGCTCTACCACCGTCGCGCAGGTTCCACCCGGAGTTTCGGGGATGGATTCCGTCGCCTTGAAAACCCCACCCTTGGCGGTGGCTGCGGTGCCGTCTTCAGCGCCTAGCGCGACAACCATTGCCTCAACAAGTCTAACCGCTGGCTCTGTGGGCCTGATGTCGACCGAAGAGCCGTCCATGACTCGCCGGGTTCGGGTGGAAGATAAGCGCGTTATCAACGCTGGAACCGATGTCAACCAGTTGGTGCCCTTCAAATATAAGTGGGCATGGGAGAAGTACCTGTCAGGGTGTGCCAACCACTGGATGCCACAAGAAATCAACATGTCCAGGGATATCGCGACCTGGAAAGACCCCAACGGCCTCACTGACGATGAGCGTCGTTTGATTAAGCGCAACCTTGGCTTCTTTGTGACGGCCGATTCCCTCGCCGCCAACAATATTGTTCTCGGTACGTATCGTCATATCACTGCCCCGGAGTGCCGCCAGTATTTGCTGCGCCAGGCCTTTGAAGAGGCGATTCATACCCATGCCTATCAGTATATTGTTGAGTCGTTGGGTCTTGATGAGGGCGAGATTTTCAACGCCTACCACGAGGTCGCGTCCATCCGCGACAAGGACGAGTTCCTGATCCCGTTTATTGACACCCTGACGGACCCTAACTTTAAGACAGGATCTCCCGAGGCCGACCAGCAGTTATTAAAATCCCTGATCGTTTTTGCCTGCCTCATGGAAGGCCTCTTCTTCTACGTTGGGTTCGTTCAGATTTTGGCGCTCGGCCGCCAAAACAAGATGACCGGGGCTGCCGAGCAGTACCAGTACATCTTGCGTGATGAGTCCATGCACTGTAATTTTGGGATAGACCTGATCAATACCATCAAGCTGGAGAATCCCCATCTCTGGACTTCAGAGTTCCGGGAAGAGCTCAAGGTGATTTTCCAAAAGGCGGTAGATCTCGAATACCGCTATGCAGAAGATACGATGCCTCGGGGCGTTTTAGGCCTGAACGCATCCATGTTTAAGTCGTACCTTCGTTACATTGCGAATCGTCGCTGCCAACAGATCGGCCTAGAGCAGATTTTTGGTAACGAAGAGAACCCGTTCCCCTGGATGGCCGAAATGGTCGATCTGAAGAAGGAGCGGAATTTCTTTGAAACCCGTGTGATTGAATATCAAACGGGTGGGGCGTTGTCCTGGGAATGAACCAAAGGATCATTCCGGGTCTGCGCCAAACAGTATTCATTAGCGTTGGGGGATGGTCCTCTTGCGCGAATGAATGGTTCGGACCACCCGGTGCGAATCCCTTTTTGTTCAAGCTTGAAGGAGTTTTCCATGGCTGAAGAAGCAAAGAAGAAAGCAAAGAAGAAGCCCGCCGCAAAGCGTAAACCTGCAGCGAAGCGTAAACCTGCAGCGAAGAAGAAAGTTGCGGCTAAGAAGCCCGCCGCTAAGAAGCGTGCCGCCAAGAAGCCAGCCGCCAAAAAGCGCGCTGCTAAGAAAGGTGCAAGAAAGGCTGCTAAGAAGCCCGCTGCTAAGAAGCGCGCCGCCAAGAAAGGCGCAAGAAAGGCCGCTAAGAAGCCCGCTGCTAAGAAAGCCGGTGGCAAGAAGCGTGCCGCTAAGAAAGGCGCAAGAAAGGCTGCTAAGAAGCCCGCTGCTAAGAAAGCCGGTGGCAAGAAGCGCCGAGCAGGTAAGAAGCGTGCTAAGAAAGCCGCCGCCGCTCCCGCTGCTGCTGCGACATTGTCGAGCACTTGGCCATTCCCAACGGGTAGCCGTCCTTAAGTCTGTGGGTCAGGGTTTTTCTCTGACCCAAAACAGTAAAAGTCCCGCCTTGGCGGGACTTTTTTTATGGCCGTATCATCTGGCCCTATGACGATAATTTGGTTAGCCCTTAAGACTTTGGGAAGCCTCTTCGTGATGGCCTGCGCGTTGAGGGCTTATCTCCAGGCGGTCCGACTCCATGCCCAGAATCCCTTGAGCCGCCTAACGTTTCAGATGACTGACTGGGTGGTGTTGCCGATTCGGCGCCTCTTGCCTGGCTTTGGCGGGGTTGACTGGGCTAGTGTCTTGGCGAGCCTGTTGATCGCCATTGTGCTGGCGACTATTTTCTATCTCTTAACCGTCTGGGGCCTGCTTCACGATGCGTCAGGGATGATCGATAAGCCTGTTCGACCCTTCGGTTGGCTCGTCGTGCTTGCCGCCCTCTGGGCTTGTAAATGGTGTCTTCAGCTTGCGGTGGTCATTCTGATTCTGAATGTGCTGATGTCCTGGATTAATCCGATGCACCCGATGAAGCCTGTATTCGAGTTACTCGCCTTCCCGATGCTGTCACCATTTCGTAGGTTAATAAATCGCAATCACTCACACGAGAATACAAAAGTGTCTTCGATCGACAGACAGCGTCAAGTGGGTGGGTTTGACCTCAGTCCAATCGCAGCCTTTCTCGTACTTCAGATTCTCGCGGCCGTTGTGACAGAACTCGAAACGGTCGTCTTGCGCCATTTATTCTAGCGGGAGACGCGAGTCGCGCCATTGACTGAGGTGACGCGGACCCGATCCCCGGCCCTCAGTTCCACGTCGGCTTCCTGCACGATGACCCGGGTCTCACCCGAGTCATATCGGAGTGTGATCTCGAGACCTTCGCGGAGATTGGCTCTATCTTCAAGAGCCTGACCCGCAACGGTGCCTGCAATTGCGCCAAGTACCGTTGCAATATCCTGGCCCTTACCACCACCGACAGAACTCCCGGCGATCCCGCCTACCACCGCTCCACCAATCATTCCGATGCCTTTGCTGTCGCGCTGGATCGCTACCTTGCGGACCGACTCGACGGTTGCCCAACGTAATGTCTGCTCCCGCTGCGTATCCCCGGATCGATAGACCCCTGCTGAACTACTTTGTGTTGCGCAGCCAGTTACGAAAAGCGTGGCCGCCAATACTGACACCCCTAGAAATACGGTCCGACTTAAATCCCAGGACATATTGATTCTCCGATACATTAAATACTGAGCCTTGAAGCGGTGTCCGGATAGAGCATCTTCAGAAGCTTCTGTACGGCGGCACGATCAATCTGGTGATTCTGCGCCCCGCGATGCATCACCTTTGTTGCACCCATAATATTTCCTAGACGAGCGCTATCCAAAAGCGACGCTTGTCGGGATAAACCAAATAACAAACCACCTCGAAAGGCATCACCGCACCCTGTTGGATCTACAGCGCGCGCGTTGAAATGCTGCGCGATATCAATCCCTTCGACATGCGTGGTGCCTGAATGTTCCATGATATCGACGCCCTCGGCACCACGCGTCACGATGAGCCCGCCGGAAATCCTCCCGCACAGCTCTGCCAAGGAGCAGCCTAACTTATCGGCAAGCATGTGTCCTTCATAATCGTTCACAGCGATCCAAGTGGCCTGGCGGACAAGTTGCCCTAGGTCACTCGCGTCAAAAATAGGCATTGCCTGCCCGGGGTCGAATATGAAAGGCACCTTCTGGGCCGAGAATTCCAGCGCATGGCGGAGCATGGCGTCCTTCCCATTGGGTGACACAATTCCGATTGTTGCGCGTGACTGACCAATTCCGACCTCGCCCGCGCGATTCATTGCACCCGGATGAAAGGCGGTGATCTGATTGTCATCTAGATCGGTTGTAATGAAGGCCTGAGCGCTGAAGCAATCCTCGGCAGTCAACACCTGAGACGTTTCAATGCCGAGGCCCCGAAGCCGTTCAAGATATTGCGTGCCATCTCTACCAACGGCGCCAAGAAGGCTACAGTCTTGACCAAGCCCTCTGAGGGTATACGCAATGTTGGCCGCGCAGCCCCCGTACTCCTGGCGCATTTCAGGGGTTAGAAAGGCTACATTCAGCATATGCACCTGATCGGGCAAGATGTGCTCACGAAACCGGCCCTGAAACACCATGATGGTATCGAATGCAATCGACCCGCTTATTTTAACTGTCATAACACTCTCTTTAAAAAGTTCTCATGTGGTTCGAGTTCCAATGCAGACCCAGCCATCGCGCTCCTCTAAAACCTCTAGCGGTCTCAGATGTTGCGTCATAGGCCGATAAACCCCAAGGATCTCCTCGGCCTGCCGCGCAAGAATTCCTGACAGAAACAGGCTCCCCTCGGGCTGCACCAAGCCTGCCAACGCAGGCGCCAACACCTTCAGCGGCTGCGACAGTATATTCGCCACCACGAGGTCAAACGGCCCAGTAATTGCCTGGGAAGCGTCTTGAGTCGCGATCTCTACTTGATTGGCAATCGCGTTCTCTCGGGTGGTGGCTACTGCGATGGGGTCGATGTCGACGGCAAGAACAGTCACAGCACCGAGCTTCTTGCAGCAAATCGCGAGAATGCCTGAGCCGCATCCCATATCCAGTACTCGTAGTCGCTCCTGGCGTCGCCGATCAATCGCGAGAATCAATTGTTCTAAGCAGAGCTGTGTTGTTGCGTGACTTCCTGTGCCGAATGCCATCCCGGGGTCGAGTCGCACGACGAGCGCATCGGCTGCGAGCCCGGCATCAGGTGTCGCCCAGTGGGGCCCAACCCAGAGGCGTGATCCAATGGTTAGCGGACTGAATTGCCGTTGGGTCTCGGCGACCCAATCCTGGTCGCCAAGTTCTCGAACCTCGACGATTGCAGCCGCGAAACGGGCATCCTCCGAACAAAACCGTTCCCATAGCCCAGAGGGATCGGTTGTGTCACCTAATAGGACAATGACCTTCGATCGCGGCCAGGCCTGAATATCGAGTGACATTCCAGGCTCACCGAAGATTGGCTGCTCAGATACGGCATTAGAGTGCGCATCCTCCACAGTGACCGACAGGGCACCGAGGTCAATGAGCCTATCGGAGATCTCATCGGTATCGGCCGCGCTCGTCTCAAAAACAAGTTCGCGCATTCAGGCTGAGATTATCGATCTCGCTCGCGCGCAGCCAGCATGTGCTCAAGGTAATGAATGGACGTTCCGCCATCAACGAAATGCGTATCTCGCATGAGTTCTCGATGCAAGGCCACATTCGTCTGAATTCCCTCGACAATCGTCTCAGATAGGGCAATCTGCATTCGAGCGATTGCCTGGTCTCTCGTATCGCCATACACAATCAGCTTCGCAATCATGGAGTCATAGTGAGAGGGAACCACATAGCCACTATAGGCGTGAGAATCAACCCGTACTCCGGGCCCGCCAGGGGCATGCCAATTCAGGATCTTTCCGGGTGAGGGCGTAAATTTATACGGGTCTTCTGCGTTGATTCGACATTCGATCGCATGGCCCTTAAACGCCACATCTTTTTGCTTGAATCGCAGTCGTTGGCCACTCGCCACACGAATCTGCTCCTGCACGATATCGATTCCGGTGATCAGTTCGGTGACGGGGTGTTCAACCTGAACCCTGGTGTTCATCTCGATGAAGTAGAACTCATTATTTTCAAATAAGAATTCGATTGTCCCGGCGCCACGATAGCCAATTCGTCGGCAGGCCTCGGCGCATCGCTCACCGGTTTTGTCCCGCAATTTAACGGGCAGTTTTGGCGCGGGGGCCTCCTCAAGGACCTTTTGGTGTCGACGCTGCATGGAGCAGTCGCGCTCACCCAGGTGCACGACGTTACCGAAGTGGTCTGCAAGGACCTGAATTTCAATATGACGAGGGTTCTCCAGGAATTTCTCCATGTAGACCTCGGGGTTGTTGAAGGCAGCTGCGGCTTCGGTCTTGGTCGTTGATACGGCGTTAATGAGTGCTGCCTCCGTGTGGACCACCCGCATACCGCGCCCTCCGCCCCCGCCTGAGGCCTTAATGATTACGGGGTAACCGACGCTGCGCGCGATGCGTACAATCTCTTTGGGGTCGTCAGGAAGGGCACCGTCGGATCCCGGAACGCAGGGTACCCCTGCCGCAATCATCGACTTCTTTGCGGCGACCTTATCGCCCATAATCCGGATGACATCTGCGGTGGGGCCAATAAATTTAAAGCCACTGCGCTCAACGCGCTCAGCAAAATCTGCATTCTCGGACAGAAATCCATAGCCAGGATGAATTGCTTCGGCATCGGTGACCTCAGCGGCTGCAATGATTGCGGGCACATTGAGATAGCTCAGCCGAGACGGCGCAGGACCGATGCAGACGGATTCATCCGCTAGTTTGACGTATTTGGCGTCGGTGTCAGCCTCTGAGTGGACAACAACTGTCTTAATTCCGAGCTCGCGGCAGGCACGCTGAATCCGCAGAGCAATCTCACCGCGATTGGCGATCAAAACTTTTTCAAACAGGGCCATGAATGGATCCCTTAATTAGGCGAGAACGAACAGGGGTTGGCCGAACTCAACGGGTTCGCCGTTTTCGACCAGAATTTCCTTCACAACACCTGAGAATTCAGAGGGAATTTCGTTCATGAGTTTCATCGCCTCAATGACACAGAGGGTCTGGCCCTCTGCGACTGTGGCGCCAATCGAGGCAAAGGGCTCTGCGCCTGGTGATGATGCCCGATAAAACGTGCCCACCATCGGAGACTTCACAATCTTTCCTTCCGGCGTTGGCGCCGACGTCTCGGGGGGAGAGGCTGCTGTGTCGACGATTTGGGCCGGTACTGTCGTCGGGGCTGTGCTGGTGGGTGCAGCGTAGACGTGGCTGACGTGGGAGGTCTGCGGCGTACCGCTCGACTTGACGATTCGGACCTTGTCGTCACCCTCGGTAATCTCGAGTTCCGCAATGCCAGACTCTGCGACAAGGTCAATGAGTGTCTTTAGTTTTCTGAGATCCATGCTCGATCGTTCCTTCGGTTCTTTGGTCGGGGGCTTTTGCGCTGAAATTTCTTTCACGGAGCTACTCGCGGACTCTTTTTTGGGCATTTTGTTATTAACTAGGCGCCGACCGAGCGTGACCATCAAGCTGGTCCGCGGCAAAACGTAGCGCCGCACTGTAGCCCCAGGGGCCCATTCCGCAGACAACAGCCTGCGCGAGGTCTGAAAAGTAGGAATGATGGCGAAAGGCCTCGCGCCGGTGGACGTTGGTGAGGTGGACTTCGACAAAGGGAATCGCCACTGAGGCCAAGGCATCTCGAACCGCAACGCTGGTGTGGGTAAAGGCTGCAGGATTAATCAAGATATATCGGACGTTCCGGCCCGGTGCCTGATGGATGTGATCGATCATTGCGCCTTCATGGTTTGACTGAAACGACTCGACTTTGACTCCGAGGGTGGCGCCCTCCGACTGCAGCAGGCTATTAATTTCGGAGAGCGTGGTGGCACCGTAAATCTCCGGTTCCCGCATTCCCAGCCTATTTAGATTTGGGCCATGAAGCACCCAGATCAAAGAAGATGACGACATTGAGCCGACTCCATCGTAACTCGATGGGGGAATTCTAACGCACTTCAGAAATCCATGATCTGAGCTCTTCTTCGCGTATTCTGCCGGCTTTTTTCTTCAAAACTACGCCTTTTTCATCCACTAGGGCTGTATAGGGGAGGCCATCAATGCGATTTCCAAGCTTTTTCGCGAGTTCCGCTCCTGAGGCTCCGACGACCAGCAGGGGATAAGAGAACCGGTGCTTTTCTACGAACTCCCGAACATTGCTTGGGGAATCAACGGCCAATCCTACAACTTTAACGTTTTTTGATGACATTTCGGCGTGAATTAACGAAAGTTCCGGCATTTCTTCGACACAAGGGGGGCACCAGGTTGCCCAGAAATTAACCACCGTTAGCCGGCCTCGAGCCGAGGCCATCGGGGTGGGCTCCCCGTTTGGATTTGGAAAACTCAGGCCAAAAATCCACTCCGCTGACGCAACCGAGACATTCGGCTGGATCCGCCATGCGCCAATTGCAATGCCGATGATTAGGGTAATGAGCGCGGTGATGGCGATCAGCGATCGCCGAGAGTTTTTGGTCATGGTCGCTTCTGCTCGGGTGGGTTTAGGCTAGGGTTGGGCTGCGCGAGGCCGCTCTGCTGGAGCAGCGCCTCAAGGCCCGCGCAATCAAGTCTCTGCAATCGCCCTGTCGCGTCAGGTCTTCTCGCGCCACGGGCGTCAACCTCGGGGTAGACGGCAATGACGGCGAGTTCCCCCATCCACTGAATGACGAGGGCTTCGACCGGGGGTTGGCCCTTCCGATTGTGGGGCAGCGAGGCGGCATCGCTTTTGATGTTCTGATTTAGAAGAAAAATTCCTAACGCTTTGGCGTTATCTACGAAACACTGTAGGTGAATGTCAGAGTGCTCCCCTGCAGTTCCATTAACGATTGCTCCGGTCACCATGGGCGAAAATTCTGCAAGAAGCCGCATCAATTCAAGTGCTTTCTTACGAAGCGTACTGCATCGAGCCGGCTGATGTTCGGATTGGAAAATTGATTGATAGTCTCTCACGGCCTGCTCTAGATCCTCATTTGAGGGCAGTGCTTCGTGTGAGACTCTGTGCCCCCTGCCGCCGGTGACGCGGGTATAGGCCTTGCGCTTTGCGCTCGCATAGTCAAGACCCTCCTCGGCAATGAGGTAGGCCGCCGCGGCTGCGATCTCCGCCTTGAGTCCGCCTTTGTTTGGTGTGGGCCAAGCGCTGCCGGGATCGTGATCTTTTTCCATTCTTGCCATTATGCCGGTCGCTACAATGGCTACCATGCACCTTCATATTATTGGCATTTGCGGCACCTTTATGGGCGGACTCGCTCAGATTGCCCGAGCCCGCGGATTTCGGGTGACCGGCTGTGACGCGAATGTCTATCCACCCATGAGTACGCAGCTTGAGCGCGCCGGAATCGAATTGATTGAAGGTTTCTCGGCGGACCAGATTCGGCTAGCACCGGATGTCTGGGTTGTCGGTAATGTTGCGACTCGAGGACTGCCCCTAGTGGAGGCGCTGCTCAACCAAAGAGCACGAATTGTTTCCGGTCCGCAGTGGTTAGCAGAAAACATTTTGAACGCGCATCGGGTCCTTGCGGTGGCTGGGACGCACGGCAAGACGACGACGAGTTCGATCTTGGCTTGGTGCCTAGAAGATGCGGGGCTAAGCCCCTCGTTTCTCATTGGTGGAGTACCGGAGAATTTTGGCGTGTCCGCCAGACTGCAACGACCTGGTGCGGGGTTAGGAGATCCACGAGGCGCACCATTTGTCATTGAGGCCGATGAATACGACACAGCCTTTTTTGATAAACGCTCTAAATTTCTTCACTACCGAGCCGAGGTTGCGGTGATGAATAACCTCGAGTTTGATCATGCCGATATTTTCTCTGATCTGGCCGCGATCGAGACGCAGTTTTATCACTGGGTGAGAACGCTGCCGGCAGAGGGCCGTCTAATCGTTAATGCAAGTGAACCGGCATTGGGTCGTGTGATGAGTCGAGGGCATTACACTTCGGTGGACTATTTCCATCATGAGGAGGGCTGGTCTGTCGCGTCGCCTTGCGCAAGCGAGGCGGTTTCACTGTTGGGTACTTCATCAGCCCTGTCGCCTTTAGACTCCTTCGAGATCCTTCACAAAGGCCGCGTGGTGGGCAGCGTGTCGAGTCCTATGCATGGTGCGCACAGCCGGAGTAACGTCCTTGCGGCGGTAGCAGCCGCAGTCGCCTTCGGTGTTCCTGCCGAACAGGCATGTGCATCAATCGCCCGTTTTCAGGGGGTCCAGCGTCGGATGCAGCTTCGCGGCGAGATCGATGGCATTCAGGTCCTCGACGATTTCGCTCACCACCCTACTGCAATTGCGACAACAGTCGAGGGATTAAAGCGTCAACAGCAGCGGTCCGGAGATTTCGGAAGAGTTCTTGCGGTCATTGAACCACGATCAAATACGATGAAGTTAGGCGTAATGTCTGCACGGCTTGCAGAGAGTCTGCGCGAAGCAGACCTCGTCTTTGGATTCGCGGGGGGTATCGAGTGGGATCTCGGCAAAGCCCTGTCGCCGCTCCAATCGCGTGCATTCGTGCATCAGGATTTAAATGACCTCGTGCGCAGCATTGTTGCGCAGGCGCGTGTTGGCGACCGAATTCTCGTGATGAGTAACGGCGGCTTCGGCGGAATTCATGAGAAATTGCTTGCCGCGCTCCGCACAAAATCTTCCCATTGAGCTTCAGATCTGATCTTATGTTTGTTCTTTTTGAAGAAGATGGTGGGTTCAAAGTAGGCACTCTATTTTCGGAGTCTGAGACCAGTATCCAGGTTGAGATGCCTACGGGAAAGCGTTCCAAGGTAAAGCGCAGTTCAATCTTGCTGGAGTTTAGCCAGCCGGCGCGCGATGCACTGCTGCCCGCAGCCAAGGCGACCGCAGACACGCTGGATAGCAACTTTCTATGGGAGTGCGCTCCTGTAGACGAGTTTAATTTTCAGGATTTTGCGAAAGAGGTTTTCTCTGAGAAGCCGAGTGCCGATGAACTGGTGGGCATTCTTCTCGCGCTCCACCAGGCGCCGATGTATTTCTATCGAAAGGGCCGAGGGCGTTTTCGCCGAGCACCCGAGGACGCCTTGCAGGCGGCACTTGCTGGCGCAGAGCGCAAACGCCTAGCCGCACAGGCACAACAGGCGTTGCATGAGACGATGGTGGCAGGAGAAATACCCGAGGAGATTCGTGGTCAGGCACTCCAACTCCTTACCCGGCCAGATAAGCAGTCGATCGCGTTTAAGGCGTTGGAATCCGCGTCCTCTGCCTTGCAGACGACGCCTGTGCGCCTGTTGCTGGATCGGGGGGCATTGCCGTCAGCCTATAGTCTGCATTACGCACGTTTCTTGCAGCAATGTTTTCCACAAGGAACCGGTTTTTCTGCACCAGAAGAAGCAGTTAAGGCGGTGATCCTTAGCGCAGAAAAGCAGCAACTGAGTCTAGCGCCGGGCGTTGCGTATTCGATTGATGATGCAACAACCGATGAAATTGATGATGCATTCTCCTTGGAGCCGCTGCCTGAATCCGGCTGGCGCGTCGGTGTGCATATTGCGGCACCTGGCACTGCGATTGAGCCGGGGAGCCTTGTTGCATTGATGGCGAGGGATCGTGCCTCAACCGTCTATTTCCCCGGCGATAAGATCACGATGCTGCCACAACCACTGATCAAAGCATTCTCGCTTGATGAGGGCCATGCTCGGCCGACCTTGTCTCTATATGTTGATTTCAATGCGCAGGGAGAGCGGATTGCAAGTCAATCTCGGCTCGAAAGAATTCACATTGAAAAAAATATTCGGCTTGGGTCATGGGAAGCGGAGTTAGATCAGCCCTTCGAGGCGATTTCGCCTGATCGCCTGCCCTGGAACGGAATTAAGCCTTTGCTCTTTCTGGCTAAACAGCTTCGCGTTCAACGAGAGTTAGTCCGGGGTAAGCCAGAGACTTCTGGACGCCTCGATTTTAATTTCTATGTTGATTGGAACACTGAAAATCCGTTTGCGAAACGAGACGGTGATGGACACCCCCGGATATCGACCCGCAAGCGGGGCTCTCCGATCGACATCTTAGTCTCGGAATTTATGATTCTTGCGAATACGGCCTGGGGCGATACCTTGGCGTTGGCGAGACTACCCGGGATTTATCGAGTCCAGACAATGGGCCGAGTACGAATGCAGACCCAGCCGGGCCCCCATCAAGGTCTTGGGGTGAATAATTACGCCTGGTCGACGTCGCCCCTGCGCCGTTACAGCGATCTGGTTAATCAGTGGCAGATTCTTTCAGTGCTCGGCCAGCGCACTGCGGCCTTCAAAGGCAACGAGGCGGAGCTTTTCTCCAGCGTCACGCAGTTCGATACGCTCTATAACCAGTATGGTGATTTCCAAGACACGCTTGAACGGTATTGGTCTCTGCGTTGGATTGGGGCGCAGTATGGCGTCGGACATTCGGAGTCCTGGTCGGCCGTTGATCGCGGGGTTCGAATTCTCGAAAAGGCTGTAGCCTTACGCGAGGGTGCTTTTCGCCTGCGCAACGTGCCCTGCATCCTGCGTTGCGCCGATGCTCCGGAGCTCACGCCAGGCGTGGAAGTTGAGGTGGAGCTTCTGGCCAGCGATGCACTGGAGTTAAGCGTTCAGGCAAGATTTGTTTCGGTGATCTCGACAACACCAGTTCAGGACGAAGACCTCTTGGAGTCAGGCAACCTTGGTCAGAAGTATGCGGTCCTCGGGGACCCGATCGCCCACTCGAAATCCCCATGGATACATGCCCAGTTTGCTGCCCAGACCGGACAGCAGATGCAGTATTCGGCGTTACAGGTGAGCGCTGAGAATCTCCCGGCGGAGATTGAGCGTCTAGCGTCGGAGGGTTATGGGGGTATTAATCTCACCGTACCCCTTAAGGAACACGCATTCGTAATGGCCCAATCATTGAATTGGGAAATTTCTGATCGTGCCTTAAGAGCGGCCGCGATCAACACACTACGCTTTGATGAAGGCGGTCTCGTCGTGGCGGACAATACGGATGGTTACGGCCTTGTTCGAGATATCGAACGCCTTCTGGGCGGCGAGGGGTCGATTTCAGGGCAACGCATCCTTCTGATCGGGGCTGGCGGGGCGGCCCAGGGGGTTATCGGGGCGCTGCGACAGGCCGGTGCCGCACAACTTCGGGTTGCGAACAGAAGCCTGGAAAAAGCGCAGTCTGTCGCACAGCGCTGGGCACTGGTTGATCAGACATCAGCCCAGTGGCTCTCTGTAATGCCGTTTGATGAACTCAATCTACCCAGCACAATCAATGATGATGATCCAGGAACGGCTGACGATATTTTGATCAATGCAACATCCGTTAGTCTGTCGGGTATCGGTATTGCGATACATCCAACCCGATTTTCCCGAGCACGACTTGTGATTGACATGATGTACGGAGCGCATCCGACACCGTTAATGGAGCAGGCGATGATGGGCGGTGCCCCCCTCGTTGCCGACGGTCTCGGTATGTTGGTCGAGCAGGCCGCGGAGGCCTTCATGCTCTGGCGCGGTATTCGGCCCGAAACCGCTTCTGTCCTTGCCCAATGTCGTTTAGAGTTGTCGTCACCGCTAACCTCTGGTCGAACCCCGTGACGGAAACAAAGCATTCGCGTTCGATACGCGATCCAGAAGCTGCTCAGCTTGCACTCGTCGAGGTGCAAGAGATCCTTGCGCGTCAAAGGGTTGAACTGAATCTCTTGCATCGCGAACATCAAGGTCTTGATTCAGATCGTCAAAGCCTGGTGGAGCAGCTCGTGGTGAAGCAGCAGTCGGCGGCTTTGCAGGCAAGGCTCGATCATTTACACCCAGCTGACATCGCCTACATCCTTGAGGCCCTTCCCCGAGAGGAGCGCCTTGTTATCTGGGAGCTTGTTCGAGCTGAGCGTGATGGCGAGATTCTGGTGGAGGTCTCAGACGCAGTTCGAGAGACGCTTATTGCGTCGATGGATCGTGACGAGTTGGTGGCCGCCGCGGAAACCCTCGATACGGACGATCTCGCCGCGCTCGCTCAGGATCTCCCCGAAGAGGTGGTTGAAGAAATTAGCGAGGGGTTATCGATTCCCGAGCGAGAGCAGTTGCGCGCGGCGATGTCGTATCCAGAGGGGAGTGTCGGCGCCCGAATGGACTTTGAGATGGTGACCATTCGAGACGACGTTACTCTGGAGGTAGTCCTTCGCTATTTGCGTCGCTTTGACGAGTTACCCGACCATACCGATCAGGTCTTCGTCTTAGATCACAGCCAGAAATTAATTGGTGCGCTACCCATATCGAAGTTACTCGTCCACGAGCCCGATACCTTGGTTCGGAATGTGATGGTTGAGGAGGTGATGAATCTCCATCCCCATGATGATGTGAGTGAGGCGGCTCAGGCCTTCGAGCGTTATGATTTAGTATCGGCTCCGGTCTTGGATCAGCACGGAGGTCTTCTTGGTCGTCTGACGGTTGATGAAGTCGTTGATGTGATTCGAGAAGAGGGGGAGCAGGATGTGTTTGCTCAAGCTGGTTTGCGTGAGGAAGAAGATTTATTCGCCTCGGTTTGGGAGTCTGCCAAAAACCGCTGGCTCTGGTTGGCACTAAATCTCTGTACGGCATTCTTTGCGTCTCGTGTGATTGGCGCATTTGAGGGAACGATCGAAAAGGTAGTGGCACTCGCTGCTTTGATGCCTATTGTGGCGGGAATTGCTGGTAACTCGAGTAACCAGACGATGACGCTGTTCATCCGTTCAATTGCGCTCGGACAAGTTAATGCAAAAAATGCCCCGAGATTATTTGCCAAGGAATTTGGTATCGCAGGCCTGAACGGAGTCGTCTGGGGGTCGATCGCCGGTTTGTTTGCCTGGTGGCTCTACAAGGAGTCTGATCAGGGATTAACGCTAGGGCTCACGATGATGCTGGCAATGCTCTTAAATCTACTCCTCGGCGCACTCATTGGAATTCTTGTGCCGCTCACGCTCCAGCGGATGGGGCGAGATCCCGCAATTGGCTCTTCGGTACTACTGACCTTTAGCACCGACTCAATGGGTTTTTTCTTGTTCCTTGGGCTTGCGACACTGTTTTTTGCCTAGCCGAGAGTCGCAGTCTCATAATCGATAACTTAGATGGCTGGAAATTAATATGGATTTTCTTGGCGGAACAACCGGCTGGCTTCTTGCGTTTATCGTGGGGGCTGCATTGGGAGCAGCCTTCGTGAACTGGCGGATGCTGGGGGCTCAGCGGGAAATCGCAGAGGAACTCGCCGCGGCGAGGGCTCGAATCGAGGAGCGTGAGGCCGCGAGCACCGAGATTGAGATCCGCGCTAAGCTATTCGCCCAAGAGTTACTCAAGGATCAGGCTCAACAACTTGCCCAAACGAATCAGACTAATTTAAGCGGCCTGCTAACACCCTTAAAAATGCAGTTTGAGCAGTTCACGAAAGAAGTGAGTGGGCTAAAAGAAACGAGTCAGAAGGATAGCTCTGCCCTCGCCGAACGTATCAAGCTGCTGCTCGAGGCCCAGCAGAAGATCTCTCATGATGCCCAGAATCTCGCCGCAGCATTAAAAGGCGACAACAAGATGATGGGTGACTGGGGGGAGGTCATTCTTGAGCGTGTATTGGAAGTATCGGGTCTCACGAAAGACCGTGAATTCTTTGTGCAGCAGACGCATGCAGCAGCCGAAGATCAGTCACGCGCTCGTAAGCCTGACGTGGTGATCCAACTCCCCGAGGACCGTTTTCTTATCGTTGACTCTAAAGTCTCTTTAAAAGCTTATGAAGAATATTTTAATTGCGACGATGAGACCAAAAAACAGACGAAGTTGAAGGAGCATCTTGCATCGATCCGGGCGCATATGGAGGGCCTATCGAAAAAGAACTATCAGGGCATCCACGGCGATCGTTCCCCTGATTTTGTAATGATGTTTATTCCGGTGGAGCCTGCCTTCTTGTTAGCAACCGGGAATGACGAGCGTTTATGGCTGGAGGGCTGGAACCGGCATGTGTTACTGGTAAGTCCGAATACGCTACTCTTTGTTTTGCGCACGGTTGAATATTTATGGCGGCAGGAGCGTATTGGTAGGAATGCCGTTGAAATTGCCAATCGCGGTGCATTGCTCTATGACAAATTTCGTGGGTTTGTAGAGTCGATGCTTTCGGTTCGGAAAAATCTCGATGCTGCGAGTAAGAGTCATGAGGCTGCGATTCGTCAGCTCTCTGAGGGGCCTGGAAATGTCATTCGACAGGTTGAAATGATGCGTGATCTGGGCGTGAAACCCGACAAGAGCCTGCCGGAAGATCTCTTAAAGATTGCAATGCCGGAGAAGGATTAGAGCATCTTGTGCATGTGCTGATGAGGGATTCCTTCTTCTTCGAATACGCGACCCGTTGCAATAAATCCCTGTTTCTCATAAAAGCCAAGTGCATGGCACTGCGCATGAAGAATGACGGACCCGTAGCCCTGTGATCTTGCCGAATTTATGAGTGTGGCCATAATCATTCGGCCCAGTCCTTGGTTTCTGAATTGGGCGAGAACCGCCATACGGCCGATTCTTCCGTCGGGACAGAGGCGGCCGGTTGCGACGGGTTGATGATGAATGCGAATGACCGCATGGAGCGATTGCGGATCAAGCGCGTCAATCTCGTGCTCGGCACAGACGCTCTGTTCGGCCACGAATACAGCGAAGCGAACAGTGGTTGCGTCGTGACCATGCGTTTCCCAGTTGCCGATGCTGAGTTGGGGTTGCAACATACTTCGAGCAGGGTTAGAGATCCGTAAGCCAGGCCGCGCCTCTTACCCCGGAGGCGTCTCCGTGGGCAGCAGGACATAGCCGTGTTTTGGTGGGGGCATCGGAAAAGATCCATTCACGCCACCGGTTCGGAACTTCGGTATAGATCTCATTGATCTGACTGAGGCCTCCGCCGATGACAATAACCTCTGGGTCAATGATATTAATCACCATCGCGAGAGCGCAGGCGAGATGATTGAAGAACTGCGTAACGACCGCATGTGCAGCAGGCTCTGATGCGCGATAACGCTCGATCAGTTGTGATGCGCAGACCACGGTCGGGTCTGACTGGGGGGTCTGGCGATAGGCACGAATAAGGGCTGGTCCGCTCAGGTAGGTCTCGATACAGCCAGACTTGCCACACCAACAGGGCTCTTGGACGAGAACCCCAGAGGCTTTCCCGCCAAGCAGAGTGTGACCCCACTCGCCCGCAATTCCATTAGCGCCCGTGATGACCTTCCCATTGACACAGAGTCCGCCGCCGACACCTGTACCGAGAATAACTGCAAACATTGTTGAGACATTCTGGCCAGCGCCATCGACAGATTCAGAAAGCGCAAGGCAGTTTGCGTCATTGGCCAGTCTTACGGGGTGGCCCAGAATTGTCTCAAGGTCTCTACCAAGTCGCTGTCCATTGAGCCAGGTGGAGTTTGCATTACGAATTCGTCCGTTAAGCGGAGAGACCGAGCCCGGTATTCCGATTCCGACCGTGCATCCCAATGATTCAGGTACTTCATGCCGTACTTCATGGATCAGACTAATGATTGCTGCGATCGTCTGCCCATAATCATCGCGCGGTGTTGGGATACGTTTGCGCCAACAGACATTGTTGTCTCGATCAAGCAGTGCTGCCTCAATTTTGGTGCCGCCGAGATCAATGCCAAGCCGCGGGTTTATTGAGTCTGTTGCCACTTGCCTGCGTGAGATCGGATGGTTGACGACGCTAACCCATCACTCCACGGCTTTGACCATATCTTCGACGACCTTTTTAGCGTCGCCAAAGACCATCATGGTGCGGTCCATGTAAAAGAGGTCGTTATCAAGGCCCGCGTAGCCTGCGGCCATGGAGC
>Ga0172373_10003983_pt1 | contig 21089 bp, 17 predicted proteins | sample Lak10m_2_FD_114546 | JGI IMG/M metagenome (GOLD analysis project Ga0172373, IMG submission 114546) | Freshwater microbial communities from Kabuno Bay, South-Kivu, Congo - kab_092012_10m | ecosystem: Environmental > Aquatic > Freshwater > Lake | place: Democratic Republic of the Congo...
TCTGCGCAGATTTTTCAATCGAGATCCGCCGTCGTTCCGTCGCTGTAGATCGCGACGCTGAACGTGCGCCCGTTGGCGCGGGTGATGGTCTTGATGCGGACGAGCCTGCGAGAGGCGCGGCGCGCGGTGGAGTTGGTGTTCGTGTTGTTGTTGTTCATCGTGTTGTTCATGTGTAAGAAGGTATCAGGTTTTCGGCGGAAGTCAAGAACTTCCGTTCAGATTTTTCCGAGAAGTTCGGTCAACTGCTTCTCTGCTTCGCCAGTCTTGACAAGGGCGATGATCTTTCGGAGTTCGGCGATGCGACGCTTGTTCGCGGCGCGTTGCGCCTTTGCTTCCGCCTCGTTGCGCTTGTTGGCGATCCTTACCCAGTGGTTCAGCCATAGCGTCGTCACGTCCTTGTGCTTGGTGATCGTGGTCGTCATGTCGCCGTCCTGAAGGACTTCCTTCCATGTCGCCTCGTACTGACCAAGGCAATCGTGCGGAATGATGTCGTGCGTACCATGACCCGTGACAAGGACCACCCCTTCCTCTCTGAGGAGCTTAGTGTTGAACTTGTGACCGGCCTTGTACCCCAGCGTATCCTTGGCGAGGGTGACTGTCGTTGCGTAACCTTTGATCTTCTTCGTATCGTTCATCGTGAGAACAGACTAAAGGAAGATCGGGTCGCCGTCAAGAACTTCTGCGCAGTTTTTCCATTTTTCTTCTGTCCAAAGCGACAGCACAGCATTTTTCATGCCAAACCTGTCCCCCTACCCATTTTTCAAAAAATTTCTTGACTTTTTACTTGGAATATGGGGGGAGGGGGTTCACATCATTCTCCCCAATTCAATTAAACTATCTTTATTTAACTCAATCCAACTATATATATATTCTTCCTTCTCTATCTGTCTATACCTATAAAAAACAAACAAAAGTCGAAAGGGGGCTACCCATTTTTGGAAAAATATAGATAAAAACCGCTTTGAATATCTCTTCGGGGCTAAAAATCCGGGGGACTATTTTGCATATTTCCGCTTTGTAGATATACGAGTGCTCTTTTTAATATTTCTGGATCATCATTAAATTTTCCCAATCCTAAATTGCAACTATTGCATATATATCCACGAAAAGCGCTTGAAAAATGACAATGATCCAATATCCAATTCTCTGTGTAATTGTTACAAATAGGACAATTTCCGGGATTTGGCGGGGGATTCCGAGACCGTAACTCTTTCCTGATGCTCGAAAGTGCTTGTGAACAGGTTTTACAGGTGTTTTTGCGTCCGTTTTCGGCGCTGGAAAACGTCGGATATTCTTCTATATTTTTATATATTCCACAATTTCGACAAATTTTAATATTATTATCTTGTGTAATGATATAATATTATATCTAATGAAAGATAAAAAGAAAGATAAATCACCAAAGATACAACAGCGTGATAAGATCAAAGACTCTCTCAGTATAAAAGAATTAAATTGGACGGCGCGGCAAAAAGAGTTTATTGCGCTCGCGACAGACAAGAACACGCGCATCATATTTGTGAATGGCCCAGCGGGAACGAGCAAATCGATCATTTCAACTTATGTATCATTATTATTATTGAACGAAAAGAAAATTAGCGATATAATATATATAAGGTCAGCTGTTGAAAGTAGCGACAGCAAAATAGGTTATTTACCGGGTGATGTAGAGGACAAATTGCATTTTTATAATTTGCCCTTCTTGGAGAAACTGGATGAACTCCTGCCAAGTGCAGAAGTGGACAAGCTGCAAAAAGAAGAGCGAGTCGTAACTCATCCTATTAATTATGCGCGAGGAATGAGTTGGGCGGCCAAATCAATTATTTTTGATGAAGCTCAAAACAGCACGGCAAAAGAAATTATCACAATCCTAACACGTCTTGGTGAATTTAGTCGTTGTTTTATCTTGGCTGATCCTATGCAAACTGATTTGCAGCCAAATAAGAGTGGCGGTTTCGAGAAATTATATGATTTATTCTCTGACGAAGAAAGCAAGGAAAATGGTATATATACTTTCTCTTTCACAGAGGAAGATATTGTACGTTCGAAGATAGTCAAATTTATTGTTAATAAACTCAAAAAATTAAAATAATAAAATTATGAAAATATACTGCCAAAAATGTGGCACACCTCATAGCGCGATAGAAAAGCCGAATTTCTGCGCGAAATGTGGTAATCCTTTCAATTCGAGGATGGCGGCGGCGTCAACACGTCCAGCTTCGCCTCGATTCGTTCGTCCTCAAAAAATTCAAAACGATTCTGTTTATACAGAAGTTGACGAAGATAATTATGAAACAGAAATAAATACTGAACTGGCTTTCAGTGCGTCAAAGCTAGATGTTGAAATTGAAAAAGATGATATTAGACCTGTAAAAATTGAAAATGTCATGGGCACAGTGAATCCCAATGATATTAGAATCGAAAAGTTCGAAGGATCTGCAAATTATTCTGCTGAAGATTTCAAGAGAGAGGCAGGTTCTTTAAGATCTTAATGAATCGTAAAGATAAAAATAAACCTTCTTTCGAAAGCAGCATTGATTTAATTAATCTTGAAATAAATAAAAGAAGGGGAAAGTGGAATCTGTCCAGTCTAAGCTGGATAGATTTTGATGATGTTGCGCAGATTATTCGTATACATATATTTAAAAAATGGCATTTATATAATTATAAAAAACCTCTTGCGCCTTGGGTGAACAGAATCATATCAAATCAAATGAAGAATTTGATACGAAACAACTATTTGAATTTTATAAAACCCTGCGCCCAATGTCCTGAAGCTGAAAATGAAGATGGTTGCAAGAAATTTGGTAAACAATGCTCCGCTTGTCCACTATATAAAGATTGGGAAAAGAATAAAAAACATGCTTACAATTTAAATATGCCTGTGTCTTTTGATAGCTTAGAGAATTCATCAGCAATAAGTTATACAGATAATATTGACGTTGATAAATTTAAATCTGACTTAGACATAAAGATGCGTAGAATGTTAAGACCCTTAGAGTGGAAACTATACGAAATGTTGTATATAAAAAAGATGTCTGAGAAACAAGCTGCGCGAAAAATGGGTTATCGCAGCTCAGAAAAGAATAGAAATCCCGGCTATAAACAAATAAAAAACATGCAGAAATCAATTATAGCCAAAATCAAAGAGGGAATTGCAAATGGTTCAATCGAGGTTTATTAATTATGCTTACTGAAGAACAACAAAATCTAATCGTAAATGAATGGAACAATCGTCCTGACGATCCGCCATCTCTTCTTGAATTAATTAAGTTAGTTTATCCTGATCAACCAGAATTAGACGGTCGTTGTAAAGAGGGTAAATATATTCAGGCGTTTCTTGCAAAGAGAAGTTTGAAAGCAAGAGGTGCGCATGAATACAAAACAAAAAAAGCGCCCGATTTATCAGAAGAAAACAAGCAGTTTATTCTCAATAACGCCAAGACAATGAAAGCATTGGAAATTGCGCGTGTCATTTTCGATAATCCAACTCTTTCGAATTTAAATAACGAAACAAGAATTGTCGCTAAATTTATATCTGATAATATTCTTCCTCAAGACGTTTATAAAGAAGAAGATATTCCTGAAGAAGATTATGTGTCGCCTCGCACATTGGACAAGGCGATGAATAAAGTAAATAAATATATTTACGATATCAATTTAAAAAGAGAAACTTTGAATTCACGGCAGAAAAAAGATTTAGAATGTCTATTGAAGTATATCAATACATATCGCTTTTTGCATCAGATTAATTCTTATGAATCAAATATTGATAGAGATTTATTCGAAAGTAGCTTTATCAGATACACTTATGATAAGAATGATTTAACAGAAGAAGAAGTTGATCAATATATTATTCTTTCATCTGAAGTTGTTATTGCGTCGAATATTCAAAGAAGAGTAGAAAAGCTACAGAGAATTCTTGAAGATGCAACGGATAATGACGTTAGAGTTTCAATGGCTCTTGTTGAATCAATAAATACTGCTCAAAGTGAATACAATCAATGCGTCGGAAGACAACAAAAATTAGTTAATGATTTAAAAACTAAACGTTCTGATAGATTGGGTAATCAAATCAAGCAAAATGCCAGTATAATAAATTTGATACAAGCTTGGAAAGAAGAAGAAAGTAGACAAAAAATGATTAAGCTAGCAGAACTCCGAAAGAAAACGCTCGAAGACGAAACCGTCAAGATGGAAGAAATGGATCAGTTGAAGTGTCGTATTTTGGGTATTTCGAGAGAGGAAATATTGAATGGTTAACAACTGCAAAATTTGCAGCCGACCTTTTGAAGGAGAAAAACAATTACACGCTCACCTAAAGTCTCACAGAATAACTTTAGGAAATTACTATCAACAATATTATCCTCGTCAGGATTTATTGACGGGTGAATTTATTGAATTTAAAAATAAAGAGCAGTATTTCGAAAGTGATTTCAATAATAAAATCAATTTCAAGAAGTGGGCGAAAAATTCTGATCCTAAAATCGTTGGCGAATACTGTAAAAAATTATTGATCAAACGAAAAGAAAAGAAGAAAAGTATTTATCCTTTTTCTCAAGTAGAATTAAAATCGGCGGGCTTGCCTAGTATCAATTTCTTAGAATCTGTTATTGGAGATTATTATAAGTTCTGTGGAGAGAATGGCTTTGAGCAGAAATTTTTTAATATAAATAATTTGCATACAGAAAATAATCTTTCAAATAACTTTTCTATCTGCATCGACACAAGAGAACAACTTCCATTGGATTTCACTACCCCAATCGAGGTAAAGAAATTAAATTTCGGCGATTACTGCTACGAGAATCAAGAAATCTCTGGCAAATGTTACGTCGAAAGAAAGTCGCTTAAAGATTTTATCGGAACTTTGGCCGCAGGATATGATCGTTTTTGTCGTGAAATCGAACGCGCCGCAGAAGATGATAGTTCTATTATTGTTTTAGTAGAAAGTGATTTACAAACTTCTTTACGTTTTAATTATCTACCTTATATCAATCGAAATACAAAAGTCAATCCTGATTTTATTTTTCATAAAGTCCGAGCATTGATGAACATGTATAAAAATGTTCAGTTTTTATTTGTCGAAGGAAGAAAAGAATGCACAAGAGTCATAGAAAAAATATTTGCTAATAAAGATATAGCTAAAAACTATGATCTTCAACTATTATATGATAGTTCTAAATTATGATTTATTGTCCTGACAAATATAAAGGTAGTTTCGAAGACTTGAATAAAGAATATAAAATGCTGAAAGGAGAATTGGATGATAAAGAAGCAAGAATTACTTTAGCAAAATTTTTAAGAAACAATGTTGGCTTTACGACTGAATTAGTTTCTGGAATTAAATTAGCGCCTTATCAAGAAATGACTTTGAAAGGCATGATGAATCGTAATTTCAGCATGTGCGTTTGGGGTCGTGGTTGTGGCAAAACAATAGTCTACAACTCAAACCATCAATATTTAATTGAAAAATCTAAGGGATTTACCCTTCTTAAAGATTTGATTCCTAATATAGAATTTAAAGAAGAAAATTATTGGCTACAAATACCAGAGCTAGAATTATGGAATGGAAAATCTTGGCAAAAAACAAATAAAATTTTAGTTCAAAAAAATAAAAAAACTGCCAAATTAAAAACTTGCTTAGGATATTCATTAGAAGGATCAACAGTTCATAAAATTAAAGTTTTGGACACTACTTTTTGTAATATTGTTTGGAAAACTTATAATGAGCTAAAAATCGGAGATTACGTATGTATTAGCAGGGAAAATGTAAATTGGAATAATAACTCGATTTTAACAACGGATGAATCATATTTAGTTGGATTATTAATTGGAGATGGACACTTAGGTCATACAATTAAAAATTTTAGAATAACAACTGCTGATGATTATATTAAAGATTTTTGCATTAAAATTGGAAATGCTTCAATTATAAAAAAGAAATCAAAAGCTTGCGATTTAAATTTTAGTAAAACGTTTAGTGAAAATTTTCTTAATAAAAGTAAACTAGAAAGAGGTCTTTCTTATGATAAATTTATTCCTGAAACAGTTCTTCACGATAAAGAATCTCTAAAACATTGTTTATCAGGATTATTTGATGCTGATGGAGGAGTTGAAGCTCATCGAAAAACTATATCATTTTGCTCAACATCTGAAAGATTAATTCATCAAATCCAAACATCGTTATTACTTTTCGGAGTTATAAGTAAAATAAGAGAAAAGAAAACTAAATCTTCTTTTGGTAAAGCTTTTATTTTAGAAATAAGCGGCAAAGACTGTCTTATATTTTTGAATGAAATAGGATTTAGATTGCCTAGAAAACAGTCAATGATAAATATTTTTAATAATTATACTTTCAATACAAATAAAGATATTATTCCCGGAAGCAAAGAGAGGGTAAAAAAAATAGCGAATAATTTTTATTTAGATAAGAATTCTAAAAAGATATTTCACGATAAAATAGAGAAAAGATCTAAACAAAAAAATCTTTCTTATGTTTCGCTTTCTCAATCTTTAGATTTTTTTAATTCTCAAAATATTCCAAATTATGAGTTATCAGGATTAAAAGAAATAATGTCAGAAAACTATTTTTTTGATAAAATAGAATCATTTACTTATTCTGAGCAAGACTGTATTGATTTTAATATCCCAGAAGGAGAAAGATATTGGAGTAATGGATTTATTTCTCATAATTCTTTTATTGGTAGTATATTTTGTTTTTTACAATGTATATTTGAACCAAATACTAAAATTCTTATTGCAGGTCCTACTTTTAGAACCGCACGTTTTATTTTTAATTATTTAGAAAAGATTGTTGATTCAAAAGGCGGCGAGCTGTTGCAACAAGCTTTTGGCGCGAAGGCCAAGCGTAATGATCAATATGAATGGCAGATAAACGGTGGATCCATTACTGCCATCCCTCTAAATGGAGAGAAGATCCGTGGTTTTCGCGCCAATATTTTAGTTCTGGACGAGTTCTTTCTTCTATCTGAAGATATTATCAAAAATGTATTAATGCCATTCCTTGTTGCTCCTCAGAACATGAAAGAAAGAATGGAAATCAGAGAGTTAGAAGATAAATTGATTAAAGAAGGAGTGATGACTGAAGCAGAAAGAATGGTATTTCCTAATACTTCTAAAATGATTGCTCTTTCTTCAGCTTCTTTTACATTTGAAAATTTGTATAAAACTTATAAAGAATGGAATGATAAAATCTATTCAAATGATGTTAGCGATGCTAAATATTTTATTTCTCAAATGAGCTATGAATCATTGCCTCCTCATATGATTGATAATACAGTTATTGAAGAAGCGCAGAATGGCGGCACATCTCATAGTTCGTTTTTAAGAGAATATTGCGCGCAATTTACAGATGGCAGTGATGGTTATTTCAGCGCAAAAAAGATGCACGAATGCACGATTCCTGATGGAGAAGAGCCAACAACTCTTATCAAAGGAAAAAGTAATACTAAATATATTTTAGCTATTGACCCTAGCTTTTCTAATAGTCCAAGTTCTGACTTTTTTGCAATGTCTGTTTTCGAATTGGACGAAGAGTCTAAACAAGGAACTCTTGTTCACGGTTATGCTGTCGCTGGCGGCAATCTCAAATCACATATAAATTATTTATACTATTTAATGACAAGTTTTAATATTGTCATGATATGTATCGATAATGCTGGATATCAATTTATTGATAGTGCGAAAGAAAGTGATTTATTTAAAAAAGCTGGTATTAATATTTCATTCTTTGAAGCTGATACAACTTTAGAAGGAAATGATTATATACAAATGACGAGAAAAGCGGCGCGAGATTACAATAAAGAAAAAGGCGCTATTTGTTTCAAACAAAATTTTACAACTGATTTTATTAGAAAAGCGAATAATTATTTACAAGCCTGCATCGATCATAAAAAGGTTTGGTTTGCTTCTCGTACATCTGCGAATAATCAAGCTTTCGACAGAGAAAGTTCTTATGGCGTTAATTTAGATATGGTTAGTCATGAATCTATTTTAGATTTCATAGAATTCCAAGATAATATTATATATCAGACGAAAAAGCAATGCGCTCTTATCGAAGTTAGATCTTCAGCTAAAGGCGTTCAAACTTTTGATCTACCTCAACATCTGAAGCGGGACAACAGTCCTAACCGAGCGCGAAGAGATAATTATACAACTTTTATGTTAGGAAACTGGGCTACAAAGTTCTATTTCGAACTTCAAACAGCTAATAATATAAAAGAAGTATATACTTTTTCGCCAAGAATGATATAAAAAGTGTAAATAATAAAAATGCCGCAAAGTTTATTAGGTTTAAAGCAGATTAAGTCAGGAGAAATTGGAGATTATATCACAGGAGCTTTAGGAGTTTCTTCTACAGGCTCAACTGTATATACTTCCAAGCCTTATATATTTAGTGATACTTTAACCGCTAGTGGCGACGTAGATTTTAAAAATGATTTTGCCGCTCAAGAAAATGTAAAAGTTAAATCTGGATTATTAGTTTCTGGAGATATAACTGGAGCAGGAGGCTTGGTGGTAAGTGGAGTAGCTCGATTTGAAAATACTGTTTCTTTTGATGATCCTGTTATTTTTGAAACAGGAGTTACGGTTTCTGGAGCTTTTGTAACTCATGGAGTAAATACTTTTAATAATACCGTAACTTTTGGTAGCACCGTAACTTTTAGTAATGCAGTTAGTTTAAATGCTGTTACAGTAAATGGAGCGGCGACTTTTAATAGTAATACTAATTTAACAGGACCAATAAATAATATCGGCGCTGGAGGAGGATCGCCTTCAACGAGTTATTATTTAGGAAATCATCGATTTTCTGGAGATTCTTTTTTTACTGGAAACGCTACTTTTAGAGGAGCTAATACTTTTTCTGGAGCCACTACTTTTAACAGTGGCGTTACTTTTAATAATGGAAATATTATTTTTAGTGGAACAGGACAAGCTTTCGCAACAAGAACTAATTTTTCTGGAGATACTGTATTTTATGGATATGTAACTGGGACTAATTTACAAATAACTTCTTCTTTAGGAGTCGGCGCTAGCGCTACATTTACTAATAATTCTCCATCATATTTTTATGATGATATTTATGTTTCTGGCGCAGGAGCAAGTTTAACTTTACGAGGAAATTCTCCGCTTAATTTAATAGATAGCGACGTAACTCATTTAAGCGGTATTTATGATTTTAGCGAATCAACTTTTAATTTAAATAGCGGTTCTATCCTTGATTTCGAAGCAAATTCTACTTCTAATTTAAATACAAATTCTACTTTTAGCATAAAGAGCGGCTCAAAGATGAATATTCAAAGTGGATTTTCGACGCAAAATTATGGCTCCGTTCCTTCTACAGCTGTAGTTCCCGGAGGTCAATTATATCTACAGAAATTAGAGATAAATGGTGTAACATATTACGTCTTAGCAATGAGACAGTGGACATAAGATGAAATCTAAATCCAAATTAATCGAAACTCAGCCTCTAATGGTTGCGACAGCTTCTGAAACTTCGACAAGAAGAAATAAAGCCGCAAACATTGAAAGAACTGATAAGTATAAAAATATTGATGATGGATTAATTCCATTTAGATATACTCGTACAAATTACGCAGATAGAAGTACGATTGATATAAAAGACGCGACAATTTTATGTCAAAAAGCTTATTATAATTTTGCTCAATTTAGAAACGTCATTGACTTAATGACAGAATTTTCTGTTAGTAATATTTATTTTCAAGGTGGAACTAAAAAGGCGCGCGATTTTTTCGAAGCTTTATTTAATAAAATAAATCTTTGGAGTTTTCAAGATCGTTTTTTCAGAGAATTTTATCGCTCAGGAAATGTTTTCGTTTATCGTTTCGACGGAGAACTGACAGAGGAAGACACGAATAGATTAGCTCAAATTTTAGGGCGCGGCCCATTAAATTTGGATAATATTAGAATCCCTGTTCGTTATATTATTTTAAATCCTGTTGATGTTCAATTTTCAGCAGGAACATCATATCTAACTGGCAAATATTATAAAGTTTTAAGTGAATATGAATTGAGTAAATTGCGCGTTATTACTACCGAAGAAGATCAGCAAATCTTTGATAGTTTAGATGAGCAAACTCAAAACATGATAAAGAACTCTAAAGTAGGTTCATTAAGAGTTCAATTAAATCCAGAAAGATTCAAAGCTGTATTTTATAAAAAACAAGATTACGAACCTTTCTCTGTTCCAATGGGTTATCCAGTTTTAGAAGATATTAATTTTAAAGCTGAGTTAAAGAAAATGGATATGGCTATTGCTCGTACAATGCAACAAGCCATTTTACTTGTTACAATGGGCACTGAGCCTGATAAAGGCGGTATCAATCAAAGAAATTTGGAATCGATGCAAAAGTTGTTTGAAAATGAATCGGTTGGGCGCGTTCTTATTGCTGATTATACAACAAAAGCTGAATTTGTCATTCCTCAAATTAGTGATCTTCTTGACTCTAGAAAATATGATGTTGTTAATAATGATATTAATTTAGGATTAAATAATATTTTAGTTGGCGGTGAAAAATTTGCTAATCAAGAAGCTAAAATTGATGTATTTTTAGCTCGATTGAATCAAGGCCGTCAAGCTTTTGTTAATGATTTCTTATTGCCAGAAATAAAAAGAATTTCCAAAGCTCTTGGTTTCAGAGGTTTTCCAATGCCTTATTTTGAGGAAGTTAATCTTAAGGATAATACAACTCAGAATCGTGTTTACACACGTTTACTTGAACTTGGAGTTCTTACTCCTGAAGAAACTCTTAAAGCTATTGAAACTGGAGTTCTTCCTGATATGGAAGCTTCTGTTGAATCTCAAAGAGTCACAAAAGAACTTCGTGATCAAGGATATTATAATCCCATTGTCGGCGGTTCTAAGCCAGCGCCTGAATCCGCTGGTAGACCAACAGGAACAACAAGTATTCCAAAACAAATCAAAGCAACTGAAGATAATTTATCTTACAGTTTCATGAAAGTTAAAGATAACTTTATCAAGTTCCAAGAATTGCAAGGTTCTGTTGAGGCGTTTTTGAAAAAGAAACATAATAAGAAAAAATTAAACGATAATCAAAAAACTGTAGCCGAAGAAATTGCTAAAATTATCATTGCAAATGAAAAAGTAGAAAATTGGGGCGAAAATGTTGAAAAATACTGTAATAATCCTATAGACCAAAATCACGAACAAGTTAAACAGATTAATGAGATTGCTATTAAACATGAAATTGATCCTTTTATGGCGTCAATTTTATTTAATAGTAAAGTTTAATTTTTTAAATAACGTGTAATAATATTAAATGAACTTTGATCCTAATAAAGATTCGCTAGAAATAGAATACCAAAAACAGGAAATTCAAAAACCTGTTGAGGATTCAGTTATTTCTGGTGAGTCACTTATTGTACCGAAGTTAGAAAAATTAGACGTAGAGATCGAGGCGAAGAGACCCGGACCAAAAAGTTCGGCACAAACTCCTGCTAAACCTTCAGAAAAAAGAAAAGGTTCTTCTAAAAATAAAGCTGGATCTGCTGGTCAAGATGGCGCGGCCATTACTTTTTCTAATAAAGTTATTGAAGCTCTTAAAAATAAGTAAAAGAGCATAATGGTAAATATTCTAAAAAAGTTACTTTAGGACAATTGAAGAAAGTTTATCGTCGCGGCGCTGGCGCTTTTAGTTCTTCACATCGTCCCGGAAAAACAAGAGGACAATGGGCAATGGCGCGCGTAAATATGTTTTTAAGAATGATGTCGGGAAAATCTGTAAAAGATGCTTACAGAAAAGCTGATTCAGATGTCGCCCGTGCAACTGCATTAATTGATATCTCTGATTCTTGGGAAGTTGAAGATATTGATTTTAATCAAGCTGATGTAGATATCAACCAATTTGATCTAAATTATGATTTCTCAGATATAGAAGATCTTTATTTAGATGATGAAGAAACAAATCATTTCTGGTATGAACTATAATACTAAATTAGAATTAGATTTTTCTGACAAAATTTCCTTAGCTGCAAAAGAAAAGAAAACTCTTAATAAACCGTTTAGAACTCCTAATGGTCCTAAGAAATTTTCTGTTTATGTAAAGAATGACAAAGGAAATATTGTTAAAGTAAATTTCGGCGATCCTAATATGGAAATCAAACGCGACGATCCAAATCGTCGTAAAAATTTCCGCGCTCGTCATCAGTGTGATACAAATCCCGGTCCAAAGTGGAAAGCTCGTTACTGGTCTTGTCACCAATGGAGAGCAGGTGCTCCAGTTAAAGGAAGTGAACTTGTTGATGCAGAGGCAGAAGCCAAGAAAGGTCTTTGGCATAATATTCAAAAGAAGAAGGATCGTCTTGGCAAAAATTATAAACCAGCAAAACCCGGAGATAAAGACTATCCTAAACAGGATGCTTTGAAAAAGGCTCAAGCTGAAACAGAAGAATGGGATGGCGTCACTTTTTGGGAGCAAACTGAACTGCTTAAAATTTGGCCTGATTTAGCAAAAGCTCAAGAAGAAGTCGATACCGAAGAAAGTGAAATAGAAGATTACAAAAATGAATATTTAGAAATGTCAATTGGTTCTATTAATTCCATTAAAACTCATGCAGAAAATATTCTTAACGCTTTAAATGACGAGAAAGTCAAAGAGAATTTAACTGAACCATTTTTACAAGGTAAAATTGCTATTACCGAAGATTATATGGTTATGATTCATAATTATGTTATGTTTGCTAGCGAAGAAGAAGAAATGTCTTCTGAAGCTGTCGAGAAATTGAAAAATAAAAAGTTTGATGCTGAAAAAATGCAACCTTCTACTCTAGATAAAAAAGTTCTTAATGAGTTAGAAAAAATTAGCAAAAAAATAGCGCCGCCCGAAGAAGGTCACGGAGAAAAAGACGGAGAATCAGAAGATAAGCAAGAATATCGAAAAAGAGCCGAATTATTCAAAGGTTAATTTATATGAATATTATCGCAAAAATGTTAGAGTTTCAAAATCAATTATGAACGATATCACAGTAATCGATTTTAGCGAAGCTTATCAAAAAAGTTTCAAAGGAAAGAAACGCAGCGAACTCAAAGATTCTGACTTTCTTTTTCCTAAAGAGAGAAGTTTTCCTATTGTAAGTCCCCAAGATATTCCTGACGCGATCAGCAATTTCGGACGTTACAGTGGGACAATGACTTATGACGCTTTTCTCCAAAAGCTTTATCAATTTGCAAAGAAAAAGGGCGCAGAATTTGTCGCCGCTTTTCCTAAAAAAACCAAACAAAAATTAGGCATCAAGGATTAATATGAAATATTTAAAATTTCCGTTCCAAACTATTTTCAGTTCAGAAATTAAAACTCTTCACTCTGAAGATTTTGATTTAAATTTAGCTTTGGCTAGTTTAGATAAAATTGGTCAATTTGTTCCTGACGTAGATGTCAACGAACAAGTCGATCTTCTTCCTATTGCTTTTAACGCTTGTGTCGCTAACAGAGTGAATAGGAATGGAGACGTTTTAGATACTCAAACAGCCATTGCTATTTATAAAAATTTTATTAACAAACCTATCAATATTGAACATAATAGAGATAAGGTAATAGGCGCAATATTAAAAGCTGGATTTAGTGAATTTGGCACTGATCTTCCTTTAACAGAAGAAGAAGTTTCTAAATTAGACGGTCCATTTAATATTACATTAGGCGGCGTTTTATGGAAAGTAGTTAGTCCTAGAGTTTCTAGATTAGTAGAAAATTCTTCTGATCCTTCTAGCGAAGATTATTTATCTATTTCTGCTTCTTGGGAATTAGGATTCTCAAATTATAATCTCGTTGTTCTTAATGATAACGAAAAGAATATTTCAACAGCTGAGATTATTTCAGATCCCGAACAAATCGAAAAATATAAGGGATATTTAAGGGCTTTTGGTGGCAGCGGAATGATGGACAATGGTAAGAAAGTTTACCGTAAAATTGTCGATAAAGTTGTTCCTCTCGGAGTTGGATTAACTGAAACTCCTGCCGCTGATGTCAAAGGAATTTTAGTTTCTAAACCAGAATCTGAAAAAGAATTAGAAAATACTAAAGCTAATGAAGAAAATCTAATTTCACAAAATAATAAAAATACTGTATTAAAAGAAAATATGAAGATCCAAAATATATCTGATATTACTGATGAGAGTTTGAAGCAAGTAACTGCTTCAGCTGTCACTGATTTCATCGCTGAAGAAATCAAGAAGGCTTCTGAGGTATTTGAGGCTGATAAAGCTTCTGCCCAAGATCAAGCCAAGGCTACTGCCGAAAAATTCGAAGCGATTTCAAAAGATTACGAAACTCTTAAGGCTGAGTATGAGAAGATCTCTACTACTTTAGCTGAACTTCAGAAAGAAAATGAAGTCAGAGCCAAACAAGAGCTTTTTAATTCTAGAATGGCTGCATTTGACACAGAATTCGATCTTTCCGCTGAAGAGCGCGAAGTTATCGCTTCTGACATTGCAGAAATGAACGATGACGCCTTCGCTGCTTATAAGAATAAAGTAGCAGTATTCATGAAGAATAAAAAGAAGGGCGAAAAGAAGGAAGAGAAAGGAATGGAGGAATCAAAGGACAAGGGCGCAGTATACGCTTCTGTCTCTGAACCCGAATTCAAGGAAGTTATCGAATCCGCTGTTGATAACGCTTCTGTCGAGAAGAATGATCTTCCTAATTCTAGTACAGCTTCCGAAGGCTCTATTTTTGAGAAATACAAGAAAGCTTTCGATACTGAAGGTTTTATAGTTAAACTATAATAAAAAATAAATAACAACAATAAATAAGGAAATAATATGGCATTACTTAGACCATTTAGACAAGTTAACGAACATAATATTATTAATTTGTTCGGATATAGTGTCGCTGACACTTCAACCGCAACCATTGCTCTCAAAGGCAAGGTAGTCAAGATCGAATCAGGCTGGAAGGCTACTGATGACCTCGTTATCGCTTCTGATATCGGTGGTTCTTTCGGTAATGTAACTTCACCTCGTTTCAATTCTCCTGCTACAGTCACCCTTTGTGGTCAGACTGATACTCCAATTGGTATCCTTCTCATGGATGTCAAGAATCTCGACGAGAATGGTGAAGCTCTCAAGTTCAATCCTCGTAAGGCTGCTGAACTCGGCGCTGTAATTCCCGGTCAGACAATTCCTATCGCTACTCAAGGACTCTTCCTTCTCAGCGGTATCGTCGGAACCACAAGCGCTGGTCTTAAGCTTCACACAGCTGGAACTGGCGAAATCGCTACTGGTACAGTTAGCGGAGCCAAGCAAATCGGTATTTGCTTAGGCGCTGCTGATACTGAAGGCAGCACCCTCGCATTGTTAAACTTCTCTTCATTCCTTGAGACTTCTGTAGCCTAATTTACAGAGTATTAAGAATTAACACAAAGGATAAATAAACATGAAAATTACACTTAAGAATACTCCTGAACAAGTTGAATTGATCAAGGCTATGGGTTCTCGTAACGCCATCGTCGCCAGAGAAGCTCAAGAAGCTTTCGCTGCGTTCCTTGGTCCTGTCATTCAAAAAGTTCTCTACAAGGCCGGTACTGCCAGCACAGTTTATGTTGATGCTGAGTACGACGAAGATGACGCTCCTTCATATCCTCTCGACCTTTATTACAATGAAGGTTCTGGTTATGTAACCGTTTGGAGCCAGAACACAGCTGGTGGTCTTCCTACCTCTGAAGTTAATGGCGGCGGCGAAGTCAAGTTCCATACCTACCGTTTGGACAGCGCTGTTAGCTTCCTCAAGCGTTACGCTCGTCGTTCACGCTTGGACGTAGTTAGCAAGGCTGTTGAGCGTATGACAAACGAAGTTCTTGTTAAGCAAGAGCGCAATGCTTGGGCCGTTCTCTTGAAGGCTCTTGCTGCTGCTTCCACCACTCCTAAAGGTGGCTCTGCTCTCAAGCACGTAATCACCAGCGCCGGAACTACTTTCGGCCTCACTGATTTGAACGCTCTTATGACCCGCATAAAGAGAATCAACTCTGACTTCGACGGTGGTACTCCTGCCGCTCCTTACAGCAAGGGTGTTACTGATCTCTATGTTTCTCCTGAAGTCATGCAAACCATCAGAGGTTTCTCATTCACTCCTCTCACCTCTGGAGCTTCTGCTCCTCAGTTACCTGAAGGAGTTCGCGAAGAGATCTATCGCGCTGCTGGCGCTGGATCAATCTTCGGTGTTAACATCACTGAACTCCTCGAACTCGGAGTTGGTAAGAAGTACAATACTCTTTTCGGAACTTTCTTAAGTGCTGGAAATAATCTTGGAAATGCTGCTGGAAGTGCAGATTTCGATGGTTCTGGTGATCAAATCATCATCGGTATCGACAACAGCAAAGGTGCCTTTATCCGCCCCGTTGCTCGTCAAGCCGAGAGCGGTGGTACATTCACTGCTCTTCCTGATGACCAGTTCAACAACAACCGTGTTGACAAAGCTGGTTTCTACGGCTTCATCGAGGAAGGTCGCATGTGCTTAGACGCCCGCGCTATCGTTGGTATCTCCTTGGTTAACGCCTAATTAAATTAACTCAACAGTCGGGGGGGAGAAATCCCTCCCGATTTTTTTTATTTATATATCTAATTTTTTTATAATAAAATAGTATGGCTAAGAAAAGCAAAAAATTAGAAGATCTGTCTCAAACTCACGCTATGGAACAAAAATTTATACCAACTACTTTGGATCAAATTTGGGGAGACGAAGGGTTATCAAAATATGGTACAATGGACGAACAAGTTTATATTGATCGGTTGAATGAAATGAATAAAACTGATCTTTGGAGTCATGCTTCAAAAGTCGGTTTAGTTCCTATTGATAATACATCTCTTCTTCGTAAGACTTTGATTACAGAATTTAAGAAACATGTTAATATGTATAGAAAATCTTTAGCGCCTCAAGAAGCTCCAACTAAACTTTCGAAAGAAGCTTTGAAAATTCTTTCTGAAGGACGATAATATAAATAGGAAAAAATTTATTCGAAAGGCTATCTTAGGATAGCCTTTTTTTGTATATAAAGTGTAATTTAATTTATGCCGCAGAGTTTAATAGGTCTTAAACAAATTCGTTCTGGAGAATTAGGAAGTTATATAACTGGAGCTTTAGGCTTTGGAATAACTGGCTCTGATTCTGTATCTATTTATAAAGATTTATTTGTTACAGGAAAAGCAACTTTCAGCGGCGAAGTTAATTTTAAATCTGATTCTTTTTTTAATCAAGAAGCTTTTTTTAATTCTGGAATCAATGTTTCTGGTGATATAACTGGGCGCAATAATTTAATTGTTAATAATAATTTAACTGTATCAGGATTAGCTTCTTTTGATAAAGATGTATTTTTCGAAAGTGGTGTTGTTATATCAGGAGCTTTAAGAACAGAAGGAGCGGTTTCATTTAATGATCCAGTTAGTTTCACCAGTACTTCAACTTTTAGTAACACGGCAAGTTTACAAAATGTAAACGTAAATGGAACAGCAACTTTTAATGCAAATACAGCTTTATTAGGATTATTCAACACAATCGGCGCAGGCGGCGGTTCTCCTTCTACAAATTATTATCCCGGAACAAATATTTTTAGTGGAACAAATAATTTTACAGGAAATATAAATTCTAGAGGCACGAATAATTTTTTTAATAATAATATTTTTAATAGCGGAGTCACTTTTAATAGCGGTACAGTTGTTTTTAGCGGTGCTTCTCAAGATTTTTTAACACCTGTCAATATATCTGGATATACAAAACTTTTTTCAACTGGTGAAGCTGAAAACTTTTTAATCACAAATTCTTTTGCTACGGATAACACTTCTTTAGCTACTTTTTCTGGTAGTGGTATATTTAATAATTCATTTACTTATTCCGGCGTTAATCCATTTTATTTTATAGAAGGAGCTTATCAAAATTTATACTCTTCTTCTCATATAGATTTTCAAAGCGGCGCTTATTCTGTATTCAATGATAATTCTTATTTAACTATAAGAACGGGGGCGAGATTAAATTTAAGTGGTTATCAATATAATTATGCTAATTCAAGAACTTATTATGAATCAGGTTCTTCTCTTTATTTTAAATCTGGTTCTGTAGCAACTGGTATTTTATATTTACAAAGTGGAAGTAAAATTGGTATTGGCACATCTCTTCCTGATTATGCAATTGATATTAAAAATTATGATGTTAGTGTCAGCGGAACAGGATATTTTCTCGATCTCAGAATTAGTGGATATGAGCCAATTACTGAATATCGATTCAATGCAAAATCATATTCATTAGCAGCTGGAGACACTTATAAAACAATTACTTATAATGCTGTTAGCGGAACTCCAATAATAAATCCAAATATAAGATGCACAGGAACTGCGGCGCAAATTGGCGACTCTGATTTATTAGCCGCAATGATTTCTGGAGTGCCAACAACAACAAGTGCGACAATATTATTTTCAGCAGAAATTCCAATTAGTAATAGATATTTACTTGATGTAATTATTGCATCACCAACCTTTTAAAGTGTAATATAATAAAATGGCTATAGGATCATTACAAGCATTTAGGGCGCAAAATTTAAGGCTCCTTGGAAATTTTTACGATAAAACTAATAGTATTGGCAACGTTGGTTATCGATTAAATTCAACAGGAGACGGGACTAAGTGGCTTGCTGATACAAATCAATCTTCTGGCATTTTAACTGGCGGTGTATTAAGCGCAACAATAGGCGGGACAACATTTAATGTCACTGCTGGAACTGGACAAATCGTTACAAACTCTCTTGTAGGCGGCGAAGTCGTTGCAACTTACACAAAAGTTTCTTGGAATGCTCAAAATAGTGTCGCTTTAACTTATCGTACATCTCATCAATTCAGTTATATTTATATTGATGAAAATGGCGCATTACAACAACAAAATTCTTCTTTTACTGACGCAGAATATAGAAATAAAATTGTTTTGGGCGTCATTTGTCATATTAATTTATCGACAATTAATTTAGTTACTAACAGACAAAATATTGCTTATGGAGATTCTCATAGAATATATGAATTAGTAAGTTCATTTGGACCAATTAAAAGAAGTGGTTTGGCTGTCAGTGCATATTCTACAAATTTAAGAATAACAAGAGCGGCGGGCGTAGTTTTTTCTCTTGGATGTAATTATGCATCAGATCAATTTGACGCAGATTCTCCTAGTATCTCGGCAGCAAATCCAGCTTTGCTCTGTAGAGTTTATCAGAATGGCAGCGGCGGCTTTATTTTTGATGTAAATTCTGGAAGTTATTATACAGATATTGATCCTACTAAATATGATAATGGCAGTGGCACTTTACAAACAGTAAATAATAATCAGTGGACTATTCAGAGATTATATTTCTTTCCGAATAATCCAACTGATGTTATAACTTATTATGGGCGCGCAATTTATAATAGTTATAGTGATGTTGTAGCAGCTTTATCAACAGAATCTTTTTCTGAGGCAACAATTACTGCTGAAAATGCGGTATTTTTAGGTTATTTAGTTGTAAGAGGCGGCGCGACAAATTTAAGCACAAGTGCTGACGCTGTATTTTTTCAATCAGGAGCTTTTAGAAATATCGGATCTGGATCTGGTGGTGGAGGTGGCGCAGGAGTTATTAATTTAGATGATTTAAATGACGTTTCAATAGCTTCTGTATCTAATAGCCAATTTTTAGTTTATGATACAGGAACAAGTTTATGGAGAAATGCTACATTATCAGCAACTTCTCCAATAACTTTCTCAGGAGTTGGAACTAGTTTAACATTATCAGTTAGTAACAATGCAATTAATTTTAATAAAATACAGCAAATTGCAACATCAAGAGTATTAGGAAGAATAAATTCTGGAACAGGAGATATAGAAGAATTAACAGGCGCAAATATTGCGACTATTATTGATACAAATTTTGTTATTAATGCTACAAATGCTACTAATACAGCAGTTACTGATGATGTAACGTCAGATGCATCGATGTATTTGACTTGGGTTACTGCTGCTTCAGGTAATCTTCCACAAAAAGTCAGCTCGACTAAACTAACTTTCAATCCGTCAAGTGGTACGTTAGTCGCAGGAGTATTTAGCGGTTCAGGAGCTTCACTGACGAGTCTTCCTGCTGGTCAACTTAGCGGCACAATACCTTCAGCAGTTCTCGGTAACTCAACGGTTTACATTGGAACGACTGCGATTCTTTTGAATCGCGCAAGTGGATCTCAAACCTTGACTGGCGTAAGTATTGATGGTACAGCTGCTACAGTGACCTCTCGTACTTTATGGGGTCAAACTTATAATGGTTCCGCTGATGTTTCTGGAAATTTAACAAGCGTTGGAAATATCACAGGTTCAAGTGCGATTACGGTAACAGCAGGTGGCACTAATCAAAGCGTTACTATTACTCCAAGCGGAACGGGATATACATTGCTGAATGGTAACGTCGGTATTGGAACGACAGTGCCAACAAATACTCTTGATGTAAATGGCACGACAAGAGTTCGTAGCATTTCCGCATCTGCTTCAACAGGTACAATTTTCTTAACGACAGATGCTAATGGAGTTATCGTTTCAAGAACTGCGGCGCAAGTTCGCAGTGATATCGGTGCTGGCACGGGAAGTGGAAGTGTTACAAGTGTCAGTGGCGCAGGTACTGTTAATGGTTTAACTTTAACCGGAACTGTTACAAGTTCAGGCAGCATAACTTTAGGCGGTACACTTAGCGTTTCTGGATCTGATTTTGCTAGTCAAACGGCGAATACATTTTTTGCAGCGCCAAATGGAAGTGCTGGAAATCCTACGTTCAGAGCAATCGTTGCGGCTGACATCCCAACGTTGAATCAAAATACCACTGGTACCGCTTCAATCGCTACCAATACAACAATCACTGATGACGTAGCGACAAATGCGTCGATGTATTTGACTTGGGTTACTGCTGCTTCAGGTAATCTTCCACAAAAAGTCAGCTCGACTAAACTGACTTTCAATCCATCAAGTGGTACGTTAGTCGCAGGAGTATTTAGCGGTTCAGGAGCTTCACTGACGAGTCTTCCTGCTGGTCAACTTAGCGGCACA
>Ga0172373_10003984_pt1 | contig 21085 bp, 15 predicted proteins | sample Lak10m_2_FD_114546 | JGI IMG/M metagenome (GOLD analysis project Ga0172373, IMG submission 114546) | Freshwater microbial communities from Kabuno Bay, South-Kivu, Congo - kab_092012_10m | ecosystem: Environmental > Aquatic > Freshwater > Lake | place: Democratic Republic of the Congo...
CTGCCCAAATCTCCGCGCCGCTTTATGAACTATCGCATCGCCGACCGCGCCAAAGTCCTCTCGCCCTCGCTCACACTGGCCATTGATTCGAAGGCCAAGGCGATGAAGGCCGAGGGCATTGACGTGGTGGGCTTCGGCGCGGGCGAGCCGGACTTCGACACGCCGCAGCACATCAAGGACGCCTGCGCCGCCGCGCTGGCCGCCGGCTTCACCAAATACACGCCCGCCGCCGGCATCCCCGAGCTGCGTCAGGCCATCGCGGACAAGCACAAGCGCGAGAACGGCCTGACTTACAAGCCGTCGCAGATCATCGTCTCCTGCGGCGGCAAGCACTCGTGCTACAACGTCATCCTCGCCACCTGCCAGGAGGGCGACGAGGTCATCATCCCCGCGCCGTATTGGTTGAGCTACCCGGAGATGGTCAAGCTCGCCAGCGCCAAGCCGGTCATCATCGAGACCACGGACAAGTCCGACTTCAAGGTCACGCCGGCCCAACTCCGCGCTGCCATCACGCCGAACACGCGGCTCTTCATCCTCAACTCCCCGAGCAACCCGACGGGCAGCGTTTACACGCCCGACGAAATCAAGGCGCTCGGCGACGTGTGCGTGGAAAAAGGCGTGCTCATCATGAGCGATGAGATTTACGAGCACCTCACCTACGACGGCGCGGTGGTGAAGAGCGTCGCGAGTTTTTCGCAGGCGCACTTCGAGCACACCATCATCGTCCACGGCTTCGCGAAGGCGTGGAGCATGACGGGCTGGCGACTCGGCTGGACCGCCGCGCCCGAGCCGATTGCCAAGGCCATTGATGCCATCCAAGGCCACAGCACGAGCAACCCCACGAGCTTTGCGCAGAAGGGCGCGGTCGCCGCGCTCAACGGTTCGCAGGAGCACCTGCCCAAGTGGCTCGCGGAGTTCGCCAAGCGCCGCAGCTACGCGCACGCAAAGCTCAACGCCATGCCCGGCATCACCTGCGCCAACGCGAAAGGTGCCTTCTACCTCTTCCCGAACATCAGCGGCACCGGCCTCAAGTCCACCGAGTTCTGCGCCCGCCTGCTGGAGCAGGAAAAGGTCGCCGCCGTCCCCGGCATCGCCTTCGGCGCGGACGACTACATCCGCCTCAGCTACGCCACCAGCATGGCGAACATCGAGAAGGGTCTCGCGCGCATGGACAGCTTCGTGCGCGGGCTGAAGCAGTAGCGGAGCGCGGCATTCATGCCGCAGCAGGCCGGGGCGTAATGCGCCGCACTGATTTGAGGATGTGCGCTGAGCGGGGGGCATTTCTGCGGCCTGAAGGCCGCGCTCCCTTGCACTGCGTCTTTTCGGCATTGAATCTCCCGCGCCGCTCTCGCAGTCTGCCCACGTTCCGAAACTCAAATGCCTGGCTGACTCAACCCAAACCCTGCCATGACCTCACTGCAACCCCTGCTCGACAGCCCCTGGTTCAACCTCCTCGCCCAACAGAGCGGCTCAACCTCCGGCGTGAAAACGGCCGCCGCCGCCGGCCTTGGCATCATTGCGCTCCTGTTCATCCTCGTCATCAGTCTGGCGGTTTATGTCTTCTTCTGCTTTTGCATGAAGCGCATCTGCGAGAAGTGCGGGCACGAGCCGGGCGTCCTGATCTGGATCCCCATCGCCAACCTGATTCCGCAGCTCACCGCCGCCAAGCTCCCGGTGTGGCTGATCGTGCTTTTCTTCGTCCCCCTCGTGAACCTGGGCGTGATCGTTTACCTCTGGGTCAAGCTGTGCGAAGCCCGCGGCAAACCCGGCCCGTTGGGCATCCTCATCCTCGTCCCCTTGGTGAACGTCGGCCTGATCTGCTGGCTCGCCTTCGCGGATTGACGGCACGGCATCCCCTCTCGCCAGCATGGCCACTGGTCCTGTCAAAGACTCGTTTGAAGCCGGGGCCTTCCACCCCGACCACGGCACGCGCCGCATGGCGGGCACGCTGCACATCGAGCCGGACGGCGTCCGCTTCCAGACCGAGGACGGGATGTTCCAGCTTCCGGTCGAAGGTTTGGACGTGAACGTCGGCGGCGCGAGCGACCGCCTCGTGTTCTTCGCCCACCCGAACTTCCCGAAGGTCTCCGTCTTCACCGCCGACCAGTCCGTCCTGAACCATCCCGCCTTCGCCAACAACCGCGCCCTGGGCCGCGCGCGCGACCGCATCCGCCGCCGCAAGCTCGTCTCGCGCTGCGTCACCCTCGGCATCCTGGGCCTCATCGTCGCGGCGCTCGCCGGCGTGTGGCTGGCCAAAGACCCGATGGTCAAGGCCATTGCCCGGCAGGTGCCCGCCGAGTGGGAGCAGAAGCTCGGCGACACCGCCTTCGCGCAGGTCAGCCTCGGCCGCAAGCTCGTCACCGACGACGCCGTGAAGAAGCAGCTTGAGCTGCTGGCCGCGCCGCTGCTCGCCGCCGTGCCGCAGGACCGCTACCAGTTCAAGCTCCACATCGTCGAGGACGCCTCGTTCAACGCCTTCGCCCTGCCCGGCGGCAACGTCACCTTCCACACCGGCCTCCTCCTCGCGGCGGACACGCCCGAGGAAGTCCTCGGCGTCCTCGCGCACGAAATCTCCCACGTCACCCACCAGCACGGCATGAGAGGCATCGTCCAGGGCCTGGGCCTCTACGGGATCGTCAGCCTCTTCTTCGGCGACGTCTCGGGCCTCGCGGCCATCCTCGTGAACAACGCCCCCTTTCTCCTCTCGCAGAAGTTCTCCCGCGACCACGAGCGCGAGGCGGACGAGCAGGGCTTCCGCTACCTCGAAGCCGCGAAGCTCAACCCGCGCGGCATGATCACGTTCTTCGAGAAGCTGCGCCGTGAGGAGGAGAAGCTGCGGGAGAAGATTCCCGGCGGCGACGCGCTGGACGCGCTGGAGTTCCTGAGCACGCACCCCGCCACGCCCGAGCGCGTGGCGCACCTGGAGCAACTGCTGGCCAAGTCCCCGCGCAAGGACGGCTTCGCGAAAGCGGATTTGGACTTCAAGGCATTCCAGCAAGCGCTGCGTGCGAAGCTCTCACAGCCGGAGAAGGCAAAGCAGGTGGAGAAGCCGGATGTGAAGAAGGCCAGGTAGTGGTGCCTGCCACCACCGGGTTTCGGCTAATTGCTGGCAACCACCCCCGCCTTTGCTAGCCTCCCGTCCGTGAAAGCCGCGCCCAAACGCAAGCCCGCCGCCCGCCGTGCTCCCTCCCTCATCTCCCGCGCGATGGCGCAACTGCCCAAGCGTGTCGCGCCTGTTTCCGTCGCTGCCGCCCATGCGCCCAGGCCCGTGCCCGCGAAGGACCGCCGGCTCAACTTCGGCTCCAAGTGGGACTACGCGCCCGCGCCCGAGGACTTCAAACACATCCCCGTCGCGCCGCGCCACGAGCTGTTCATCGGCGGCCAGTTCGTTGCGCCGCACTCGGGCAAATACTTTCCCTCCCTCAACCCCGCCACCGAGGAGCAGCTCACCGAAATCGCCCACGCCGACGAGACGGACGTGGACAATGCCGTGCGCGCCGCCCGTGGTGCCTACGACAACGTCTGGGCCAAGCTCTCCGGCAGCGAGCGCGGCAAATATCTCTATCGCATCGCGCGCATCATCCAGGAGAAGGCCCGCGAACTCGCCGTGCTCGAAACCATGGACGGCGGCAAGCCCATCAAGGAATCCCGCGACTTCGACCTGCCCATGGTCGCCGCGCACTTCTTCTACTACGCCGGCTGGGCGGACAAGTTGAAGTATGCCTTCCCCGGCAAGACGCCGCGCCCGCTCGGCGTCGCCGGGCAGATCATCCCGTGGAACTTCCCGCTACTCATGGCCGCGTGGAAAATCGCCCCCGCCCTCGCCTGCGGCAACACCGTCGTCCTCAAGCCCGCCGAGACCACCAGCCTCACCGCGTTGCGCCTCGCGGAAATCTTCGCCGAGGCCGGCCTGCCCGACGGCGTGGTGAACATCATCACCGGCGCGGGCGCGACCGGCAGCGCGCTGGTGAACCATCCCGACGTGGACAAAATCGCCTTCACCGGCAGCACCGAAGTGGGCAAAGCCATCGCGAAGGCGGTTGCCGGTAGGGCCGCGTTGCCGCGCGGCCTCAGTGACGCGGACGCGCAGCAGCGCGTCCCTACCAAGACCCCTAAACTCACCCTCGAACTCGGCGGCAAGGCCGCAAACATCATCTTCGAGGACGCGCCGCTCGACCAGGCCATCGAAGGCATCATCAACGCCATCTACTTCAACCAGGGCCACGTCTGCTGCGCCGGCTCGCGCCTCTTCGTGCAGGAAGGCATCTACGCCAAGGTCATCAAAAAGCTCCGCGACCGCCTCGCCACCCTGCGCGTCGGCAACCCGCTCGACAAGAACACCGACATCGGCGCCATCAACTCCGCCGCGCAGCTCGATAAGATCCGCGAGCTGGTGCAATGCGGCGTGGACGAGGGCGCGGACCTGCACCAGACCAGTTGCGCGCTGCCGGCGAAGGGCTATTGGTTCCCGCCCAGCTTCCTCACCGGCGTGACCATGAGCCACCGCGTGGCGCAGGAGGAAATCTTCGGCCCCGTGCTGAGCGTGATGACCTTCCGCACGCCCGAGGAGGCCTTCGAGCGCGCGAACAACACCCCCTACGGCCTGAGCGCCGGCGTGTGGACCGACAAGGGCAGCAAGATTTTCAAGCTGGTGAACAAGCTCCGCGCCGGCGTCGTGTGGGCGAACACCTACAACAAGTTCGACCCCACCAGCCCCTTCGGCGGCTACAAGGAGAGCGGCTTCGGCCGCGAAGGCGGGATGCAGGGATTGGCGGCGTATTGCCGGCTGGAATGAACTCAGCCCGGAGGGCTGGTGGAACTTAGCCGGGGGTAACACCCCCGGTTCACTCGGCAAGGAAATCATGCGCCCCGGAGGGGCGCTGGAAACGTCCGATTTATCATCCGCGCGACTCAACACGCTCCGCCGCCCCTGCCGGGGCGGAAATCGGTTTGGGGGCATTACACCGGGGGTGTTACCCCCGGCTAAGTTCCGGCAACCCTCCGGGTTGAGGAGGCTCGATTCACCCTTGTGGATTGCGGACTTGCGCAAGTCCCGTGCGGCGGCTATCGCGGGCGCATGAAGAAGGGCGTCGGGGTCATTTGCCTGGTCGGCGGGGTGCTGGTGCTGGTGTGGGGCCATGGCATCACCCAGTCCATCGGCTCGCGGATGGTGCAGACTTTCACCGGGTCGCCGCCGGAGCGGGCCATCCACATCTATGCCGCCGGGACGGCGCTGGTGCTGGCCGGGCTGTTCTGCATCTTCACGGCGAAGAAGTGAACCGGCCGGCCTCGGGTAAAGTCCGGGGATTGACGAGCGGGGGGGAGGATACAAGTTTGGCCCGGCGCAAGTGAACGAACATCGGGCCGAACCATGAAGCCGCTGGGTCCATTGCTGGGGCTGCTGGTGGGATTGCTGGGGGGAACGGGCTGCTGTCACTTCGCGGCCAAACCGCTCGCCACCCGCCCGCCTCCCCTGCCGGCGTTCACGGCGGCGGAGTTTGCGCACACCAATGGTGGCCGCGCCACGCTCAGCGAAACCGTGCTGGAGACGAACGCGCAGTTCACGGTCAGGCGCGTCGAACTGGCCGCCCCGCCGCGCCTCGCCGAGACCAGCCGCACCATCAGGTTCGACTGCTATCTGCCGGTGAGAAAGGGCCTGGCCCCGGTCATTCTCGTGCTGCCAGTCAGCGGCGGCGACTACGAGCTGGAACGGCACTTCGCGAAGCATTTCGTCCGGCACGGGCTGGCCGCGCTCGTCATGCACCGTGAAAAGCAGCCGCCCGGTCCGGTCCGGCTGGAGGATTTTGATCCGTCGTTGCGGCGGTCGGTGTTCGATCACAAGTGCGTGCTGGACTGGGCCGAGGTGCAGCCGGAACTGGACGAGCGGCGCATCGGCGTCTTCGGCGTGAGTCTCGGCGGCATCAAGGGCGCGCTGCTGGTCGCGCTCGATGCGCGCGTGCGCGCCGCAGTGCTCGGCCTGGCGGGCAGCGACCTGCCGTTCATCCTCACGCACACCACGGAGCACAGCATCGCCCGGCAGCGCGAGGCGGTCCTGCGCGAGCGCCGATGGACGCCGGAGCAGTTGCAGCGCGAACTGCGGCAGGCCATCACGAGCGATCCGCTGTTCCACGCGGCCTACGCCGACCCGCGCAAGGTGCTGCTGGTGCTGGCGGCGTGCGACTCGGTCGTGCCGTTCAAGAAGGGCTGGGAACTGCGCGCGAAGATGGACCGGCCGGAAACCATCGTCGTGCCGGCGGGGCACTATTCGGCGCTCGTGTTCGTCCCCTACATCCGGCACGCGGCGGTCGGCTTCTTCCGCGAGAAGCTGGCGATTGGTGCGGCGGCGAAACCAGCCGCAGGGAAGTGAGCAGCGAAGCGGCACTCAGAACGGCCACCAGCCCGGCATCTTCCACGGCAGCCCGGCGGCGATGCCGATGAGGTCGAGGATGACGTAGTTCCAGACGAGGTAGGTGATGACGCCCCCGAGCAACACGAGCAGCGTGGTGTTCACGATGCGGTTCCGCTCGCGCTTCGCGGCGTCGAGGGTGCAGATGCCCCGGCGGCGGAAGTAAATGACCAGACCCGTGATCGCGAGCGCGAGGCTCACGGCGTAGAGGACGTAGCGGGTCGGCCCCCAATAGAGTTGGTCCGAGAGTGCGGCGGCGGTGCTGACGGAGGCGAGGCCGAAGAGGACGAGCACGACGCTGGGCAGACAGCACAGGCTGGCGACGACGGCGCTGGAGAGAATGAGGCCGAGGAGCGCGCGCCAGTTCTCGCGCGGGCGCGGTTTCGTCGGTTCGTCAGCGTCGTTCATTGCGAGAGGGTAACACGGTGAGTGGGGAGCCGGTAGCACTTCGAGCCTTGAAGCCACAAACGCGGCTTTCGGGGCAGCAAGACGCGCCCTGCCTGCGTTACCTCCCGCCGAGCAGCGCCTCGGCGTGCTTGCGCGCGGCCGCGCCCTGGCCGCCGAGCATTCGCGCGAGTTCGTCCACGCGCTGCTTCGCGGTCAAGGGCTGGATGTCCGAGAGGGTGCGGCCGTCGCGGACCTGCTTGGTGACGACGAAGTGCGTGTCCGCCGCCGCTGCGACGGGCGCGAGGTGCGTGATGCAGATCACCTGCCGGGCGCGCGCGATTTGCCGCATCTTGTCGCCGACGGCGTTGGCCGTCTCGCCGCCGACGTTGGCATCCACCTCGTCGAACACGAGCACGGGAATCTCGTCCTCCGCCGCGAGCACGGTCTTGAGCGCCAACATCACGCGCGCCATCTCACCGCTCGACGCGATGGCGCGGAGCGGGCGGGCAGGCTCGCCGGGGTTGGGGGCGAACTGGAATTCGACTGAGTCGAAGCCCGAGTGGCCGGTAGGGCGAGGCTCCTGTCGAGCCGGCGGCGCCGGCTGGAATACGAGTCTCTCCGGCTCGACGGGAGCCTCGTCCCACCGCGCGGTGGTTAACTCCACTCCGAACTCGCTTTGCTGGAAGCCCAGGTCCTGCAACTGCCGCGTCACGGCCTTGGTGAGCTTGGGAATGACCCTGCGCCGCGCGGCGGTCAGGTCACGCCCGGCGCGGGACAGCTCCACGTCCAGCTTCGCCAGCGCGCCGTTCAAGCGCGCCAGCTCGGCGTCGCGCTGTTCGAGGCTGCGCAGCCGGGCCTGCGCCTCCGCCCCGAACGCGATGACTTCCGCGAGCGAGGCGCCATACTTGCGCTTGAGGGAATGGATCAGGTTCAACCGCTCTTCCAGTTGCGCGAGGCGGGCGGGGTCGAGGTCCACGCGGTCGGCGTAGCGGGACAGTTCCGTCTGCAACTCGCGCAGGGCGGCGACGGATTGCGCGTGGGTGTCGGTGAAGGTCCTGGTGGACGCATCCACGCGTTGAAGCTCCTGCAACGTCCGGCCCAGCGCGCCAAGCTGGTTGAGCAGGGAGCCGTCCTCGCCGTCGAGCGCGCCGAGCGCGGCCTGCGAGAGTTCCAGCAGGCGCGCGGCGTTGGCGGCACGGTGATGTTCGGCTTCAACCTCGGTTTCTTCGTCGGGGCGCAAACGTGCCGCCGTGATTTCCTCGACTTGATGACGGAGCAGGTCGAGCTGCTGCGCGTAGGTCCGCTCGTCCACGATGAGCGCGGCCTTCTCCTGCTCCAGGGCGGCGCGGCGGCGGACGAGTTCGCCGAAGGCGCTGACCTGCGCCTGCAAGCCACCAAAGGCGTCGAGGATGGCGAGCTGCCTGGGCGGGTGCAGGAGCGACTGGTGATCGTGCGGGCCGTGCATGTCCACCAGCCCTTCACCGATGACAGCGAGCGTGGCAAGCGTGGTGGGCGAGCCGTTGACGAACTGGCGGTTGGCTCCGGCGGCGGTGAAGACGCGCTTGAGCACGAGCTGGTTTTCCTCGCATGGCTCCAGCCCGTGTTCCTCCAGCAACGGGGCGGGCGACGAGCGCAACTTCGCCACGTCGAAGACCGCCTCGACGGCGCAACTGTCCGCGCCGGCGCGGATGAGCGTGCGATCCGCGCGTTCGCCGAGGACGAGGTTCAGCGCGCCGATGATGATGGACTTGCCTGCGCCGGTCTCGCCGGTGATGACGTTGCAGCCGGGGCGCAGCTCCAGCGTGAGGTCGGCCACGAGGGCGAGGTTTTTGATGCGGAGCGTGGTGAGCATCGTGCGGCGGCGGAATGATTCCGGCAGACGGGACAGGGGCAAGGAATTTCTCGGAGGGCGCCGCCCCCCGCCCGCCCGGCGATTTGCCGTCACCCACATTTCACTTGCGCTGGCGGGGCCAACTTCGTAGTAATCCGCGCGATTAGCTGCATGGCTACCGACAGTTCTGACATCTCGCATGGATAACCCTCACCAGGAGAGGGCGCTTTGAGCCGCCCCTTTTCCCCCCGCACTCCCCCCGCGCCGGCCTATCGAATCAACGGGAAGATTCGCGCCCGCGAAGTCCGCGTCATCGGCCCTTCCGGGCAGCAGCTCGGAGTCATCAGCCTGGCCGAGGCCCTCACGCTCGCCCGGCAGCACGCCGTGGACCTGGTCGAGATCGCGCCCAACGCCGTCCCGCCCGTCTGCCGCCTCGTGGACTTCGGCAAGTTCCGCTACGAGCAGTCCAAGAAGGAAAAGGACTCGAAGAAGCACCAGCACGCCAACAAGGTGAAAGAGGTGCAGCTCAGTCCCAACATTGACCCGCACGACTTCGGCGTGAAGCTCGCGCACGCGATTGATTTCATGTGCGAGGACATGAAGGTCAAGGTGCTGCTCCGCTTCCGGGGCCGGGAGATGGCGCACAAGGAGATCGGGCAGCAGGTCGTCGAGCGCTTCCTCAAGGAAGCCGCGCCGTGGGGCCACCCCGACTTCACCCCGAAGCTGATGGGCAAGACCATCAACGTGATGATCAGCCCGCACCCGCGCAACAAGCGCGCCACGCATCCCACCAAGAACGAGCAGGGCGAGATCGAGGGAGCCGAGCACCACGAGCCGATTGCCAAGCCGGTCATCGGCGACGTCCCCGCCAACTCCGCGCCTTCGGTCGCGCCCTCCGAGTCCCGGTCCGCACCGGCCAAGTCGGGCAAACCGCCGGCCGACGGCTTCGCCAACAATCCCTTCGCCAGTCTCGATGTGAGCGGCCCGGTGTCCTGAGGCTCCTCCGAAGGCGTTCTACCGATGCTGGACGGGTGTTGTCTGGCCACTGGTCGCGACCGATTGCCGGCAGAATTTGACGGTTTGGCCCGGTTCGCTAGAGTTCCCGCGCACCGATGAAGAAAACTTCCAGCACCAACGACCGCTTCGTCATCATCATGGCCGGGGGGCGCGGCGAGCGCTTCTGGCCCGTCAGCCGCGAGAAGACGCCCAAGCAGCTCATCAAGCTTCTGGGCGACAGCTCCTTCCTTCAGCAAGCCGTCGCCCGCGTCACGCCGCTGGTGCCGCACGAGAATGTCTTCGTCATCACCAACGAGGTGCAGGCCCCCGAGGTGCGCAGGCAGTTGCCCAAGCTGCCCAAGGAAAACGTCGTGGCCGAGCCGGTTGGGCGCGACACCTGCGCGGCGGTCACGCTCGGCGCGGCCATCGTCGGTGCGCGCTCGACCACTGGCGTCATGGCCGTGCTCCCGGCGGACCACGTCATCCCGGAGGAGAAGAAGTTTCAGACCGTGCTGGGCGATTGCTTTGACCTCGCCTCGCGCGGGCAGGCCATCGTGACCATCGGCATCAAGCCCACCGAGCCGGCCACAGGCTACGGCTACATCCACACCGGCGTCGAGCTGCCCACGCCGCCGGGCGCGAAGAAATACAAGACCGCGATGTTCAAGGCCGAGCGCTTCGTGGAGAAACCGAACTACGAGACCGCGCTCGAATACGTGAACAGCGGGCAGTATCGCTGGAACGCCGGCATGTTCATCTGGAGCTTCGTCACGGTGACGAACGGCCTCGAAGCGCATCAGCCGGAGATGGCCGCCGCGTGCCACCGCTGGTTCGATGCCGCGAAGTCGCCCGCCAAGCTCGCCAAGGTGCTCGCGAAGGAATACCCGGAGATCAGGAAGGTCTCGATTGACTATGCGCTCATGGAGAAGGCGCAGAACGTCGTCGTCGCCGACGGTGCGTTCGCGTGGGACGACCTCGGTTCGTGGAACGCGCTCGCGCATCATGTGAAGCCCGACGCCGAGGGCAACTGCGCCGTGGCCGACTTCCTCCACGTGGACGCCGCGCGCAACATCATCTACGACGCCCGCAGCAAGGATCGCCGCACGCCCATCTGCCTCGTCGGCCTGCGCGACAGCATCATCGTCCAGACCGACGACGCCACGCTCGTCGCGCACAAGAGCCAGTCGCAGAAGATCAAGGAGCTGGTGAAGAAGCTGTCCGAGGACGCGCGGTTGAAGAAGCTGGTGTGAGCCGGGTAGTCGCAGCCTTCAGGCTGCGCGTGGCTGTATCGCAACCTGAAGGTTGCGACTACGAACTTCCCAGTTTCGCATTCCTCCGCCAGCGCTATGCTGCTCCTGACGATGCGCCGCCCTCACTTGCCAGCCTTGCTTGCCGGATGTCTGCTGCTGGCCGCCGGCTGCGCGCCGGAGAAAGACCGCGACCACACCAACGCCCGCCACCGCATGTTGCACGACCAGCTCACCGGCCCCGGACGCGGCATCCAGGACGAGCGCGTCCTCGCCGCGATGCGCACCGTGCCGCGCCACGAGTTCGTGCCGGAGGACGTGCGCTTCAGCGCCTACGACGACCGCCCGCTGCCCATCGGCCACGGGCAGACCATCTCGCAGCCGTTCATCGTCGCGTTCATGACGGAGCAGTTGAAGCCGCAGCCGACGGACAAAGTGCTCGAAATCGGCACCGGCTCTGGCTACCAGGCCGCAGTGCTCTCCGGGCTGGTGAAAGAAGTTTTCACCATCGAAATCGTCACGCCGCTGGCCAAGCGCGCGGAGGCGGACCTGAGCCGGCTCGGCTACACGAATGTCTTCGTGAAGGCCGGCGATGGCTACAAGGGCTGGCCGGAGCACGCGCCGTTCGATGCCATCATCGTCACCTGCGCGCCGGACCAGGTGCCGCAGCCGCTCGTTGAACAGCTCAAGGAGGGCGGCCGCATGGTCATCCCCGTGGGGCCTGAGGGCGGCGTGCAGGAGTTGTATCTCTTGGAGAAGCGCGGCGGCGAAGTGCGGCGGCAGGCCATCCTCCCCGTGCGCTTCGTGCCGATGACGCGCAACCCGTAATGCAGGCTGGCGGCCTTCGTTACTTCAGTTCGGCCACATCAGTGTCAAACACCCCCGTCAGCACGCGCCCCGCGCACTTCACCTGCACCCAGAGCCGGTAGCGGCCGGCCGTGGGAAACTCGTAGGGGAAGGAGACAGACTGTATTGGCCCAGTGGTGTGCGGTGTCGGGGCGGCTGCGGGTGAAGCTTTCCCGTCTTGTTTCTCCTTGGTTGCCTCGCGGCGGAGAAAGGCCTCCTGCGCGGCCATCGAGATGGTGCCGACGGGATGCAGGTGCGCGAAGACGCCGCCGTCCGCGCGCCGCACCGCCGCGTGGCCGATCATGCCGATGTAGGACTCCAGCGGGGCAGGGGTGCCGTCGGGTTTGAGCACCTTGAAGCGCAGCGTGGCCTCGCGCCTCGTTTGCAACGCGGCGGGCTTTTCCCACTTCATCACGAAGCCGTCCGCCAGCCGGCAGGTGTCGGGGCCGCTCGCCGGCAGCGGGTCGCCGAAGTGCCACGAGTCGTCCGGGTCGAAGGCGGTGGCGGAGTCGTCGCCCGTCGCGCGCCGCACTGGCACACCGCAGAACGGGTCCGACGCGCCGGCGCGGCGCGGGACGTTCGCGAAGTTCGCGGATGGCTCCGGCAGTTCGGCCTTTGCCGTGAGCGTCTGGGCAAAGCCGCTTTCATGCGTCACGTCCGCGATGACCGAGTAGCGGCCCGGCGGCAACGGCGGCAGCACCGCTTCAAAGACCCGGCCCGCGCGCTGAACGGGATGCAGGTGCGCGAACGTGTCCGGGGCCTCGTCGCGGATGAGAAAGAGGTGCATCAGCTTGCCGTGGTCGGGCACGAGCGGCGTCCAGTGGCGCTGCCCGCCGTCGCGCGTGTCCACCTCCAGCCGCAGCACGGGCAGGCCGTTCGTCACGCGCACCGTGGCGTCGAGCGGCAGCGGGCGGTAGAGGCGGTTGTTGCGATAGTCGCGGTCCACCGAGTCCCACCACGACTTGCCGCCCACGACCATGCCGGTGAAGAGCAGCGCGCTCGCCGTCATCGCCAGCGCCGAGCGCACGCGGACGGGCCGCGCGATTTCCTCGCCCGGCGGCAGGACCGACTCGCCCCACGCCGCGCCGACGAGCTTGACCGCCGTGAGAAAGAGAAAGACGCCCGCCACGATGAGCACCGCTCCGAAGGCAGGCGCCATCTGCTTGCGCACGGTGGCGAAGTTGTTGACTGGCACCATCACCTCGCCCGAGCCGCCGGCGCCCTCGACTTGCACATGAACGCTGTAAGCGCCCGGCGTCATCAGCCAGAGCGTCGCGGTGTGGAGGTTCGTCTCGCCGCGCACGGGTTGCGCCACATCGGGCGGAGGCGAGCCGCCCTTGCCCGCGCGCCAATGCACCGGCAGCACCGCGACGCGCGTCACACCCGACCCCAGCGTGCGCACGGAAATCTCCGCCAGCCCCGGCACGACCTCCGGTGGCCGCACCACCACGCGCACCGGATGCGGCCCCGCCTTACCCTCGAAGATGACGTTCGGGCTGCCGATGTGCGCCGCGACGGGAAACGCAAGCCACAGAAGGAGCAGGGAGAGAAGAACTTTTTTGCCGCAAAAGAGCGCAAAGAACTCAAAGCGGAAACTTTCAACGCCCTTCTTCTCTGCGCTCTCTGCGCCCTTTCGCGGCAAACGAATTGGCTTCATCGCCGCACCTTGAGCATCCAGTTGCCGAACCACAGGCCCACGCGGCACGCGCCGCACGCGAGCACGAGCGCAAAGGCCAGCCCGCGCGCCGTCACCGGGTCGCGGTCGAGCCGCCAGAGGTCGTTCATCCACGGGCCGGGGTTCGACGTGTAAGGCCAGTGGCGGTGGCCGGCGACGAACCAGTTGTCCGACGCGGGACTCAGCATGAACGCGGAGAAATGCCATTGCACCGGCAGAATCAAGCCGAGGAACGCCACGCCCAGCGCGAGGGCCAGCGCCCAATCACGCCACCACCGTGCCGGCGACTTCCAGTCGCCGTCGATTGCATTCGTCTCCTCCGGGCGGCGACTGCAAGTCGCCGGCACGGGCGGACCGTCACTTCGCCGGTCCCAACCGACCAGCAAATCAATCACCACCGCCGGCACCACGAGCCACACCGGAAAGGGCGGCGGGACCATGTGCGTCACCGGGTTGTAGATGGGTGCGAGCATCGGCTGCGCGGCGAAGAGCGGCAGAACCCAAATCAGCACCGCGTAGAGCGCCATATACACCCCCGCTGCGCACGTCGCCCCCCAGCGCAGGTTTCCCGCCCGCGCCGCCATCACCAGCAGCGCCGGGTAATGCACGCACAGGATGCAGTAAAACGTCAGCGCGTGCTGCGAGTTCGGGAAACTGTATTCCATCACGATGATGGAGTTCGTCGCCGTCATGACGCCGACCATGAACACGAAGAGCCGCGCGACGCCCGGGCGCTGCGCCTCCGGCACCGTGTTCTTCCACGACAGCACCAGCAGCAGCACGCCCAGCACCACGCTGAACATCCCGACGGCCAGCAACGCGTGCGGCGGACTGAGAATCTGCACGTCCAATCCGTAGGTGTTGTGCCACCAGTCATCGAACGGCGCGGAAGTCAGCATCCCGAAGCAGCCCCAGATGGAAATCCACGCCCCCAGCGGCGCGCGCGCCCACCCGAACCGCACCGTCGCCGCGCGCTCGGCTTCCGTGTTGAAGAACGTCGCCCGCAGCGCCAGCCAGCCGCACGTCAACCCCGGCACCACGCCGCCGAGGTAGATGACGATGTGCGCCGGCGTCCAGAACGTGTCGCGCCCGATGCTCATGTGCCACGAGATGTCCCAGAGCGCGCCCAGCGGGATGCAGCACGCGCCGCACACCGCGATGGCGAGATGCCACGGGATGGCGGCGGAACGGACGGACGTTTCTGGCGGCGCGGCGGTGAGCGTGGCGGTGGCCGTGGGCATAAGCGCGCGGGCAAGCGTGACTGAGCGGGGAGGGTGGCACGGCCCGGCCCGCTTGCCGAGAGGTTTTGAGCGCGGGGCGGCGGGTATCAACACCGGGGGTGCGGAGAGAAGGAATTGGTTCGGTTTGTCGCTCCTTGCGCCCCGGCAGTGCTATCACCTCACTTCGTCGCTTCCTGAGAAGATTTTCAAACACGGAAGACACCGAACACACGGAAGGCGCGGCAAGGCGAAGCCCTTCCGCGTATTCCGTGGTTGCCTTTGGCTGCGCCTCCGCCGCGCTATGCCTTGGCGTTCTGGGCAGACAACCATGCAGACTTGTCCTGGGGTCGTGCCCGCCACGCTTTGCCGCTCGCCAAGCTTCGGGTGCTCTGCAATATCTGGCCGCATGAAACTGCCGACCACTTTGCTCACGCTCGGATTGTCCCTCGGTGTTACCGTCGCGGCGGAGAAGAAGGCCCCCACCGCCAAGGCCCCCGCGAAGAAAGCCCCGCCCGCCAACTTCCAGCCCAACCCCAGGAAGCTCAACCCGCCGCCCGGCGTCGTCGTGCCCGCCGCCGTGAAGGCCGAGTTGACCGCCGGTGCCGCCGCGCTGGGCAGGGAGATCGAGGCGCTGCGTTCCTCGCTCAAGGCCAAGCCCGCCCTACTCGCGCTCCTGCCCGACGTGCAGATTTACCACAACGCCGTGCGCTATGCCGTCGAAGACGACATCTTCACCAGCACCAACCAGTTCAACTCCGCCCGCGGGTTGCTCAAGGTGGGTTCCGAGCGCGCCAAGCAGCTCGCCGCCGGCAATGCGCCGTGGAATACTAAGGCCGGCCTGCTCGCGCTGAAGAAGGAACTCGAAGGCAAGGCCAAGACGCCGACGACGCTCACGCACATCCCCGTCGTGCGCGGCTACGTGTCGAAGATTGACGGCTCGGTGCAGCCTTACGGGCTGAAGGTGCCGGTGACTTACCTGACCGGCGATGACAAGCCGCGCCGCCTCGACTTCTGGCTGCACGGGCGCGGCGACACGCTCATCGAGATTGCCTTCATCGAGGGCCAGCAGCGCGGCACCAGCCAGTTTCTCGCGGACGACACCTTCGTGCTGGAGCCTTACGGGCGCTTCATGAACGCCTTCAAGTTCGCCGGCGAGACAGACGTGTGGGAAGGCCTCGACCACGCGGCAAAGCACTACCCGATTGACCTCAACAAGCTCGCCATGCGCGGCTTCTCGATGGGCGGCGCGGGCGCGTGGCACCTCGGCGCGCATCACCCGGACAAGTTCGCTTCCGTGAACCCCGGCGCGGGCTTCGTGGACGTGAAGCACTACCAGAAGCTCGGCGACAAGCTCGCCACCATCCCGTGGTGGGAACAGAAGCTCTGGAACCTCTACGACCCGCTCGCGTGCCCCATCAACCTCGTCAACACGACGCTCGTGGCCTACAGCGGCGAGGACGACGCGCAGAAAGCCGCCGCCGACCTCATGGAAGCCTCGCTGCTCAAAGACGGCGTGAAGATGACCCACATCATCGGCCCCAAGACCGGCCATTCCTACGAGGCGAACGCGAAGAAGACCGTGGCGAAGCTCGTGGACGACGCGACCAACAAGGGTATCAACCCCCAGCCGAAGAAGGTCACGCTGGTGACGCACTCGCTGAAGTTTAACCAAGCGCACTGGGTGACGATTGATGCGATTGAAAAGCATTGGGAGCCGGCCAGAGTAGAGGCGGAACTCCAAGGAAAGGATGTGATTGTGAAAACAGTTAATGTGAGCGCGATCCGGCTGAACCTAGACCCAAAGGAAAATAACGTTGTCGTGATTGACCGTCAGCCGGTCGTCGCCACGAGCGTTCGAGACGGCGTTCTGCGTTCAGCCCCTGCGTTGGTCTTAGCAAAGAAACCTCGGGTAGGGTTCACATATTTGTGGCAGTTCGCTGCCACTACGAGCGACTCAATGAATCTAAGCAAGCGCCACAACCTCCAAGGCCCCATTGACGACGCCTTCATGGACTCGTTCGTGATGGTGCGGCCCACCGGCAAGCCGTTGAACGCCGCCGTCGGGCAGTGGGCGAAGACCGAGCTGGCCGAGGCCGCGTTCCACTGGCGGCGCTACTTCCGCGGCGAACCGCGCATGAAGGACGACTCCGCCATCTCCGACGACGACCTCAGGAACAGCAACCTCGTCCTCTGGGGCGACCCGTCCTCGAACAAGCTCCTCGCCCGCATCGCCGACAAGCTGCCCATCAAATGGAGCGGCAAGGAAATCAAAGTCGGCGGCAAGAGCTTCGACGCCACCAAGCACGTCCCGGCGTTCATCTTTCCGAACCCGCTGAACCCGTCGCGCTACGTGGTCATCAACAGCGGCTTCACCTTCCCGCAGTTCGCCGGCGCGTCGAACTCCTTCCAGACGCCCAAGCTCCCCGACTGGGCCATCCTCGACCTCAGCGTCCCGCTCGCCGAGCGCGTCGCCGGCAAGGGCGTCGTCGCCGCCGACTTCTTCGGCGAGAAGTGGGAAGTGAAGTGAACGCGGAATCAGAGTCGCGCGAGCGCCAAACCCCGTGCCGGCGACTTCCAGTCGCCGCGTTGCGCGTTGAAAGCTCAGAGCATCCCGGAACTGCTGAACCCCACGGACGGCGACTGCAAGTCGCCGGCACGGGCAGTAGGACAGCGCGTCTCGCCTGTCATTCTAACTTGCAGCCCCCGCTCAAGCGGCTTCCTCCAGTCAGAGGTCAGGCAAGATGCACTGACCTACGTGGGCCACACCTCACCGCACCTCGCGCATGACCATCACACTTCAGAGCAGCGATGGGGCGAGCAGCCTGGAGTTGTTGGATGTCCAGCCGGTCGGCGAGGACTTTGGTTGCACCATGTCCGTGAAGTCGCGCGGGTTTGCCGGCCAGCAGCGGTTTTACTTCAACACCGCCATGCTCCGCCGATTCTGTGACGACCTGACCATGCTTGAGCCGACCACGTTCCAAAGCCTCGGCGCGCGGCTTGGCATCGTCAGCCCGGCTGACCCGGTGCGCGCTGTCTTGAAGGAACGCTACGAGCCGGACCAGTTGTCGGTCTGGCAGGATGAGCGCCTCGGTGTGTGCGTCGCAGGCCGACTCATGCAACACGGGCCACCGCGACAGGAATTGCAGTTCAGCTTCGTGGCTTCGGAGCCGGCCATCGCAGCCTTCCGACAGGAATTGCGGCACTGTCTGGAAGCGGTCGCCAAGTGATTCGCCATCCGATGCCAACTCCGTCTTTCCCATCTTTGTCTTTCTCAAATCTTTGGGTCCTCCTCCTCTTCCTCTCCCTCTCGCTCCAGGCCCAATCCTTCCGCGACCCCGCTGACCAGCCGTTCCGCCGTGCACCCATGTCCGTCGCCGCGCGCAGCGTGGTCATCCCGCTCGCCACGAACGCCCACCTCGCCTTCGACACCGAGACGCTCCGCACGCACACGGCCTGGCGCGGGCCGGCGCTGAACTTGCACGGCGCGCCCTACGACGGCGCGGCGGGCCGCTTCCTCGCGGATTTCACCGGAGATTTCCTTTTCACCAACCCGCCGCTCTTCCCGTGGGCCGGCGGCAAGCCCGCGAAGAACATTCTCACGGACTTTCCCTCGAAGCCGCGCTTCCTCGGCCACAGCACGCGCGGCGGCGTCACGACGCTGATGTATGAGCTGCCGCTCGACGCCGAGGAAACCATCCGCGTGCACGAATCGCCGTCGGTGCAGTGGGTGGACGGCACGCCCGTGGTGGTGCGGCGCTTCGAGCTGTCCGCGAGCTACCTCGACCTCGAATTCACCGCGCACATGGAGGCCGGCCGCCAGACCGGCATCGGCCAGAACCCCGCCGCGATGGGCATCCTGCGCGAGAAGGACGTGCTGCTCGTCGCCTTCCGGGGCCGCCCGTTGCTCGGCTGGAAGCCCGCGACCGGCCAGGCCGATTACGTGGTCGAGCTGCTGCGCGAGAAGGACGGCGAAAGCGAAACCGTCGCGCGCCACGTCACCGGCGACGAGACGCATGCGGTCGTCCACATCCCGGCGCATCGCGGGGAAATCTCGTTTGAAATCCTCTCCGCCGTCTGCGCCGACAAAGCCGAGGCCGAGCGGCTGCTGCCGAAATTGGTTCCTGCCAAAGTCGCTTCGCCCGAGCTGATGCGCGTCTCCGACCCGCCCGCCGCTCCAGTGTCGCGGGCACTCCTGTCCGCCGTGACGAACACCGCGCCGTCCACGGTGGTGACGAACGACGGCTTCCGTGTAGAACTCATTGAGCCGGTGGGGCGAGGCTCCCGCCGAGCCGGAGAGATTTCCCCGGCAAATGGCGCGGTCGGAATCTCCGCTGCTCCCTCCGGCTCGGCAGGAGCCTTGCCCCACCGGCTTGCCGACTTCGGCGCGGTGACCGGCCTCGATTTCCTCCCGAACGGCGACCTCGTCTTCTGCACCGCGCGCGGCGAGGTCTTCATCCGCAGCGAGCCGGCGGACGCGCCGGGCACCAACATCCTCCGCCGCTTCGCGCGCGGGCTGATGGAGCCGGCGGGCCTGCGCGTGTTGAGCGGCGAGATTTTCGTCGCGCAAAAGTGCGAGCTGACTCGCCTGCGCGACACCGACGGCGACGGCGAGGCGGACTACTTCGAGTGCGTGAGCCAGGGCTGGGGCTTCAGTGGCGGCGCACGGCAATTCGCCACCGGTCCCGTGGCAGACAAGGAAGGCCGGCTGCACGTCTTCCTCGATGCACGCGGCGCGCGATGGGAGGTGCCCTTCCGTGGCTGGGACGCGCGGTTCAGTCGCGCGGGGAAAGACTTCGAGGGCTGGGCCAGCGGCTTCCACGCACCCGGTGGCGCGCTATCCATCGGCGGCGAGATTTTCGTCACGGACAATCCCGGCCCGTGGGTGCCGGCGGCGAAGCTCGTTCATGTGCAGGAATCCAAGTTCCAAGGCCACCCGTCCACGCAGCCCGCGCCGCAGGAGCAGTTCAAGGAGCCGAAGGAGTTCGCTCCGCCAGCCGTGTGGGTTCCGTCGCGGCTGGCGAAGCGCGTGGCGGGCGTCGCGGTCGCGCCCGAGAGCTGGGGCGCGTTCGCCGGGCAACTGCTTGTGGCTGATGGCGAGGGTGGTCTGTTGCGCGTGAGCTTGGAGCAGGTCAACGGCGAGTGGCAGGGCGCGGTGTGGCCGTTCGCGAAGAATCTCGGCGCGAACATCACCCGGCTTGCGGTGAGTGCGGATGGCCGCGTGTATCTCGGCGGCGCGTCGGTGGATGGGAAAGAAGCCGCGCTCGCGCGGTTGAGTCCGGCGGGGCAAGTTGGCTTCGAGGTCAAAGCCATCAAAGCGCTGGCGGATGGCTTTGAGCTGGTTTTCACACGCCCAGTGGACGCGGTCACTGCCGCGAAGCCGGTGAGCTACGAAGTCACACAGTTCAACTACCGTCACCAAGCCGAAGCCTCGCCGGAGTTCGACCACGCCGGCACGCCGGGCCGCGCCACGTCGCTGAAGGTGACTGCCGCGAAGCCTTCCTCCGATGGCTTGAGCGCCCATGTCAGCGTGAGCGGGCTGCGCAGGGGATTCGTCACCACGATTCGCGCCGTCGGGCTGCGAAGCGCCGGCCAGCCGCTGCGCCACGACACCGGCTTCTACACCCTGAACCAGTTGCCGAAGTGACGCCGAGTGTGAACCACAGAGGCACGAAGGACACAGAGAAGACAGCACCCGCCAAGCGGCAGAGCGGATAACGAGCGCTTCCGAGTTCAATTCGAGCTTCATCAGTGGCTGGGAATTCCTCTCTGTGTCCTTCGTGTCTCTGTGGTTCATTCCCGTGCTTGTCAGTGACGGCGGCTCGGCTACGTTCCTCCGCCATGAAGCCACTGCGTTTGCTCCTGCTCGGCTCCGCGCTCGCCGCGCTGCCAGCCCAAGCTGATTTCAAATCCGACATTGCAGCCATCCGCCAAGTGGGTGGGGAAGGCAAAGGCAACGTCCCGGCCGCTGCTGCGTGGCAATCGCTCGCCAAGGGCGGCGCGCAGACGCTCGTGCCCTTGCTCGCCGCGATGGACGACGCGAATGACTTCGCCGCGAACTACCTGCGCTCCGCCGTGGACGCCATCGCCGACCGCGAACTGGCCGCCGGGCGCAAGCTGCCGCAGGCCGAACTGGAGAAGTTCCTCGCGGACACGAAGCACAATCCCCGCGCGCGCCGGCTGGCCTACGAGCTGATTGCGCGCATCTCGCCCGCCACCGGCGAGAAGCTGCTGCCCACGTTCCTCAACGACCCGAGCGTCGAGCTGCGCCGCGACGCCGTGCAGCGGCTCATTGACGCGGCGGACAAGGCGCTCGCGGCGCAGGACAAGGTCGCCGCCACGAAGGAGTTTTCCAACGCGCTGACCTACGCGCGCGACGAGGCGCAAATCAAGAAGGTCGCCGGCGAGCTGCGGAAGCTCGGGCAGGAGGTGGACTTGCCGAAGCACTTCGGCTTCCTCACGCACTGGAAGCTCATCGGC
>Ga0172373_10003985_pt1 | contig 21083 bp, 25 predicted proteins | sample Lak10m_2_FD_114546 | JGI IMG/M metagenome (GOLD analysis project Ga0172373, IMG submission 114546) | Freshwater microbial communities from Kabuno Bay, South-Kivu, Congo - kab_092012_10m | ecosystem: Environmental > Aquatic > Freshwater > Lake | place: Democratic Republic of the Congo...
AGCATGCTTGAAATTGGTACACTTTTTTTACCTAAAAACACACTTTTTTAGCGTATAATTTTGCTACCCTAAAAATATACACTATATTTGTTCTGTAATCAAAGAATAAGCAAAATGTCAAAAGTAAAATACATAAGGGTTTCAACGGAAGAACAAAATATTGGTCGTCAGCAAATCAATGCGTCAGATTTCTCTAAGGTTTATATAGATAAAATTTCTGGTTCTTTGAAATTTTCAGAAAGAAAGGAAGCAAAAAAATTACTTACTGATATAGAAACTGGTTTAGTTTCAGAAGTTCATATTTTATCTGTTGATAGAATTGGAAGGAATATAATAGATATTCTAACCATGGTAGAATTTTTTAATCATAAGTCAATTAATCTATTTGTTGAAAATATTGGTATGTATTCTCTTATTGATGGAAAACCAAACCCTACATTTAAAATGATTGTAAGTGTTTTAGGTAATGTTGCAGAAATGGAGCGTAATAATATGTTAGAACGTCAACGTCAAGGTATCCAAATAGCAAAAGCAAATGGAACTTATAAAGGTCGATTGTATGGAACAAGAATGACTGATGATGAAATTTTAGCAAAATATAAAGTAGTTGTTCGAGAATTAAAAAATGGTGAATCACTAAGACGTGCTTCTAAAATTGGCGGTTGCAGCCTGGGAACCGCTCAAAAAATTCAAAGACTAATAACTAAATAACAATTCCCGCTGAATGCGGGAATTATCATTTAACGTTTGAACACATTAAAGTAAAATCAACAAAACACTATTAAAATCGAAGATTATCTTAAAACATTTATGAGTGTTCACGTGAGAATCATATTCCTTTTAGGAACATTTTAAATTGCACCTTTCTAAAACAATTAGCTCATCTATACGGTAAATTTAAAAACGCCATCATGGTACTTCTAACATTCTTTCCAAAAGTCTCAATGTAAGGCGGGTAACATTCATTTAAGTTTTTCAAGTTCTAAACGCAATCTCAACTTTGTTAATTGTTTTTGTAATTCTTGCTTTTTTTCTGGGTCTTGTTCGGTAGATTGTTGCAACTGCTTCACCCTTATCTTATCCTCTAAAGTTGTCGCCATCGTTCAAATAATTGTTTAGCATTTCCTCGACAAATAAGTCGTTTAATCGGTTGTCACGAATCAATAAATGATACTCCATCATTAAGTGGTCGTCATCTACTATAGCATCTTGCTCATAGGTTCTAATAATGTAGCTCTCCAATAATTGGCGAAGCACTGGGTTGTGGTTAAAGTTTCTAATTTCCATTTTTCTTTGTTTTATAGTACACCACCATCTTGTGATGCTTTCTTTATGTATTCTATCACACTAAATTTATTGTTTAACGTATTGGTCTGAATTCGACAATCAAATGCCAAATCCAAGTACTGACCAAGTGTGCCTTCAACAATTTCGTTCATTGTTTCTTTAGTAGCATCTGACACCACGTGAACGTGGTTAACACCTCTCTTATCCTTCTCAATTGTGTAAATAATAGTATTGTTAGGTAACTTATCCTTAATCTCATTCAGTAACTGCTGATGGTATTCAATAGTGTAATTGTTTTTTGGATTCCAGGTCGTGAATGTCTGCCAGTTGTGGTTATAGATAGTTTTAGTACCAGTATTGTATTTAGGTAGAAATTCATCAACCAAGGTATAATGAAGTCTCCATTCCCTACCTACTTTCTTTAGTAAGTTAGGTACATCTTTGTACTTTTCTTTCACTACCAGCATTCGATATTTTAGTGCCCTGGTCTTTAATCCAGTTATATCTTTTAATTGAGATAAGTTATAGTAGTTCTTTAATCTATTCTCATTTGCTTCATTAATTAATTTATTCATTTAATCTTTCTTTTACATAGCGAGGACAAGACGCATGAGCGAAAAATCCTTTATTTAATTATAAATATGCACCAACCTTGGAAAGTGTAAAAATCTTGAATTATTCTTGATTTGAGTAATTCTACTTCTAATTTTAGAATATGTAAATAGTAGAATAGGCACGATGTAAATTGCACCTATTATTTTTAATAAATTGCTTGATTAATTAGGTTGTAACAATCATGAAGTCTTTTTAAGTCTTCTGCAAATTGGTTCGAAAATATGTCCGCCTCGAGTACGTGTGACCCTCATAATCTTTTGATTGTGAGGGTTTTTTTATTTAGTTTAGTCAATATTTGTCCAACGGATTTTTCTTATTTTTTGTTTTATAGTTTACAGTCGTACTTCTTTTGCATTCGGTCTATTTTTCTAAGTTGGCGTCACAGAACGTATCGTAAGTTACGTAAATTATGAATTTGCAAAATCAATTAAAGGTTGAATGGCGAAGTTGTGTTAATCCCATAAATATTTAGGCATTTCATAGTTGATTTCGGCTGTCTTTTGTGCGATGGCTTGTTCAATGCGTTCTACTGAATTTTGTTGGTCTTCTAAGGTCATGGTATTGTTTGTGCGCATTACAATTTCTACAGCTAACTCTTTCGCTCTTTGCTCTATCATTTTTTCTAAAGATTCGTGTTTAGAAATAAAACCATATACCAATTGCATATCTAAAGCATTGGCAACATCACGCAACGATTTTAATGTTATTGTTCCGTTTGCTTCTCGTTCTTCGATCTCCTTTACACTTTGAGGTGCAATTTGTAAACGATTCCCTAATTGGCGTAAAGACATTTTTATTGCTGTACGGAAGGTGTTAATCCAACCTTTTGAGGGTGTGGTAATTGACTTTAATGCTTTAAAAGCTTCTATTTTCTTATCTGTTTGCTGTATAAGCAAACGTTGTTTGTTATCTTTCATAAGGCTATAACCTGAAAATTAATACTCAAATTTAAGGTTATTACCTGAATTAATCAAAATATTTTAAGGTTTTAACCTTAAAAAATCTTCTTTTTATCAGGTTTTAACCTTAAAAAAATTAAGGTGTCGTTGAAATAAATTTATATTAGTTTGTTAACCAAAGGTATTGGGCATACGGAGTTTAAGGAATCTGTTTTGGGTGAGATTCCTAAGAGTTGGGAGGTTGATAAATTAGGTAATCGAACAACTACATTCGCTGGAGGAACGCATAAAAGAGGTGTGGAAGGCTATTATGGAGGCTCAATTCCTTGGATAAAATCTGGAGAAGTAAATAATAATTCAATTGAAAGTTCGGAAGAATATGTTACTGAATTAGCTGTAAAAGAATCTTCTGCGAAACTTATTGAAGCAAATTCTATTCTTGTTGCTTTATTTGGAGCAACAGCTGGAAAAGTTGGAGTCTTAAAAGTTAAAGCTTGTAGTAACCAAGCAGTATTAGCGATTACTTCAAAAAATGAAACTTTAACAAACCAATTTCTTTATCACTATTTAAAAAAATGCACTGGAGAATTGTTGAATCTTTGTCAAGGTTCTGGTCAACCGAATTTGAGTAAAGGAATAGTGGATGGCATATATATCAATCTACCTCCTATCACAGAACAACAAAAAATATCCGATATTCTAAGTTCTGTAGACGAAAAACTTAAAGTCTTAACCGAAAAGAAAACGCACTACCAAGAATTGAAACAAGGCTTGATGCAGCAGTTGTTAACGGTGAAGCTTCGAGTAACCTCAGCTCCCCTTTGAGAAAAGGGAGGTATTATAAAACCTAAAAAAGTATCTATTATTAAATTAACACACTTTCTTATTATAGTTTTTGGCTATTTTTTATAATAACAACTGTTCTTATTATAGTTTTTAGCCTTTTTTTATAATAAGGAATTCTCTTATTATAGTTTTTAACCTTTTTTTATAATAAGAAATCCTCTTATTATAGTTTTTAACCTTTTTTTAAAATAAGTAGTATCTTTATTATAAATTTTAATAAAAATGGAGAATTACAAATCTGGAATTTATCAAAATCAAGGATATTATAAAAGTTTCCAACCAACGCTAATAAACAAAAATTGGTTATTACACGATATGGAAATTCAACAATTACTATCAAAAGTGGATAGACAATTGGGACGACTAGATATGTATTCAGAGTATATTCCAAATATCGATTTGTTTATAAGTATGCACGTCTTAAAAGAGGCAACTCAGAGCAGTAAAATTGAAGGTACTCAAACAAATATTGAAGAGGCATTACTTGATAAAGAAGATGTTATTTTAGACAAAAGAGATGACTGGGAAGAAGTGCAAAGTTATATTGAGGCAATGAATAGTGCCATCAAAAAATTGGAAACACTCCCTTTTTCAACACGATTAATTAAAGAAACGCACAAAATACTTTTACAAGGAGTTAGAGGGCAACATAAATTGCCAGGCGAATTTAGAACTAGTCAAAATTGGATTGGCGGAGCATCCATAAATGATGCAACGTTTGTGCCACCCGTTCATTCTACTATTCATGAATTAATGAGCGATTTAGAAAAGTTTGCTCATAATGAAGAATTTTATTTTCCAGACCTATTAAAAATTGCATTAATACATTATCAATTTGAAACAATACATCCATTTTTAGACGGTAACGGAAGAGTGGGTCGATTGATTATAACCCTTTATTTGGTGGATAAAACAATATTAAAAAAACCAATTTTATATCTATCTGATTTCTTTGAAAGAAATAGAGGTTTGTATTACGATAATTTAATGAACGTAAGGACAAAAAATGATTTAAAACAATGGTTTAAGTTTTTTCTAGTTGGAATTATTGAAACTGCAAAAAATGGAATTGAAACATTTGATGCTATCTTAAAACTTAAAAAAGATACCGAAGATAAAATTCAAAAAATGGGAAATAGGAGTAATTATTTACTCATAATAATGGAGTTTTTATACCAAAAACCAATGATTAACACCGCAAAAATTATTGAATTAACAAAAGTTTCCCAAGCAACTGCTTATAAAATAATTGACGAATTAGTTACACTGGAAATTTTAAGAGAAATCACTGGCGGAAAAAGAGGCAAAGTTTATGTATTTGATAAATACATAAGATTATTTAACTAGTTTAACAGATGTTAAAAGAATACTAAATGAGTCAATCTCCAGAATATATCCATAGCGAGTTACCAGCTATTGAATTGTTCCAAAAAATGGGCTATCAATACTATGATGCTAGTAAGCAAGATGAACGTTCAGATATCACGGAAGTTATCTTAAAAGATAGATTATTGGGTTCTATTTTTACGTTAAGTTTACAGTAGAATTTCATAGTAATCACTACAATATGGATTGGAAAATAGAAAATAACAGATTGACGAAGTCTTTTACTTTTGAAAATCAAACGCAATTAGCTGAATTATTTTTAAACGTTGCTAAACGAGCGGATAAAATTGGGCATCATCCAGACGTGACTGTTTTTCAATGTAGTAAAATGAAAATAGAATTATTCACGCACGATAAGCAAGCTATTACTGAATTGGATTACAAATTAGCTAAAGAAATTGATTTACTTTATTTTTAGTAAATTAACCTATTTTAGTTCACTATGCAGCATAACCCATCTTTAATAAAACCATTGTTTTTATTAAATCCTGATATTGTTTTCTTGAATTTTGGTTCTTTTGGGGCTTGTCCGCGACCAATTTTTGAAGATTATCAAGCTTGGCAACGTAAATTAGAATCAGAGCCTGTTCAATTTATAACGAATAAAGGATTAGAATACCTAAAAGTTTCAAGAGAATCATTAGCAAATTATGTTAATTGTTTACCGGATGAAATCGTATTTGTAGTGAATCCCACCTATGCTGTAAATACTGTCGCTAAAAGTTTGGATTTAAGAGAGGGAGACGAAATTCTAACAACAAATTTAGAATATGGAGCTACAGACCGAACTTGGGATTTTGTTTGTGCTGAGACAGGAGCTAAATACATTCAACAACCAATTACTTTGCCATTGGTTTCGAAAGAGAAATTTATAGACGAATTTTTGAATGGAGTAACAGAAAAAACAAAACTTATTTTTATTAGTCAGATAACCAGTGCTACAGGGTTGATTTTACCAGTCAAAGAAATTTGTGCAATTGCAAGAGAAAAAGGGATTTTAACGTTTATAGATGGAGCACATGTGCCAGGACATATTCCGCTAGATCTTCAAAAATTAGATGCTGATTTCTATTCAGGTGCATGTCATAAATGGATGATGGCCCCCAAGGGAAGTTCTTTTTTAATGGCAAAGAAATCTGTTCAATCCTTATTAAAACCTTTAGTAGTTAGTTGGGGATACAAAAGTATCTCTCCATCAGAGTCTCTTTTTTTAGATCATCATCAAATGTCTGGGACTCGCGATTTTTCAGCTTTTTTAACGATTCCAAAATCAATTCAGTTTATGGAAGAAAATAATTGGGAACACGTAGCAAATAGCTGTAATGAATTGGTTTTAGCGAATGCGCAAAGATTTTGTGATTTAGTAGGGTCTCAACCTTTAGCACCATTAACGAAAGTGTTTTTTGGTCAATTATTTAGTATTCCAATCCATACAACTAATCCTGAAAAATTAAAGGATATGTTGTATGATGTCTATAAAATAGAAATTCCTATTTCAGAACAAAATGGAAACTATTTTTTGAGATATTCTATTCAAGGATTTAATTCTCAAGAAGATTTAGATTATTTATATTTTGTCTTAAAAGAAATAATAAGGAATACCGATTTGATACGTGTATTTATTTAACTTTTAACTTTTAACTTTTAACTTTTAACTTTTTGAAAGCATAAGCTCAAGTACTAATTGGTTTAAAATCAAAAAAATACCGCTATTCCTTGCAGTCTTTCGTCTTTTGTCTTTCGTCTTTTGTCTTATGACTTTCCGTCTTACTCCAAAACAATTTGTTTCGTTTGAACGCTTTCCTTGTTGGCATCCATCAGGTGTAGTACATACATTCCTTTTGCTTCCAAAGATTTTAATGAAACTTCTTTTTAGCACTAGATATTAATGCGTTATACACCTCTTTTCCTTACACATCTACTATGCGTAACGTTTTAAAAGGAGAAATGTTAGTTTGTCTAAAACAAAATCTTTTTAGAATTAATTAATTGAATTTTATTGGTTTATAACTATATTTATCTCAAAAATATAAATAGAATTAGTATTTCTGTGAAAATTAATATTTATAAAAAATTCAGAGAAGCTTATCAGCAATTTTATATAGACAGTAGTTCTACTTTAATAGGTGCTAAAAATATAAATCTACTAAAAGAGAATTTCAATGAGGAAGAAGTTTTAAAAAGTTATGAAGCTATTGGACCTTTTGTATATTTCATATCCGATTATTCCACCCATAAATATATCAAAGTTGGAGGTTCAAGCGAAATTTTATTCGGATATAAAAATTCTGAAATAGAAGGTAAAGGATTTGCTTTTACCTTAAAAGTAACTCCTTTAAAGGAAATTGTCCGTTTGTTATTTGGGGCTAAATTATTTTGGAAATATTTCAAAGAAACAAAGGTAGAAGACAGGTCTTTTTTGAGAGTAAATTTTACACTTACATACAAACGGAGTGATGGATCCACTTTTGAGGCTTTTCAACAAAATAGGCCTATACTTTTTGATGAAAAAGGTAATGCAATTTATTTTCTAGGAATTATTACAGATATTTCTGAATTTAAAACTAAATTTTCCACACATGAACATTATATTTTGAATGTAAAAGACCCACAAAATATTATAAAGTATCAAATTAAAATTAAGGAACATGAACTTAATACTTCTGTATCTATAGCAGAATTGAAAGTATTGAATCTGATAGCAGAAGGACTTCGCACTAAAGAAATTGCGGAGAAATTATTTTTAAGTGAGCATACGATTAATATACATCGAAAAAATTTGTTGGTAAAATTAGAATCAAATTCTTCTTCTCAACTAATTAAAAAAGCCCTAATGGCCGGGATTATTTGACATAAAAAAAGGGGCTCTCGCCCCTGAAAATTATTTTATTCTGTATGCGGTAAAACTACCTGAAATGTTTTTACTTTCAGTTGGAAGGAATGTGTTTTCGTCAAGTTTTGAAACCTTTCCTTTAAAAGTTCCTTTCAAAATACCACCACTCGTTGTAGGTACTTTTGAATAGGTGATTGAGATTGAGTCATCTTCTTTAGCTACAAAATAACCTGTTTCACCATCCATGATAAATATTTCTGGAGAAAACATTTGGTCTACCGTTTTTTTAACTGTTCCACTTGTGAATTTCTTTTGATCTGTTGAGTAAGTAAAGTAAAATTGGTCTTGCTCACTTACTAGGCCTAATACCGCTATCGAATCATTTATCTCACATATTGCTTGCGTTGTTGTATCTCCTTTTGAAGTTCCTTTCCACGATTTTGTCGCATTACCAAAAGTAGATTCGAATTGAAAAATATCAGTTTCGACTTTATTTGTTGTGATGGGTGTTGTTGGTTTTACCTCTTCTTTTTTACAAGAAACGAACACTAAACTACTAAGTAAAAGTGATCCTAATACCATTTTAAATTTTCCTTTGTTTTTCATTTTTATTAATTTTTAAATTTGAGACAAAGGAACTTTTAGTGTAAAAAAATATCAATAGCTATTTATAGCTATTTTAACTATGCTAAACTATTGCTTGTTAAAATAGTTGTTTTTTAAATAAGGATTTAAAATTTTATTTTGAGTGTTTTATGGTTGTACTAAATAATAATTAACACTTACAATCCGTATGCTTTACTAATTTGTCTTTTAAGGTAATGACTAAATCCTTAGTCGGTATACTTCGATTGTTTTTATTTCATGTTTAATTTTTATTGGATCTTTTTTTAAGAAGCAAAAACAAGAAACACATTCCTAGTACAAATAAGCTTACTGTTAACATCCAAGTAGCAAAAGGCCAATGAAACGTTTTAAATAGTATTCCCCAAAACAAATACGTGATCGATAGTGAAATGATAAGTCTATAATTTCTGTTTTTGAATAGTCTTCCAATTGTGAAATACAAAAGAAAATATAGCAAACATGGAATAAGGTAGAAAACTAGAATAATCGAAATTGTTAATTCATTGAGCTCAAAAGAGTTTATTCTAAATATACTAACTAATGTAAATGCTAAATTAAAAAGTAACGGGAATATATAGTCTCTAAATGCTTGTTTTGACATGAATGTTGAAAAGGTTTTTCTTTAAAATATTCTATAATTTTCTGCGTTTTTTAACTGTACCAGTAAGGCTTCTTTAAACTTCTTTTTTTTAGATTTAGATAAGGAACTAACATCTACAACAAATGTTGTTTCTCCCTCTTTTCCATGTTTTTTTATGGTATATGGAATTGACAATTTGTTTGTTTCTGTATAGTTTACTATAAATTCCTCTACTAATTTTTTCGCTTTAAAATCAATACCTGCTCCTTTGCTGTAAAATTCTATTTGTATGGAATTTGGTATTTTTTCAACGGAGAGTATTGCACACGAAGTAAATGGCAACATCCAAATTAACAATAGGATGCATCGTTTTAAATAGTTTGATTTCATTCGTGGTTTAATGAAAGTTTAAAGGAAGTTCTAAATCCATCTTTTTGGATCGCTATAAAATAAATGCCATTCGGAAGTTCTTCACAATTTAATTGTAGGTTTTCACTCGTCATCGTTACAGTTTTTATGGTGTTGCCAATAACATCTATCAAACTAATTGTTGCATTTAATCCAATTTCATTATTCGTTTGAAGTGTAAAAGTTCCAGAGGAAGGATTAGGATAGACATCAAAATACTGGATAAAGTCTTTGTTTGTAAGGTTTGCAGTACTGTAACCTTTGGAAGTCAAAAGTTTAGATCGGTATGCAGTTAGAGCTGCTTTCATGCGCTCGATTTGACCGATGGTAAACATATTCATACATGCATCGGAAGTATAGTCCATGTAATTCATAAACATTTCACCATTTTCACTCGAACCACAACTGTTTTTTGGATGCAACGGAAATGTTGGACAATCACTGTTAGCTGAGTCAGCTGGCTCCGTATCTGCTACCATATCATCTCCACAAAGTGTGTCGCCCCATATATGATACAGGTTGAACCAATGACCGATTTCATGCGTAACTGTTCGTCCTAGGTTTGCTAATCCAAAACTATTCGTGCCGGCTGTTCCGTTGGTTCCAAATGCTTGATGACGAATTACTAAGCCATCGTATTCTGGGTATTTGCTTAATTCATCTGGGAAAATTGCGAATCCAAGTACATCGGAAGATTCATCTAAGTTTGCTACCCAAATATTCAGGTAGGAAGTCGGATCCCAACTATTTATACCTCCTGAACTTGTAAATTTTACATCTTCAAATTCTTCTTCTTTCCAAAAGTCTTTGCTTGTTTTGGTGCGTGTAATCCCATTGGTAGGGTTTCCTGAAGGGTCTACATTTGCTAATTTAAATTCGATTCCAGCTGCGCCACAATACTTAAAGAAAGGGTGGGATGGGTCTAGCTTATTTGTGTTTTTGAAACCGAAGTCTTTATTGAGTACATCGATTTGGGATAGTATTTGTGCTTCGGAAATGTTTTCGATGTCTGATTTATAGATGACATGAACAACTACAGGAACCACAATGTTCGTTCTTTTTTGATAGGATTTGTTTGCAATAAATTGTTGTAGCACCTCTTCATTTTGTTTGAAAAGTGCTTTTAATGCTGGTTTTTCAGATACGATTTTTTCTCTACGAATAGCGGTATAACACTTTTCTTGTGCGTTAAGATTTAAAAATATGTTTCCGATTAGAAAACATAGAAGGATTATTTTTTTGTTCATGGGTTTATGTATTTAGTTATGTTTTATTTTTTGCTTCATCACCAAGCATCTTCCGTGCCATCTTCTTTATTGGCATCTTTGATTAATTTCTGCCAATTATAGGTGCCATCTTCTGTATCTTTTAAGATGTCTTGGTATTCTCCATTGTCTAATTCATAGTGTTCGATTGCTTCACCTGTGTATTCCTCGATTTCTGCTAAATATGCTTTTTCTTCTTTGCTACAAAATGCGAGTGCTTGTCCTTTTTTATTTCCACGACCTGTTCGACCTACACGGTGTACATAGTTTTCGGGATCTTCCGGTAAATCGTAATTTATTACGTAGTCCACATCTGGAATATCTATTCCACGCGCAGCAACATCGGTTGTGATTAACACTTTATTTTCACCAGCTTTAAAACGATCCAATACTGCAAATCGTTCTTTTTGGTCTAAACCTCCGTGTAAGAATTCGGATTTTACCATCACTCGTTCCATCGCTGCAACTACTCGTTCTGCGCGGACTTTCGTGCGAACAAAAACAACAAATTTAGACCCTTCGTATTCTTTTAAGGTATTTTCTAAGAAAAATCGCTTATCGTCCATTTCCACAAAAACTACTGCGTGAGTAATGTTTTTAGCTACTGGATTTTTAGGAGAAATTTGAATACGTATTGCATTACGAACAACGGAGTAAGCTAGTTCTTTAATTTTTTTGGTAATGGTTGCTGAAAAGAATAGTGTTTGTCTTTTCGCTGGGATATGGCGCATCAAATCGTTGATGTCTTTAATAAATCCAAGAGCTAACATTAAATCTGCCTCGTCGATGCATAGGATTTTAACATTGTCGATTTTCAAGTGTCCTTGCGAAACTAGGTCGAACATTCTTCCTGGTGTAGCAACAAGTACATCTACGCCATTGTTAAGTTTTGCAATTTGAGGATCTTGTTCCACACCACCAAATACACACGCGGATACGACTTTCGACCCTTTTCCAATTTTTTGAAATACTCCTGTTATTTGTAACGCTAATTCGCGGGTAGGAGCGAGTACTAAGCAAGTAATTCCGGGAGTTTTTTTGTGTTTTTCGAAACGGGTATTTAGTAATTCAATAATTGGAATAGCAAAAGCAGCTGTCTTTCCTGTTCCAGTTTGTGCAATTGCTAGTACATCTTCACCGCGTAAAATTGGGTCAATCGCTTTGAATTGGATGTCGGTAGGTCTATGATAGCCCAACGCTTCCAATTGACGTTTGATGGTTGGGGAAATGCGGTAATCTTCAAATTTCATAAAAACAGAATGTTATGAATACAAATATACGTTAAAAGTGGAAAGTTGAAAGTATAAAGTTGAAAGTAGAAAGTTGAAAGTAGAAAGTAAAAAGTAGAAAGTAAAAAGTGGGATGTAAAAATGGATTAAGTCAGTTGTTTACCTAAATTTGTTTTATGTTCCGACGTGATTTTTTTTATTTGGGCTTACTTCTGCTCTTTGTGGGTTTATTTGCTTGTTCTGTGAAGGAGAATAATAACGTAAAAAAATCCTTTATTCAAGCGGGAGTTCACTTTGCCAAAAACTTTAAATTAATTCCAAAATCTAATTACCTCGAATTACAAATTCTTGATCCAGAAAAGGGAACCGTGGAACGGACATATGCATTGATTTCGGATGGTCAATCTCCGCGTTTAACCAAAGATATTCAGACCATAACACTTCCTGTTAAAGGATTTGTAACGCTTTCTGCTACACCAATTGGTATGTTACATAAATTACATGCGCTTTCCACAGTTAAAGGAATTACCCATCGAAAATACGTGTGGAATCCTACTTTATTACGCAATATTGCTGCCAATCGGGTGGGTGAATTTGAAAATATCGCTCAGTTGAATGCCGAAAAATTACTAAAAACAGGCGCACGTGTTCTAGTTTTTGATGGGTTTGGTTCCTATCCATTGGTGGTGGAAAAATTAAAAAAATTGGGTGTTGTTTGTTTGCCAAATTATGATTGGCGAGAGAATGATCCGCTAGGTAAAGCGGAATGGATAAAATTATATGGTGTATTGACTGGGAAACAAAAAATCGCAAATCGGTATTTTGCGAAAGTCAGTAAGGAATACAATGCATTAAAAAAACTGGCTAGTAGTCAACCCAAAAAACGTGCGCTTATCGCTGGTTGTTTGATAGGGGATTTATGGTACATGCCTGCAGGAGATAGTTATGCAGCCCATATTTTTCAGGATGCGCAATTCGACTACCAAGAGAAAAATTCTACCGGAACAGGGAGTGTTTCGTTTTCTTTGGAACACTGCTTACATGCGCATAAAAATGCTGCTGTATGGATCGATCCAGGGGTGTCTTCGTTCAAAGCGCTTGTTCGACTGAATCCTAAATATCGTTTTATGGAAGCATACAAAAACAAGGAAATTTATTGTTATTCGCATCAAGCAAATTATTTTTGGGAAAATAGTGCCAGTGAACCACAGCATGTTTTATCCGATTATATAGCGATTAACAACGGAGAGGCATCCACGAAAAAAAGCTATTTTTACAGAAAACTTTCAGAATGAAGCGTGGCATCGTTGTTCGAAATGCAGCACTATTAATCTTTCTTTTGTTTATTTCATCCATTGTTCACATTCAAATGGGCGAGGTATCTGTTTCGTTTACGGATGTTTGGAATGCACTTTTCCATGTTGATTCTTCCAATCCGACGCACATTGTTTTTCGTGAATTACGATTACCTCGCACAAGTATAGCGTTGTTGGCTGGCGCAGGTTTGTCGATTGCTGGCTTACTCATGCAAACTTTCTTTAATAATCCACTTGCCGGTCCATCGATATTAGGAATAAGTGCTGGCTCAAGTTTATTTGTTGCACTGTCGATGATGACTGGATTTACCTTTTTTTTTAGTGCATTTGGCGCCATTAGTGCTGCTGTAATAGGAGCTTTTGTTTATAGTTTTCTTTTGTTAGTATTCTCGCGTTTTGTTCGAACTAATGTTTCCTTATTAATCCTTGGAATTATGTTGGGAAGTTTTACTAACGCCCTTATTCAAGTTCTTGAATCCATGTCGGATCCAACTGCGTTGAAAGCATTTACTATCTGGGGATTTGGTTCTTTACAACAGGTTAGTTTTGATCAACTTCCTGCAGTTGTTTGTTGTTTTATAGTTGCTGTAGGACTGTTACTCTTTTTGATTAAACCTTTAAATACCTATGTACTAGGTGAGGAGCGCGCAGCACAATTAGGTATTTCGGTTGGTCGTGTTAAAATGTTACTTATTCTATGCGTTGCAATTTTTACAGGACTCATTACGGCTTATTGTGGACCAATTGCCTTTATAGGTCTAGCGGTTCCGAATATGGTTAAAATGAAATTAAAAACTTCCAACCATTGGTATTTGGTTTGTTTTTCCGCTCTATTTGGCGCATGGATATTACTCATGTGTGATATTTTATTAATGCTGATTGAGCCAATTATTGCGTTACCATTAAATAGTATCACATCGCTTTTTGGTGCGCCAGTTGTTATTTGGATTTTAGTAAAGAATCGACTGCATGTTACAAATTAATTCACTGGATATTGGCTATCGTTCTGCACTTGTTCATATACCAACATTGCAGTTACAGCAAGGCAAACTTTATGGACTTATTGGTAGAAATGGGATTGGAAAATCTACTTTTTTTCAAACACTCGTAGGTTCGGTACCTAGTTTGTCTGGACAACTATTGGTTGATGGAGAACGTTTGGAGAAACTTAGCAAAAAAGAACTTGCTAAAAAAATCGCATTGGTGCGCACTTCTTTTCCATCGATGGAAAATCTATCTGTTTACGAATATTTGTTGTTAGGTCGGGTGCCTTATACGAATGTGTTTGGAACTACAAACCTGCAGGATGAAGCGCTTGTAAGGAGCACTATTGACTTACTTGATATACACCATTTACAAGCAAAATTCACCAATCAATTAAGTGATGGCGAAAAGCAGTTGATTTCCATTGCGCAAGTTTTAGTGCAACAAACAGGGATTGTATTACTGGATGAGCCGACTGCTTTTTTGGATTATGAGAATAAGTGGAAGCTGCTACGAATTTTAAGAAAATGTACACTAGATAATCAATTATGTACCGTGTTTAGTTCCCACGATTTGGATATCACGCTGGAGGTTGCAGACTATTTGTTATTGATCAATGCAAAAACGAAAGAAATCCAGGAGGTGAAAACTGCTGATATTTCCAAAGACGAATTAATTTCTATTTGTTTTCCTAGTCTTTAATACAGCGAACAGCCAATCCGCTGGATTTTGGGTAACAATAACTTTTAACTTCTTTTGAGAAGAAGACAACATAGCGTGTCCATGCAAATTTAAGAGATAGCGGCGTAGCACACCACCAATAAGCTCCTTCGCTGGTAAAAGAGGTCCCATCCGGACTAGTTAATCTCCAGCCAGAAGGCGCGGCAGCAAAATTCGTTTTACTATGTACCACCGTTGCTGAATCCCCCCATTCTTTTCCCAAGCGCATTTTAGGCGCTGCTTCTAACTCACCCCCTAAATGGTTTACCAATGTATTCCAATCAGATTCACTGGGCACATGGTATCCTACCGGAGTTAGGCCTCGAGGGTCATTAACAGCATACCAATTATATAATTTCCCGGTTTTTTTATCTGTTTTAGGATCGTTATCGTACCAACACCATGCTGGAATTTTCTTTTTACCACAGCGTTCCCATTCCTCAACAGACTGCGCTTCATAAATTGGGTCTCCATTTCGGAAAGTGGTTACATTCAGATTTGTAGTCATCCATGTTTGTGAACCGATTTTAACGGTATGTATGGAAGTTTTCACTATTTCTTCCACTTGTTGTTCTTTGACAGGTAGTTTTCCTAGTTGCGCTTCTAATACTTTTATTTTTTGATACAATTGTTCAATATCACTTCGTTGTCTGCGAACGATATCTTCTTGTTCTGCTAACCTATCTGTACAATCATTTCCTTTTCCTTTGGCGTTAGATTGTCTTAATTTGTTTGCGTCTATTTCTGCTTGTAGATGGGTGTTATCCGCTTTTAGTTTCTCAATCGTCTGATTTTTAATATTGGAAATCAACAATAAACTATCTAGTTTACGTTGGATGTTATAATCTGAATTTCCATTTTTTGAGGGACTTTGAGCAAACAAAAAAGTGCTGCTTTTGCCTAGCAGTAAGAGAAGGAAAAGAATTCGGAATAAGAACATCGCTACAGTTTTGTATACAATACGCACAAATCTAAATTAAGTTGCGTTTGTTAACTCCCCCAGCCATTTCTGTCTAAACTTCTAAATTGGATAGCTTCGGAAATGTGGCTTGCGCTTATCGTAGCAAGTTTATCTAAATCTGCAATTGTTCTAGCCACTTTAAGTATGCGGTCATAAGCACGTGCAGATAGTCCAAGGCGATCCATTGCATTTTTTAGAATTTCATTTACAGCGGGTTCTAATTGGCAAAACATTTCCAAATCTTTGGTGGTCATTTGCGCATTACAATGTACACCATCCCGTTTATCAAACCGAAGTTTTTGAATTAATCGTGCATCGATAACGCGTTCCCGGATTGCTTTACTTCCTTCTTGAGGGCTAGTAACCGTTAGTTCATCATAGGAAATTGGCGTAACTTCCACATGTAAGTCGATGCGGTCCAAGAGCGGACCAGAAATTCGATTCAAGTATTTTTGAACCACGCCATTTCCGCAAACACATTTCTTTTCTGGGTGGTTAAAAAAGCCGCACGGACATGGGTTCATTGCTGCGATTAGCATAAAACTTGCAGGATAATCGACTGTAAATTTAGCACGTGAAATAGTGACACTTCGATCCTCGAGTGGTTGTCGCATGACTTCTAGGACAGTTCGTTGGTATTCTGGTAATTCATCTAAAAATAGTACTCCGTTGTGTGCCAAGGAAATTTCCCCAGGTTGCGGGTAGCCACCTCCGCCTACGAGTGCTACATTGGATATTGTGTGGTGCGGTTTTCGGAAAGGACGTTCGGTTACCAATCCAATTTTCTTTCCCATTTTTCCGGCTACACTGTGAATTTTGGTGGTTTCTAAAGCTTCTTCCATGCTCATTGGCGGGAGGATGGTTGGTAAACGTTTGGCTAACATGGATTTCCCTGCGCCTGGAGGCCCTATGAGGATCACGTTATGTCCGCCAGCGGCTGCAATTTCGAACGAGCGTTTGATGTTTAATTGTCCCTTGACATCGGAGAAGTCGACCGATAATTCTTCTAGTTTTTTTTCAAATTCTGCTTCGATATTGAATTTTGTAGGGAGGAGATCATTCGTGCCATTTAAAAAATCAATGACTTCGGTAAGTGTTTCCACCCCATACACCTCTAGTTCGTGCACAATTGCCGCTTCTTCTGCATTTTCTTTCGGTACAATAATTCCTTTAAAACCATCTTTTTTCGCTTGAATTGCAATTGGTAAAATCCCCTTCATCGGTTGGATATGTCCATCGAGGGACAATTCTCCCAAAATAATGTACTGTTCGAGCTTGGTTATGCTCATTTGATCACTAGCAGCTAGAATACCTAAAGCAATTGGAACATCAAAGGTGGATCCTTCTTTCCGAATATCGGCAGGAGCCATGTTGACGGTGATTTCTTTTCCTGGAAATTTAAAACCGATATTTTTAATGGCGGCCTTTACCCGTTGTTGACTTTCTTTTACAGCGCTGTCGGGAAGTCCAACTAAAATAAAATTTACTCCCGTGCATACATTTACTTCGATGGTGATGGTAGTTGCTTCTAATCCGAAAACTGCGCTACCGTACGTTTTTACTAGCATTTTGATAGATAATTTAGTTATTATCTAATTTAAGTTAGTCAAAAAGTTGATTTTGAGAAAGCGAAACAAGGATTTTTTTTGGGTTTATTTCGAAATTTCATTACGCAAATTGCGTAATGAATTTTCACTGTGATGAAGCAGTAAAATGGCTTTTTTTATCGTTTATTTGCTCCCAAAATAAGGGGTGAGGTAGCAAAAAAAACGTTTATTTCTGTATTTTTACTCCATGAAAACAATTATTTTAATTTCGCTATCCGGTCTTTTATTGATTAGTTCCTGTGGTTTATACCGTCAAAATGTGGTCAATACGCCATTATTTCAGGAAAAAGGAGAAGTTCAATTAGGGGGACACGTAAGTGCGACAGGTTATGATGGACAAGCAGCAGTTTCGGTTACAAAAAATCTTGGTTTGATAGGTAATTTTAGTATTATAGACAAAAATACTAGTTATTCAAATACGAATTATACGAAGGAAAGTCATCAATTTTATGAATTTGGAATTGGACATTTTCGAAAAAACAAGGAAGATTTTATCCACGAATATTTTTTGCTTGTTGGGCAAGGAAATACTTCCATACAGAATGCATCGAGTAATGGAGGAGTACAGAGCAAGGATATACGATCTTCCAAGTATACGCGTTGGATGTTACAAGCTGATTTTGGAAAATTAGACAATCACGTAGAATATGTACTTACACCAAGAGTATTTTGGATAGATTATTTTGACCAAGTGGATACACAGAATCTTTCTTACTTGACCATTCCGCACGCTTTTGTATGGTCAGATCTAGCATTTTCTGTTCGTTATTCCCCAGTTTCATTTTTAAAAATAGTAGGTCAGTGTTCTATTACCTTGCCAGTAACAGGAAGTAAATATGCTTTTTATGAAGCTTCACCTTTGAATGCAAGTATTGGATTGGTGTTTCATGTAAGGTGAGAATTTTCTTCATTATTAATATTTTATCTCAACTTTTTCGGGTGTTGATGCGGATTAAAAGTACTAAGATATAGTTGCGTTTAGGTACTTTTATTTTCTTACTTGTATGAGATAAATTTGTCTATTCTTTTGGTTTGACTCACAATAACCAAAAAGTCAATCTTGTAAAACGCTAAACACCTTTAATTTTATGGGTTTCATCACTGATTGAATAACTTTTTTCGGACACTAGTGATTTTGAATTACATCCTTTATTTTGTATATTTGATAAGTTAACAGGAAGAATTATGACAACTTTTACAGTACATACCGATAATAAAGAGCAATTAATTGCTTTAAAAGCTTTCATGAAAGCATTAAAAATTAAATTTGAAATAGGTACTGAAGTAATAAAAGAACATGAAGAATATCTAATCCCTCAATGGCAACAAGATTTAGTCTTAAATCGTGTAAAAAAATCAACTAAAGCCAATTATACATCTATTGAAACATTGGATAATGAGATTAGATTGCAAAAATGAAAAAAAGAAATTTTTCTGTTTTAAAGCATGATGAAGTTGTACAAGATTTACAAACTATTGTTGACTATTACAATAATGCAAAATCGGGGTTAGGAAATCAATTTTATAAATCATTTCAAAAACAATCTAAACTTTTGAAAAATGATTGTTTATTCTATGAAATAAGATATTCAAATGTACGATGTGTTAAGATTGGAAAGTTTCCTTTTTTAATCCATTATGCTGTAAATGAATTAAATAAAGAAGTCTTTATTCATGCAGTTATAGGGATGAAACAAAATCCTGATGAAACTTGGGGTAAAAGATAATTTTTTAAATCTTCTTTTCTTCCAAATCGGTTTTACCATCCAATATCCTATGCCAATAACCAAAATGTCAATCCTCTGAAATGCTAGATACCTTTAATTTTATGGGTTTCATCACTGATTGAATAACTTTTGTCGGACACTCGTGATTTAGTTTCCTATCAATCTTTTTTACAGCGGATAGATAAAGCTGCATATCCTCTTTGATAATGACTATATGCAAGACTGTTTTTGTTCTCCAGGAAAAATGCACCTGGTGTAAATTCATAGGTGAAAGTTGTTTTTTCTGCCCACCAAGCAGCTTTAGTTCCCATTCCCTCAAATTCACCATCCTGATTGAAATACCCACCTCCTCGAAATGCTAATTTCGTTTCATTTGTTGCACCAGTATTTGGAGCATTCCAATAGGTTAAACCAACTTCTTTCAACGCACCGCCACCTTTTTTTTCTTCTCCAAATCCTTCCAATAAAACTAACCATTCATCTTCTTTGGGGACATGCCAACCAGTTGGACATACACCACTATATACGTTTTTCAAATTATATAGTTTACCATACGTAATGTTTAATGTCGAATCGTTGTTATAGTAAGTGAACATTGGCTTTTCTTCGTTCTCTTTAAATTCTGCTGCACTAGTAGAGTATTTGATTTTTTCACCATTGTTTAATCTTGAAACTCTTAAATTTTCCGCCATCCATTCGGTTTCACCGATCTTTACGGTTTTATAAAAATTACTATCTATATCGTACACTCCTGGTCCTTCAGAAACTGTGTATGAATTAAGTTTTTCTTTTTTGCAGGAGACTAAAACAACTGCCAATGTGATGATTAGGGAAATTCGCATGTACTATTTTTTTCAAATATAACAATGTATGTTGTAATTTACCATGGTGTTAGATTAATTTATTTTTAATTTTTAAAGGAAAAAAGGGATAGTATCTTAGAACAATTTTCTTCTAATTCTACTAGAGAAAAGAATTAATTGAGCGGTCCTTCCAAATCGGTTTTACTATCCAATATCCTACACCAATAACCAAAAAATAAATTGGATAAATAATACTAAAAATCCGAGGTCAGTGTTCTATTACCTTGCCAGTAACAGGAAGTAAATATGTTTTTTATGAAGCTTCTCCTTTGAATGCAAGTATTGGATTGGTGTTTCATGTAAGGTTAGAACTTTCTTTATTATTAATATTTTACCTCAACTTTTTCGGGTGTTGACGTGTATCAAAAACGTGTGTAATGAAAACAGTATCATTTTCTATGCGATAGATAATTTTACAGTGGTGAATGACTAAATAACGATGTTTTTGGTTTAATTTATTTAAAAGTATTTCTTCTTGTCCAATATAACTCGTAGTTTGAAGCGTTTTTACATGATGAAAAATTTCATCCACAATTTTATTCGCTACTTTTTTTGACGCAGTTTTTAGATAGAAATTATGGATTTCTTTGATATTCTTTAAAGCAAAACTACTCCATTGGATGTTTTTCTTTATCTCTACCATTTTTTAAATTCCCGATATGCTTGTTCGTGAGGAATTGTTTTTCCTTGGTTAATTTCTTCTTCGGCTAGTTTTGCTTGCTTTACTATCTCTTCATCTGTCATGGTGATGTATGGAACTTCTGTTTCGCTGACTTCTATGATTTCGCTCTCAATACTTAACAGCGATTTGATTTTGTTTAATAACGAAAGGTCTTTATTCGAGTGTAATAAAGCAATGATATCTTCCTTAAGTAATGTAATGTTTTGAGGTGTCATGATTGTGATGTATAAAGATATTATACTAACAAA
>Ga0172373_10003986_pt1 | contig 21082 bp, 17 predicted proteins | sample Lak10m_2_FD_114546 | JGI IMG/M metagenome (GOLD analysis project Ga0172373, IMG submission 114546) | Freshwater microbial communities from Kabuno Bay, South-Kivu, Congo - kab_092012_10m | ecosystem: Environmental > Aquatic > Freshwater > Lake | place: Democratic Republic of the Congo...
AGGACGGACAGGTCCTCGAGCGCGAGCGGGGCGCGCCCGAGCAGGGGCTCGCCGTGGCTCTTCCCGATGCGCTCGCCGTAGTAGCGCGCGCGCGTCTCGGCGCGCTGCAGGATGTCGGCCCCGAACAGGAGGTGCTTGCCCTGGTCGGCGGGGTTCTGCGGGTTCAGCTGCGAGGCGTAGCAGCGGATCAGCGCGAGCTTCTGCTCCCACACGGCACTGACGTCGACGATCAGGGTGGGCTCGAAGGGCACGTGCCCCATGAAGTGGAACAGGGCGCGCGCGCGGCGCGGCGGGCCGCCGCCGTCGCGCTCGGCCACGCGCGCCAGGCCCGCGAGGTACCAGGCCTCGCGCGCGAGACGCCCGGTCGCGGCGTGGTCGGGGTGCAGGTCCTCGTCGTGCTGGGCCAGCACGAGGCGCGGGCCGAGCTCGCGCAGCACGCGCGCCAGGCGTTCGCGGTGCTCGAGCGTCACCGTGACGCGCGAGTCGGGCAGTCCGAGGTTGCCGCGCCAGGCGGGCTTCAATAGCTGATCGGCGGCGGCGGTCTCTCGCGCGCGGTCCTCGACCGTGCCGCGCGTACCCATCTCGCCGCGCGTCATGTCGAGGATCCCGACCGAGCGTCCGGCCGCGACCAGCGCGAGCAAGGTGCCGCCCACGCAGATCTCGGCGTCATCGGGGTGAGCAGCGATCACGAGCACGTCGAGCGCCATGGCTTCAGAAGGGCAAGTGGACGACCAGGTGCTCGGTCGGGAGCGGATCGATGCCGGTCAGGAGCTCGTCGATCCAGGCCGTGCCACCGCGCGCGGCGAACTCCAGCGCGCCGCGCACACGCTCCTGGGGCGTGTCGTTCGGGAAGAGCCCGTTGGCGACGCGGCGCTGGTGGCGCCGGCCCGAGCCCGCCGAGTTCTGCTGCACGCGCTCGAGCTTCTGCGCGAGCTTCGCGACCTGGTCCTCGAAGATGTCGGCCGTGCGCTTGACGTGCGTGGCGAGGCCGCGGTCGAGGGCGGAGACGTCCTCGCGCAGCGCGATGAGGTCCTGCGCGGCCTGGCGCGCGACGGCGCGCAGCCGCGCGGCGACGGGCGAGGACGCCTCGGCGGGCTCGGGCGGCTCCTCGATGCGTCCGCGTGCGGCGAGCAACGCGCGCACGTCGAGCCCGAGCTTCTCGAGCGACTCGCGCACCTGACGGTCGACGAGCGTCGCCGACAGGCGCGGGATGAAGGGCGTGGCCGGCGCGCCGGTGCGTGCGCGCAGCGGCGGAAGCTGGGCGTGGTAGGCGAGCTCGCCCCAGCCGCCGACGTAACCCGCCACCGGCAGGACGAGGTCCTGCACGAGCGGGCGCAGCAGCGCGCCGGGCGACCAGTCCGCGGGCGAGGCCACGATCTCGGCCGCGAGCTCGACGCCGGTGCGCGCCCCGCTCTCGCCGTCGTAGCGGAACTCGCCGCGCGCGAGGCGCAGCGCGTGGCGCTTCTCTTCGCGCGTGTGGAACACGAGCGCGGCCTCGGCGGGCTCGATGGCCGGCTCGCGTCCCTGCTGGCGCACGAGCTTCGCGCCGGTCGCGAGCGCGTCCTCGAGGTCGAGCGTCACGAGCCGCGCGAGCACCGCCGAGGTCTCGTGGCGCAGCCACTGCGGCTCGAGCACGACCAGGCCCTGGTGTCCGAACAGCGCGAGCAAGAGCCGCGTGAAGGCGCCCGAGAAGGTCTCGCCCGCGCGCGGCAGGAACAGCTCGAGCGCCCGCGCCTGCTCCGGACCTTCCCACAGGTTCTGGCGCAGCAGCTCGGTCAGCGCGCCGAGCTTGTGGTGCTCGGCCTCGAAGTGCAGCGCGGAGAGCGGCGTGCGGCCCGAGGAGACGCCCGCCAGCGAGACCTTGCGCAGGTCGAGGTTCGGGTTCTGGATCCACAGGTGGTGGACCTCGGCGAGATCGTGGTCGTCGGCGTGGTTCCAGAAGAGCGGGATGACGCTCGTCTCCCAGGCGCGCGAGAGCGCGCGCGCCAGCGCGATCGCGTGCAGCGCCTTGTAGACGTTGTAGAGCGGACCGCCGAGCAGTCCCGGCTGCTGACCCGCGATCACGAAGCACGCGCCGCGCTCCTTGATCGAGCGCACGGCCTCGAGCACGGCCACGTGCGGCTGGTGGCGCGCGAGCTCGCGCTCGAGCGTCGCGGCCAGCGCCGCGCGCGCTTCGGGTTCGAAGGTGTCGGGCGGGCGCGGAAAGGCCGCGAGCGAATCGGGCACCAGGATCCCGGGCAGGTGCGCGGGCGTGGGCCGCTCGGCCAGCGTGCGCGCGGACCAGGGTTGCAGGCCGAACACGTCGGCCGGCAGGAACTGGAACTCGAGCGTGCCGCTTTTCTCCACGGGCCTCAGCTCCCCAGCGCCGACGAGAGCTCGCCGAGCATGGCCTCGAGCGCGTGACGCGTGGCGTCCTGCCAGCTCTTGCCGGCGTGGGCCTTCTCGCGCCAGGCGAAGGCGATGCCGCGCGAGGAATTGACCAGCGCGCCGCGCCACCAGCGCTGCGCATCGGGGAAGGCGCCCTTCACGTCGCGCGCGGACGCCCCCTGCGCGCCGAAGCCGGGCAGCAGCAGGACCGCGCGCGGCATGGCGCGGCGCAGGCGCGCGAGTTCCTCGGGGTGCGTGGCGCCGACCACCGCGCCGAGCGACGAGTAGCCCGAGCGCCCGACCAGGGGCGCGCCCAGCGCATCGACCGCGGCGGCGACGCGCTCGCACAGACGCGGCTCGCCGTGGTTCTGGAACTCGCCCGACTTCTCGTTCGAGGTGCGCACCAGCACGAACAGGCCGGCGTCCGCGCGCTGCGCGCTCTCGATGAAGGGCACGAGCGAATCCGAACCGAGGTAGGGATTGAGCGTGATCGCGTCGCACAGGTGCTCGCGCGCCGTGCCCGGAACGCCCTCGAGGAAGGCCTGCGCGTAGGCCGCGGCGGTCGAGGCGATGTCCGAGCGCTTCACGTCGCCGATCACGAGCAGCCCGGCCGCGCGCGCGTGCGCCACGACCTTCTCCCAGGCCACGGCACCGTCGGCGCCGAGCACCTCGAAGAAGGCCGACTGCGGCTTCACGGCCGCGACCTTGCCGGCCACGAGGTCGATCAGCTCGCACGAGAAGCGCGCCAGCGCGTCGGCGCGCTCTGCCCGTGGTGCACGCGCGTCGCGCGCGACCGCGAAGGGCGCGGGCAAGAGGTCGAGGTGCGGATCGAGGCCCACCAGGGCCGGAGTCTGGACGCGCTCGAGCGCGGCATCGAGGCGGTCGGCGAAGTTCACGCGGGCTCCTTCTCGGGAACGGGTGGCGGGACGTTGCGCGCTGGCGGCGGCGGCAGCTTGCGCGCGACGAGCTCCTGCGGCGGTATGAGGACGCCGCCGGTCATGATGGTGCGCACGGCTTCGTCGACTGTCAGCGGCAGCGGGATCACGCGCTGTGCGTCGATGAAGACCGTCCAGCCGGTCATCGGCATCGGCGAGCTCGGCAGGAACACGGCCACGAGCTCCTTGCCGGTCGCCTGGTCGAGCGTGCGCAGCGAGCCGTTGGTGACGAAGGCCACGGCCCAGAAGCCGTCGCTCGGGTAGGGCACGGCGACCACCGTGTCGAACTCGAGCTTCTTCTTCTCGAAGAAGAACTCGACCAGCTGCTTCGAGTGCGGATAGACCGACTTGACGACCGGGATCAGCGTCATCGTGCGGTCGATGTGCTGCACGAAGCGCCGGCCGACGAAGCCGCCCACCAGCCAGCCGAGCCACAGAACCAGGAGGAGCGAGAGCAGGACGCCGATGATCGGCGGCACGTGCGCGCGCACGTCGCCGCGCAGGCGCTCGGCCTGGATCGCGAGGTCGTCGGGGTCGCGCAGGAAGCCGAGGTGCCCGTGGCGGTAGAGCGCCAGGCCCTCCTGGAAGCGCAGGTCGTTGAAGCCCTCCGGGCTGGTGGCGCCGAGGCTCTGCAGGTCGATCGGCAGGAGGCCGGTGGCGAGGTAGTCGCTCGCCAGGGGATCGATCCCGAGGAGCTGCAGCGCCTGCCAGCCGACGGCATTGCGCTCCAGCGACCAGTAGATGACCGAGTTGATCGGCCCGGTCACGTAGCGGTTGACCATCTGGAACAGCAGCCCGAAGACCACCAGGGTCAGCACCACCGGCAGCAGGGTGACCACGCCGCGGAAGAAGAAGCCGGCGAGGGAGCTGGAGGAGTTCGGAGCGGTCGGCATCGGGGCCGCGCGGGGCGGCGAACCGGGGATCTTACTCGGGCGCCCCGGGCGGGCTGGCCGCGGGGTCACAGGCCGCCAGCAGGCGCCGCGCGATGGCGTCGGCCACGGGCCAGCCACGGGGGGTCAGCCGTACGCGGGGACCGAGCGCCTCGAGGAAGCCGAGGCGCAGGAGGTCCGCCCGCTCGCTCGCCGTCGGGTCCGGGCCGCTCCAGCCGGCCTGCCGGCAGGCTTGCTCGGGCTCGAGGCCGGCGCGGGTGCGGAGACCCAGCCACCAGGTCTCACCCAGGCGCACCGCCGGGGTCGGCGTCTCCTCCCAGGCGGCGGGGAAGCGGCCGGCCTGCACGGCGCTGCGCCAGGTGGGCAGCGAGCGCGGGTTGCCGAAGCGCGTAGCCCCCACCTTGCTGACCGCCGAAGGCCCGATCCCGAGGTACGGGCCATTGGCCCAGTAGTTCAGGTTGTGGAGGCATTGTTGCCCAGATAGGGCGAAGTTGGACACCTCATAGCCCTCGTATCCCGCGGCGGCGAGGTGCCCGTGGGTGTGCTCGAAGAAGGCAAGCTCTTCGTCCTCGCCGAGACGCTGGAAGCCGCCCGCTTCGAGCTGGGCGTGCAGCGGCGTGCCGGGCTCGTAGGTCAGCTGGTAGGCCGAGACATGGTCGGGGCGCAGGGCGAGGATGCGCGCGAGGTCGCCTTCCCAGGCGGCCAGGGCTTGGCCGGGGACCCCGTAGATGAGGTCGACGCTCAGGCGCTCGAAACCGGCCGCGCGCGCCGCCTCGAAGGCCCGGAAGCTGGCCGCGGCGTCATGGACCCGCCCGAAGAGCGCGAGGATGCGCGCGTCGAGGCTCTGGAAGCCGATCGAGAGGCGGTCGACGCCAAGGTCGCGCAGGGCGCGGGCCTTGTCGCGCGTCAGGCTTTCGGGGTTGCACTCGACCGTGACCTCCTCGGCCGAGGCGCGGAAGCCGGTCGAGCGCTCGAGGCCATCCAGCAGGCGCTCGAGCTCCTCGACCGAGTGGTACGAGGGCGTCCCGCCCCCCAGGAACACGGTGCGCGGCCGCCGGGGCGCGCGCCGCTCGGCCTCGCGCAGGAGGAGCGTGAGCGTCCCGTCCAGGTCCTGACCCTCGGCCGCGAGCGAGTAGAAGTCGCAGTAGGTGCACTTCGCCACGCAGAACGGCACGTGCACGTAGAGCGCCGTCCCCGGTTCGGGCACGAGCGTCGGGGCCCGCGTCACGGAACTCTCGCGCGTCATGCGCGAGAGCTTATCCGGCGCGCTAGTCCCCCATCACGCGCGAGAGCTTGGCCAGCGTCTCGCGCTCGATCTGGCGCACGCGTTCGCGCGTCAGACCGACGACCTTGCCGATCTCCTTGAGCGTCATCGGCTCCTGGCCTTCGCCCAGGCCGTAGCGCAGGCGCAGGATCGTCGCCTCACGCTCGTCGATCGTCTCGAGCAACTGGCGCATGCGACCGAGCAGGTCGGCCTGCTGGATCTCCTCCTCGGGCAGGCTGGCGCGCTCGTCCTCGACCGTCTCCTGCGTCGTGGCCATCGCCTCGAGCGAGACCTGCGAGCCGGCCGCAGTCGAGTGGATCGTCTGCTTCAAGAGGCGCCAGCTCTCGGCCGGGATGCCGAGCTCGCGTGCGACCTCCTCGACGCTCGGCGGACGGCCGAGGCGGAAGGCCAGCTCGCGTCCGACCACGCGCCAGCGCGAGATCAGCTCGGCCATGTAGCCGGGCACGCGCACCGACTGCAGCGTGTTCGTGAGCGCGCGGCGGATCGCCTGCTTGATCCACCACGAGCCGTAGGTCGAGAAGCGACAGCCGGCGTTCGGGTCGAACTTCTCGGCTGCCTTGAGCAGCCCGATGTTGCCCTCGGCGATCAGGTCCTGAAGCGCGAGGCCGCGCTCGACGTACATCTTCGCGATGGAGACCACGAGGCGCAGGTTCGCGCGCACCAGGTGCTCGCGCGCGGCCAGGTCACCCTGCTGGATGCGGCGCCCGAGCGCTTGCTCCTCTTCCGCCGTCAAGAGCGGCACTTCGTTGATCTCCTGGAGGTAGGTCTCCAGGCAGCGTTCGGCGGAAATGGCGGGACTCCTTGCGAGGGGACTCGGGTGCTCGTCTCGGTGGGACGCGCCGCTCGTGAGCGGTCGCGACGGGGAGGCAAGATCGGTCCGCGTGCGCGGCACTCTTGAGGGGCGCGGGAGCTTCGAGCCGTCGGGCGCTTTTTTTTCCGGCGCGCTCGGGCGACTGCGCCGGAACACGTACGCACTCGCGGCCCGCAGCCTGCCGAAAAGAAGCACTCCTCCTCTGCGCCGAGCGCACGCTTCGGTGTGCTAGCTTGCCGCCCGCCCCCCGCATGTCCGAGACCTACTTCGAGCAGCTGATCCTCGAGCGCCAGTTCCTGGGCGTCCTGCAGGCCCATGCGGAGGTGTTCTTCCGCCTCACGAACACGCTGCTCGCTCCCGGGCTCGAGCGCTGGAACAAGCGCCACTTCTTCCAGCTCATCAGCGAGTCGGACGCGCTGGAGTCGTTTCTCGACGACTATGGTGCGCGTTACAACCGCACGTACGCCTTCCTGACCGAGCTGGTCGCCTCGCTGCGCTGGTTCGGGCACGCCGGTTACAGCCTGTCGCACCTGCTCGGTCGGCTGGATTCCTACGGGACCTCGAGCTGGAGCACGCGCGAGGAGTGGAACGACGCGCACGGTGCGCTCGAGGAAGGCCTCGGCTTCCTGCACGACGGCGCCACGCGGCTGATCCATGCGCTGCATGCCGAGGCCGGACGGCTTTCGCTCGACATCACCACCGAGGCCTTCCCCGAGGAGAACTTCGTGCCGGTGACCGCGCGCCGCAAGCTGCCGCGCAGCGTCGGTCAGTCCGACCTCTCGAGCGACGAGCAGCGCATCCCCGAGGTCCTGACGAAGTACCTGCAGGCCTGCGAGACGATGGCCGGACTGCGCGTGCGGCGCATCGACGATCCGAAGGAGCGCCACGCGTTCTTCTCGCGCGTCGTGACCGAGGCGAAGGCGCGCACTTACGAGGCGACCGTCCACAATCTGCAGTCGACCTACGACACGCACATCCAGAACACGGTGCTGGAGTCGCGCGACGAGCGTCTGCCGCGCCTGCGCGGGCACGTCTCGGCCTCGCTGCACCTCTTGCAGGCGGTGACCCACCTGGCGCACTTCATCGAGCGCCACGAGACCGACATCCGCAGCGAAGAGGCCAAGCGCAAGATCAGCGAGATCATCGACCGCTCCGAGGTCGAGCGCGTGACCTTGAACGTGTTCCTCTACTGGGGCGACCGCTTCCTGCGGAGTGGCGAGGCGCTGGCCGAGGCGGTGCTGCCCGAGTACACCGAGACGCTCGAGGTGACGCTCGAGCTGCCCGAGCACCTGGCCCTGCATGCGCGCCCGGCGGCACTCGTGGTGGGGATCGTGAACCACTACGCGACGCCGGTCGAGATGGAGATCGCCGGCAAGCGCTGCAACGCGGGTTCGATCCTCGAGCTCCTGGTGGCGGTCGGCTCGATGCCGAGCGTGCGGCGCTTCACCTTCCGCGGCGACGAGCGCCCGGTGAAGGACATCGTGCGCCTGTTCGAGGCCGAGCTGGGCGAGAACGGGCTCGAACGTCTGCCGGCCGAGCTCGCCTACCTGCGCAACCAGTAGCTGCGCGCAGCTCGCGCGTGCTCGGGCGCGCGATCGGTCAGATGCCGACGCGCAGGCGATCGCCCAGCACGGACGGCAAGCCCGCGGCCTCGATGCGCTTCGCCTCGGTCTCGATGTCGTAGGGCACTCGCAGGATCGAGGCGCGCTTCTCGACCGAGTCGTACACGGCGTAGGCCGTGTGCGGATTCTCGTCGCGCGGCTGACCCACCGAGCCCACGTTGATCAGGGCGCGCGCCGTCTCGGAGAGATCGATGTCGGTGTCGTAGGTGTAGGCGGTGCGGCGCGGATCGTCGGCGAAGCGCATCACCGTCAGCGGGATGTGGCTGTGTCCGACGAAGCACACGGGGCGGGTCATGTCGTCGAGCGAGGGATCCGCGTCGGAGAGGCTGAGGATGTAGTCGAAGAGCTCGGGCCGATGCAGCGTTCCGTGCGCGACCTGGCAATGCTCGAGGGTCGCGACGAGCGGCAGATCCTTGAGCCAGCGCTTGTCCTTGTCGCCCAGCACTCCGCGTGTCCAGGCGATCGCTGCGCGCGCGTAGGGATTGAACGTGCGGTCGTCGAGCTCGTTGACGCAGGCGGCATCATGGTTGCCCTTGACCACGATCGCGCGGCGGTCGCGCAGGAGCGCGATGCATTCGGCCGGCGCGGCGCCGTAGCCGACGACATCGCCCACACTGATGAGCGTGTCGACGCCGAGCTCGTCCATGCGCTCGAGCACGGTGCGCAGGGCCGACAGGTTGCCGTGGATGTCGCCGAGGATGCCGTACTTCATCGCGGCGCGGGCAAAGGGAGACGGCGCAGGGCGGTGAGCCACGCCAGGCCGACACCACTGGCGGCCGCGCTCCAGGCCGCGCCTTCCTGGGCGAGCGGGCGCGAGGCGTCGAACAGCGCGGCGAGGGGAGCGAGGCGCGCGCTCTCCTGCAGGAAGGCGGGCAAGGCCCAGGCGAGGGCCAGGAAGGCGAGTAGGCGCCCGTGAGCGGGCATGGGAAGAGCCAGGGCCAAGAGGGCGAGACCGGCGAGGTGCAGGTCCGAGCAGAGGATATCGGTCAGGGCGTGCGCGAGGTCGAGCCCTTCCGGGCGGGACGGAAGGGCGCCCAGAGCGATAGGAAGTTGCAAAAGGATGCTGGCGAGCAGGACGCCGCCCCATTCGCCCAGAAGGCGGGTGAGGGGGTCCACGCGCTGCAGGAACGGCCCACGGGCCGTGAGCAGGGCGAGCGCCAGACCGGCCCCGAGGAGTCCCACCGGAAAGGCGTAGGCGCGGACGACCTCGAGGGCCCCGATCGAGGTCGCCAGGGGCCGCAGCTCCTGAAGCAGAGGTACAGTGCCCAGCGCGATCGGCAGGAACACGAGCACGAGGGGATGCCGCAGCAGGTGCAGAGCCACCATGCGCCACAGGACGACGACGGTCATGGATGGGCGTTGTACCGGGTAACCTGGCGCGGCGCAGCTGCCTCTTGAGGGAGCGGAGTCCTGCTGGAGCAGCATTCCCCCTGGATCTGGTTGATCTGAGTGGGGATGCCTCGACATCTTGTGGGACCGCAAGTACGCTCCGGCTGCTCCGCGCGGAGGTTCCACGTGGAACCTTCCCCGTCCTCTCCCCTCCCCCACCGCCATGGAACGTCGCCTCGGACGCGGGCTCGGCTCGCTGCTCTCCTCGGAACCCGCCGCCCGTGAACCCCGTAGCGAGGTTACCCTCGCCTCGATCCGGCCGAACCCGTTCCAGCCTCGGAAGCACTTCTTGCCCGAGGCCCTGGCCGAACTGCAGGCCAGCATCCAGACCCATGGCGTCCTGCAGCCGGTTGTCCTGCGCAAGACGGCCAAGGGGGACCTGGAGCTGATCGCCGGGGAGCGACGCTGGCGCGCTTCGCAGGCCGTTGGTCTGAAGACCCTCCCGGCCGTCATCCGGGAGGGCGTCAGCGACGAGGCCATGCTCGAGCTGGCCCTGGTCGAGAACCTGCAGCGCTCGGACCTCGATCCGATCGAAAAGGCCCTGGGCTTCCAGCAATTGCAGGCCAGCGGCCTGACACAGGAGCAGGTGGCCGCCAAGGTCGGCCTGCAACGCTCGACGGTGACCAACTTCGTGCGCCTGCTGGAGCTCTCGGAGGGGGTCCAGAAGGCCGTGACGGGCGGGTTGATCAGCATGGGGCACGCCCGGGCACTGCTTGGAGTGCCCGACAAAGCCCGTCAGGAGGAGCTATGCGCGCTGGCCGTCCGCCGCGGCCTGTCGGTCCGCGAGCTCGAGGAGCGCGTGCGGGAGCTGCAAGGCCGGGCCACGGAGAAGCCCCGGGCGGTCACTCCCCCTGCCCCGCCGTGGGTCCGGGACATGGAGTCGCGCATGCGCTCCCACCTGGGGACCAAGGTCCAGGTCAAGAACGGCGAGGGCTACCAGGGCTCGATCCACATCGAGTACCACGGCCGCGACGACCTGGATCGCCTGATTGCCCTGCTGGCGCCCCGCAAGATGCTCTGAGACGCGAGCGGGGCCGCACGGTGCCGCCCCGCTGTCCGCTGAGCTGCGCGAGCGGTCCGCGCGGAGCCCGGGAACCCTGTTGGAGCCCTTTGGCGGCAGCTCCAGGCCTTGGCCGCCCCGATAGGCCCCATGGGACATCGCCCCGGGGCCACACGGAGCGTTCCTCCCTCCCTGTGGACCCGTTCTCGGAACCCGACGGGACCTCGCGGGCGGCCATCACGGCCGCCGCAAGTCGTGCTCTGAACGGGCCTTAGGACGACCCGGACCGCTCTACAGAACCTCGACGGCTTCGATGACCGCCGGGTCCTGGGGCTTGCCGTCGACCACCGGGCTCGACTCGATCGCCTCGAGCGTGGTGTCGCCCTCGAGGATCCGACCGAAGACAACGCTCTGGCCGTCGCGCTGGTTCTGATCGGAGGTGGTCAGGAAGAACTGGGTCGCGTGCGAGCGCTCGGCGCCCGGGGCGCGCCAGGCGGAGAGCGAGCCCTTGAAGTGGCGCAGGGCCGGATCGCTCTCGCCTTCGACGCCCTCGGCGCTGCCACCCAGACCCCAGGTCTCGGGCGCACCGGAGACGGTGTTCGGATCGCCGCCCTGGATGAAGCTGCCCCGCTCGATCTGGTGGAAGCGCGTACCCGTGTAGGCGCCGTCGCGGCACAGCTTCAGGAAGGCCTCGACCTGCTGCGGCACGCGGTCCGAGTAGAGCCCGACGACGATCGGACCCTTGCTGGTCTGGAAGCGCACCCGGGGCGCGTCGCTGGGCAGGGCGGGGTTCTCGAACAGGAATGCGTGTTCCTTCTCCCAGGCCGCCAATTCAGCCTTGCTGGCGCGAATGGCCTCGTCGAGCGTGCGCCGGGGGCCGTCCTTCGGGCCGTAGAAGGGACGGCTCGCGATCAGGTGCTCGCCGAAGGTGCCCTCGAGCTCGACGGCCGCCGCCTCGGCCTCATCCAGCTTCTCTTCCTGGAGCAGGGTGCCCACCTCGACCGCCTTGGCCCAGGCCGCGAGGGGCTGGTCGCGGTGCTGCTCGGCGAACTGATCGAGGGCCGGGGCCGAACCGCCCTGGACCTGCAGGAAGAAGCCGCTGCCGAAGTCGGACTGGGCGCGCAGGTCGTCCCACAGGCGCAGGAACTCCTCGCGGTTGCGCGTCTGCTGGTAGTGGGGCAGCAGGATGCCCACCGTGACCGCCACCGCTGCGAGAGCGGCGAGCTTCCAGTAGCGTTCGACCAGCTCGTTGAAGAGCGACTGCTGCTGGATCGTGGCGATCGTGACCTGGGTCGGGGCCTTGTGCTTGGCCATGGAGTCGGGCCTGGTTCTGCCCCCTGAGAGGGGGGCAAGTGGAGCGCTTCTTCTCGTTATGTGGCTGCGTGCCGAGCGCCCGGAACCGCCCCGCGCCAGGCCCTGTCGAGGGGCCGCTGGAGACGAAGGCACCTACCGCGCTCGAAGTGCGATGACACATGGTTACTATGCACCGCCTTCCGCCGTCAAGGTCTCCCACCCGGGGAGCCCTCCGTCGCTCCACCCGCATGCTCGTCTCCTCCCTCCTCCTCTGCCTGTCGTTCCAGGGCCAGCCGGTCCACGCCGATCTCCATCCGAAGAACGCGGACGTCTACGTGGAGCTGGCAGACGCCAGCCTGATGTGGCCGGCCCTCGAAGGGGCGCCTCTGGTGCGCTTCCTGCGCGACGAGGATGTGCAGTCCTTGCTCACCGGACTCGGCCAGAAGGTGGACGGCACGCTGCAGAGCCTGGTCCAGGGGCTGATCCAGCAGAGCCAGCCCGAGTGGAAGGCCGAGAACTGGTTCCCGGCCCTGAAGGGCTTCTCCTTCTCGATGGTCGCGCTCGGGCCCGAGACCGAGACCCGCGCGGCTTTCGGCTCCCTGGTGGTGGTCGACTTCGGCACGCCCGAGGCGGCCCAGGCCTTCGCGGGCGTGCTCTCCGCCCAGGCCGACAAGATCGAGCCGCATCCGAGCCTGGCCGGCGTCCAGCGCCTGGCCGGCTCGCAGGCCAGCGAGGACCAGTGGTGCTCGGTGCAGGGCACGCGTTGCGTGCTCGGCAACTCCGGATCGCTGGTCGACGACTTCGTCGCCCGCGCCGACAAGAAGAGCGAGGGCGTCGCCCGGGCCGAGCTCTTCCAGAAGTTCGGCAAGCTCGAGGCGCCGCAGGGCACGACCCTCGGCTGGATGCTGCTCGCGCGCCCGATCGGTGACCTCGTCGCGGCGATGAGCGCGGACGGGGACGGGCCGGCCGACATGCTGCGCCAGGTGCCCTCCGATCTGAACCCGCTCGGCAGCGCGCGCATCGCGCGGCTGCAGATGGTGGGGGGCCGCTACGTGACCGAGATGCTCGCGCCGAAGGTCGCGGGTGACTCCGAGAAGGCGGTCGACGCGGCCTGGGTCGCGCCCGTGCCCGCCGACGCGATGCTCGTGTACACGAGCGCGTTCGACGGAGTCGCCGCGGCGAAGACGCTGCGCGGTCTGCTCGGCGGTAGCGAGGAGCTGGCGGCCTCGCTGGCGGCCATGGAACAGAAGCTCGGCTTCGGACTCGAGCGCGTGTTCTCGCACCTCGGTCCGGGCATGTCGGTGTCGATGGGGACGCTGAGTGGTCTCGGCCTTCCCGAGATGAAGGCCTTCGTCGATTGCGCCGATCCGGCCGCGTTCACGCGCGACGTCGAGGCCTTCTGCGCGGCGCTCGCCGAGAGCGTGCCGAACGTCAACGCGAAGACGAAGGGCTACAAGGTCAAGAAGGCCGGCGCCGACGAGAAGGTCGAGATCCCGGTCACGACGATCTCGCTGCCGCCCGAGTTCGCGCCGAACCCGATGATCTCGATCTCGCCCTCGTTCGCGCCTGCCGGCGGGAAGCTCGTCTTCGCGCTGAACTCGATGGACGTGAAGAACGAGCTGAAGCGCATCCTCGGCGGCGACAACGGCGGCGTCACGCCCGACGCGAGTCCGTTCGCGAAGCACGGCTTCAAGCTCGCGGCCGGTACGACCTCGGCCGTGGTGATGGACTGGGCCAAGCTGATCAGCGGTCTCGTCGACATGGCCAAGGCCTTCGTGCCGATGATGGGCGCCGAGGTTCCGTTCGATCTCAACAAGCTGCCGTCGAAGGAGAAGATCGCGTCGTTCTTCGCGCCGACCTTCCACCACGCGCGCGTCACGCCGGACGGCATCTACCGACGCAACGAGGGCTCGTTCGGACCGGAGACGTGGTTCGGGCTGTTCGGCGCGGCCTTCATGGTCGGGCGGCAGATGGAAGGACAGATGGGCTCCGCTCCCGAGGGCATCGTCGGCGAGCCCGTCGAGGCCGAGCCGAAGTAGGGATGGGAAGCGCCGAACGTCGCCGCTTCATCCGACGCACGCGACGCAAGCTCGGCGCCTTCCTCCTGCCCCGCCTCGCGCCGCCGCTGTTGCGCCTGCTGGCGCGCAGCTGGAAGGTCACCGAGCTCGGACGTGAGCACTGGGACGCCGCCTACGACGGCCCGGGGATGCTGATCACGCTGTGGCACGGGCGCATGATCGTGCCGCTGACCGCGCACCGCGGCGAGCAGGTGTGCGTGCTGGTCTCGCCCTCGGGCGACGGCCAGCTCGTGCCGCCGATCCTGAAGCAGTTCGGCTTCCAGTGGGTGTGGGGCTCGTCGAACAAGAACCCCGCGCGCGCCGTGCGCGAGATGCTCGAGCGTCTGAAGGCCGGCGGACGCATCGTGATCACGCCCGACGGACCGCGCGGGCCGCATCACCACACGAATCCGGGGCCCGCCTGGATGGCGCGCGAGACGGGCTTCCCGCTGATTGCCCTCGGGTGCGCGGTCGATCGCGCCTGGCACCTCTCGTCGTGGGATCGCTTCACGATCCCGAAGTGGGGCGCGCGCGTGGTCGTGTGCTACTCGGAGCCGCTCCACGTGCCGGCCGAGGCCGGCGACGAGGTGATCCAGAGCGCGACCCAGGCGCTGCGCGAGCGCCTGCTCGCGGCCGAGGAAGCGGGCTTCCGACACCTCGGCGTGCCGCGCGACTGGTAGGGCGCATGCTGCGCGTCGGTCCCGCCGGCTGGTCCTATCCCGACTGGGAAGGAATCGTCTATCCGCGCAAGAAGATGCGCGGTTTCCACCCGCTGCGGCAGCTTGCGCGCTGGTTCGACTGCGTCGAGCTGAACTCGAGCTTCTACGCCACGCCGAGCGCGCGCAACGCCGAGCACTGGGCCGAGCTCGTGGCCGACCAGCCGCGCTTCCGCTTCACGGCCAAGCTGCAGCAGCTCTTCACGCACGAGCCGTGGCCCGCGGACGGACGCACGCTCGCTACGGCGGTGCGCGCCTTCCACGCGGGCCTCGCGCCGCTCGTCGACGCCGGACGGCTGTCGGCGCTGCTGGTGCAGTTCCCGTGGTCCTTCGCACGCACGGCGCAGGCCGGTGAACGGCTGCGCTTCGTGGCCGAGCACTTCGGCGGCACGCCGCTCGTCCTGGAGCTGCGCCACCGCTCCTGGTTCGCGCCCGAGCCCCTGGCCGAGGTGCGCGCGCTGGGCTACACGCTGTGCGCGCTCGATCTGCCGGCCGGAGCGGATCGACCGGAAGAGGCCGCGCTCACCACGCGCGCCGCGCCGCTCGCTTACCTGCGCCTGCACGGACGCAACGCGCAGGCGTGGTTCGATCCGCGCGCCGGTCGCGATCAGAAGTACGACCATCTGTACGCGCCCGAGGAGCTGGCGGAACTCGCCGGGCTGGCGCGCCGGCTCGCGGCCGGAGCCGACGAGACCTTCGTCATCACGAACAACCACTTCTCGGGCAAGGCCGTGGCGAACGCACTCGAGCTGCTCTCCGAGCTCGGCGCGAGTCCGGTGCTCGGCCCGGTGGAGCTGCTGAACACCTATCCCCGGCTGCGCGCGCACGTGCGCGTGGACGGTCAGGACTCGCTCTTCGCGCCATGACACTCGCTCACGAGGAAATCCCCTTCACGCTCACCGACCCGGGCGCTCCGCTGCGCACGCTCCACGGTCGTATCACTTACCCGCGTGGCGCCGAGCGGGCGCGGCCACGTCCCTGCGTGGTGGCGCTGCACGGCTTCAAGGGCTTCATGGACTGGGGTTTCTGGCCGGCCTTCGCGCGCCGTCTCGCGGGCCGCGGCTTCGCGGTCGTGCGCTTCAACTTCTCGGGCAGCGGGCACACCGATGCCGAGCCCTTCGAGGCGCCCGAGGCCTTCTTCGCGAACACGCCGTCGCGCGAGCTCGAGGATCTCGAGCGCGTGCGCACGTGGCTCACGCACGCTGCGCCGGCCTGGCTCGACGCGCGCCGGGTGGCGCTGGTCGGGCACAGCCTCGGTGGCGGCGTCGCGCTCGTGCACGCCGACCGGCGCGGCGATTACCGCGCCCTGGTCGGCTGGGCCGCAGTCTCGACCTTCCGTCGTTTTCCGCGCGAGGTCGAGGCCCTGTGGCGCCGTCAGGGCTACTTCGAGGTTCCCAACCTGCGCACGCAGGAGATCCACCGCATGGGAACGGCCTGGCTCGACGACATCGAGGCGCACGCGAGCGAGCTCGACGTGCGTGCGGCCTGTGCGCGCCTCACGACTCCGGTGCTGTTGCTGCACGGGACCCAGGACGAGGCCGTGCCGTTGACCGAGGGCGAAGCCCTGCGGGACGCCTGCCGCCCGGGCCTGGCGCGCCTCGAGGTGCTGCCCGGTGCGAATCACACCTTCCAGGCCGTCCATCCGCTGCAGGGCCTGCCGGCGCAGCTCGGCCAGGTCTTCCACAAGACCGAGGAGTTCCTCGTCACGCACCTCGGCGATTCACGTTCCACCGGTTAGAGGACCGCTCGCCGTCGTTTGCTACGCTCGCCGGTTCTTCCTGCCCCGCAAGGGATCCCGTGACGCCCTCCGATCTCCTCCTCGCGCTGTACCTCGCGACCCTCGCCGCGCTCGGCCTGTTCGGCCTGCACCGCGTGTGGCTGTGCCTGCGCTTCCGCTGGGATCGTCCGCTGCCGGCCGCGCAGGCGCCCGGCGAGCTTCCGTTCGTGACCGTGCAGCTGCCGCTCTTCAACGAGCGCACGGTCGCCGCGCGGCTGCTGCGTGCGGTGGGGGAGCTCGACTGGCCCGCCGACCGGCTCGAGCTGCAGGTGCTCGACGACTCGACCGACGAGACCCGTGCCATCGTGGACGAGGAGGTCGCGGCGCTCGTGAGGCGCGGACTCGACGCCAAGGTCGTGCGCCGCGCCGAGCGCACGGGTTTCAAGGCCGGCGCCCTCGCGCACGGGCAGGCGCTGGCCCGCGGCGAGCTGTTCGCGATCTTCGACGCCGACTTCGTACCACGCCCGGACTTCCTGCGGGCGCTCGTGCCCGACTTCGCCGATCCGCGCGTCGGTCTGGTGCAGGCGCGCTGGGAGCACCTGAACCGCGACGAGAGCCTGCTGACGCGCGCGCAGTCCGTGCTGCTCGATGGACACTTCGTGATCGAGCACACCGTGCGCCACGACGGCGGTCTCTTCTTCAACTTCAATGGCACGGCCGGGATCTGGCGCCGCGCGGCGATCGAGGCCGCCGGTGGCTGGCAGCACGACACGCTGACCGAGGACCTGGACCTCTCTTACCGCGCGCAGCTCGCGGGCTGGCGCTTCGTCTATCGCCCGCTCGTGACCGCGCCGGCCGAGGTGCCGGCCGAGCTCTCGGCCTTCCAGAGTCAGCAGCACCGCTGGGCGAAGGGCTCGGTACAGGTCGCGCGCAAGCTGGTCGGGCGCATCGCGCGCGCGGATCTGCCGCTGCGCGTCAAGCTCGAGGCCTTCGCGCACCTGACGGGCAACACGGGCTATCCGTACGTGGTCGTGCTGGCGGCGCTCTTGCCGCTCGTGGCGTGCAGCGACGCGCGCCTCGACGCGCGCTGGCACCTGGCGGCCTTCTGCCTGTGCACGCTCTCGGTCGTGCTCTTCTACGCGCAGAGCCAGCGTCCCTCCGGCCGCTCCTTCGCGCGCAAGCTGCTCGACCTGCCGGCCGCGATGGCGCTCGGGGTCGGCATGAGCGTGGCGCAGACGCGCGCCGTGTTCGAGGGCCTTCTGCGCACGACCGGCGAGTTCGTGCGCACGCCGAAGCGCGGTGATGCGCGCGCACCGCGCTACCGCACACGCCTCTCGAAGTTGCCGGCCGGCGAGCTGCTCTTCGCCCTGTGGTTCGCGCTCGGCCTCGTGCGCGCCGTGCAGCAGCAGCTGTGGGGCTCGTTGCCGTTCCTGGGGCTGTTCTTCGCCGGCTTCGCCTGGGTCGGCACGCTCGCGCTGCGCGAGTGGTGGCTGCGCCGCCCGGCTCCGCCGTTGCCTGTTGCGGCCGAGCAGACCGCGCCGACCTCAGGCTGAGGGGCTCGGCAGCGGCGCGGCGCCACTCCCGTCGGCGCTCATTCGGCCTCGAGCACGAGCCCGCCCGAGGCGCGCAGGGTCACGCGGTAGCTCTGTCCGAGGCGCGCCTCGATGAAGGGCGCTTCGCCCTGCATGGCGCGCACACCGAGCGTCCGCGCCAGGGCGGGATCGCTGGCGTAGTCCCAGAAGCGCTGCCACAGCGCGAGGTGCACGGCGCCTTCGGTCGTGTCGCCGCCGTAGCCGAGCGGTTGCTGGCCGGCGCTGTCGAGAGTCGGGCCTTCGCTCGGCTTCTGGTCCTCGCCGAACAGGCGGCGGAAGAGACACAGCGAGGTGCCGCGCAGGCTGTCGCCCTGTTCGACGTAGCTGTCGTCGAACTGGATCACGAGGCTCTCGACGTACACGTGCTTGCCGAGCACGACGAGCTCTTGCCCCGGACCGAGCGGCTCGCCCCGTTCGTCGAGCTCGGTGAAGCGCACGCTCGTGCGCGTGCGCTCGGGCTCGTCGCCGCTGGCGGGGACCGTGCCCTGGCCGAGCACCTCGAGACGCGCGATCCGGTGCTGGACCTTGAGCAGGCGCCGAGCGAGCTCCAGGGTCTCGATGCGCGCGGCCTGCTCGGCCACGACGGTCTCGAGGCGGGCGATCTCGCGGTTGCGGGCCTCGAGCTCGAGGCCGAGTTTCTTGACCTCCTCCGCGCGGCGCTGGAGGTCGGCCTGCGCGTCGGCCAGCTCCTCGGTGCGCGCGGCGAGCGTGCGCTCGCTGACGAGCAGCTTCTCGCGCAAGGTCCAGGTCCACCAGGCGCCGATTCCCACCAGTACGAGCAGTGCCAGAGTGCGCAGGAGCGCGTTGGCCTGCTGGAGGGAGCCGCTCATCGTTCAGGCGGTTGTAACAAAGGCGCGGGCGAGCGGCGAGAAGGGCGAGCAAGGCGCGTGCCGGGGCGCTATCCTGAGCGCATGGCTCTCGAAGGCACCCGCTACCGCGCCCTGACTTTCGATTGCTACGGGACCCTGATCGACTGGGACACCGGCATACGTCAGGCCCTGCGCGCGATCGAGGCCCTGCGCGGGCTCGACCTCGACAAGCTGATGAAGGACCGCGAGGCGGCCGAGATCGCCTTCGAGGCGGGCACGTACCGCGGCTACTCCGGGATCCTCGGGGACAGCCTGAAGGAGGCCGCCGGCGCCCAGGGGGTCAAGCTGCGCTACGGCGATGTGCTCGGCTTCATCCGCTCGATGCCGAACTGGCCGAACTTCAAGGAGGTCCCGAAGAACGCCCTGCGGCTGACCATGAAGTACCCCCTCGGGCTGCTCTCGAACGTCGAGAACGAGATCCTCGAGAAGAGCGCGAAGCGCCTCGGGGCGCCCTTCGTGGCGCGCATCACGGCCGAGGACGTGAAGAGCTACAAGCCCGCGCCCGGCCACTGGGAGCGCGCCTTGAAACGGCTGAGCCACCCGAAGGAGAAGATCCTGCACGTGGCCGGCTCGCTGTTCCACGACATCCGCCCGGCGCGCGCGCTCGGCTTCGACACGGTCTGGATCAACCGCCGCAACGAGCCCGTGCCCGAGGACTTGGCCGGGATGCCCGTGTTCCCCGACCTCACGAGCTTCGCCGACGCGCTCCTGACCGAGCCGCCGCCGGCCGGCTGAACGCTCCATCCGGAGTGCGCGGGTAGCCTGCGCCCGTCGGAAACCCGACGTCGGGCAAGGAAACCCGCGTTTCGACCGATATTCCGGGTCCGATGACCTGGGAAGCTTGGCTCGCGCTGGCGGTGGTGGTGCTCATGGTTGCGGCCATGGCCCGCAATCTCGCCTCCGACATGATCATGCTCGGGGCGGTGGCCGTGTTCCTCGTGGCCGGCATCTTTTCGGACGCCTTCCCCGAGCCGACCAAGCTCCTGAATGGCCTCGGCAACGAGGCGGTCGTCACGGTGCTCGTGCTGTACGTCGTCGTGTGCGGCCTGACGCGCACAGGGGCGATGAACCTGGTCACGAAACCGCTGCTCGGACGCCCGAAGTCGGTCGTTGCGGCCCAGGTCCGGCTGATGTTCCCGGTCGCCGGCCTGTCCGCCTTCCTGAACAACACGCCGATCGTGGCGATGTTCCTGCCGGTCGTCTCGGATCTGTGCAAGCGCACCGGCATCGCGCCTTCGAAGCTGTTCATGCCGCTCTCGTTCGCGACGATCCTGGGAGGTGTCTGCACGCTGATCGGGACCAGCACGAACATGGTCGTGTACGGGCTCTACGTGGCCCAGACGCAGGACCGTGACGGGATCGGCATGTTCGACTCCGCCTGGGTAGGACTGCCGTGCGCGATCATCGGCATCCTCTTCATGATGGCGACGAGCCGCTGGCTCCTGCCGGACCGCAAGGCCTCGCTCGGGCCGACCAGCGACCCGCGCGAGTACTCGATCGAGATGATCGTGGCCGAGGAGAGCCCGCTGATCGGACAGACGATCGAGGAGGCCGGCCTGCGCCACCTGCCGGGCCTCTATCTGCTCGAGATCGAGCGCCACGGGCGCATCCTGCCGGCCGTCGGCTCGACCGAGCGGCTGTGGAGCGACGACCGGCTCGTGTTCGTGGGCGTGGTCGACTCGATGATCGACCTGCAGAAGATCCGCGGCCTGCGCCCGGCCACGAACCAGGTCTTCAAGCTCGATGCGCCGCGCTCCGAGCGCTGCATGATCGAGGCCGTTGTCTCGAACAAGTGTCCGCTGGTCGGGACCACGATCCGTGAGGGACGTTTCCGCTCGGTCTACAACGCCGCGGTGATCGCCGTGGCGCGTCAGGGCCAGCGCCTGAACCAGAAGATCGGCGACATCGCACTCGAGGCGGGGGACACGCTCTTGCTCGAGGCGCATCCGTCGTTCGTCGACCAGCAGCGCAACTCGAAGGACTTCTACCTCGTTTCGCGGGTCGAGGACTCGACTCCGCCGGGACATGACCGCGCCTGGATCGCAGCGACGATCACGATCGCGATGGTGGTCGTGGCCGGCTTCGAGTGGCTCTCGATGGTGCAGGCCGGCCTGATCGCCGCCGCGCTGATGCTCGTCACGGGTTGCTGCAACGCGGTCGCCGCCCGACGCAGCATCGACTGGGAGATCCTGCTGACGATCGCCGCGGCGCTCGGCGTGGGTGAGACGATGCGCACGACCGGGCTGGCCGACCAGCTCGCCCACGGGGCGATCGGCCTGACGGGCGATAACCCCTGGCTCGTGCTGGCGACGGTGTACTTCGTCTCGATGGTGCTGACCGAGTTCCTGAGCAACAACGCGACCGCCGCGCTGATGTATCCGATCGTGATGTCATCGACGGCCGAGCTCGGGCTCGATCCGAAGCCCTACCTGATCGCGCTGATGCTCGCGGCCTCGTGCGGCTTCGGCACGCCCTTCGGTTACCAGACCAACCTGATGGTCTTCGGTCCGGGCGGCTACCGCTTCACGGACTTCCTGCG
>Ga0172373_10003987_pt1 | contig 21074 bp, 13 predicted proteins | sample Lak10m_2_FD_114546 | JGI IMG/M metagenome (GOLD analysis project Ga0172373, IMG submission 114546) | Freshwater microbial communities from Kabuno Bay, South-Kivu, Congo - kab_092012_10m | ecosystem: Environmental > Aquatic > Freshwater > Lake | place: Democratic Republic of the Congo...
CCCCCATGGATTGAATTGAATCGCGGCGGGGATGAGACGCGATGAATCGCGTCTCTACGATGCTAACGCGATGAATCGCGTCTCCCGCCGGGCATCAATGCAATTTAATTAATTCAATACCCCCATGGATTGAATTGAATCGCGGCGGGGATGAGACGCGATGAATCGCGTCTCTACGATGCCAACGCGATGAATCGCGTTTCCCGCCGGGCATCAATGCAATTTAATTAATTCAATACCCCCATGGATTGAATTGAATCGCGGCGGGGATGAGACGCGATGAATCGCGTCTCTACGGTAATTTTACGCGGAAAAATCGGGGCCGGCAGAGGCGCGGCTCGCGGAGGATGTCCGTCCAGAAATCGAATGAATTGACGTTGTAGGATATTAGCAGTTCACCGGGTTTGGATAGGTGCGGAAAACCTTTGGCATTGTAGCTGAAGTAGTCAAAATCTTGTTCCCACTCGCGGCATGTCCAGACCTTGTGCATGGGGAAGAAGGGGCCGGAAGGGTGTTTTGAAATCTGTATCCCTACCTCGTTTTCGATGCCGGATACCTGGTGGGCAAGCACAAACCTTCCATCAGGCATCGGACTCATACTCAGTTCGTTTGACATCATACGGGTGACCGGACGGGCCTTGCGGTAATCGGTAGTCCATTCTGTGCCACTGGAAAACTCCCATTTGTTGAACAGTTCAAACTCTTTCGGCTTCACACGTGCCACGACGAGGCCGTTATCCAGTCCGCCTACACCGAGAATGTAAATATATCCATCCGGATTGGGCGCGCCAGCCCAGGAGGTATTCACGACAATACCACTGCCCATCGTCACCTTCTTCCAGTCCTCCAGCTGAAAGTAGAACGGTGTTTCCAGTTGTCGCTGCTCTTTAAACGGAGGTTTGCTTCCTTTGGGAATAGCAATCAGATTTACCCCTAACTGATCAAATTCAAAGAAAGAGCCGGGAATGATAGTGTCTTTTACCGGATAGGCGAAAATATAGAGCGTACTGTCCATTTCCACATTTACAAAACCATCACCCATCCAGTAATAGTCTTTAGGACCTGCATGAGGAGTATTGGGCACAAACAGCGAAGTGGGATTCCCTTTGTCATCCTGGTTGATGAAGAAGCTGAACTTGTCGGGATCCGGCTCACTGCCATCCAGGTAGGCCACGCAGTTGTGCACCATAGTAAAATCCTTGCGGCGAATGGTTTCACCCACTGAGTCAGCTACGACCGAATCACTGAAAATGAACAGTGTTTTTGTCTTTTCAGTAGCCTGAACGTACTCGGCACCATCCAGCGGAACGGCAAAAATCCCGTCGCCTCCAAACCAGCCTTTATTCCGGTGCAGCAGTTTGTCCCACTCGGGCGCTCCTGATGATCTGGAAATCTGCGGTCCGCTGGCCGTCGGGATGGCAGCCTCGTGCTGTCGCGGGCTGCATGAAGAAACAAGCATCAGCGTGAACAGCGATGAAATCTGAAGAAATGTGCTTTTTGTGCGCATGTTTTTTTTAAGGGTGTAGGGTAAAGGGTATGGGGTGTTCTGTACGAAGTTCAGGAAGGGGGGCAGGCGTAGAACAACCCATACCCTTCACATCGCGCTCCGGTGCGACAAAAATAGGACAGGCGATTAATAAAAACAACTATGTTTGCACATACTATTTCTTAATTCTTTCAAACAGGTTGCAGTAATGAGCCATCAAGGAATTTTAAACATGAAATTAATGGCTTTTGGGGTCATTTTCGTTTCGTTTTTGCCATTTTCAGGAGCTGTTTCACTGCCCCGGCTATTTTGCGACAAAATGGTGATGCAGCGCGAGACGCGCGTGCCAGTGTGGGGCTGGGGTGATCCGGGAGAAAGAATAACGGTACAGATAGCCGGAAAAACTATAAAGGATACTGTTGACAGTCGCGGCGACTGGAAGGTCATGCTGGAGCCTTTACCAGCCGGCGGACCGTATGAACTGGTGGTCTCGGGCAAGAATACCATTACCATCAGAAATGTGCTTTTCGGTGAAGTCTGGCTATGTAGCGGACAATCCAATATGCAGTGGACGGTGGGTGAATTTGGTATCAAACCCGATTCTCTGCGCGATAACCTGCCTGAACTCCGCCTCTTCAATGTTTCAGTTGAAACAGACTATCTCCCCCGCAAAGATGTAAAGGGCAGTGGCTGGACGGAAGCTACACCCGCAAGTGTGGCTGGATTCTCGGCAACAGCCTATTTTTTCGGCAGGGAGCTGTACGAACATTTCAGGGTACCTGTTGGCCTCATCACCAGTTGTCTGGGTGCCACCTCTATTGAAACATGGATGAGTGCCGGAGCACTCAGGCCGTTTCCTGCCTATACTGCTCTGGTAAACCAAATGACGCTGCCCGGCAAGAATTATGATCAACTGAACGCAGAACTGGCCCTTTACCGGCAAACATGGGATACCGCATGGTACTTCAAAAATGACCCCGGAATAGCAGGTAACTGGCAGAATCCCTCCACGGATGTATCCGACTGGAAGGATATTCAAATTCCAACACTTTGGGAAGATGCCGGACTTCCCGATTACGATGGCTCGGTGTGGTTTCGGATAGAGTTTGACCTGCCTGCAGGATTCAGCGCTGATGTCTTCAATATTGCCCTCAACCAGATTGATGATTACGATATCGCATGGGTGAACGGCGTGAAAATCGGCGAGTCGTTTGGGGGCAGAAACTGGCGTAATTACATTTTCAAGGCGAATATACTCCTCCCCAAGGGCAATGTTCTGGTCGTCAGGGTGTTCGATGCCGGGGGAAAAGGCGGAATGTACACCAACGCATTCTGGGGAAATCCCATACTGACGGGCACGTGGAAATACAAACCGGGCGTTCGCATTGATCCGGCCGCTTTCCCGAAGCCAGTGGTACCCAATGGCAGCTTTTTCACCCATCCGACACTGTTGTATAATGCGAATATCGCACCACTGCAGCCATACGCCATCAGGGGTGCAATATGGTATCAGGGCGAATCCAATGTTGCGCATGCGCAGGAGTACGAATCACTGCTGCCTGCCATGATTACTGACTGGCGGCGAGGCTGGTCACGGGGAGATTTCCCGTTTCTGGTGGTTCAGCTGGCTAACTATTATCCCGAGCAGGTCACCCCGAACGAGAGCGAATGGGCTGAACTCCGCAATGCTCAGATGAAGGCATTATCCCTTCCCAATACCGCTGTTGCGACAGCCATTGATCTTGGCGATGCCAATGATATTCACCCAAAAAGAAAACAGGAGGTGGGGGCAAGGTTGGCACTTGCCGCCAGAAAAGTGGCTTATGGCGAAGAACTGGTACACGCTGGTCCGGTTTTCATGCGCGCCAGACGCACCGGAAGTCGTATGATAATTACGTTTGATCAGACAGATCTCGTTTCACGCGACAAGTTTGGTTTCGTACGCGGCTTCACTATCGCGGGAGCAGACGGGAAATTCCACTGGGCTGTGGCCTACGTGGAAAAGGGGAAAGTCGTGGCATTTTCTCCCAATGTACAAAAACCGCTGGCCGTGCGTTACGCCTGGGCCGACAATCCCGGCGAAATCAGCCTGTACAACCGGCAGGGACTACCGGCCTATCCATTCCGGACCGATCACCAACCGCTGTCAACACAGGGGAAGACCTTTATATATGAAGAAAACGGCTTTTGAGCAGCTCTCTTTATGGAAAGACAGCCACTCAAAAACCGTTTTTAATGCATTAAAATCAGCGTATTGATTAGAGCTTGTTCAGGATTCTCTGCCGTTGGCAAAAATAGGCTGATTTTTTGTCAGTTTTTGCGTTTTTGAAGGCGCATAGCCGGTGCTACGTAACTGAAAAAAGGTGAAAAATAGCGAAAAATGAGCCGTTTTTGACTCGGTGAGAGAATCCTGAACAAGCTCTTATATCTGAGCCTCAAGCGAATCCCACGGACCGCCATTGAACGCTTCAATGCCGGCGCTTTTCAGGATGCCGATAGCAGCACCGCTTCTGCCACCGCTGCGGCAGCAGGTGATCACTGGTACGCCTTTCTTTGCCAGACTGGCAGTCTGGGTAGCCAGTACGTCGAGCGGAATGTTGATGGACCCTTTGATATGTCCTGTCTTGTACTCACCCGGTGTGCGTACATCTACAATGATGGCTCCGTTTTTAACGAGTTCTTTGAAGTCGGTTGCCGGGGCGCTGTTCATGAGGCCCTTGAGAAGATTGAACATGGTTTTGTCCGTTGTTGAAAAGTGATGGATAGTATTTTGAATGTATCGCCGCTTCCGGCGCCGCCTGATCCTTACCGACCAACAGCGGCGCCATTCGAAACAGCATTACTAACTTGACAAATGAATTGCCGGTGAACAAGCTCTAAAGCAGGGTAGTGGGGCATACATACTCGCTCAACTGGAACCTGCCCGATTTTTTGATGGCGTCCATACCACCGGCCACATCAATCAGGTTCCGGTAGCCTCTGGCGCGCAGGGCGGAGATAAACACCATGGAACGATAGCCCGCTGCACAGTGTATATAGTATGTCTTGTCGGGATTGATCACCTTCATACTTTCATTCAGGTAATCCAGCGGGGCACTTTCGGCAATCAGAACGTGCTCGCTGTCGTATTCACTTTTTTTCCTGACATCGAGCAGGTTGATTTCACGGCCAGACGATATCATATCTGCTACCTCATTCACGGAAACCTGTTTGATATCATCAGTTTCCATACCAGCCGCCTTCCAGGCATCAAATCCGCCGTCCAGGTAGCCGATACAGTAATCGTAGCCTACACGCGCAAGCCGGGTAATCACCTCCTGTTCTCTTCCGGGTTCGGCTACAATCAGGATTTCCTGTTTCACATCAGGAATCATCACACCTGCCCAGGGCGCAAACGAGCCGTCAATAGCGATATTAATGGAGTTGGGAACAAAACCGCGTGCGAAAATATCTGCCTTGCGGGTATCAAGAATGAGTGCGTCTGTCTCATTGGCTGCGGCATCAAAAGCACGCGGGCTGACCGCCCGGCCCCCTCTTTCCATGACAGTGTCTATGGAGTCATATCCCATCTTGTTCATCATGACATTCTGGGGAAAATAACCCGGAGGCGGTGTCAGGCCGGTTAGTACTTCCTGAACAAACTCCTCTCTGGTTATATCTGGTCTGAGCGCATAATTGGTTGCCTTCTGGTTGCCGAGCGTATCTGTAGTTTCTTTCGACATTTTTTTGCCGCAGGCAGATCCGGCTCCGTGTCCCGGATAAACAGTTACGTCGTTGGCCAATGGCATAACCTTGTTCTTCAGCGAGTCGTACAGGGTGGCTGCGAGCTGCTCTTGCGTCATATTGGCTGCTTTCTGTGCCAAGTCGGGTCTGCCAACATCACCAATAAACAGGGTGTCGCCGCTGAAAAGGGCTGTCTCCTTCCCGGTTTCGTCCTGCAGCAGAAAACAGGAGCTTTCCATGGTATGTCCCGGGGTGTGCAACACCTTGATTGTGACATTTCCCAGTGGGAGCAATTCGCCGTCGGCGGCAACATGTGCTTCAAAATTGGGTACTGCCGTGGGGCCGTAAACAATCGTTGCGCCGGTTTTTTTCGCCAGATCGAGGTGACCGCTTACGAAGTCGGCATGGAAGTGTGTTTCGAGTATATACCTGACTTTTGCGCCGTCTTTTTCCGCGCGTTCAAGGTAGGGAGCTACTTCGCGCAGTGGATCAACGATGGCAACTTCACCATTTGATTCGATGTAATACGCGCTATGCGCGAGACAACCGGTATAAATTTGTTCGACTTTCATATCATTCTGTCGTTGTTGATTTGATGATACAAAGGTCAGTCTAATGCTTAAGCCTTTTTGGTTACATTTGTTACATACTGCATTGATTATTGTCACCCTCCCCGCATCAGTTTGATTTTGCCGCGGTACAGTTTCAGTGCTCCGTCGTGCTCGAGCTTTTTCAGTACTCTGGAGACTGCCTCGCGCGGACTTCCGATTTCATCGGCAATTTCCTGGTGGGTAACAGTTATCATGGTAGAGCTGAATATGCGCGACTTCTGTTGAAGTAAATCCAGTATTCGGTCGTCGAGTTTTTTGAAATTGACCCTTGTCACCACATCAAGCAGTTCTTCAAACCGGTTCTGGTAGAGTTTGAAGATATACTCTGCCCATGCCGGCTGCTCGCGTACGAGCGCGGCTGCGCGCTCGGGGCGCACGAACAGAATTTCTGTTTCCTCTACAGTTTCTGCCTTGATCCGGGAGGTTGTGTTGTTGAGCGCGCCGAGAACCGACATGACACAACTGTCGCCGGGTTCCAGATAATACAACATAATCTCGTTGCCATTATCGTCCTCACCCGTCACTTTGACGTGTCCTCTGAGTATTATGGGGATACTCCTGATGTAAGACTGAAATTTGACAATAACTTCGCCCGGAGGCACGACTTTCACCTCGTTTTCTTCTTTCAGTCGCCGGAGTAAACCGGGCTCAATGATGGATTCTTTCATGTTTTAACAGGTCGGTACTGCAAAGATACATGATGCAGTGTGAAAACGCGTACGGGAGCGCTCCAGTTGTATGAAGCGCTCCCGCAGGATGACTGTTACCTTGGAGCTTGTTCAGGATTCTCTGCCGTTTTTGACTCGGTGAGAGATTCCTGAACAAGCGTTTATTTGTCAGGCCTTGATACGCCTGAACGGAGCAGTCAGATGCCCCCAGAACGTGGTCGGATATTGATCAATGTTTTCGAAGCCCAGTGCTACATCGCGGCCATCCGACGGCATCCAGACCGTACCGAAGAGATAGTCCCAGATACTGGGCGAGATCCCGTAATTGACCCCGTAGCTGCCCTGCGGGAGCTTCTCGGCATGGTGCCAGATGTGCATCTGCGGACTGTTGAAAATATACCGGAGCGGACCCAGCGGAAGGTAGAAGTTAGCATGGTTGAGGTGACCAATGGTGAGCGCGAACAAATGCACCAGGATGAAATCGGAAATGCCGAATCCAATCATGGCCAGCGGAATATACTCGATTGTGCGGTAAACAAGCGTTTCACCAAAGTGATAGCGCAGGTGCGCGGAGAATCCCATTTCCCTGACGGAGTGGTGTACCTTGTGTACCTCCCACAGGAATGGCACCCTATGAAGCAGTCTGTGTATGTTCCACTGTATAAAATCGCGGGCGATGAAAAGCGTCAGCAATTGTGCCCAGTGAGGCCACGAAGCCACATTCAGCGACACCAGATTCCGGATACCAAACGTATTCTGAAGGAAGTTATTGAAGGCTGTGACAAAAACCTCCGAGAGTGCATTATAACCGATCAGACCGAACAGGAAAAAATTGAAAAACATGTAAAATCCGTCAATCCAGAAGTCGGTTCGCACTTTGGGCTGGTCTTTTCTCCACGGGAAAAGCATTTCAAGCGCATACACTGCCAGCGAAATAGCAATCAGCCAGTAGAAATAGTTGCCCCAGTGCGGGTTGAGCACTTCATGCCACAGGTAGTTGGCATAACCAAAGAAATTGTCCTGAAAAATCTGCCAGTATGTTCTTTCCATGTCTTGAGATTGTTTGTTTGTGTGGCAAAGTTCGGCAACTTATATAAACCGGTTTGGTAACTTCTGTTACACGCTGCATTTTGAAGTGCTACATGCACAGTATCGCCTTGCGGGTGGCTACCCCCTTTGAAGAACTCATCCGGACAAAGTAGGTTCCGGGTGGCATTCGCATGGAGTCCCAGTTTATTACCTGAGTTTCTGTAATGATGGCCGGTTCAAAAAGTGTCCTGACCAGTTTTCCGGAGGAGTCGAGTACCTCTACCCACACTTTCTCGCCGGGTATGGGCGGTATGGTTACACTGATATTGCCTTTTGCCGGATTGGGCGCAATGCCGAATCCGTTGAACAGCGCCGGTTCGGTACTGGCAGATGCTGCTGACCAGGTGTCGGTACCGCTGCTCAGCCAGTCGAGACTGAAGCGCGCGAAGCAGAGCTGGTAGTTTTCATACTCTCCGTTCTCGTAGAAAATACCAATGCTGCCGTCATCAAATGTGGTGAGCGCAGAGTAGGCCGAAGGGCCCGGACAGACCACTTTTTTGACCGGCCAGGAGTTGCCCTCGTCGTAGCTGACAAATATGGTCAGGTTCCTGCGTGAAGAGGCATTATTGGGCACAGAAAATAGCAACCGGCTCTTGTTGAATCCGTTTTTTACGGAGGTATATCGAACCAGATCGCCGTTTACACCCGGCTCAACCAGTTCCGGTTGTACAACTGGTGTATCCCAGCTTGCGCCGCCGTCGTGCGAGCGCGTGATCTTGCGCGCGCCCGGGGAGCGGATGGCCATGAGCAGGTCGTTGTTGTCGAGCGATACTATTTTTGCTTCATCACCCGTCGGCGATGCCTGTCCGGGCGATGTCTGCCAGGTATTGCCGCTGTCATCGCTGTAAATCATGAAGTTGCTAATGGTATTCCCCGAGTTCTGACGTACTCCGATGGCTGCCACAATGCGACCATCAGGTAACTGATGCGCATTTCCCGAAGCAACCCACGCTGCGTACCATCCCGGCAGATAAATTTCGGCGGAGTGTTCCTGTGGTGCGCTCCACGTGAGCCCCAGATCGGAACTTTTACTCACCTGAAACCTGATTTTATTGGAAGGCGTGGAGGCGAACAATCCGTTGTGAGAAGCAAACAAACAAATCAGATCCCCTGTAATACGGTCATATACAATGGCCGGATCACTGGCGCCCGAGTTTCCGAAATCTGCGATAATAACCGGTGCCGACCAGGTATGACCCATGTCGTCGCTGTAGCGGGCGATGATGTCAATATTGTTGGGAAGATCGCCGTTATTGTTGATTCGGGCATCTGCCACGGCTACCACGCGCTGTCCGCGCGAGACAATGGCTGGTATCCGGTAGGAAACAGATCCATAATCGCCCCCTGAAAACAGGTACTGGTGTTCGAGCAGTACTGTTCTGGCGGGAATGGAGGATGCCGGTGGTACAATCTGCTCCTGTCCGCCTGCCGTGAAGGCGGCAGGTTGTGCCCCCACAGACAGACCCTCCGGTGCATCGGGACTGATGTCGGCTGTGAGCCAGAAGTAATTGTCGCCTGTTGCGAGGCTCTTCGTGAAACTGAATGAAACAATATCCTGCGAAGCTGTACCTGTTCCCAGATCTGTCGCTGTGGCCATATTCAGGCGCTGCTGGCTTCCGGCCGACCATAATCTGTAGTTGGTCAGGTGGCCGGCTGTCGCGGGAGTATTGAGTCTGAACTTGATTCCGGTCAGCGGAAGCGGATTATTGTCACCCACCGTCCTGATATTCGCGGCAACCAGTCGCTCGGAAGTATTGCCTCTCCCGCAGGGTATGTCCGGATGAACAGGCGTAACTCCGGTGACAGTCATATTCAGGGCTGACGGATCAAGCGCCTGCGCATTGCCCGACAGGGTTCCCGGATGCTGTCCGCCGATTTCTGAAACCGTTGTGCCCTGTACATCTTCAAAGTCCCAGGCTGCAATCAGTCCAGCCTCGGAACCGTTCACCGCTGCTGTTGCCAGATCTTCGAGAATCATAGCCTCGTCCATCGGTACTGACCAGATTCTCACGTCATCCATCCAGCCATTCCAGAAGAAACTGCCGGTGGAGGATGTGCCAAAGTACAAATTGACTGTATTGCTGAAACTTTGTGTGCCAATGGCAGCACTATTGACTGACTTGTCGAGGGTGCCGTCCACATAAATGACTGATTTGCCCGCTACAGCATCCACCACCATGGCCAGATGATGCCATTCGCCGTTGCACACAGGCTTTATGCCGAACGGTGGACCCGCGTTGACGCCGGAAGTACTTCTCAGGTTAATGCCAAATTCGCCGGTACCTGATTTCACAATCATTTCAAAACCGGGTGCGGAACCGGTGGTGCCACCTCTTTTTGAAATTATCCTGTAAAAGTCTGATGCTGAACTACATTTCACCCGGCAAGTAATGGTCATGCTTTCTCCGGTATCCATGTTGAAATCTTCATGGTGGGCCACCGTCATAAAGTCGCCCTGCCCGTCCAGATACAGGGCTTTGCCCGATTGGCCTTGCAGGCAAAAACATGTCAGAATCAACGTGAAAACAAGAAGAGGTCTCATAACAGGTTGGGTTTACCAGTACATAAAAAAAATCGCATCAGCGCGTGACTTTGCGCTGATGCGATTTGAATGAGTCGTTTGCGCTATGGCCACGTCCCGTGAATGAATATTTTTCCCGGGCGCTGGTGTGGTGCACGCGAAGTTATCACAAAAAGTTCAGCTGATGCCTTACTGCCGAGCTGAAGAGCAGATAAATTTTGCGCTTGTCGGAAACCCGGATGCGCTCCTGGGCCACCCGGTGCGGTTGTGCGCTCCTGATTTTGGAGAACAACTGGGTGTAGTACTTGTACGCCAGATATACTCCGAGGCGCGCGCCCCTGGGCAAACGCTTTATTCCTTCGAGTGCGGCATCGAAGTCTTCCTTGATATCGCGTTCGATTTCATATTTGTCTTCCTGCGTGAAGCGGGAGAAATCCACTCCGGGGAAATACACCCTTCCGCGGTCCTCAAAATCGCTTTTGATATCGCGCAGGAAGTTGATTTTCTGGAATGCGGCACCCAGCCGGCGGGCCGGTTGGCGCAGACTCTGGTACCGGGCATCGTCGCCTTCGCAGAATACCCGCAGACACATAAGGCCCACTACCTCGGCAGATCCATAGATGTACTCGTTGTAGCTGTTGTGATTGTAGCTGGTCTGATCCAGATCCATTTCCATGCTGTGCAGGAAAGCATCAATCAGATCCCACTCGATATTGTAGTCGTGAACTACCTTCTGAAATGAATGCAGTACCGGGTTCAGACTGATTTTCTCCTCGATGGCACGCACGGTATCCTCCCTGAAACGCTGGAGCAGCTCAGCCTTGGGATGTCCGTGAAAAGTATCCACAATTTCATCGGCAAAACGCACAAAACCGTAAATACCGCAGATGGGTGCTCTGAAACGCTTGTCGAACATGCGTATCCCCAGCGAAAAAGAGGTGGAATACCTTCTGGTGATCAGGCTGCTGCACTCAAAGCAGGTTTTGTTGAAAAGTAAAAGATGATTCATACAGTGAGTTTTGTTCGTTTTGATGCTACACAGATTTACGGATCTCAGCGGCAACTACTTCGCCGCTGATGATTGCCGGTGGTACGCCCGGGCCAGGCACTGTCAGTTGACCAGTGTACCAGAAATTGTTCAGTTTCCTGTTTTTAAGGGTCGGCTTCAGGAAGGCTGTTTGAAGCAGTGTATTGGCCAGTCCGTACGCATTACCCTTGAAGGCATGGTAGTCGCTGACGAAATCTGCATGCGCAAACGAGCGCTGATATACAATGGAGTCCCTGACTGACTGGCCGATGATGTGCTCCAGACGGTCCATCACCAGATGGAAGTAGCGTTCCCTGATTTCGGGCGTATCTTGCAGTCCGGGCGCAACCGGAATCAGGACAAACAGGTTTTCACAACCGTCGGGTGCCACTGAGGCGTCGGTAACTGATGGCGCACTTACATAAAACAGGGGCTTTTCAGGCCATTTCGGGTTTTCATAAATCTCTATGGCGTGTTTGGCGAAGTCTTCATCAAAGAACAGATTGTGGTGAAGGAGTCCGTCTATTCGCTTGTTGACACCTATGTACCACAGCAGACAAGAGGGGGCCATGGTTCTTTTTTGCCAGTATTCCTCTGAGTAGTTTCTTCGGTCATCGCCTAGAATAGCTGATTCAATGTGGTGGTAATCGGCACCACCCACAAAAAAATCGGCCTCATATATGTTGCCCTGACTGGTCTTTACGCTTTTAGCGCGTCCTTTTTCCGATTCAACGGCCACTACTTCCTGGCCCAGTTCCAGTTTTACGCCCAGTTCTTTGGCCAGACTGACCATCGCTGCCACGATTTCATACATCCCTTTCATGGGGTACCAGGTACCCATACTCAGATCTGCATGATTCATCAGACTGTAGAGCGCCGGTGTTTTTTCCGGTGTGGCACCCAGGAACAGCACGGGGAATTCGAGGATTTTCCTGATTTTATCGTTTTTGAAGAGCGTACGCACGTGTTTCGATATGGGCTTGAACATATCGAGCCGGAACAGACTGGTCAGAACACGCAAGTCGGCAAACTCCAGGATGCTTTTACTGGGTCTTTTTACAAAATCGCCCATTCCCACCTCGTACTTGTATGCCGCTTCTGCCAGGAAATGACGCAGATTTGCAGTAATTCCCTGCTCCATTTCCTCAAAAAGGGCCTCCTGAGATTCTTTCGAGGATGGCAGCTTCACCACATCATCTTTCCCGAAAAATACCTGATAAGAAGGATCAAGTCGGACAAGCTCGTAGTAGTCTGAAACTTTTTTGCCAAAATGATTAAAAAAGTCTTCAAAAACATCGGGCATCCAGTACCAGGAGGGGCCCATGTCAAATACAAAGCCGTCCACCTCAAATTGTCTGGCACGACCGCCGGGGGAATCATTTTTTTCAAGAACAGTGACGTCAAAGCCGCTGGCCGCCAGGTGACAGGCGGCGGATAATCCGGCAAAACCGGAACCGATTACGACAACGCGCTTACTCGAAGGTTGTTTCATAGAGATCATGAATGGTCTGTAATCACGCAGAAAATATCCTTGAGAAAACATCGTTTGTTACTCACCAGCATTCCGAAAATTGATTACAGTCTAAAAAAACAGGGTTGAAGCAAGATTGTTTAACTTGTTTGGCCAAAAAATTAAACAAACATTTCTTCGGCAAGCATAGAGGTTGTTCGTGGCCCTCAAAACTACGACGAAATTTAACATTATTCCAGTTACTCATAAAAAAATGTACTTTCGCGTCTGTTTGACAATGGACATCTATACACGCAAAACATACTGGAAGTGGTACCTGACACTGGCAGGTATTGCCATTGTATCGCTCTCGTTGTGGTACACCAAGAGCCTCGCCGAGCAACTGGCGCTGCGCGAGCGTCAGCAGGTGGAGCAATACCTGGAGGCCCAGCGAATTCTGGGCGACATGTCAACGGATACCAATGCCTTTTTTATTTGTGATGTTGATTTCCCGCTCAAGGTAGTGCAGGACAATACCACCGTACCCATTCTGCTGATTGGCGAGAATGGCAAGATTGACGGCTACGTTAATATAGGTGAAGATGAAAATGGCAATATTACTCCCGAGAAGCTGGATGAGGTATATAAAAATATGCTCGCTGAAAAGGCTGATACCATGATGATCAGTCCCGGAGAAGGGGTTGTACAGATTGTGATGTACACTCGCTCCCGACTCCTCGGTATGCTCGAATGGTATCCCTACATACAGTTGCTGCTGATAACTGCTTTCGTGGGTCTGGGCTACTGGGGCTTCAACGCCGCACGAAGGGCAGAACAAAACCAGGTGTGGCTGGGTATGGCCAAGGAAACCGCCCATCAGCTCGGCACACCTATTACTGCCATCCTCGGCTGGCTGGAAACCCTGAAGGCCGTGAATGAAGACCGTGCCGATAATCAGGAGATGTTGCATGAGCTTGGCAAGGACGTCGGCCGGCTGGAACTGGTGGCAGACAGGTTTTCCAAAATCGGGGCTACTCCCGAACTGTCGCCGGTGAATCTGTACGATGAGCTGGAATCCTGTCGCGCCTACATGCAGCGCCGCGCCCCCCGCCGGGTTTCGTTTCATTTTCCCGACCCTGCCGAGTGCGATCCCATGATCGTTTTTCTCAATCCCCCGCTTTTTGACTGGGTGATGGAGAATCTCCTCAGAAATGCCATTGATGCCATGGAGGAGGGAAAGGGGAGTATCACCGCTACCGTGTACCGGGAAGGGAAATGGGCCTGTGTTGATATTGCAGATACGGGAAAGGGTATTCAGTCGGGAAAATTAAAAACGGTATTCAAGCCCGGCTACAGCACCAAAACGAGAGGGTGGGGCCTCGGACTGTCTCTTTCGAAACGTATCATCGCTGAATATCACCGGGGCAAGATTTTTGTCAAAAAATCGGAACCGGGAAAGGGAACTACTTTCACTGTCAAACTAAGAACCGGTAACGGCTGACAATATGAAAATGCGCTTCACGCAAACTGTCTTTTTCCTGCTCTTCCTCACGCAGGCGCGCGCACAGGAACTCCAGAAAATCGGTCACCTCGCCTACGACCCTGTTTCGCTGGCCGGCTGCTGGCATTATGTGGACAGCACTAGCGGAGAATGGGCGCTGGTAGGCACCAGCGCCGGTTTGAGTCTGGTGGATCTGAACGACCCGACTCAGCCGGCAGAACGATTCTCCGTGCCGGGCATACAGAATAACTGGAGGGAGGTAAAAACCTGGGCTGGTTTCGCTTACGTGGGATCTGAAGCCTACAACAGCGGTATCACTATAGTTGACCTGCGCGAACTTCCCGACACTGTTCAGTACAAAACATGGTACGGCGACTCTACCAACGTGGTCATTAAAAGTCATACCCTCCAGGCTGAAAACGGGTATCTGTATCTCTTCGGCGGACTGGGATTGCAGAACGGTGCGTTTATTGCTGATCTCGCTGATCCGTGGAATCCGGTCATCGTCGGTGTTTACCCGATTGAATATGTGCACGACGGATTTATCAGGGGCGATACGCTCTGGACAAGCGAAATTTACAAGGGAAGGTTCGGAGTGGTGGATATCACCGACCGCACCAGTCCGGTATTGCTTGCCACGCAACCCACTCCCGGTGCTTTCAACCACAACTCGGGACTGAACGACGCAGGTAACGTACTCTTCACCACGGATGAAGTGGCCAATGCCCCCCTTGCAGCGTTTGATGTGTCTGATCTGGAGAATATTACCCTCCTCGATACATACAAGCCAACCCGCAAGCCGACAGGTGAAGTGCACAACGTACGCGTCATCCGCGATTTTCTGGTAAATCCGAGTTACCGCGGACAATTGACGATCGTTGATGCCACACAGCCCGATAATATGGTCGAAATCGGCTGGGATTCGCTCGGCACCTCGCTGGTGTGGGACGCCGATCCCTACCTGCCATCGGGTATCATTTTTGCCACCGCCAAGAAGGAAGGACTTTTTGTCTATAAAAAACCGGACTACCGGCCCGCTTGCCGTGTTGAAGGACAAATCACGGATGCGCAGACAGGCGCATTGCTGTCCAACGCCAAAGTCTTTCTGACCGGTACATGGCACGCCGATACCACGATGTCAGACGGTATTTACAAGACTGGTGTGGCGATTCCAGGCGCCTATCAGCTGTTCGTTACCCGTGACGGATACGAGCCGGCAACAGTGACGAATGTCAATCTGTTTCCCGGTGTTACGATCAACCGGGATATTCAACTGCAACCAGTGGCCTCGTCAGCCGATCCGGCAAGTACTGAACTCCACAGAATGACTGCCACCCCGGTACCTTTCAGCGACTACCTCCGTGTGGATAATTTGTGCGATGGATGTACCATGGAGTTATTCGATATGAACGGAAGGAAAACCGGACTCAGTAACGGGACATTCATCAGCGGACTGGATCAATATCCGGCGGGTACCTACCGACTGATTGTAAAACGTGCAGGAGTACCTGTGCTGGAAAAAGCAGTTTTAAAATCAGAATAGTGTGACAGAGCGGGCAGCTTCCTATCTTTGCGCCGCTATGCGGGTACACACCGACTTAACTTCATTACCAACCTTCCGGAATGCCGTGGTCACCATCGGCTCGTTCGACGGGGTGCATCTCGGTCATCGGCGTATCCTTGAAGACCTGAAGCGACTGGCCGTACAGGCAAGTGGCGAAACTGTGGTTGTCACTTTCGATCCGCACCCAAGAAGTGTACTGAAACCCGAAGACGGCAGTTTTCACCTCATCACAACAACAAAGGAGAAAACGGAACAACTCGCCGCAGTTGGTATTGACCACCTCATTATTGTACCTTTTGATGCGACTTTTGCCCGACTTGCCGCAGATGAATACATCACGGATTTCCTGATTTCAAAAATCAATCCGGGTTATATCGTCATAGGATACGATCACCGGTTCGGCGCCAGCAGGGAAGGTAACATTGACCTGCTCAGGAAATACGCCGGGAGCCACTCCCTTGAAGTGGTGGAAATTTCGGCTGAACAGATTGATGAAATAACGGTCAGTTCTTCCAAAATCAGAAAGGCGCTCTACGGTAGCGAAATTGAACTCGCAAACAAACTGCTCGGTCGCCCGTTCTCTTTTTCCGGAACTGTTGTACACGGCGATCATATCGGACGAACTATCAGCTTCCCCACAGCGAATGTCAGGCTGGAAGACCCGAACAAACTGGTACTTCCCCACGGAATATATGCTTCCCGTGTTTTATTGCCCGACGGTACAAGCAAAATTGGCGCACTGTATATAGGTGACCGCCCCAGTGTGGAAACCGGTGGCTCAAGGGTCATAGAGGTTCATATCCCCGGGTTTGAAGGAGACTTGTACGGGCAGCATCTGAAGGTAGAGGTGCTGGGATTTGTCAGGCCCGACAGAAAATTCGACTCTATGGACGCGCTGAAATCGCAGATGGCATCCGATGTGCAGGAAATCCTCCGGCAATTCGGGATGGCAACCGTCCCCTCCGTAGCGATTGTCATTCTCAATTACAATACGAGTGGTCACCTTCGCCTGTTCCTTCCCTCGGTTATCGCGCATGCGGAAGGCGCTCGCGTGGTTGTGGCCGACAATGGCTCCCCGGATGACTCCCTCGAGGTGCTGGCCCGCGAATTTCCGCAGGTGGAAGTAATCGCCCTGCCGGTGAATTATGGATTTGCCCGTGGTTACAACGAGGCTTTGAAGCAGGTGTCGGCCGATTATTATGTTATTCTCAATTCCGATCTGGAAGTTTCTGAAGGCTGGCTGGCACCCATTATTGCAGCGATGGAAAATGATTGCCGTATCGGGGTTGCACAGCCCAAAATACTGCAATGGGACGAAGTCAGACAGGTTCGCACCCGACAGTTTGAACACGCAGGTGCTTCAGGCGGCTGGATTGATGCGCTCGGTTATCCATTCTGCAGGGGGCGTATTTTTACCAGAAAGGAGGAGGATATTGGACAGTATGATGATGCACAGGAGTGCTTCTGGGCTACCGGGGCGGCCTTTTTCATCAGGGCTGAACTTTATCATTTATATGGCGGTTTTGATGGCGACTATTTCGCACACAACGAGGAAATTGATCTCTGCTGGCGGCTCAAAAGAGCGGGCTACAGCGTGTGGTGCTTCCCTCAGTCGGTAGTATGGCACCTCGGCGGCGGCACACTCGAGTACGAAAGTCCGCGGAAAGTATTCCTCAATTTCCGCAACAGCCTGTTTTCCATTGTTAAAAACGAACACTGGGCCAAAGTATTGTGGCTGGTGCCCGTCAGGCTGGTGCTCGACGGGGTGGCAGGCGCCCGATATGCTGCCAAGGGGCAATTCGCCGCTATTATGGCCGTTATCAGGTCGCACTTTTCATTCTATGCACAGCTCGGAAATACACTGTCCAAAAGAAGAGAGGCCAATGCCATTATCCGGCAGCACCGGATTGCTCCGGAAAACACATCCGGCATTTACCGGGGCAGTATCGTAGTGGCGCACTACCTGCGCCGTATTATTAAATTCAGCGATCTGTAATTACATGCAATCATACGAGTTAATATTCGAAGATGATCATATCCTGGTGGTAAACAAACCGGCCGGACTGCTTACCATTCCCGACCGGACAGGCTCCCAGCCCAGTCTGCATCATCTGCTGGGAAAGAAATACGGTAAAGTGTTTATCGTGCATCGCCTCGACCGTGAAACGAGTGGAATCCTCTGCTTTGCCCGAAATGAGGCCGCTCACAGGCACTTGTCTATACAGATGGAACGCCACACGGCCGACAAATACTATTTCGCCCTGGTGGATGGCGTGGTGCACCATGAGGAGGGTGAAATTGACAAACCCATTGGCGAACACCCGAGAACACCCGGTAAAATGGCGATTGTTACCACCGGAAAGCCGTCGCTGACGTTCTACAGGGTGGCTGAAAGGTTCAAACACTTCACACTGCTGGAGGTGCTGATCAAAACCGGACGTACGCACCAGATCAGGGTACACATGCAAAGTGTCGGGTATCCGCTGGCCGTTGATGCCATCTATGGCCACAGGTCAGCTTTCTACCTCTCAGAAATAAAGGGCAGAAAGTACAAGTCCGGCAAATTTACGGAAGAAGAGCGTCCGATGATGGAACGCACCTCCCTGCACGCTGCGCGCCTGCGCATAGAGCACCCGGTAACCGGTGAAAGAATGGAGTTTAAAACAGAATTACCCAAAGATTTCGCCGCTGTGCTGACCCAGATCAGGAAATGGGAGCGATGATCCTGACCGGTCCCTCCCCGCTGTTTTCACAAAATAGTTCGCTGTACAATATGAAATTGGCCTGATTTCGTCGAATTCTCAGGTTTTATGCTTGTTTTTCAGGCGTTTTTTGCAGTTTTGCGGAGTTTTATCTCAAGGTTTATTTCATTTCCATGAAATCTCTGCTCCCTCTCTGCCTCTGTCTCGTTTTTTCCGGAGTTGCCCTTACAGCTCAGGATAAACAGTCACCTGCTTTCAATGCCAGTCTGCTGAAAGCTTTCCACGTTCGCAATATCGGTCCGGGTGCCATGTCTGGTCGTATCACCGCCATCACGGTGGATCCGTTCCACCCGGAAGTTATCTACGCCGGTGCTGCATCGGGCGGGGTATGGCGCAGCCGGAGCGCCGGTACTGCCTGGGAACCTATTTTTGACAAGGCGCCAACACAAAGTGTCGGCTCTCTGGCAATCAACCCGAAAAACCCCGATGAAATATGGGTGGGTACCGGGGAGGGCAACCCCAGAAACTCGCAGAACTTCGGCGTGGGTATTTTCAAGTCAGTGAACGGCGGCCGCGACTGGGCGTGCATGGGCCTGCAGAATACCAGAACTATCCACCGGGTCATCGTCAATAAGGACAACCCCGATATTGTTTATGCCGCTTCCCTCGGGTCCGCTTACGGTCCCAACGAAGAACGAGGTGTATTCAAAACCACCGACGGGGGCAAATCATGGAAAAAAGTCCTGTACGTGAATGATCTCACGGGCTGTGCCGAACTGGTAGTGGACCCGCAGAATCCCAACAAACTCTTCGCTGCCATGTGGGAATACCGTCGCTGGCCCTGGTTCTTCAAATCGGGCGGCACCGGATCCGGTCTGTACGTGAGCTATAATGGCGGCGAAACCTGGGAAAAGCGCACCGACAAGGATGGACTCCCGGAAGGTGAACTCGGCAGAATCGGCCTCGCGGTGGCTGCCAGTAACCCAAATACGGTATATGCACTCGTTGAAGCAAAGGAAAACGCCCTCTATAAAAGTACCGATGGCGGTGTGAAATGGTCTAAAATGGCCACGAAAGGTATGGGCGACCGTCCGTTCTATTACTCCGAGATATATGTTGACCCGCAGGATGAAGACAGGATTTATTCCATTTACACCTATATATCCAAAAGTGAAGACGGCGGAAAAAACTTCGATACATGGGCCGGCTGGACAATCCACCCCGACCACCATGCTTTCTGGATTCATCCGGAAAATGGCAATTATATCATCAATGGAAACGATGGCGGTTTGAATATCACTTATGACAGGGGCAAAACATGGCGTTTTGCTGAAAATATTCCCGTTGGTCAGTTCTATCACATTGAAACCGACAATGAATGGCCGTACAACGTGTATGGCGGATTGCAGGATAATGGCTCCTGGGTGGGCCCGTCGGCAGTGTGGAAGTCGGGCGGCATCCGAAATTCCGACTGGCAAGAGGTGAATTTCGGCGACGGCTTTGAATGTATGCCCCAGCAAGACAACCCGCGCTTTGTTTTTTCACAGTCGCAGGGCGGCGAACTCAGCCATGGTGACCGCAAAACAGGCGACAGCAGGTATATCAAGCCGCTGCATCCCGACGGTATAACCAAACTGCGCTTCAACTGGAACTCCGCACTGGCACAGGATCCCTTCAGACCACATGGCATATACTTCGGTTCGCAGTTTGTGCATCATTCCGATGACCTCGGACAAACCTGGCGTATCATCAGTCCCGACCTGACTACCAATGATACGTCCAAAATGCACCAGGATATTTCCGGCGGACTGACCCCCGATGCCACCAATGCCGAAAATCATTGTACGGTCATAGCCATTAACCCGTCGCCACTCGAGAAAGATGTGATATGGGTGGGCACCGATGATGGTCAGGTGCAGCTCACCCGCGATGGCGGCGCCACCTGGGAGAACTTCGCCGATAAACTGCCCGATGCCCCCAAAAATGCCTGGATTCCGGCGCTGGAAGTGTCGCACCTGAACAAGGGGGAGGCTTTCGTGGTGATGAATGACTACCGCCGCAACGACTGGAGTCCTTATCTGTTTCATACAAGTGATTACGGCCGCAAGTGGAAAAGAATCGCCTCTCCGAAGAATCTGCCCACAGCAGGCGGAGCCGGCGGCAACTTCTGTCTGTCCATGGTACAGGATACCGAGGTGCCATCACTGCTTTTTCTGGGTACCGATCAGGGGCTCTATGTTTCAGTTGACTACGGAGATAACTGGGTAAAATGGCCCGAGGAGTCATTCCCTTCTGTTCCGGTCTATGATATGAAAATCCAGCAGCGCGACGGCGATCTGGTGCTGGCCACATTCGGTCGCGCAGTCTGGGTACTCGACAATCTGGCTCCGCTCCGGGAAATAGCTGCCACAAAAGGCGCTGTTCTTGATCAGCCACTCAAACTCTTGAGAGCCCAGCCGGGTATCCTTGCCGAATATCGCTCCTTCGACGGAGCCCGTTTCGCCGTAGATGCCACTTATGAGGGCGAGAGCAAGGGTACTTCCGTCAGAATTCCAGTCTGGGTAAAACCCGGATTGAAATCCGCCGTGAAAGAAGAGAAAAAAGACAAGGAAGACAAGTCCAGAGAGGGCAAGAAGCGCGGAGGTGGCGACAAAAAGAAAGAAATGGCGATCGTGACAATCACGGCCATGAGCGGCGATACGGTCAGAAGGTTCAAAACCGAACTGGATACG
>Ga0172373_10003988_pt1 | contig 21050 bp, 20 predicted proteins | sample Lak10m_2_FD_114546 | JGI IMG/M metagenome (GOLD analysis project Ga0172373, IMG submission 114546) | Freshwater microbial communities from Kabuno Bay, South-Kivu, Congo - kab_092012_10m | ecosystem: Environmental > Aquatic > Freshwater > Lake | place: Democratic Republic of the Congo...
GCCGTTTCGTCAATCGCGCATCGCCCAGCGCCGCGCCCGAAAATTCGTCTATTGCCCACGCCATGAGATCTTAAATTCAACAGCTTACGCTATCCGTCGATTTGTGGGTAATGGGCTGGGCTTCAGCCTGGTTGGTCTGAATGCAACCCGAAATCAAATCTTACCTTCTTGCCAAACAGGTTTTTTCCCACTCAAGACTGAGAAGATAAACCTTACAACACAGAATTGTAATGTCCTACCAACTCTCGTATATGATCCTCACAGGACTTTATCTTGAATGAGGTCAATTCTTCCGATAATTTTGGAAGCCCTTCATGCGCAAGTTTTATCAGGACATTTTTTAAGGCCTCGCAGCTGCTGACATCAACCAGGTTTCCATTTTTTCCTTCAACCACGCAATCTCCGATTGCACCACGGTCCGAAGCAATGACCCAAACCCCTGCCTGTATGGCCTCACGCGTCACTAACCCATAACTTTCTGGCCATATGGAAGGTGCGAGCAGAATATCCATCTCCGAATACAGTTTGGGTATTTCTCTCTGCTTGACCTTAGGGATGAACTCGACTTCAGTTCTGCCCCAAATCGTGTGGTAACTTTCGCCAGGCTGCAGGCTGTGGTCGACTATCAAGGCCTTGTATCCTGGCAACTCGCTTTCTTCCAATGCCTGGCGTACCAAATGATAGCCTTTGTGACGACTCATTCCACCAATGAAGCCCAATATGAGCTTGTCATGAGGCTCACGTGAGTGAGGTATGGGATCAAAGGGTTCACTGGCATTTTCATGCGTTATTACATTATCAACACCGGCCTCTCGATAGAGTGCTGCAAACTTGTCGGAGACCGCCATCACGAGAGCAGCCCTCTTCATGACACCTCGCAATATAATAGATCGGTTGAATCGCTGATGTATTTCTTCAGCTTTAGGCGTCTCACCCCCCAGAATTGGGTCCTTCGGATCAACCAACTGCCCATTTTCGTCCACGAGGAATAGATAACGAGATAGCCACCATGCATCATGAAGGGTGATAATGAATGGTATTTGTGAGACCTGAGCGGATGACACGATTGAGGAGGTCAACACCTGAATACTGTGTAAATGTATCAAATCGATCTTATATTTGGAGAAGAAATCGTCACAAAATTCCTTTATGTTATTATCTTCCGGTTCTGCCCACTCCTTGCCGGGAACATGCAAGCGAGTCACCAATACATTATCATGCCAATATTGCTCTACCCCATAGGGTCTGCCAGGATCTGGGTCTGCATGCGTTGTAAGAACGAATATTTCATAATTATCAGGGTAAAACTCTTGGAGGCCACGAATCTGCGACTCCATGACCCGTGTCGCCCCACCTATGGACTGAGGGTAATAGAAAACATTGACAAAGAGTATTCTTTTCTTCCTGGACTTAGTTGTTGAATATTTATATTTTTCAATTATATTAGCCAGTATGCCTTCACCCACCATTGGATTAAACTTTTCAAATGCCAATCCGCGCGCATTTTGTCCAATCTGTTTACGCAACAAAGCATCCTCTACAAGCCGACTGCATTGATCGAACCATTCGTTGGTAGTCGCAGCGAATAAGACATTATTTTCATTTTGCAATGCAAGCTGGTATGACGCAGTCGGAGACACGATGGAGGGTATGGCAAAACATGCGGCCTCAAGCCATTTGATCTCACTTTTACAGTCTGTCGCTCGTGAACGTTCGAGAACTGCAATATTGATATCTGCCTTCCTCAAGAGTTGCAAATAACCAAGATAATCGGAAGTGGCATCCAGTAGTACAATGCGCTGTGCCTCAAGCAGTCCTGTCGGGAGATTATCAAAATACCCTACCAGATGGAGATCCACCTGTGGATATTTTTTGAGTACTTTTAGCAATGCTGGCAAACACACTTCATAAAAGCATTGTTTGTGAGCCTTGGTAGCACTACCATAGAATATGATAATTCTTGCAGGCTTTAGTTTTTGTTCAATTTCCGATAGCTCACCGTCCTGATACTCATCAGATTTGGCCAAATAATAAACTTCCTGGCTGAGCAAGTTAGGTAATACCGATACTTGAACGTCCGGTTTGACATGTCTTCGAATTTCTTCCGCCAAGGGAGGCGTAGAGGCAATACAGTGGTCAGCTAACTGTAGGGCAGTTCTGAAGAAAGGATTGTCCAGTGCCAGATGACGATGGAAATCCTTATCAATTGTACCCGCGTAAGTAGACAGGGGTGGTGGAAAAGCCTCAGCATCAAAGATAAGATCGTCAATGTCATAGATGATGGGTATACCTGCTGAGCGCGCATAGGAGAACACTCGAATCTCATTGAAGGTACCCGGTATCCTGCAAGCAATGATCAGGCTTGTTCCCATCAAACGACGCATCCAGTCTTGCCCACCGTATTCGCTCAAATCCATGAGGTCGATGGCATAACCCAAACTTCTTGCTTGGTCAATTTTCTCCTGTACTCTATAATAAAAACACTGATAAAGGCCGCGTGACCCCCACACTACTATTTTTTTATCATTTACCTGCGCCCAGCGTTGATACCTTTGTTCCTGGTCCTCATCATGCTGCCGGCTTTGGTTGACACGATCGATTTGATCGACCAGAAATTCAAGCATATCTTGTCGACAACGGATGGCCAGATCTAAATGTCCATGACGTGCCAAGTCAGCCGATTTTGCAATCTCCTGATTAAAGAAATCCTGCAGCAAACCCCAAGCCTCACGGTCTGACAAGGATTGATTAGGATTGAAGTATTCCGCCCTTATGAAATGTCCTATAGCGGCACTTATGTGCTCATTTCTTACGGCTGGATATCTGTGTAACAGCCCGCGAATCATCACTGCTGTTTCGTGATAGGGATACCAACTACTGGTTTTGCCTCTTACCTCATCAACCAGCATTCTTAGCGCTTTTGCATCCCGATGGTGTTGTCTGTACAAGCGTGCAGCCTGTATCAATTGTGAGTCGTGATAATTTCCAAGTCTTTCCGTAGTATTTAACTCAATGAAATTCAGTGTTAAATCGTCGTTATGTATTAACCTTGAGCTCCATTGCGCCAGACAATTCAACAGGTTTTCCAACAGCTTGCAGATTTCAAAACCCGGTATAATGGCAAGAGTTAAGGATGTTTCATATTGAAGCCTCTCGAGCAATTTGGCCAGAAGATTATTGCTGGATCGATATCCTATGCTAGCCATGTCAATATCCATTGCACGTGACAATGCGGCGGAATTGATCCTGTCAATCGACATATCAACCCAATCCCCCAATGCCATCTTTGATATGCAGCGTAGTAACTCGATCTCAATTTCTGGCTTTTGTATTAAGCCCTCATTGATTAGCCTATCAATACCATTTACTACCTCTTGACACAGTCCCTTGTCATACTGATCCAGGAATGAACCAAGAACGATGCTCTCGAATATTTCTTCCTTTTCGCCTGAGGATAATCCCTGCTCTATAGAAGACTCTGAGAGTAAATCGATTATCTGGTTAGTGGAAAGGGCTGTATTTCCTGGATTGTGCGAGGCATAGCGCAGATAGGCTCTGCCTACACTACTCAACATGTCCACGTCGAGAACAATAGGTGATCTCCCAAGCTTGGAATGGCCCTGCTTATCGAATGAGCACCATAGTTGAGACCCGTTTCCTAAACCAGCCGTGTCAAAATGCTTTATTAATATATCATCGAGAAAACCCGCCTGTGATGCGATATAGCCTGCATTTCTCACGTCCTCGCGATCATAGCGTGTGACAGTAGAACCCAACCACTTGTCATCTACATGAAAATGCACTTCCACCGGTTCCTCAGGATACTCTGGGTTAACCGCCCATCCAAAGACCCACCCTCCCTCATTAATGCCATCAAGAAACCCAATGTAAGCCGAATACTTGAAATAATCCGGCAGCGTAATGGGTTCTTTACAAATCAAAGTTGCTGGCTCACCAGAGATGGCAAAAAGTAAGCTATCACCTTCATTAAGCTTTACATGTCGAGATAAAACACGAAGATCAATTTCAAAACCACAATTCGGTTCTTGCAGCCGATATTCCTTGGCGATATCGGGTTGTGGTTTGTTAGCTATGGTCTTGGCCAACAGTTTGCCTTCTCGAATGACAAGAACCTCGGCAGGCTTTTCGATTCCATGACCTGCAATAGCCCAGCCAACGACAATCCACTCAAATCTAACAAATTCTAGATTTCCCATTGCAGGTTGAAGGGCTTGTTTTTTTGCTGCCAAATCCTGCGCATTCGCACCAACATCCGCTGATATTTTATCGTCAGACTTGTCTTTTGCTGATTGTGATTCAGGTTTTGTTACTTGTTCATTCACTATTGAATCTTTCGAATTGGCAACAGTGCTTGTCGATGATAATTCATTTACAGGTTGTGAAAGTCCTTTATCCACTGCAACATCTTGTGAAGTCGTACCCACATTTAGTGAGTTATTTTTGCCAGCCGTGTTTATAGTGGAATGTGCTTCAGATATTGATGGTTGTTCGTTCACTACTGAATCATTCGAAGTCACATCAGATTTTGTGGACGATAAATCACTAGTCTCATTCCTTACGGACTTGGTATTTGAATGCCGAGAAGCCATAATATTAATTACCAAACTTACTGATTTGATCTTGAATTCGTTCCATTATGGTATGAATCAAATTCTACTGAGCTTGACAAGCAATTACGGATCTTTGCTCAAGCAATTCCAACACCATATTGACACATTCTGGTAAAGCCTGAGTACCCGTAGGTACCACCAATTCAGGATACAAAGGTGGCTCGTAGGGTGATGATATACCGGTAAAATCTGCAATCTCTCCTGACCTCGCTCGTTGATACAAGCCTTTTACGTCACGCTGTTCACAAATTTCAATGCGGGTATCACAAAATATTTCATAGAAATCACCATGTGGAAATAGACCACGTACTCTCTCACGATCTGATCGTAAGGGAGAGATGAACGCTGTAAGCGTAATAACTCCCGCCTCCATCAATAGCTTGGCGGTTTCACCGACACGACGAATGTTTTCAGTTCGATCTGCTATTGAAAACCCAAGATCCGAACACAATCCATGGCGTACATTGTCTCCGTCAAGAACAAAGGTGCGGCATTTGCGCTGGTGAAGGGCTTCCTCAACGGCATGTGCAAGCGTTGATTTTCCTGCACCCGATAACCCGGTAAACCATAAGGCAACTGCACGATGGGCATTGAGTTCCTCTCGCATGGAACGAGTGATGGTCGCGTGATGCCATACCGTATTTTCACTTTTTTTCACAATTATTTCCTCGGTAAAAATCGTCGATTAAGCCAGTCTATTTAATAGCTCAATTATAAATAGCGGCGATGAGTTTAATTGAGTGATTGAAGCTATACCCACCGGACCTTCACAGACCGCGCCACCCGAGGCCTTGAGCAGGCTCGGAAAAATATTTAAACCCACAACCTGATGTGTATTAAGCCGCCTTCAGCAGGAACATTGTTTGAAAATCAAGGCTCTATTCCTCATCCCAACATCCGCGCCATCACCATGGCATCCTCGCGACCACTCCTGGCGGGGTAATACTCCTTGCGCATACCGATCTCGTTGAAACCCATGCTTCGATAGAGTTTTATGGCGCCAGGATTCGAAGGACGAACTTCGAGAAACATGGTTTCGGCCTTGAAGCGGGTGGCTTCCTGGATCAGCTTTTGCAGAATGGCCCGTCCATAGCCCCTGCCCTGCCAGGCCGGAGCGACGCAGACATTAAGCACATGAGACTCGCCGGCGCCTATGGTTGAGATGCCATATCCAACGACCTCTCGTGCCCTTTCCCCTATCCAGCAATGGTAGCCAACCTTGAAACAACTGCGAAAGGTTTCCAGTTCCCAGGGAAATTCATAGGCTGCGGTTTCGATCTCCGCCAAGGCATTGATGTCATTGCGCTCCATGGGACGCAGAATCAGTTCGGCGTTTTCCACGAGCCTGGGGAAGTGCTTGTAATAGAACTCGGATTCGGCGTCATAGCGTATCCAGCGTCGGGCCTTGTCGAGCAGATCCAGTAAGGCATCCATGGTTTCCTCGGGATTCAGCGTAGCCCGCGGACGGTACGACGAGCGAGTTTGAGATCTTCCCAGGCACGGCGTTTTTCGGTCTGGGAACGAAGAAGATATGCGGGATGGTAGGTCACCACGAGAGGGATCGATTGATAGTCATGCACGATACCTCGCAACTTGCCGATGGCCACGGTGGTCTTGAGTAGGTGTTGCGCGGCGATACGGCCCACGGCGATGAGGATGGCGGGTTTGACTAAGGCAACCTGGGACACCAAATAGGTTTCGCAGGCGGTCGCTTCCACGGGCGCGGGATCACGGTTGTTGGGTGGGCGGCACTTAAGAACGTTGGCGATATACACCTCTTCCCGCGAGAGGCCGATGGCCTTGATCATCTCGTCCAGCAGTTGCCCTGCCCTGCCAACAAACGGCTCGCCCTTGAGATCCTCCTGTTCGCCCGGGGCTTCGCCGACGAACATCCATTGCGCCGTGCGGTCGCCTACCCCGAATACCGTTTGAGTCCGGGTTTCGTGCAGAGGGCAACGGCTGCAGTCCTTGACCGCCGCCTCGAGTTCCTGCCAGTCAGGAATGATGTCCATGTTGAGCGGGGGTACGGGTATATCCAGATCAGTGGATTCGGGCATGGGAGCGTCGTGGGGTCCGAAGGGAGGGGCCAAGCGTGGCCTCCAGACGTCGATCCCCATGGAGGCCAGCCGGTCCAGGCGGGTGTCCATCAGCCGCGTCTCAGTCCGGCACTACCCTGATCATTGCCTCGACCTCATACGTCGCCAGCCACTTGGGGATGCATGCGCTGGCTGGGTACCCGCAACTTGTTGACGGCATTGATATACGCTTTGGCGGAGGCGATGACGATGTCGGTATCAGCGCCCTGGCCGTTAACGATACGGCCAGCCTTCTCCAGCCTCACGGTGACTTCGCCCTGCGCATCGGTCCCGGTGGTAATATTGTTGACTGAGTAAAGCAACAGTTGGGCTTCGGTATTGACGATGGACTCGATAGCCTTGAGACTGGCGTCGACGACACCTCCGCCTGTGGCCGTGCCAGTCAATTCTTCCTGATCAACCCTGACAGTGACCCGTGCGGTGGGTACCTCCCCGGTTTCCGAGCAAACCCTCAATGCCACCAGGCGAACGCCTTCCTCCTCGGTCGCACCGGCTGCATCGGTAATGAGCGCCTGCAGGTCTTCATCGAAGATTTCGTGCTTCTTGTCAGCCAGATTCTTGAACCGGGAGAAGGCCTCGTTCAACTCCTCCTCGGAGCCAAATTCGATACCCAACTCCTGCATGCGCGTCTTGAAAGCGTTACGCCCCGAATGCTTGCCGAGCACCATACGGTTGGCCGTCCAGCCTACATCTTCGGCGCGCATGATTTCGTAGGTTTCCCGATGTTTGAGTACACCATCCTGATGGATGCCAGACTCATGAGCAAAGGCATTCGCTCCCACGATGGCCTTATTGGGTTGCACCGGAAAACCGGTAATATTGGAAACGAGCTTGGAGCAGGCAACGATCTCACGGGCATCTACCGTCACATGGTAGGGAAAGACATCCTTACGGGTAGTCACGGCCATGACTACTTCCTCCAGCGCCGCATTACCGGCCCGTTCGCCGAGGCCGTTGATGGTGCATTCCACCTGTCGCGCGCCATTGAGTACCGCCGACAGCGAGTTGGCCACAGCCAATCCCAGGTCGTTGTGGCAATGCACCGAAAAGACGGCCTTGTCGGCATTGGGAATACGTTCCCGCAGACGGCGGATGGTCTGGCCGAATTGATCCGGCAGACTATAGCCGACGGTATCGGGAATATTCAGCGTCGTGGCGCCAGCCTCGATGACCGCTTCGAGTATGCGACAGAGAAAATCCTCCTCGGAGCGCCCGGCATCCTCGGGTGAGAACTCGACGTTATCGGTGTACTGTCGCGCCCGCTTAACGGCCTTAACCGCATGCTCTATGACCTGGTCCGGCGTCATCCGCAACTTGAGTTGCATGTGGATGGGTGAGGTAGCGATAAAGGTATGGATTCTGGATCGGGCCGCTTCGCGGAGTGCCTCGCCAGCACAGTCGATATCCCTGTCCAGGGCACGCGCCAGACCGCAGACCACGCTGTCCTTCACGCTGCGGGCCACTGCCTGAACGCTTTCGAAATCGCCAGGACTGGCGGCGGGAAACCCCGCCTCGATGACATCCACCCTTAATCGCTCCAACGCGCGGGCGATACGCACTTTTTCATCCCGCGTCATCGACGCGCCCGGGCTTTGCTCGCCGTCACGCAGGGTGGTGTCGAAAATGATAAGTTTGTCGCTCATTTGAATTCCTGTCGCTGGAGACCTTGGCCTTGGACGAGTGAAATACTGATTGTTCTGTTACGAGAAGAGGCTTCGTGCCCCGCAAGGCAGGCAATCTCCAGCGGCCACCCTGAAAGTGTATCCAGTAGTTGAAACGTAATGGCTAATTCTGAAACTCGAAAACCAGTTCATGGTTGCACCGAGTCAGGATACCTCCCATCGGCACACTCACTCTTTGGCCATGCACCATCAAAGCCGCCGCTCAACGCGCATCCGACGACGCCGGGCCAGGGTAAGCACCAAACCGGAAACGGCGTAGCACATGAAGAGCGTGAACAGCACCAGCGGTGGATTGGTAAACAGGAAGGCAAACACGAGCATGATCAGTATGGCCCAGATAAATGATACCTTGCCCCGTAGATCGATGCTCTTGAAACTGTAGTAGCGGAAATTGCTGACCATCAATAAACCGGTAAACACCGAGAGTCCCAACGCCACGGAACCAATAGCCGGTGTTTCCGGGGTAATACCGTGTGTCACACAAACCCAGAGAAATCCCGCCAGAATGGCGGCCGCCGAAGGGCTCGGGAGTCCCTGGAAATAGTGCTTATCCTGCGTCGCAATCTGTGTGTTGAAGCGGGCCAGTCGCAGCGCGGCGCCGGCAGTATGGACGAATACCGCAATCCAGCCGGCCTTGCCCATGCTGGAAAGCACCCAGGCGTACATGACCAAGGCCGGGGCGACCCCAAAAGAGATCACATCCGCCATGCTATCGTACTCGGCCCCGAAGGCGCTCTGGGTATTGGTGAGCCGCGCCACCCGACCGTCGAGGCCATCCAGCACCATGGCCACGAAGATGGAAACGGCGGCAGTCTCGAACTGACCGTTCATGGCCGAGGTGATTGAGTAGAAGCCCGCAAAGAGCGCCGCTGTTGTGAAGAGATTGGGCAGCAGATAGATGCCACGCCGTTTATGGGTCGTCTGATTGTTCTGTTCCATCGTGAATCCGAATGTGACGGGTTGAGGGAACGCTGCCAGGCCAAGCCGGATTGGAGATAAGCAGGTTTGTGCCACCCGCATGGCCTCACGTTCTGGCACTTCCGGCTAACCGATACGACAAAGGGTGAGACCAGCCCACCCTTGGCGTGTCAATCCCAAGTCAGCTTCAGTTTTTTGATTGGTCGACGATCTTGTTGGCCTTGATCCAGGGCATCATCTCGCGCAGGCGACCGCCGACTTCCTCGATCGGATGCTCGCGACCCAGACGGCGCTTGGCCTTGAGGGTGGCGGCTCCAGCCTGGTTCTCCAGGATGAACTCCCTCGCGAATTCGCCGGTCTGGATTTCGCGGAGGATCTTCTTCATCTCCTGCTTGGTTTCCTCGGTGACGATGCGCGGGCCGCGGGTCAGATCGCCATACTCCGCCGTGTTGGATATGGAGTAACGCATGTTGGCAATGCCGCCCTCGTACATGAGGTCGACGATCAGCTTGAGTTCGTGCAGACACTCGAAATACGCCATTTCCGGGGCATAACCGGCTTCCACCAACGTTTCAAAACCCGCCTGAACCAAGGCCGTGGCGCCGCCACACAGTACCGCCTGTTCGCCGAACAGATCGGTCTCGGTCTCCTCCCGGAAGGTGGTCTCGATGATGCCGGTCCGACCGCCCCCGATTGCGGAGGCGTAGGACAGGGCCAGTTCCTTGGCCTGGCCGGAGGCATTCTGGGCCACGGCAATCAGATCCGGAATACCGCCGCCCTTGACGTATTCACTACGAACGGTATGGCCAGGGGCCTTTGGCGCAATCATGATCACGTCCAGATCGGACCGCGGCTGAATCTGTCCAAAGTGGATACAAAAGCCATGGGCGAAAGCCAGAGCAGCCCCTTTTTTGATATTGGGCTGAATTTTTTCCTCGTAAAGCCTTGCCTGATGCTCATCCGGAGCGAGGATCATCACCACATCAGCCAGCTTGACCGCCTCGATGATAGGTAGAACCTCAAGACCGGCATCCTTGGCCTTGACCGTCGAACTGGAACCCGGCCTCAAACCCACCACAACGGAAACGCCGGAATCCTTGAGATTGTTGGCATGTGCATGCCCTTGAGAACCATAGCCGATAATGGCGACTTTCTTGCCGCGAATAATGGAAAGGTCGGCGTCTTTGTCGTAGTAGACCTGCATGGAGTAGTGTCCTCTGTAATGAATGACTGTTTTAATGGATTCAGGCGTGCAGTCCCCGCTCGCCGCGGAGTATGCCCGTGGTCCCGGAGCGCACCACTTCGATGATATGGTCGTCGGTAACGGTCCTGAGAAAGGCGTCCAGTTTGGATTTTTCGCCGGTGACTTCCACCACGTAACTGCTCGGAGTGACATCGAGGATGTTGCCGCGGAAGATATCGCAAAGCCGCTTGATTTCATGGCGCATCTCGCCGGAGGCCCGCACCTTGACCATCATCAGTTCCCGCTCGATGTGGGAGGATTCCGAGATATCGATGAGTTTCACGACATCGATCAACTTGTTCAACTGTTTGGTGATCTGCTCGATGATCTCTTCGCTACCGGAGGTCACCAAGGTCATACGCGACATGGACGCATCTTCGGTGGGCGCCACGGTCAGCGTCTCGATGTTGTAGCCACGAGCGGAAAACAGCCCTGCCACGCGAGACAACGCGCCAGATTCATTCTCGATCAGGATGGATATGATATGACGCTTCATGCCAACTCCCTGTCCACGGTAACGCCCGGAGCCATCCGCATTTCGTGATGCGCCTTCCCAGCCTCGATCATGGGATAAACGTTTTCAGCGGGATCGGTGAGGAAGTCCAGGAACACGGTCCGGTCCTTCAACTTGAAGGCTTCCTCCAGCGCATCACGGACATCGGTGGGTTTCTCGATGCGCATCCCCACATGACCGTAAGCCTCGGCCAGCTTGACGAAATCAGGAATGGTTTCGAGGTAGGAGTGCGAGTAGCGGCTTTCGTAGGAGAATTCCTGCCACTGCCGAACCATGCCCATATATCCATTATTCAGATTGACGATCTTGATGCCGGTACGATACTGCCGCGCGGTAGCCAACTCTTGTATGCACATCTGGATGCTGGCCTCACCGGTAACGCAGGCAACATCCGCATCCGGATGGGCAAGTTTGACGCCGATGGCCGCCGGCAATCCGAATCCCATGGTGCCCAGTCCACCCGAATTGATCCAGCGCCGCGGCTGATCGAATCTATAGAACTGTGCTGCCCACATTTGGTGCTGGCCAACATCGGAGGTGACGAAGGCATTGCCTCGAGTCACCTCCCAGAGTTGCTCGATCACGTGCTGCGGCTTGATCTTGGGACTTTCGCGATCGAAGCCCAAACAATTGATTTGGCGCCAGCGGTCGATCCTGGCCCACCAAGCCTCCAAAGCCTTGGCATCGACTTTGTCGCTGAGAGAGCCAATCATTTCTATCATTTCGTCCATGACGGTACCCACCTCGCCGACGATGGGCACATCGACGCGCACCGTCTTGGAGATGGACGCCGGATCGACATCGATATGGATGATCCGGGCATGCGGACAGAATTGAGCCAGCTTGCCGGTCACCCGGTCGTCGAAGCGGGCGCCGATGGCCAGCAGGACATCGCATTCATGCATGCCCATGTTGGCTTCATAGGTGCCGTGCATGCCCAGCATGCCCACAAATTGCCGGTCCGTAGCCGGATAGGACCCAAGCCCCATCAGGGTATTGGTGATAGGAAATCCCAACAGCCGGGTCAGACGCACCAGTGAATGCGAAGCATTGCCCAGAATCACGCCGCCCCCGGTATAGATCATGGGCCGCTTGGCCGACATGAGCAGGTCAATGGCTTTTTTGATCTGCCAGCGATGCCCCTTGACCTGTGGATTGTAGGACCGAATGCTGACCGACTTGGGATATTCGTAAGGAACCTTGATATTGGGATCGGTAATATCCTTGGGGATATCGACAACAACCGGCCCTGGCCGGCCCGTGGTGGCGATGAAAAACGCCTTCCTGATCGTTTCCGCCAGTCGCGATAAGTCCTTAACCAGGAAGTTATGCTTGACGCAGGGACGCGTGATGCCAATGGTATCACACTCCTGGAAGGCATCGCTGCCAATGACCGGGGTGGGCACCTGACCGGTGAGAACGACCAGCGGGATGGAATCCATGTACGCGGTGGCAATGCCTGTGACGGCATTGGTCGCTCCGGGTCCGGAGGTCACCAGCACGACTCCGGGTTTGCCGGTCGATCGGGCATAGCCGTCAGCGGCATGGGTTGCGCCCTGCTCATGACGAACCAGGATGTGCCTGACTTCATCCTGTTTGAACAAGGCATCATAAATGTGCAAGACCGATCCGCCGGGATAGCCGAAAATGTATTCGACTCCCTCATCCCTTAAGCATCGAACCACGATTTCAGCGCCGCTAAGCTCCACGCAACCACCTCGGCTTCGATAGTCCAGGCTGCAGCAGCCAAAGACTAAATCACAAAAAATAGTCGGCTAACATACTCGGCTAAGCCAGTAGCGTCAAGGACCGAACTGATAATCCGATGTGTAAAAAAACACAATTACAGTTACCCATGGCCCCAGCAAGCCTGCCCATCAAGTTAGACCAGGCGGTTAGCGGCATCTGTACTGACATCGGCTACCCAAGAATGACGGTACTCTCAACGGGTTCTCCCTGCTGTAAAGTTCGCATGGAGGATTCTTCACCGGTGACACCATCCCTGGGTGATGAATCATTTCTGCTGACGCCACCGATAGTGAATTTTTCCATCGTCACAACGCCAGCCCCCACGGTTGCTGCCATCTGTTGCGGCAACAGCCTTGCAATGGTGGGTCTCAACGTACCGTTGCCAATCCGCCTCGCCCTCGGGCGCCGAGAGAATCAGATAACCCACTGTCAATGCGGCAGCACCCAGGACTGAAAAAACTGCTAATTCCGCCGTTTTCATGCATTTACTCCTGACAGGATGTAGTCATACCTGTCGTAGTCAAGGGCAAGCGAATACCCAGCTTTACGACTCGCATTCAGCAGACAGGTTCAGCCCTGCGAATTTGCCTCAGGTTGTGTTCAGAGACAGCCTGGAGGTTTGGGTAAACCGGCAACCAAACAGGCATGTTTCACCGGGCTACCCAAGAACAGCGCGTTCAGATAAAGGGAATTTCCCCGCTCCGCGCCCAAGGCGCGACTGACCGCCTTGACGAACAGGCGATTGTTGGGCAAATGTTGAAATCTGGCATGGTATTCACGGAGGAAGCGGATGATTTCCCAATGCTTCTCCGTCAGGGTCAGCGGGATACTGGATGCCAACCACTCGGCAACAGCTTCATTCCATGAGGATGAATCCACGAGAAACCCATCCTCGGTGGTTTCAAGGAGTGAGTCGAATGAACTCCATTCAGCCGCCATTGAGATCTAATCCCAGAAAATGGTCGTTTGATGCCGTTCGGTCAGGCTGACGAACCCGGGCATGTCGATCAATTCGAATCGATTGCTCAGGGCGGAATGAATCTCTCGCGTCAGCGTTGTATGCTCACATAAAATATACATCGACATGACTGGAAATGATGCGAGGTGGACTGCATCAACGTCCTCCAGGACACCCTCATGAAGCAGCAGGATGGCATCCCCATTACTGATTCTGGCCAGGCAGTCCCAAAATCGGTTAGGCTGGCTAACCATGTGCAGGATACTCATTGCCCCAGCACCACGGAGTATTGCCGTAGCCATGCCGGCAGTTCCTGACGAGTCAGCAGGCGCAACCGATGACTCACTGGGTTCAGCAAAATTTCACGTGAGGCCAAAGATTCGCTCTCAACCCATACAGGCTCAATTCCATAAAAGTCCAGGGTCTCCATGAAGCGTGAGAACATGGATTCACACGCTGTATGACAGGGTGTAGCGTTAATGAGGTTCACGCCATCGTCCAAGAGGAGTACGCTTACCTCGAGATCAAAAGCCGAGAAGGTCAACAAGGCATCCAAGGTCTCCGTCAAAATCAACTCGGATTCCGGCAATTTGTTGATCAGAAACAGACAGGAACTCGTCACCCCATTGACCTACCCGAAGACGATGACACGATCCGCTCGAAGGCAGGCATCAACCCACAGACCCAGCCCGCCGGCCTTGAAGCCGCCCAGAGCAGCTTCGCTCCATTTGCCGCGCCGCTCCGCCGCCGTTGTGCAGTAGACCAATTCGACCCCGTCGGTGAGGGCAAGGGAGGACCAGTCCGGCAGGTCATACCCGAATTCCGTTGGTGAGACAAAGGCGTTCTCGACTCCAGCGTGATAAAAGAATACACGCAGAACCTCATGACCGGCGTTGCGGGCCGCCTTGATAAATAGCCAAGCGGTCTTGGACACCCCGTTCTCGCCGGGCGCCATGTTGACCTGGATAGCATATTTCATGAATTTTATTGAAAAATGGATAAATTTCCCCACACTTTGAGTGAGGATAACTTGTTTGGCACCCACTGAAACCCGTCTTGAGTAACAAAACCCTATCACTATTGACCTTCCTGCTCCTGTCGGCTCAGGCAGTTTCCATGTCCAACCGGGTGCGGGCCGAGATGCCCAATATCGAGTTACCGGAGATCGGCGATCCCACCGGCACCCTGATGACCCCTCAACAGGAGGCGGAACTGGGCGCGGCGTTCTATCGCAATCTTCATTCCAGCATGGAGATCAACAGCGACCCGGAAGTCCAGGATTACATCCAATCATTAGGTTCCAGACTGGCGGCCAGCAGTGATACCCCGACTCAGGCGTTCACCTTTTTCGTCGTCAATGAACCGGTCATCAACGCGTTTGCCGGCCCTGGCGGCTATATCGGGGTCAATTCCGGACTGATCCTGCTGGCGGAACAGGAGAGCGAGTTGGCGTCCGTGTTGGCGCACGAAATCTCACATGTCACCCAACGCCACCTGTTTCAGACGTTCCAGGCGGCCAGCCGCATGGCGATCCCCACTGCGCTGGCCATGTTGGGCGCCGCACTGATCGGCGCCAAGGGCGGTGGCAATGCGGCGACGGCGGCGATGATGGCGGCTCAGGCCGCGAGCCAACAATATCAAATCAACTTCACCCGGGACAATGAAGTCGAGGCCGACCGGGTGGGCATGCAAATCCTCTCCAAATCGGAGTTCGACCCCCGGGCCATGCCCGCATTCTTTGAACGCATGCAGCAATCGACACGCTTCGCCGGAAATCGCATCCCCGAATTTCTGTTGACCCACCCTGTCACCGTCGCCCGCATTTCCGATACGCGCGACCGCTCGGAACACTTTCCTTACCGGCAGTACCCTGATTCACTGGCCTTTCAAATCATCCGCGCCAAGTTACGCGTTCTCTCGGCGCCCAGCCCAAGAAATGCCTTGGACTACTTTTCCACCATGCAGGACCGGGGTACCGGACAACAACAGGACATTACCGCCTACGGAATCGCTCTCGCCCTATCAAAACTGGGTCAGACCGAGAAGGCTAAAACCATCCTGCAACGATTGGTCCAACGCTATCCCCACCAGTCGCACTTCATGAATGCGCTGGCCGGCGCCGACATGGACGCCAAAAACTTCGCCAGGGCTGCCCAACTCTACGAATTGGCCTTGCAGCGGTTTCCCGATAATCAGGCGATGACACTGAACCTTATCAGGGCCCAACTCAATACCAACCAGGCCGCCAAGGCACGACAATTGCTGCACGACTTCGTCAAGCATCACAAACCGACACCGGATCTCTACGAACTCATGGCTGAAACCTACAACAAGCTGGGCAACGAGGGCGAATCACACCGGTACTATGCCGAAGGCTATTACTTGCTGGGACAGACCAAATCCGCCCTGTTGCAACTCCAACTCGCAAAACGCGCCGCGGGTGGGAATTTCTACCTGAATTCGGTCATAGATGAGCGGATGGAGCAATGGCGGGCAGAAGAGCGTTCCCGCAAGGAATAGCCTCGTGGCTATTCGAGCGCCTGAACGCCACGCTCGACTTCCCCTAACTTGCAGAGTTCCCGTTTTAGAATCTTTCCTGCCGCATTTTTCGGTAATTCCTGAAGGAACACAAACCGCTTGGGTAGCTGATGCCGACCTAGCAAACCCCGACAATAATCCCGCAGGTCTCGCTCCGAGGTGTTTTCAGTATTGTCGACCACCACATAGGCCACGGGTACTTCGCCATGCCGAACGTTGGCCTCACCCACCACCGCCACCTCGCGCATGCCCGGATAGTCATGAAGAACCTCCTCAATCATACGCGGGTATACATTCATGCCATTGACGATGATCAAATCCTTCTTGCGATCCACAATACTGAAATAGCCATCATCATCGCAATGACCCAGGTCTCCAGTCAGGAACCAGCCATCCAGGAAGACTTCCGCGGTGGCTTCGGGCTGATTCCAGTAGCCTTTCATGACATTTGGGCCTCTGACGGCGATCTCGCCCACCAGACCGATGGGTAGATCTTGCCCGGATTCATCGACGATCTTCATTTCGACACCCGGCACGGGTAATCCCACCGTGCCCGGCTTTGTCACCCCGCCGATAGGGTTGACACAAGTGACGGGTGAACACTCCGTGGGACCGTCGCCCTCATAGAGGCGTATACCGAACTTAGCCTCGAATTGTCGTAACAGTGTTACCGGCATGGCAGCGCCGCCAACGATCCCGCATCGCAGCGAGGCAAGCCAGGGCGTATGTTCCTCCTTAAGCCGCATCATGACGCCGTACATGCTGGGAACCCCCAAAAAAAGCGTGGCCTGGTGTTTGTGTATCGCTTCCGCCACCGCTTCTGGGTCAAAGCGCGGCAAGGGTATCAGCGCGCAACCATTGCTCAATGGAGTCAGCATGCCCACTGTTGCGGCAAATGCATGAAACATCGGTAGCACGACAAGAACCCTGTCACTACCCGACTGCCAATGCATGGCTTGATGCACACTCTGGACATTCGCGGCAAGATTGGCGTGGGTGAGCATCGCTCCCTTGGGAAAACCGGTCGTCCCTGAGGTATACAAGATAGCCGCCAAGTCATTGGTAGGCTCTTCGGCCATACCGGATCCCGCAGCACCCTCCCTCAACTGATCAACAAACGCCGTGACCCCGCACACCTCGAAGACAGCTTCCAGACACGGGCACGAAGCGTCGATCCTGCCAGTGAGTGAAGGATGAACGAGCAACATCCTGGCACCCGAATCATTCAGGATGTAGGCGATTTCCCGCTGGTTGATCAACAAATTAAGCGGCACCACGACCCCGCCGGCCTTGAGTATGCCAATGTAAAGCAGAGCGAACTCGGGACAGTTGGGAAAATAAAGACCGATCCGATCTCCCGATACCATCCCGTAAACCTGCAGGGCGTCAGCCAAACGATCGGTCAGTTCACCGAACTCCCGATGGGTCACAACACCCGCGCTGTCGAGGATGGCGGGATGCATGGGGTAATCCACGGCACAGCGACGAATCAGCTCAATCAGCTCGGACATGGGCGATGGGTAGAATGTGATGATTCGCAGCGGACTGACCTGGTCTTGTTGGCCAAAACCAGGTCATCAGGACATGGATGGCTTTGATCAGTTTATTACGTTGTGGCCTCGACCTCTCATGCAGTTGATAAAGGCACGCTTGTAGGCGTCATCCCCGCTGACGCCCGTATACGTACCACCGCCAATACCGCCGGAAGCCGCACCAATCGCCGCGCCCGCTCCCGGATTACCCACTGCCGCGCCAATCGCCGCCCCGGCTGCCGCGCCCAGCAAGCCACCCGCCGCGACGCCCTTGGCCGCCTCGGTACCGGGCGACCCCGCCTGTGAGGCCATCATCTTGCATTCCTCGGTGTCACGGGGGATGTTGGCGGCATTCGGGTCATTGTGACTGTCGGTAACAGGTTCCCAACCGCTATAAGTGGCGCAACCAGCAATCAGCAGCAAAGCCGTCAGCAAGAACATTTTACTTTTCATCGAATCCCTCTGGAGTGTTCCAAAACCCTAAGTTTAGCGGGAAAAAACTGGAAATGGGCCCATCATCCAACCAGGGCTTCGCCTTTGGCCAACCTTGGCAGCACACCCTTTACGCCCATGGCGTAGCTCATGGCGAATTTCTTCGCGGGTTGCAGACGCTCGGCAAGTCCGAGCCCCAGGTTGCGTATCAGTCGAATGGGTTTGCTGTCGTTACCGAACGCGCGATAGAACAGATCCATGACCGTCATCATCAGGAGATTATTGCGTCTTCGCATCCCTTCGTAACGGGAGAGAACAGACATCGAGCCCAAATCGTCCCCCGCCCGTTGGGCGGCGATCAAAGTCTCGGCTAGCGCGGCCGCATCCAACAGGCCGATATTCACGCCCTGCCCGGCTAATGGGTGAATCATGTGAGCAGCATCCCCTATGAGAGCCACGCCCTCCTTGACATACCTCAAGGCATGCTGCCGCCTGAGTGGAAAGCTCCCGATGGCCGTGATGGACTTGACCAAACCGAGAGATTCGGGGAAGGTGGAAGTTAGCTCCTTCATGAGATTTTCGACAAGCAGTGCCTTGAGTCTTTTAACTTCTTCGGGTGTGTTGTACCAGACCAGAGAGGCGTGCGGCCCGCTCAGGGGCAGGAGTGCCTGGGGTCCATTTGGCGTAAACCGCTGCCAGGTAATGTCCTGCTGACCGCAAGCGGTTTCAACAGTAAGGACCAAGGCATGTTGCTCATAATCCCAACCGCTGACTCCCATGCCAGCGGCTTGCCTGACACGCGAAAATCCCCCGTCGGCCGCCACCAGCAGACGGCAGGAAAGGACCCGGCCATCTTCAAGTTCGACCGAAGACCCTGCTGGGGCATACGAGATGGATCGAGTTTTTGCCGGACAAAACAGTGTTACATTGCCGAAATGCCGCAACCGCTCCAGAGCCGCCAGTTGAATCACCCGATTCTCGACGATGTGCCCAAGTACAGGTTCATTGATATCCTGACTGCGAAATTCGACATCGCCCTGATCTTCCCACACCCGCATCCGCCGATAGGGACATAATCGCCGTGTGGCTATGCCATCCCATATACCGAGCGTCCTGAGAATATTCGAAGAAGCGATACTGACAGCGGAAACCCTGAGATCGTGAGCCTGATCCGGGGAAAAGTCTTCGGGCGGTGCGTCTTCAAGCACTGCGACACGGAGCCCACTGTCGCCCAGCGCATTACCGAGAGTGGCGCCCACCATGCCGCCGCCAACAATGAGGACGTCGAAATGTTCTTGTTGATTGTTCATGTTGCGGTTACTCCATTTATCCGGATTATCCATCATCCGACCATCGAACCGCGAGTGAATTTTGTTAACATTTGGGTGCGGAGCGATGCAGCCATCAGGGCTCACGTAAAACAGACACTGCTCAAGGCTCAGCATCCTGAGCCCGATCAAGAGTCTGCACTTTTCAATTTGCAAGCAAATCGTGATTGATTTGTGCGGCCGCACATTTACATGAGACAGTTCAGTAGGAGGACTTCGTGCCGCTAGTAGTGGATGCGCACAAAATTGGTAACAGGCTTCATCGCCTTGAGATTCGGGCTGATGCCGAGTTCATCGGTGAGTACGAGCGTGCGCAAGCAGCTGATATCGACCGAAAGCGTGCGGAAGTGCAGTGTGCTCGTGAGCTTCTCCTCTCCTTGTATCGTAAGCACGGTGAATTGAAAGTTCGATGGAATCGAGAAAATCATTACCGCGAGTGGGATTGAAGTCGGCACCGTTCCTCGTGCCTGCTGGCAACGTCCCTCTTGGGCACGGTAAGACCCAGAGGGGTAGACAAGGTTACTTTCAGATGAACTTGTAAAGTCTCGCAGCAGCGTTCGAGCGTCAGACGAATGGGGCAAGCATTAGGTTTGAAGGGGCGTCACCATTTCATTCGGCAGGTGCTTGAAACTGACAACCCTCACTCGGATCCTTCGTCCTCGACCATGTTGGTCGCTAACAGCCCAGCAAACGCGCAGAGGAAGCCATTGATCACCAGCCAGAATGGCATGGTAGCCAGCCCCATGAACTTGGCTCCAGTTAGAATCGCCCAAAACATCGCCAACAAGGCCGTCAAAACGGTGCTCACGGCTCCCACTATGCCGCCATGCACAAAACCGTGATGTCCAGCCACCTTGGCGGCAACAAAGCCGGAAACCAGACAAGTAGAGAGTCCAAGTAACTGATTAATTCCATAGAGTATACCCTGATGCTCGCTGGCGGCCGCTTCCTGCCCGACCAAAAGCGGAAGCAGAATGACGTGCAGAATATAAATGCCCAGAAAAATGCCAATGCCCCATAGCAGGGCTCTACCATTAGGTTGCATGGTTAGGTTCCGTAGTTTAAAAAGCCAATGAAAAGCAAACAAACTGTTGTGGATGTCTTAGACGGCCTTCAATTCAAAAATTCACTGTTCAGCCGTCCAAAAATCGCCATAAACGCCGAAAATCCATTCACCCAGCCGACGGCTTTTCGGCAAACCCCGGATGTCTGCTCGCGTTCACATGAATGCCGCGCCCACCACACCAAGGCTTGAACACCGGGCGCCAGACGCTCCATGTAAGCCAGCTTTTTCTATCATGTCTTATTTATCAATACCTTCGCCAATCGGCGTAGGTGATTTTCGAACTTGGGGCCAGAAAGGATGGCCTGAAAGGGTAGAATGCGGGGCTCATCACAACACCCGGCACCCGATCTGACCATGGCTGAA
>Ga0172373_10003990_pt1 | contig 21048 bp, 50 predicted proteins | sample Lak10m_2_FD_114546 | JGI IMG/M metagenome (GOLD analysis project Ga0172373, IMG submission 114546) | Freshwater microbial communities from Kabuno Bay, South-Kivu, Congo - kab_092012_10m | ecosystem: Environmental > Aquatic > Freshwater > Lake | place: Democratic Republic of the Congo...
CGTCCACAGTGAACGCACTCAGACAATGACAGGTTAGGGATCTCAATGAAGAGATGGAAGCAGTCAGGGTTACCTACTGCAAGGGCTGGACTAATCAATTTGATCATGAGTGGATCATAACATACCCCCCTGACAATGGGTGCGGGGCGCCCCGTAACCCTGTGTTACGAGGCCACTGTCAGACCCCCATGATAGATTGCAGTCAACTTCGATGAAAGGTGCAATATGTACACTGACCTCACGACGGATGAGTACCTCAATGACTCCCTCATTTGGGGTGACTCTGATGGCTGGTATAGCGATGAGTCTGAGGATAACTGGACCGATGCGGAGGCTGATGCCGATACCCTCGCTTCTGCGGGGTGGGGCACCGATGAGGACTATGGCTACTATGGTGGGGAGGATGCCGCTATGGAGGGTGCTCTCTTTGGGTGGGACGCTTAGGCGTCCCCCCAGGGGCGCGGGTGGCTCCGCTTGTTACGACGGAGCCACCAAACCCCCGTTACTTGTGAAAGTCCTCAACCTCAACCCGCAGGCCAATGTCTTCAAAGTTAGCACGCAGTTCCTTGAACCGCTTCAGGTTGACCTCAAGAACAGTGAAGGGAACCTCGCTCTTGGGCTTGGTCAGGGAGAACACTACAATCTTGGACATATTTTTTCCTTTCGTTGATTGAGTGAAATCTATCATAGGGGTCTGACATTCCGCGCCCCCATTCCCCTTGTTACGAACACATTGTCAGACCCCCATGTTAGGATTCTTCTATGATCAAGAATCGTAAGCGTACTCGTGAGGATATGCAGCGAGTTCAGGAGTTGCGTCGTTCTTCTGCATCTTCCCCCCACAAGAATAAGGCTAAGTATAGCCGTAAGGCTAAGCATCGTGACCGTGATTATTCTTGACCCCTGCCCTTCTCATCTGATAGGATATCTCTATGAATAATCTTGTTTACCTACGCCCTGGAATTATCGGTCGTCCTTCACGCTGCTATATCACGCACCGCTATGCTAATGAGGTGTCGTGGTTCATTGAGCCTAGCGACCCTAACTACTGTGAGGCTGCATTCTTCAATAATGATGAGTGGGTCAATCGCACGATCCCCGAACTTTCTCTATGGTCTGGTAACTTCCGTCCCGATCCTATCTCGCGGGTATATCGTTATATTCCCACGGAGGTTATGGATCTCTTCCTATATAATGTAACTACTAACGATAGTGGGATGCAATGGGAACTCTAGGCGGGGTAATCATATTTACCCTTGCTATTCTTGGTCTTATCTATTCAATTCAGAAAGGGAAGCATCATGGATAATGCATGGCTGTTGGCTGGCTTTCTTACTGTTGGCTGCCTGATTATTGGGCTTGCTATTTCTGATCTTATTTCAGATTGGGAGAGGTGAGGGGCGCCCCGCAAGCCCTTCTTACGATAGGCCCATAATTTGCCATTGTCAGAGGGGTAGTGTAGGATCTGATCCATGACAGCATATGAGTTGTATAAGGGTATCGTGTCCACTGCTACTCCCCGCGAGATTGAGCAGGCTTCAGTCTGGTATTTTGAGGCTCAGGAAGTGGCCGAGGATGTCGCAGAGAATCTTAGCACGAGTCTAGAGATAGGGGCATCTATTGTTGCCGCCTTCTCTCCCCGCGAGCGTTGGGCATCTAATGTCGCAAAGTCTCTCGCATTCTCCACGGGTAAGCCTGTCAAGGGACTTGGCAATAATCTTGCTATGGCTGAGGCTTCTAAGGTCAAGGGCTTTGCCGCTCTCAAAGGTCTAAAAACTAATGCTTTCGCCCGTGCTATTGCGGGGGATACTGAGGCAGTAGTCATTGATATCTGGATGTGCCGTGCTGCCAACCTTGGAACCGACTCACCCAATAAGGGGCAATATCGTACGCTATCTGAGGCAGTAGTCAAGGTGGCTAACGAATACGGCTTGACTCCTCGCACGACTCAGGCACTTATTTGGATCATCATTAGAGGGGGGGCAGCATGAGCACCTGGTATGACATGTCGGACGACATTGGTCTATTGGATGCATGGTACATGGACAATATGGAATGGCCTCCATGTCCCGAATGTGGTAACGATCATTCTTCTAGGGAGTGTGATTAGTGGTGAGATATTTATTGTAGTGATAGCTTGGAAAGGCTTATCAAGCTAGGGGGCGCCCCACCATTCCTTGTTACGATAACTCATATAAATCCCCAGTTTGAGCAGTTTTATCTCATGCTCAGGAGAAAGGGTTAGACCTTTATATACCCCTTGTCATAGTACCCTATTTGTTCTAGAGAATGGAAGATGGTTGTCCACTTCTCCCCCCCGTTTTCTAGGCGAAGGCGAACAGCAGAAGAGGCCCCATTCTTATTGGGAACAATCTCCATGACCTCCCCCTCTACACGAGACATGTGGGTAATCATCTTGTCACCGATCTGCATTACTTCTCCTCCCGATAGATTCGGTTAAGTGCGGTATAAAGACTGGTCTTTGCGGATTCTACATCTTCTTGCCCCATGCTGTACAGAGCATTCTTGATACAGACAGACACGAGGAAATCCTTGTCACTAAGTTCTGCGGTTTTCATTGTCCACCTCCATAGAAGAGCATTCTTGATACAGACAGACACGAGGAAATCCTTGTCAGTAAGTTCTGTGGTTTTCATTAGAATGGCACCTCCACATATTCGATACCGTCCACAATAACGCTACCGCCATTGGTGTAGAACACGCGGGAAGAATCGAAAGCCTCATCTTCCAGCATCCAATAGACATCTAGCCAAGCGTGCTCAAAGTCAAGTGACACTATTCCTCACAATCTCCGCAGTAGGGACCAGTCTCAACAATACCCGATTCGGGGTCATGGATTAGGGGGTAGTGACAAAGTGTGCAGGTCTCATTCATAGGGACACCTTATCAGAGGGGTCTGACACTAGGTGTAGACCTGCAGGACCAAGGGTAGCAACATTGAGAACCCTCCCATAAAAAGCAGGGTGGTCAGTAGGATCACTCTCACTGTCAATCCTAACAACATAGCCATCAGTCGTGGTGATTTCATATGTGAACATGATGGAATCATAGCAGGGGGGTCTGACAATGGGTGGGCGGAGATGTGGCCTGCCATGAGGGAAAACTACCAAAATTGCGAAACCTAAACTACCAAAATCGCGCCCCCCTTACCCTCTTTTACGACCAGCTTGACAAATCCCCATTTTTTTGTTATTGTCTGTTTATGACAACCGACCTCATGGAAGCCTTCTCGCTAGAAGAAGGAGATCAGATTCTTGTCAATGGTGATGTGTATCGTATTGTAGATATAGAAGATGGGGATAGCCTTGACTACCGTTTCGTTTTGGTGGATGAGGAAGGCTACCGTCGTCACATTGAGGCAGAGTCTGAAAAAAAGTTTCGTCTAGTTCTTGACACCCTCACCGAACTTTGATAGGGTTCTTCTAACAACAACGAAAGGTTATTCTGATGGGTCTTGATATGTACCTCTACCGCCAGGAGTATGTGACTTCGTGGTTAGACAACAAAGAAACCTACAAGGCTATTGTCGATACCCTGGGCATTAAGCCGTGCAACGATGCTCCTCACATCAACGTAGAGATCTGTGTTGCCTATTGGCGCAAGGCCAATGCCATTCACAAGTGGTTCTGCGATCTTGATGGTGGCAAGGATGAGTGCCAGTCTATCTATGTCAATCGTCAGAATCTTGTCGACCTGCGTCAGACTGCTTGGCACGCTGTGAACACTCCTGATATGGCCAGGGTCCTTCTTCCTACTCAGTCAGGATTCTTCTTTGGATCGACTGAGTATGACCAATGGTATATGCAGGACATGCATAGTACCATCGAACAGTTGGATAAGATTCTTGATGATACCCCCGAGGATTCTTGGGGTAACTTCATCTACCGTGCCTCGTGGTAATCAAGGGCATTGACAAGTCCCTTCATACAGATGTATAATATACCTACAACTACATAGTGGACTTGGGGATATGCGACCCTATCGACTCGCTTCCCCACCGTGGTTCCTGAAACGATAACACTATCTCAATACTGCCGCCACGGTATCAAAGGGCAAAAGCGCAAGAGGAATAATGCCCCCTCCTGTGTACTTGGTGTATTGGTAGCACAAGAGATTCCAAACCTCTTAGGCTGGGTTCGATTCCTAGAGTACGCGCAAGGCTTTCATAGTGCAGTGGTCAGCACGCCTCTCTGTCGAAGAGGTAGCACGGGTTCGAATCCCGTTGGAAGCGCGGGCAAGAGAAGGGAGAGAGATCACCATGTGCTCTGTTATCGACTGATCTGCTCTAAAACATCCTGAGCAAGATGTAAAACTGCTTATTTTTTTGTGGGGGCGCCCCCCAATCATCTATTTACGATAGACAAATAAAATCCCCAGTTTGGTTGACATCACCCTAGTTCATCACCTATAATCATCCTACAACTACTACGAAAGGTTAGATTATGGCTCATGCACTGGAGATCGGTCAGAATGGTGAAGTTGCTTTCGCTTCCCTTCGTGAACCAGCATGGCACGGGTTGGGCACCGTGTTTGATAGCGAGGTCAGCACCGCACAGATGCTTGACCTTGCTTACCTGTCTGGTTGGAATGTTCACTTGGAGGATATTATTCTTCCTGCCCGTTCGCATCGTAATTGGTTCGCTGTGACTCGTAGCAATCCCTTCGATGGTGAGGCCGACGTGCTTGGTGTTGTCGGTGCCCGTTACAAGGTCTTGCAGAACGAGGACCTCTTCGCCTTTGGTGATGCACTCCTTGACGGTGGACGTTGGGAGACTGCGGGGTCTATCAAGAATGGTACTGTCGTGTTTGGTTCTCTTGCTCTCCAGCATGAGACTGTGCTTGATCCCAATGGTGTCTCTGACAAGATTGATAACTACCTGCTGGTTCACACGTCACATGACGGTTCCGTTGCTGTGCAGGCTAGCGTGACTCCCGTTCGTGTTGTCTGCCAGAACACTCTCAACATTGCCATGAGTAAGGTCAAGCAGTCCTACAAGATTCGTCATACTGAGACTGTGACGGGTCGTGTGCAGGCTGCTCGTGAGGCACTTGGACTTGCCAAGCAGTACCTGGATGAGTTCGACATCCTTGCTCAGTCTCTCATTGAGACTACCATTACCGATCAGCAGTTCTTTGATCTCATCCGTGCTGTGTACCCCAAGCCTGAGAAGGATGCTTCCAAGGTTGCAGGGACCAAGTGGGAGAACAAGGTAGACACGATCAACTCTATCTACACGGGTCCTACTAACTACATGATCGCGGGTACTGCATGGGGTGCTGTCAATGCCCTGACTGAGCGACTCGACTGGTATCGTTCAGGTCGTAATGGATCTAATGACTCCATCATGGCTGCTGCATCTGGCTTCGATCCTGCTACTAATGCAGAGAAGAACAAGATCATGGCTGCTGCAAAGGAACTGCTTATGGCATAGTCCATATCAAAGAGTACCCCTCATGTCAAATGATGTGGGGGGTATTTTTTGGATGGGGGCGCCTCCCTCCCACTTATTTACGACAGCCAATATAAATCCCCAGTCTTGACAACTGTCATTCCCCTAGTGTAGAATCCAGTCATAACTTCTATGAAGGAGAAGAATGGCTACTATGATTGTCAATCCTACTACCCCCGATGGTTGGTCTACCCCATTCGATGACATTCAGATTGAAAATTCCTACAACCCTGATGAGGACTAATGCTTACCTTTGAGAATGATGGTCTTACCAAAGATCAGATGCTGGAGAACTACAAGGTGCTTGGATTCGCCATGTACCTGTGTGTAGTAGAGCGGAAGTCTGATGGAGTGCGTGGTACCCTTGACTTTGCCGATGTGAATGGAGTAAGATTGTACTACAACTTCCAGGAGGCATGATAGATACAATTCCTTCACCAACAGATATGTAAATAGGTTTTGGATGGTAGGCAAATTGGTGACGCCGCTTGTCTTATAAACAAGTGATATGTGGGTTCAAACCCCACCCATCCAACTAAGGGACATTAGCTCAATGGTAGAGCTGCGGACTTTTAATCCGTAGGTTGTAGGTTCGAATCCTACATGTCCCACTTTGGGCGCCCCCCACCCTCTCTTTTACGATCTTGACTTTTTTTCCCCATTGGTGTAGATTCTGCTTATCAACTATTGGAGGACTAATGCTAAATATCTGGGAGATTGAGGACCACTCATTTACTTGGTGGGAGGTATGGAAAGACTACCCTGGTATGCCCTGGCAGGATGAATACATTTGTACACTAGAGGACCAGAATGAATTGGACCTGTACCTTGACATTTGTAGGCTAGATGGTGTAGACTTCGTTATACATGAACTAGGAGGAATAGATGAGTACCACGTTGCGTTATCCTAGCAAGAGTCCCTCTGTCAAGGATGTGTCCAAGTGGACCATTGTCTATGAGGATACCCTCAAAGATTGGAACACGATTATTCGACATGTCATCATTGAGCATGGCTACCCGTTTGCTGACTTTTATCGTGTGACGTATACCATTGACGGTGTGAAGAAGTCTAAGTTATTCTATGGCGAGACTGCGTGGAACAAGACTGAGATGTTTGCCTATGACCTTGGATTCCGTGGCGTGCTGGGGAGGATCTAATGTCTACTAAGACTGAGGTATGGAATTCATATAACGTACAGTTTGTATTTGATTACACTGTCATCACTACCTGCGTCTTTGCGCTGCATGAGGATGCTGCCCCTGATCTGGCGGCAGACCAGATCTATAATGATCTAGGATATTCTAGTCTATCTAGTTTTCTTAGTCGTGCTCAGGAAATCAACGTCGAACTACTAGATAAGGATGTGCTCTAATGCACGTCTACTGGAACCTGCATAAGAAATGCTGGTCCTTGCGTGACAAGGGCAAGGTGGTTGCTCATATGAATCGACTTGGCATGACTGACGTGACCTTTCATGTGCAGCCTGCTGGTCAGGCCCGTGCAAGACGCGAGGGCAAGAAGAATGTCCATGCCTATGCTAAGGGCACCTACAACACGCATGAGGTAAAGCAGGGTAGACTGGGGAGAGAGATCACCTACAATCCATATAAGTATGATTCGTTTGTCTACATTGACGACTTGACTCCTGTCACTCATTGCGATAGGGTATGGTTTGATGGTAGATATCTATGGGAGGTAGCATGACCCAGATGACTGATGACATGCGACTATTGATTGACCGTGCCTATGAGCAGGGGTTCGAAGACGGATACCAATTTGCAAAAGGACTTGACAGCATAAAAGACATGCAGTAAAATATCCCTTACACCAACTAGTTAGGAGTAAATAATGACGAAGGCACAGAAGGCAGCTAAGGCAGCGAGGTACCTCTACCTGGAGCGTTGGGACACCCGCTTCGGTCAGTCTGATCGTATCGTGATTCGCAATCAGGGTCGCTTCGTGGACAACATCACTCGCAAGCAATTGGCTAACGCTACTCCTGTTTCCAAGTAAAGATTCATAGCACACTGGGGGGCAGTTGATAATGACTGCTCCCTTTGCTATAATCTTTGACGGGAAGGAGGAGTGTGAGTGACAGCACCCAAGCAGCACGGAAGATTATCACAGCACTTGCTGATAATCGTATTCTCCCTGCTGACTGGCGATTCTTTATTCCCATCTTCATAGTGCAACAACCTTTGCCCATCGTGCTCAATGCACGGGACTTAGCAGAAGGTATAGATATTGCCATAGAGAAATATGACATCCAACTACCCGAATGGCAACGGGCAACCTATGAAGGGAGTAAGGCAACTCGCTATTCATTGTAGTAGTGGGGGTGGTCCTTAGCGGGGCCACCCCCCATAATTTATTGTGGGCGCTCACCCCCCAAAACATGATTACGAACCCATAAAAAAATTTGCAGGTTCTGGGCGCTTTGATATGAAAAAAGTATTACGAACGTCTTGAAAAATTTGCCCGCTCATGGTATCCTTGCCTTTCTAATATGTTTTATATAGGAGGTATGATGAATCAAGAACATGGTAATGATTGTCTAACTACCCTGCTTGCTGGAACCGTTGCGTTTATTGTGTTTGGCTCCCTCATCATTCTTGGCCTTTCTTGGATGTTCTCGTGACAGCTATTATTGCTGTATCCTATGAGAATAAGGTATATATGGCAGGGGAATCAGGAAATTCTGATTCATCTATCATTACCCCCTCTCTTACCCCTAAGATCTTTGATGTAGGTGATTACCTTATTGGATATGCAGGGATTAGTGGACAAGGACAACTGGTGGTTTATAACTTTCCATTCCCCCCAATAACCAAGGGTATGGATATTGATAAGCATATGCATACTATCTTCATGCCCGCATTACGATCCTTCTATAAAGATTACGATATATCCATAGAAAAGGATGATGATGCTGCAGATTTTATTGTGGGGGTAAAGGGACATATATATGAAATATCATCATATGATTTCCAATGTACATCATATAGTGTTACAGCAATAGGATCAGGGCGGGAATATGCAATGGGAGCCTATTATGCCCTCTCTTCTGATACACAATATAACATAGAATATATAGTAAGCATGTCAATAGAAGCAGCTATTGAGTATTCTCCTTCATGTTGTGGTCCCACCCATTTTCTAGTAAAATAACGGGTATATATAGAAAATTCCCCCCATTTGGGGGGTTTTTTTATGTGTTTTGTACGAATATAGGACATTATGACCGATAATCGGACACCCATTTTGCCCCCTTTTCACCTTTTCCTACCTTCTTGGTAGCCAAATGTATCGCAGCAAAGTTATTCTTCACATATTCTCATGATCAAAGACAAACCAATAGTGTTATATATATTATATATATATACTAATGAGAAGGGTATTACGAATTATTCTTTATTTCCCCGTTTTTCTACCAGCTTGAGAAATTCTTCCACGTTGTTGACCGTATTATCAAAGTTTAATGATGCGTCATGGTGATCGATGATCTTTGTTAGTCCATCTAGCATTGCCGCCATTCCCATCAGGGAATCTTTGAATCTACCCGCAGGAGCATAGCTAGCTTCCATGAGCATGGCCTTTTCTACTTCAAAGAGATAATCCCTAAGGTCATGTGCGTGGATATAGAGATTGCCATTATTTGACACTACTGTTCGAACGCCAAGTTCGTCAAAGATCATCGTCGTCCACCTCTATATCAATAACGTATTCTATATCGCTTACTATACCATTACGAAGTACTTGTACTATACCATCTGGTATATTGTGATCTGAATTGATTGCTTTTTTGATTATGAATCCCGCCATTTTTATATCGTTGTCTGCCATTTGTATAATGACTTCTCTAGCAATGAAAGCACGGGAATTAGTCTCTACCCACCCATCTTTTTGTGGAACATAGATGAAGCGATATGATGTTGCCATACTATTTCCTATCTGAAATAAGAAAGAATGTTATCAAACAAATGAGGGCAACGCTAATGAGAATTACCATACTTTGTTCCTATTGTTGATATATTCTTTGATGTCGTTTATGATATTAAGTGACCAGAGTCTTATCAGTTGCTGCCCGTGATGAATTTCTGTTTCATCAGGAATTGACCCGTTGATATTTTCTATATATTTATCTAAGAATTTTATCAGGGATAGATCACAATTACAGATAGAATCTAAATATAATTTTTGATTACAATAGTAATTGTGTATTTCCATAGTAAAGTAAATTATATCTTATGGAAGAAGATCACCTAAGCGTTGTGCTGCTACCCTCAAAGCGGCAGTGATGTCTTCACTTCTATTGGGATATTCAGTCTTTACTAGTCTTTCTTCTGAGTAATCAAGAACTATTTGTTGTGCTTCCTTTATACCCCGATAATATCCCTCTGCTTCTGCATAGGCTGTAACATATCGATAATCATAATCTTTGTTTAATTCGTCCTCACGAACACGGGCGATCAGGGCACAGAACATGCACGGCCCTGCATCGTCCCATCTCCACAGTTCTGGGCACAGCGGGTCGTGGGTCATCGCTTACCTCCGAGTGCCTCAATCGCAGTGATAGCCATAAGTGTTTGAGGCCATGAGAATTGCTCACCGTCCTCTAATGCCTTGACTGCTTCCACGGCATCCCGCAGGGCCTGCTCTCTGATAGCGGCGACAACCCCAGGTGGGATCTTCAGCAGTCGGTCCTCGTTGTCGGGGTCCTCCATGTAATGCCTCATTGTTCTCCTCCTAGAGCCTCAATCGCAGCGACAGCATCGTCTAGCCATACCCCTGTACGTTCTGCGCCGTGAAGCGGGTATGACCATATTGCGGGTGACTGCACCTTGACTGCTTCTACTGCATCACGCAGGGCAGCGGCATAGCCACGCTTGTGCCACAACATCGACACTTCATCGAACGGACGATTGTATTCCTTCATCTGCTCGTCCTCACGAATGATAGCAATAATGTCACAGGTGCATTGACATTCACAATTACCAATCCAGGGGCAACATGCATTTTCATAAACATTACAAAGAATATCGTGCTTGCTCATTTCTTACCCCCCATATCCTTAAACGTCTTATAAACCCAATACATTGAAGTTATTAGCGATCCAAAGATTGCTCCTAGAATAAACATTGTTGGAACAAAATAACTACTCATTAATCAAGAACTCCTAACATAGAAAGAATAATCATAATACCTAAAAGAATAACACCTGCAGCTAGTGGAAGTAATAGCATTCCACATCCACAACCCATTAAATTATTACCCAGTTCTTTTATCTCTTTATGGTTCATACGTCATTCACTCTTATAACAAAAATACAAGGTTCTTCATTACCTTCATACCAGTCATGTGCTTCTTTGTCTGTCATAAATTCATCTGGAAAGTCATGGGTGTAGCAGAAGGTTGTACTACACCATTCATTATCAATACCCATTTGTAACCATTCAGCCATTTTCATTACGATCCCTGACCTTCTTCATCTCTGTAATAACTTCTTTTGTTGTAAGATAATATGGCATAGTTCCAACGATATCTATTAACTCTGTTATAGCATCATCGAATCCCCGATTATATGCTTCTGCTTTACTCGTCATCTTGTTTCCCCACAATCATTTCTAAATTATCATCAGATGGATTACGAAGTTGATGGATAAATGCATCGTCTACATCAGTGTCAAATTCCATCTTAAAAAGCTTTTTTATTGAATCATTAGATAGTGCTTTAATAAGTTCTGGATAAAGAACTGTTTTATCATTTACTACCCATCCCTTTTTATAAAGGTATGTCTCGTATGAAACAGATATCATGGCTTCAGTATATCGTAGTACTTCTGCCATGTCAACGATTATCGTTGAATTGCTGAACAATTTGCTGCCATGTTTTCAAGGCAATCCTCCACTGTTCTTCCATTATTCCTCCTTATGCACGAAAATGGAGGGTAAGAGGCAATCTCCTACCCTCCACCTTCATATCATTACTTTACTACAAGCTCCTCATTCTTAGGAGACTTCTGGTCCTTAAACAGTACTGCATAAATCACCGCAGACAGAATAAATGCTACGATAAAGACACTATCACCAAACTGTGGATATTGAGCAGGAATGAGTCCAACGTAGAGAGCCTGATTTGAGAACAACCAGACAGATACTACAAGAGAAACAAGGAATGCAACAATACCCGCTACTGGATTATGCTTCTTATCGAAGAGGAATCCGTTTACAGTATCCTTACGACGAAGGTACTGATCAGTGAACATAACACCTAACCATGCAGCAACCCAGTATGCAATAACAAGAAGGAAGTTCTCATAGTTATGAATATCTTGCATACCGAAGAATGCAACTACTCCACCAGCAATACCGAATACTACCGCTGCAATTGCCCGACGCATATTGCTAGACAACTTAATTGGTAGTGAAAGGAACGACATTGTTGCTGAGTAGACATTTAGCGAGTTAGCAGCAACAGAGCCACCGACAATTGCTAACAATACGATAACAGCAATAAATGTTGGCATTGTCGAAGTGAATACATCTGTTGGGGATGCTCCCTCAGGTGCAACAATGGTAGCAGTAAGAATGCCAAGGAACTCAAGGACGGTACAAGAAATGAATAGACCTGTACCAGACCAAAGAGCAACAGCCTTCTTGCTTACATCTGGATTGAGATAGCGAGTGTAATCAGATGCAAATGGATTCCAGCCAGAGGCATAGCCAAATGCTGCACCCATAGCAATAAGGAATCCACCAATGCTCCCACTATTCGCATTTGCAGCAGCAATATCTGCATTAGGAACAATACAGATATATGCAAGAATAAATGCTATAACGAGGAATGGGAAGATAGCCTTATGGAAGGCATGAATAAGATTGTGTCCGAAGAATGCGACAGCAATCTGAGCCGCCACAACAATGACAAGCGATACCACAAGGGGCCAGCCTAGCAATGTCGTGAGAGCAAATGTTGCAGTTACACTATTTACAGCAAACCATCCAAGTGCTGCGAGAATGGCATTCAAAGCAGACGGTGCAATATTTCCACGCCATCCAAATGGGATACGAGAAATAACCATCTGTGGAACACCAAAGAATGGTCCCCGTGCCCCAAGGAGTCCATGAGAAATGGCTCCAAGCAGGTTACCTAGCACAATGGCTAGTGCAGCCTGCCAAACATTCAAACCGAAAAACAAAACAGAAATCATACCAACAAAAACTGTCGCAAACTCTAGGTTTGGACTCATCCAAGTGGTAAAGAGATTTCGTGGTTTGCCATGTCGGTCAGACAGGGGGATGAATTCTGATCCTCCTGGCTCTACCGCTGAGACTTTGGAGCCATATTGGCCCTCTCGTACCTCAGCAACTACCTTAGCTGTTGACATATTTCTCCTAACTTCCATATGTATTTCATATGGTTCGCCCAATTATACAACAATATTTTGAACATAGCAATAGGGGACGAAATAAATCGTCCCCTATCACCAATTTAATTACTTAATGTTATTTACTAGACCCTTTGCAGTTACTAAAACTTTGCCTGCTACAGGTACATATCCAAGAGATGAAGCCTTTGCTGGACCACACTTTTGAATAATATAGTCAGCAAACTGTCGTACACCTAGACCGTTTGGTCCCTTGCCATCTGTTCTGACAAGCATGTAACTAAATATTACTATTGGGTATACCCCAGGTGTTTTACTGTTGTAATCTAATGAAACTAGACCATTTGATGCTACATTAGTTTGATTTGCTAGATTTCTTGCAAATGCTGGAATTGATGGAGCAATAAATTGACCAGATGCATTTTGAATCTTTGCATAATTTGGAAATGATCGTGCGTCGCTATAATCAACATATCCAATGGCTCCAGGGGTAGATACAATTGTTGATAGTACAGATGCATTATCCTTGCCTGTTAAGGAACTTGATGGTGGCTTTCCACCTGGGAATGCTGTACCAAAATCATCTTGTACCTTTGACCAAATTGTTGGTGCCCATGCATTAAGATACTGAAGAGTATTGTTTGATGTTCCAGAGTTTCCAGATCTGTAAACTATTGTAATTGGAGTTGCTGGAATTTTTGCTGCAATGGGAGCATCTTGTTGCTTAAGAATTTCTGGATCATTCCACATAGTAATTACTCCAGACATTACTTTTGCAAGAGTTACCTGGCTTAACTTAATTGATGATCCGATAGTGTTCTTGTTGTCTTTTCCTTTAAGATTAATTGGAAATACAATTGCTCCACCAACATTAGGAATATATTCCCATTCAAATGTTGGCTCTCCGTTTGAATACTTGCTATCTGTTTGAGCAAAAACAAATTGTTGTTTTGTAAAATTGCTCTTTCCTGTTCCAGATCCAGTTGGCATATACTGAATAGTAAAGTTCTTTTGTGAAGCATTGAAATCTGCTGCACATGCTGAAATAAATGGATATGGGAATGTTGCTCCACCACCACTAATAGTATTTGCTGCATATGCTGGTGATGAAATGCCCATTGCTACGGCTAACGCAATAAGGGCGATAATTATTTTACGCATATATTTTCTCCTAAGATTATTGTTGGTGTTCCAACATAATAATCGTATCAGTCAGGAGATTTGTGTGCTATCAAAAGCTATGAAATACAGATGAACTTTAACCAAATTTTCCACTAACATAATCTCTGGTTCTTTCATCTTTAGCTTTTTCAAATATCTTTTTTGTTGGCCCCTGCTCTATAATTTTTCCAGGTTGATTTTCTTCTGCTAGAAAAAATGCAGTATGGTCAGATACTCTCAATGCTTGATGCATATTATGAGTAACAATAATAATTGTCATATCAGTTTTAAGATCTTCAATGCTTCGCTCAATTCTTAGTGTTGATGCTGGATCAAGTGCGGAGCATGGCTCATCCATCAGAAGAACCTTTGGCTTTACTGCTAAAGCACGAGCAATAACAAGTCTTTGTGCCTGTCCACCAGATAGTGATAAGGCAGAGTCATCTAGTCTATCTTTGATAGAATTCCATAAGTGTGCTTTATGGAGGCATTCTTCAACAAGGTCATCTTCGTTCTTTACTTTCTTACCTGTTAATCGTAATCCAGCAAGAACATTTTCACGAATTGTCATACTAGGAAATGGATTAGGTCTTTGAAATACCATGCCTATTTCTGAACGTATTTCAATAGGATCAATTTTTTCATCGTAAATATCTTTACCCTTGTAAAGAATGCTTCCAGATAAAGCAGACCCAGGAATAAGTTCGTGCATACGATTGATGGTCCTAATGAATGTAGATTTACCACATCCAGAAGGACCAATCAACGCTGTAACAGTGTTCTCTTTAAAAGAGATATTAATATCCTCTAAGACCTTACGCTTACCAAAAAAGACATTAAGGTTGTGTGAGGATACCTTGTCTTTCATTACTTAATAGACCCGAACTTATACTCAAAATAATCAATTGCATCTTCGTCGTGAATCATTCTGACCTCACTTATCGTCTGAACCATCGTATTGGCTGTATGCTCCTATATTATAGGGTTCCTTGCCTTTATTTGTCAAGCCCTGATTTTTTGCAATGTTCTTTAGAGCTTCGTTCTTAGCATAAAGAGTATCTAAGCTAGCTTGATAATCTTTAATCTTTAGATCTTTTTCGTATACTTCTTTGCGTAGATTAATATTTTCATTGATAAGATGTTCTAGCATCTTATCATTCTTATAGAATATTGATAGCTGCTCTTTACTCTTCTGAGCTATCGAACTCATCAAAGATTTCGTATATTGAATCATATTCTCCATTTACCTGTATTCCAATCATGTCACAAAAATTTGTCCATGTCTCATTAACTATAATTTTTCCACTCTCTGTTAAGTTAATAAGATTATGGGTTAGTGCTTGAGAAAGTGGAACACCAAGATCGTTGTACGCCATAAAAGTTATATACTCTTCATCACGAATAGACTCGTTTGAACCAGCATATTCTCGTACAAATTGTTCTATGATCTCACATCGTTTCTCTATATCCATCATAGCTGTATTATATCCTATACTTCTTTTTTAGTTGTGGACGCCTTCCAGCACGAACTAGTTGTTGATAGGCAATACCATATTCTTTTTCATACCCCATAGCAGCTTTACCACCAAGACCAGATCTAAACTTACTCATGGCATTACTAAGGTTACGTTCCATACGTTCTATTTCATCTTCTGTATACTCTGACATACTATCCTCTCTAAAAGTGAAAGCCACAGGCGTAAACCTGTGGCAATCACAACTGTCATTTATTACCAGGGGTTTTCTAGATCAGGAAGAATTGACTCCTTTGGCTGACCCTTTGACATAAGTGATGATCCAACATCAGATGCTTCAATTTCATAAGCATATCCATTTGTCCCATCAGATCTAACAAATGATCGGCCCTTGAGTTTTCCAACAACAATAACTCGCTGACCTTTCTTCAATGACATAACACCTTCTGCAAGCTTACGCCAGCATGTGATGTCCACATAGGTTGTGTCTCCGTCTTTCCATTCTCCGCTTGTGTCCTTGACACGCTCATTTGTCGCAAGACGAAGACTTGCCAACTTATGTCCTGCTGCATTTCGTTCTTTTGGATCTGCAACAAGATTGCCTACCAGTGTAATCGTACTCATCTCTTTATTCCTCGTATCCTATTCTTGTTGGGGATCACATCTCCAACGTCAATAATTGGCTCCAATGTTACCAGAACTCCGTGTCCTTCTAGAATAGTTTTTACAGCATCTAGATACATAATACACTTGAGTCTTTCATTATCATTGTAATGAAGCCATTGGCTCTCGTAGAATCTAATCGCAAGAAATGGTGGCTTGAGATCATATTCTACGATATCTATTACGAAATCATGCGGTATCTTCACGGTGTGAACCGCTTCTTTCATTTTCTGAGTGTATATCATTCTATCTCCATTGTCAAGGCTGCCCAAAGATCGAACCATTGATCGTGTTTTTTATGTGCGTTAAAGTCCTTGGATATCTTTCCTTTTTCCAAGTATACTCCACCCCACACTCCCCATTCTTGTCTTGTCACACCAACTGCAAGACATTCCCTTTGGACAGGACAATCCGAACACATTGAATCTATTGTTTCCCTTATTGATGGATCATCTTCATATCTGTCAAAAAACATATTAGTATCAACATCTATGCAAGATGCATCATATATCCAGTTTTTCTGCATTACCTCTTAGTCAGGGAATCTGGTAGTTCCCATCCTGTACCATCAATATACGGGTACTGAATCCTCCGATACCATTTACCCGTTTCCCTATTATAGACTCCATCATTACGATATTCGGCATCACTGTCCTGAATATCTTGGATGATAGTCCATCCATCCCACGACAACTTATTATGAGAGTCTACAAAAGACTCTGCATCATTGAGTGACATTATTTTCATTAGCTACTTTCCTATACTTTAGGAGTACAACCATTGTAAATAAGAACTGGAACATAAACAATACAACGAATCCCATTTGTTGTGTTGCAATTCCATAAATAAGATTGAAGCATAGTTGTCCAGCCCATGTAACAATAACAAAAAGCATTTTGCTTACTGTTAGTGTCGTAAATAGTGATACATATATTGCGATCATTGATATCATACTTACTACTAAGTAAATGTATGACCATGTATTTAGAAGCATTCATTCTCCACGGTATAAATAACTCTTTTGATACCAGATAGTTCAATTAGATCTGCACAAACATGGCATGGCTTGCTATTTCTATCAAGACCCTGCCTATTGATTCTTGCTACATAAAGAATTGCACCCCTTGCATTGACCCCAGCCTGCTTTATTGCAATTTGCTCTGCATGTCTGGAACAATGCATCTTTATCCGATGCGACTCAATACTATTAGGATGATTCTTATACTTATTAAAACCAGTCCCAACAACTCTTCCACTCTTTACAACAACGGCTCCATGCTTCTTTTTCTCTTCTGAGTTATCAGCAATGAGCCTTGCCGTATTGAGAAAATTTAAATCTTTACGACTCAACATTAGTTTCTGAATACTCCAGTTTCTATTCCAGCAAGTTCTGCGGAGGCAAAAAGCTTGCTATTTGGCTCCTTCTTGCTTGAGAAATAAGCAAAAAATGAAACGTCGGAAATTCTATCCTCAACATAATGAGCAGGTAGTTTCTTAAAAGAAACTCTATATCCCTTTTGCTTCAAGTAATTTTCTGTAGAATTACAGAATGCTGCTGTAAAGTTATTAATAGAGTGTGGTCCAACAGACCATACCTCAATCGTTCCATCTTTCTTTGCAGTTGATAGGGCAACGCCCATTGCACGAACGAATGTTTCATAGTTACTAAATGACTTTGTTCCTTGAACAGCAATAATCATCATTCTACTCTTTCTAGTTCATTGAGAATATATATAATCTCTACTGGAGTAAGATCTTTAGTTGTCTTGGTTCCTACACGTTCACATGTTGTAATGTCTATCCGATTATTCAAACTTGTTGCCCGTGTAAGTTTTCCGTTCTCCATCCAATATGTTTTACCATTATATGTAACAATATCTATAATGTCAATAGTTTTATTTTCTTCAACATTTTTTATTCTAGATATCCTATACATATAAATAGAAAAAAGAATGAGTTGTAAAGATGCTATGACAATATATACCTTTTGGGTATTCATAGTTCTCCTAACTATGAAACCCTTCCCAGGAAGATTATAGTTAAACGGAATTTAAATTGTCAAGGACTTCAAGGAGGAAATTCATCTCTCTTTTTGAAAGCTTGTGTGCGTCAATAGGACGAGCACCCATATCATCAATATACCCGTCAACAATATGACTTACATAAAATGTATTATTATGAACCCAATAAGCTTTCTCATCAAAGATAGCAACCTTGATTATGCTATTTTTTCTTAGTTTTTGTAATTGAGAAAGAACTTGATTATCAAGCTCTGCGGGAATGTTATGCATCGTCAGTGGGCTGAGAGAGTCTGGCAATTTCGTCTTGTAGTGTTTTGACGATAATTTCAGATTTGTACCTATACAATACAAAGTCATGCTCAAGTTGAACAGACTTGTTGCGGTAATACTCAACCAAAACTTGTGTATCAACGTTATTGCTCTCATTCATCACATCTCCTATTCTTCTGATAAAAACTTATGGAATGAAAGAGGGGAATTGTTCCAAACATCCTTCTTTGAATATCTATTTACAATACTCCTTGACCATGAAAATCCTGCATCTCCACCCCATGCATCCCACATAATACGACCATTAGATGGATTAGAGGTATTATAAAAGTCTTTCCCTCTTTTGTCTACCTCATGACGAGAAAAGAAAGAATACATTCTTTTTACAGTATCAAGGGACATTGATCGGCCAGCAACGATATCTGTTGCCCTGCCCCATCCCACTGGAGTGCCTGCTCCTGTAGCCTTGCCCTCTTCTTTCCACTTTAAGGCACGGCGAGCAGCAGCCTTCATTCCAGAGTTAGGCGCAAAACTATCTTCCTTGTTCATTTTAGTGTCTGGTACACAATTTGGTACTAGTTTTCCATTTTTACCACGCTTCATACCACGCTGAACGTAGCCTTCCCAACATGGTCCAGCCTTTGAAGTTGTAAATATCTCCGTAAGTGTTGTTGGTCCTGAAACTTTTTTTCCAAAATTATCAAAAACAGATTTCTTTGTAGATCTAGGATGTCCTTTTGGAAATAAGTCTAGATCAAAAGGTTTTCTTGGAAATCTACCACGCAATCCAGCCATAAATGCATTTACTCTACCCATAGCCCATTGTTCTGCGCTTGCAACATTTCCACGAACAGAAGATGGATTGGTTCTATAAGCACCAATACCACGATTATATACTTGTCTTAAGGCTCCAACAGTAATTCTGCTGTCTCCCTCTTTGTTTTTATTGTATGCATCTGCAAGTTCTTGCAATCTTGCTGAAGAAACTTTTTCCATTTCTTCTTCATGATGCATTTTTTTATTATCAATTTCATTATCAATTGGTTCAGAGTTAATTCTTAAAGAACTGACTGGTTTTGCAACACGTCTATCAGTTCGTGTTCTTTTACCTTTTTCATTTGTTGCATAAACTATAACAACTGCTACAGGATTATCTGAAGATGCTTCTACAGTTTCATTAGTTCCAGGAAGTTTAACTTTACCAGAACGCTCTACTCTTTCTACAACTCCATGTGCAGATTCTGTTTTGTCTGGTGGTTTTGGAACTGCAAAGGTAACGTGATCTCCTACTGAAACATTGGTAGCCTTTTGTGTCACATCTTCCATATCTTCCTCCATTTGATTTGAATTATTAACTAATCCATCTGGAATGGCAGCTAGCCTACATTTACCATTTTCTTGTACATTAAATGACACTAATTTGCATCCAAGTTTATCAACTTGATCAACTATATCGTAATGAAAAGAACAGTTGCCACACTTTACTCCAATATTTGCATTATCATTTTGATCTGGAGTTTCATAGCCCACCCAAATACTTGATGTACTAAGGTCAAGTGGTCCAAATTTTTGTCTAATATCAATCAGAGCATCGTGATATGCTTTTTCCTGATCTGTAAGCATGTCATATAGATTCATTATTAAACTTCCTAAATGAAAGTGGGGAATCTACCCATTTTGATTCTTCTTGTTTGATAAGATCAAGAATTTCTTGAGCCTTCTGTGTTTGATTCTCTGATGCATAAATAGCTGCTTGTTGACGCATAGCAGCACCTCTTGTTGTATGACATCCATGAACCTTACCTTCTCCACCCACTACTGGATAACCCTTGCATCCATAAGTACCCTTTCCTCCAACTGTATATCTACCCATACCAGGGGGCATTTCAATCACTCCTTTTAAATCAGCTTCCCAAGCTTAATAAAATTATATCATTATAATATCCCAGCATTTATAAGGTATTCCCTTATATCTTCTGGTATTTCTTTCTTCTGTTCCTGTTTGTTAATAATCTTAACATTATCCCAACTATGAATCTCTATCTCTTCGACACGCTCCCTTTTATTTCTAGAGATAGCGTTGTAAACAGATCCGCACATTGCGTCTGCTAAGTCCTTTGACTTCTTACGAGGATGATCAACACGATTATTAGGCATAATTTTTAGCTCTAATAGCTCATCAAGAAGGATATCAATGTGTGGTGCAACAACTCTTTCTTCATAAAAAAGCATTGCAAGATCTTCATAATGTTTCTTAGCAACAGAAAGAGTTTCTGAATTAATACCAATATTCTTTAGATCTCTTTGGATATCAAAGGAGTTATGTGTAACTATTGCATTTGCAAGAAATGAATGTGATCCAGGTACGGTCATATCATAAACTCTTTGCTTTCCAGAATCTTCAATTTTTTCAATTGGCAACCACGCAATGTCATTCTCTTCCCAATGCCAACGGAGCCTTCGATTATTTTTTGGAAAATCTTGCAAATATTTTTCTCTTTGTTGAGATTTTCTGTTAGATACAAATTTTATTTTTTTCAAAAAATCTAAACCTTTTTGCCCTCGTAGAGAGAGTCGATAAATTTCTCCATGTGGCAC